>Ga0172379_10007012_pt1 | contig 14809 bp, 17 predicted proteins | sample GrowelOW334metaG_FD_119756 | JGI IMG/M metagenome (GOLD analysis project Ga0172379, IMG submission 119756) | Groundwater microbial communities from an aquifer near a municipal landfill in Southern Ontario, Canada - Groundwater well OW334 metaG | ecosystem: Environmental > Aquatic > Deep...
AATTCATAAAATCCGTCATTAATGCTATTTTCTTGTGTTAAATAAGCATCGTTCAACACTGAGGTAAAGATTCGTATATCATTATCGGGATAACTACTCCTTTTATCGAGTATATCTGAATATATTTTTTCAAAATCAAATTCATCATGTAAAGCATGTTTAATCGAGAAAGCTGAATTTAATTTTGGATTATTAAATATTTTTGACCACATTTCTCTGGATAAAAAACCTCCATAGTTTGCAGTAAAACCTGCGCCGGTTAATAGAATTATTTTTTTAAAACTCATACAAAATTCAAACTATATAATAGTACATAGGAATAATATATATCTGTTGGTTAAAGTTAGGAATATTTTATTAATGAATGTCTCATAATTATTGATTTACAACGCTATGACGAGGTTAATAATTTGAATGAATGTTCTAGATATTATTTATAATTACCAGTGCTTATTATATTATTGAAAACCGTAATATTTTCGAGATTGATTGAATTCATTTTCACTCCCAACAACATCTTGCGGAGGAGGATTGTCTGTTAATTTTTGGGTCCATTTTGATAGATCTGTATTAGAATAAATATCCGTAATATGCATTGTGTTAAATATACTTTCATAGTCGATGTTGAATGCATAACTATTCCATAAAACTAGACATGTATCTAAACTTGATGATAACTTATATTGAGGTTCTTCTACATGTCCTACACCAACAGAGTCTATCTCTTTATTTTTAATGTATGTACTTCTAGCCTTAAATTCTTTTTTCTTGTTAGTTATAAACTCCACTCCATCACTTTGGCATTTAGTTTTTGAATCAATATTATTTTTATCTATATTAGTTTCATATTTTAAATTTGAATTATCTTGTTCCCTTCTATCTAATTTAGCGTCTCTTGAAGGGATATAAATTATCAAATAATATCCAATTGAAAGGGCTATTAATAAAAATGACATCGTAACAACGAATGATAAAGTAGTAAATTTTTTCATCTCTGATTTTATTATAACTCTATTATGCAAAGAAAGAATAAATTTCTTTCTGTTTGAGCTTATCTGGTACAATGTACTTGTTTATGAATGAACTTGTTAAATGGTTTACAACATTATTTCTAGCCGCATCAACAACTATAAGCTCAATTTTTCCAAAAAGTAATATTACTCCTACACCTAAATTTATTAATTGCATACTTATTTCTAAGGGAATAGACGCGCCAAAGGATGATAAAGAATATTGTGATCTTCATTATGTACCACCTACCCCAACTCTAACACCCATACCAACAAGAGAAATCTATACTATACAGCTAGAAATGGATTCTGATCCACCGGTACATTGTAGAATGTCAGCTGAATGTGGAGGCGGTACAACACCCTTAAAACAAAGTGAGTGTAATAATTCAACCTGTTGTCAGATTGGTGATAAATGGATTTTTTATAAAGATAAAAATCAATGTGATAGAGATCAAGGCGAGACACCAAATTCACAACCAAATTATGTCATATCAACAGGAGTAACAATAAACTCAAAGGTTAATTGCTCATATACCGGTTCAGGATATTCATATAATTTCGGAGAACTTACTTTCGATGAATGCATGTTAAAAACTGATCAATATTGGAAAGAACAGGGGCAAACACAAACAAATATTCCAGCGGTAGATAATGCAGCATTGAGAGATATGTGTCTTGGAGATTTACGATCACAATATCAATCTGAAATAACCAGGTTAAACATTGATCGTCCAAATGGATCAGCATATGAAAATTCGAAAAATAGTATAGATAGGAAATATAAAAGTCTAGAACAAAATTGTAAGGATCAATACCCCGTAAAATAAGGACAAATATCACTTTTCCTTGATATACTTTATATACAATGGGTGAAATATCTATAATTAAGCGAGGAAGACCAACAAAGTATTCAAATTCCGTAATTAGCCGTGCAAAGCATTACACAGAAACACGTCTAAAAGATGGAGATTTTCCCACAATTGAGGGATTAGCACTGGAATTAGGAGTATCTGCACGCACATTATATGGCTGGGAAACAGAGCATCCGGAGTTTTTTCAGACGATGGATACCCTCAGGGATGCTCAAAAGCACATGCTTATTAGAAACGCACTCTTCAACAGATATAATGCACGAATGGCAATATTTCTACTAAAAGCTTCTCATGGACTATCTGATGCACCGCCTCCAATTCATGCGACCCAAAATAATTATATGAATATTTCTCCTGAAGTATTAGCGGATGCTATGAAATTAATGGAGAAAGATAATCAATAAGAATCTGATTATTAAGGAGTTTTATTAGACCACTTTGAAAAAAACCATTTCCATAATCTATTTAATGTTGACGAGTCATTTAAATCCTTAGGCTGAATAATTGGCGATGAAGTCTCTATCGGTGTTAAAGTTGGTTCTAGCGTAAAAATTGGGGAATGATCTACCCATATAGGAACATCTATTGTCCAATATACTATTTTTGACCAAACACCGTTGACATTCGCCTTCATATTGATGTACCAGCGACCTGATTTCACTGTATTGAACTGATAAAAACCGTTTGTCGTGTCGGTATATGGTCCAGGATTGGCTCCTGCAACTCGTGACAGAGCAATACTAACAGGAAAAGATGATTTCCAGCTCATAGTAACATTAAAATATGGCTTTTTCGCACTCTGTATTAAATTGACTGTACCCTCCGTAATAGGATTCTCTGGAGTTGGAGGGATATAAACAGGTGCTTCATAGTACGATCTACTACCACTACCACTACATTGGGGATAATATGGTGCACACGTAGAAGAAAGTCCCGTGCCATCACAACAACCACATCCACAAACACCACCATGATGAGAACAACAACCACTACGGGCTTCTACAGTAGAAGGAATAATAAATAGTAATAAAGCTAGAATTAGTCCGATAATACGTCCCATAATGAGAACTATTGTACATCTTCATATCAATTTATCAAGAAATTAGGACATATGGAGGTAAGTTTCGATATAATACATACAGAATAAATATTATTATTAATATGAAAACTGACAAAATTGTCTATCAAGCCTATTGGGACATATTGAAAAGAATAGTTAAAGATGATCATTTTAAAGGAAAATTTGAACCTTTATTCTTTAAGTGTGAAAACAGCGAGCAAAGTGAAATTCTCAACAGTCTACAGGATGATAAAAAAGTAATTAAATTACATAGGATTACACCAGAACCAAATTTTGACAATCTGCTTAAAGGAAAATGCACATATCCAGATATTTTTAAGATAGATATAATTACCTCTAAATTCAACAAATTTAAAAACGAATGTTTGAGTATTCTTGAAGCGAACACAAAATTTCCACAGAAAACAACTCAAAATTTAAAAGATATTATTGGATTTGAAGGAACAAAATTCTGGCTTAAAAGAAAAAATGTAGAGAATTTAGTTATCAACTTTCATCCAAAAAGAAATGGTACGACAGCACCTCTCCGACTTATGCAGGCGTTCCACTATTATTTAATAAACCGTGGGAAACGTGATGATCTGTGGCTAAAAACAAGAATATCGTTTAAAGATATAAGTGATTACTTAAAAGATAACTATCCTGAAATGAATATAAACAGTTTGAATGACTGGGTAAGAAATACTAAACATAATTTATTAGAAAAGATGACTGAAGTCGATAAAAAATTTGTCAGTATTGGCTACTTTGATAAAAAAGAAAAAGTTTATAACGTTTCAATTAAACTACCCTTATAGACACGTTTACACCGAGATTACGCAGAGTGTAAACATTAAATTACTCTAATTAACCTCGAATTATCCCCATTGACAGCTTTTTGGTGTACACCCTTAGTAAGATCATATGAAAATTAATACTTTTTCATCATATGATTTAGCTCTCAGCGCAACGATAAGTATTTGGTTTCCCCTTGAAACAATAGACCGAATACATAACTCCCAAAAGGTGATATTTGTTTTTAAACGCACCACGGAACTTGATGACCTTATTGAACGGTACTGGAGAAAAGAAATTCTAGTTGAACCAAGACAGTATTTCGATGCATTAAAAGCAATGAAATCGAGGCTTTATGGAAACATATAGCCCCTTATCAAAGAAAGCAATTGAAGAATACCAGTCAATCTATTTAAAAACATTCGGGAAGGAAATCTCATATGGAGAGGCAAATCAACAAGGGATAAAACTTCTAAGACTTTTTAAAATAATTTATCAACCAATCTATAAAAAATGGATTGAAAAAAAATAAAAAGTATGAATATTAAACAATATTACGTAAAAATCACACAACGTGAGATTGAACTATTCCCTAAAGGCAAACATAACGAACGACTTATATATGAATCTATAAAAAGTTACTCAGCAAACGGGAATCGTGAAGTTACACTTTCCTTACGAAACATAGCAAAAAGAGCAAGTATTTCATATAGTACGGTTTCTCGTTTTCTTCCAAAAGTAATAGAGATGGGAGTAATAATGCTGACTGGATCATCAGACCACATTGGGGGTAGGGTAAATACGTATAAAGTGTTGCTACCTGAAACAGATAGTGTTGCAGATAGATATGAAACTGTTGCAAGAAGTAAAGAAAGTGTTGCAGACTCAGGCACAAAATTACCACAAATTAATAACTTAATAAAGAAAGAAAATATTTCTAATTACAAAGTTCATGAGAATATTTATTCATCAGAGGAAAAAATGTCAAATGAAGTTTCTCGAAAAATCTTTGCTGCGTTTGGAGGAATTTTATGAATCAGTTAGATTTGGAAAGCTTCAAAGCTTCCCATCCTATTAAAGAGGTTGCCTTACAGCTAGGTTTGTACTTCCGAGGTAATTGTGGGCGTTGCTTTAAGCATGAAGATAAACATCCTTCGCTTGTTTATATGCCTGATTATAATCGGTTTGAATGCAAAGCCTGTTCAGTGAAAGGAGATGTAATTGACCTCGTAAGTGAGGTAAAAGGATTGAATTTCAAAGAAGCGATTCAATATCTTGATTCGAGTATTTCGTTTAATAGTGAAAAAATTGCATATAAAACCGCTCAGGAATACATAAATTCTCGTGGGTTATCTTCCGAAACACTTCTGAAATTTAACATTAGGATTGAAAATAACAGAGTAGTGATTCCCCTTCCGACCGGAAATAAATATCGGATATTTAATTGTGATACAAAATTTACTCAAGATCCTGGTACAACCTCAACTATTTTTAAAACAAGTTTAGCTGATAAAGAAATTATACTTTGCGAGGGAGAATTAGACGCTGTCAAAGTATTTCAGGAAACTAATCATTCTGCCTGGAGTGGTACAGGTGGAGCAGAAACATTCATGCAGGAATGGATAAGCTATTTTCAAGGTGTTGAAAAAATATTTATCTGTTATGACAATGATGAAGCAGGCCGAAAAGGCACAGAGAAAGTAATATCAGTTTTAGGTATAGATCGTTGTTATAAGATTTTTCTTCCCTTTCATATTAAGGATGCGACAGAGTTTTTTCAGTTGGGAGGTACTGCTGAAGAATTTAAAAATTTAATTCAAACAGCGAAACCTTGTAAATCTTCAATATTTGATTTAATTGATGAAACATCAACCCCGATTTTTCAAATATCATTAGGTTTTAAGTTGATTGATGAAAAAGTTAAATTTGAAGCTGGAAATGCATATCTAATTGGAGGTTGTGAAAAAAGCGGCAAATCAGCATTTTGCATGAATATTGCAAATAACCTACTTATTAATAAATACAAAATATCATATGTAAATACTGAATTTACCCAATACGAATTTTTAAACCGCTTAACAGGAATTTATATGCATATACCGTATTCTTTAATCGAATTAAATCAAAAAAAGGAATACGTATCGGAATTTAAAGATTATCTATTATATTTAGGTATTGGACAAGATGAAATAAAATTTGAAATACTTTTTGAAAATATCAAAAGACACATAAAAAATGGTGTTAAGGTAGTATTCTTTGATAATGTAACAACTTTTGCGAATAATCCTCCACACAATACTGAAGGATGGGTAGAACAAGCTAGAATAATGAATGAGTTAAAAGATCTCGCAAAAGAAAACAATATTATTATATTTGTCGTACTCCATACAAAAGATATTCCAATTGAACGAGCGATTACGTCAAGGATAAAAGATATTATTGCTTCAAATAATCCTTCAAAAATATTTGATGATACTATTACGGTCATGGCAAAACCTACTAATGCCAACCTATATGGAGGTCTCAGAATTGCATCTCAGTTCTCTGGAACTATTCTTATTTGGAGGCCATTTCTAAAATTTAACGATTCATTTTTTAATCAAACGTCTCAAATCATACTAGAATCTTTCCGTAATGCTCCGGCAGGTCTAGCTTTTGAAGCAAAATTTAAAGGTGAAATACCTACTTTTGAACTTACAACACAAGAGTACGAGGATGATTTATGAATAAATTCTTAAAAAGCGATAAATCTTGGATTGATGGTTATTTTGATGGTTGGGAATCTGGCCAGAAACAGGCTTTTTTTGAAATAAAAGAATATATAGAGGAGAAGATTAAAGATAAGCTTAAATCTATAGATAACCAAAGCCAAAAATCGTTGACATAGACATAAATAAAGAGGATAATTAAGTAGCACTCAGGAAATGACCTTCGGGATTTTTAATGGCCGTCTTGGACAGATCCCGAAAGGTTTCTGAGTGCACCAGGGCGGCCATTTAAATTATGTATATACCAGAAGAATTATTACATTTAACGTTCGATATTTACCTCAGACGCAGCAGCGATGACGAAGATCATCAGGTAGCGTCATTGGAATCCCAAAAAGAGGTACTACTAGCTCTCGCGAAAGAAAATAATCTCAATATCGGACGCATGGCCGAGGAATCAATGTCGGCGAAAAAACCAGGGAGACCCGTTTTTAATGAAGAGATTCAACGCATTGAACAAGGTGAAATTCAAGGGCTTATTATCTGGGATCTCAGCCGCGGTTCACGTAACCCCGTCGATTCAGGCACATTGAGCTGGCTACTGCAAAAAGAGCTTTTAAAAGCCATTGTAACGCCCCACAGACTCTATTTATCACAGGATAATGTACTTCTTCTAAATATCGAATTCGGTCAGGCAAATCAATATCTTCGAGATTTATCGAAGAATGTAAAAAGGGGCTTACAGACAAAGATAAATAACGGCTGGAGACCAGGGTGTGCTCCAGAGGGGTATATAAATGATAAGACGCAAGAAATCGGTAATAGAACTATTTTGATTGATGAGTTACGTTTCCCGCTTATGAGAAAAGCATGGGATTATCTATTAACCGGAAACTATACCGTGCCACAAATACTTAAAATTATGAACAAAGAATGGGGCTATCGTTCAGCAAAACATAAAAAACTTGGTGGAGTAGAATTGTCACGATCAACGTTATATAAAATATTTAACAATTCTTTCTATTATGGTGATTATCAATATGGGGGCAAATGGTACGTCGGAAAGCATCAAAAAATGATCACTCAGGATGAATTTGACAGAGCACAAGCAATTTTAGGCAAAAATGGTAAACAACGACCAAAGACAAGAGAATTTGCGTTTACCGGAATGATACGATGTGGTGAGTGCAATGCCATGGTAACCGCAGAGGAAAAAATAAACAGATTCGGATCACGATATACCTATTACCATTGCACGAAACGAATTAAAGCATGTTGTCAGAAGTCGATCGAGCTTGCGAAACTTGAAGAACAGATTGATTTTTTATTATCCAAGATAGAAATACCGGAAGCATTTAAGGAATGGGCACTAAAATATCTTAATGAGTTACACGATAGAGAAGCCTCAGATCAAATCGTAATCAATAAGAGTGTAGACGAAGCATATGAAGACTGTGTTCAGGAGATAAACAACCTGGTTAGGCTTAAAATATCCACGATGAATACAGATGGATCACTTCTTTCAGACGCAGATTTTGAACAAAAAATGCATGAGTTAAAGAAAAAGAAACTCAATCTGGAAACAAAGAAAAAAGATGTTGGTGAACGCGTCAACCAGTGGCTCGATTTATCTATTAAAACTTTTAATTTTGCCTGTTACGCGCGTATACACTTTCAGCACGCGAAAACCGTACAAGAGAAAAAGGAAATATTAGCAACCATCGGTTCGAATTTTATTCTGCAAGATAAAGTAATGCGTCTTACCGTGCCAAAACCTTTTGTTGCCGTCAGGACAGCCAAAGAAGCGACGGATGAAATAACTGCGAGGTTCGAACCCTTAAATAAGCCTGATACAACAAGCCAATTGATGTATTTGTATGCTCAGAATCCTACTTTGCTGGGAGGCTTGGATTCGAACCAAGAATATGCAGCTCCAAAGGCTGCTGTCCTACCATTGGACGACCTCCCAAATTATCCTATTATAGTATATTGTGCGCCCAGCGAGAATCGAACTCGCAACCTGCTTCTTAGAAGGAAGCTGCTCTATCCGTTGAGCTACGGGCGCATTATCCTTATTGTATCAAAAAAGACCGCAAAAAGCGGTCTTTCTAACTATTTTAATGTGTATTACTGTCTGTTAGTCCTAAATTTAGTTCAGAAAACCCAGGCAACTATCACGCTAGGAATTTATAATATCTGAGCGGGAGATGCATTTCAATTTAAACCGCTCCTCATAGAATTTCTCTCTCATTTTAACAAGTTAATGGATTCATATTAAACAATTTCATGTGAAAACGATTACTTTCTGTATACTTCGTCGTGAGTACCAATGTCAACAAAATAAGCTGTTTCTTTGGAAACTAGCCTGTAAACCATCCTTATCGATAAAGTAACTGATAAGCTCCACATATTGTCTAAAGTTCCCGAAAGTTTATGGAGTCTCAACGATGGATGTTTAGGGTTTGATTCAAACAAAAGGATTTGTCTTTGTATTTTTTCGGCTAACTTTCTATCCTTTTCATAGATCTGAGTAATCGTTTTTTGGACAAACGGAGAAAATTTAGCTGTCATTTAATTGCTTAAAAAAATCTGTTGCGTCTACTGCTTTATCCATTTGTTGCATTGCTTCTTGCGTTCTCTTTTCAGAACTTTGAGACATTTGAAACGTAGGATATTCTATATCTTCCACTTCTTTAATAATTAAGTGTTTCACTAGTTGTGTTACGGGAATACCGATGCGAGCTGCTTTGGAGGCCAAAAGTTCACTCAGTTGTTCTGAAAGGCTAATTTTTAGTTGTATCTGTGTTACACTCATAAGTATATTTAATACCTATATTATACCTATCTTTCATATATTTGTCAACATGTTTGTATAGTTTACTAGAATTGATCTATGTATGAGGCTCGTTTTAAATTAAAAATGGTTTAAAATTTTATACTAAGAAACGGGATTTGAACCCCTTTTGAGGATAAATGTATGAATTTCTTACGAGTGGGAGATGAGAAAAATACCAATTTGAAAGATTTCTGAAACTAATATTGAACCATTTTGCATTAAGAGCGGCGGAGGGGATTTGAACCCCTGACCTTCTCCTTGGAAGGGAGACATTCTACCGCTGAACTACCGCCGCGCTGTAAATTTCAGTAGCTTGCCATTAGCAAGCTTGTAAAAATTATTTCATAATTTTTCTGAAATTTACAGTGCCGAGGGTCAGAGTCGAACTGACATTACCTGTTTTTCAGACAGGCACCGTGACCACCTTGGTTACCTCGGCTCGTAAGAACAATTATACCGTACTTTGTGGGCACTGAGGGATTCGAACCCCCGACATTTGCGATGTAAACGCAACGCTCTACCAACTGAGCTAAGTGCCCGTAGGAAGTATTGTATTCGAAACCCGACAATCCTGCAATATAATAATGAAATTCCGGGCTTACCTCTTACATCCTATAAATATGCTATTCTTAACGTATCGCAAGTTCATTTATGCACATACGTAAATTAGGTTACTCTACTTACCGTTTCTTAGAAAAACATCCGTTTTTAGCGTATTTCATCATTGCCCAGGGCTTTTTAATCCTGTCGAATCTTCCTCTTATATTACGAATCATGAGAACCCCTGCCGGATGGATATTTCCGTTACTCCATTTTGACTGGCCCCATGATTATTATCTCTATTTATCCGGTATAGTCCAAGGGCAGAAGGGTGCGTATCTGTTTCATGATCCTTATACCAGCGAAGTAACCTCTTCCAGCGTTATTTATATTCTATTTGTAATACTTGGACGCATAAATTCTATACTGCAGCTATGGCCGCCGGTTATTTATCATGTGTATCGGCTAATCATCGCCGAAATTTATCTTCTTCTTATCTTTTGGTTAAATAAAGAGTTTTTCCGGAAATTTTCTCTATTTGTCGGTTCGATATTTTCATTAACATTCTCACTCTCCCCGTTAATCGTTGTTCAGGCGCTCCTAAATCATCAATTTATATTGCCCAATTTAATACCCTGGTGGATCTCGATGGATGCTTTGGAAAGATTGAACGATCTCCCCCATTACCTGACGGGAAACACTCTATTCCTCTTATCCATATTATTCCTGTTCCGCTATAGTAGGTCGAAAAAGTTAACCCATTTATTCGGAAGTATACTTACGGCATTTATAGCAGGAATTTTCCAGCCTTCTTCCATTCTTCCCCTTATCATCATCATACCTATGTCAGTGAGTTTTAACTTAATAAAAATAATTATCGTTAAAAAACGATTTCCCATTATTGATTTTAAATCTGCACTAATTTTATTAATTCCAGTATTTGCACTTTTATCAATTCTGGTTATTCAACATCAAAGCAATTTGGGTTTCCCTTGGAACAGTGCGTACTCACCATGGTTGGTTGCCCGGTGGAATCAATTGGAATTAGGATTCGATCGGGACTTAATGTTATCGATTTCGATACCGATTCTGTTCTTGTTACCTTGCATCGTGTATTTCGTCCGGCGTGGTTCCTGGAAAATTCTATTCCTTATTTGCTTGGCGTTATTTCCCTTAATCATTTTGCCGTTTGTGAATATTCTTGGAATTCCCAAAATCTATCTTGTCCGAAACCCCTTATTAATTCCCTATGCAATAATTCTTATTCTGTTTATTAAAGATAATGCGTATTTTATCCATAGAAAATATATTTCCACATCAATTTTAATGCTTATATTTCTTCTGAGTATTACAAGCAGCGTACTCATATTGTCCGTTCGTTTACGGTATATAGTTTCCGAGACGATTGATGATAATCCTTTATGGCCGCAGGTTTATATACGAGAAAGTACGTATTCTGCAATCAAACAGGCATGTTTCCTGATTCCGGAAAACAGCGTTGTTTTAAGTAAAGCGCGCGCGGGAAATATCCTGCCTGCTTTTTGCCCTGTTATAAGTTACCTCGGTCATATGAACCAGACAATGAATTTCAGTGACAAGGAAAGAAACGTCGAGCGGTTTTATTCAATGAAATTAACCGACGATGAAGCTTTTGAACTATTAAAAACGGGAAGAATAGACTATGTATATGACGGCCTAGAGGAAAAACAACTGCATCCGAAGAATTTGGATTATCCCAATTTAGAGACAGTCATATCTACAAATAATTTCACTCTTTATCGGACAAATCTAAATAAATAAGTGCGGAAGACGATTCTTATTTTGAACCGCTTTCCTCACCTGCTTCTGAGTATCTCGTACATTTTATCAGGCTTATGGAGGCGTATTAAGCTAAGGGGAAGAAAATAGACGAAAATTAGGCGATTATAAGTCGATTCTAGGTAGTTAAGACTTCATCCTTTAACTTACCCGCCTCTTTTTTCCAAAATTCATGCCACTCTTTTGAATCAAGTTTCGCAATCATTCTTGGAAAATCCTCAAGGTGGTCAACCTCTAAGAGTTGTTGGGCCATTTGAAGTGGGTCAATATGGGTGTCGAATTTCATTCGAGCTTTTTTTCGTAAGTCTGAAAAACTCCACCCTTTTTCTTTCATGATGAGGTACAAGTCGATAAAATCACGGCTTCGGGGTTTTTGATAAATTGTGAATGTTTTATTGACCGCAATGTCGATAAGACTGTCAACCCGAATACCATCAACTTCTTTTGGATGTTCTAATTGGGCGAAAGGATAATACGTAAATTCAGTTTTAACAACTTCGTCTTCAAAGTGCAAAAATACAAGATTACGGTTAAAACTTTGTTGAAAATCGACTTTTTTGATATCAGCTTTGTCTTTAATATCTTTGATAAATACTTGGATAGACATTGGATCAACTTCTTCTTCTGTAAAAAAATCTAGGTCTTCCGAATAACGATGATGGAGGTAATATTCCGCGAGTGCGGTACCTCCGGATAAATAAAAATTTTTTCTTATATCTGCGTTAGAAGAAAAGAGGTGGAGCAGCTTTTTCTGGTGGGCCGTTAATATACTCTTGTACTTATCTGCCATAAATATACTTACCGCATCCAAAATGCTAATACATTCTTCCGTTTTGGATCTATATCAAGCTTGTTCCAGTATTTCTTGAGGTCGAAAGTGCTCAATTTATCGTTCCCCAAACCAAAATTAATAAGCTGTTCCAGTCTCCAGATTTGGTATTTTTCAGGACTTTTTTTGAGTGTGGTAGTATCTGTACTCCAATTATACATATCTACCCTTATTATACCTTTTTTGTCGATTTAGTGGTAGCTGATTTCAAAATTGAAGAAGAGAGGACTTGAATCGTTTTGAGGCTAGATGAAAGCAAGAAATACGAGAGGAAGACAGGATAGATCACTACCCATTTGGTAAAAGCCCGATATATCAATCAATTTGCGCCTTCAATAACGGTGTTATCTTGTCTTGTGCCCCTGATGCACTTTTATTTGAACACTTTCTCCTCTGGATTCAGAAAATCATGCTTACCTACGAGATCCAAAGCGAAAATGAAAACGATCCATCCCCCTAAAGCACCAAGTTTTCTAAAGGCTATTATACGAATAAAATGAATTAAAACAGAGCTTACACCCGCGGGTCTTTAAAGATAAAGATAGGAATAATTAAACATTTCATGCCAACTTACACTTTCATAAAAACATCAGCTTTAATCGAAATCACAGTATTGTGGAGTTTCTGAATCGCAGATTATTTTATTTTTAACCGATGCTTGAAGTAAACACCTAGTAAGCCTCCCAATAAAGTAAGTACGAATGTGGGAGCAATCACATTAATAAGTATGGGTAAATACGCAATTGCTTCGATCTGTTTGGTAGGGATATCTGAAGGTAAATTAGATACAATAAAGATAAGGAAAAAGATAAGGCAAGTTGTTACGATACTAGTAACCACGGCTCCAACCTTATTGAAAAACCTCCCTGCAACAGCCCCAATAACTACTAAAATTAAGGCTAGAGGAGGCGCAATATGAACTTGCATATAACTCATTATATATTATCGTAGATATTGCATCGTTCCATTTAAGGTGACTTGAACACTTTTGAAACTAAATTATTATTCTTAAAAACAAAGTTGTGTTCAATAAGTTTATTTTCATTGAGATTAGCCCCGTCTATCGATCTATTCGCATGTTTGAGTCAGACGGTGACTTCTCAGGTGCCGAGGAGAGGACTTGAACCTCCATCCCTTACGGGACAGCCTCCTCAAGACTGCGCGTATACCAATTTCGCCACCTCGGCATTTTTTAAAACTGCTTTGTGCAGGCGAGAGGACTTGAACCTCCAAGCCTTTCGGCATACGGTCCTGAACCGTACGCGTCTACCAGTTCCGCCACGCCTGCATCTCTTTTTGAGCGGCGAAGGGATATGCGAAAACACTACTTTACGAATCCAGTGTGCTGCTTTACTGATACATCCCGGGTGTAGCTCGGAAACCCGATCCATCGCCTCATGAATGAATGATGAAATCTGAGCGGCGGAAGGGAATTGAACCCTCGACCTTCTCCTTGGCAAGGAGACGTTCTACCTCTGAACTACCGCCGCGGTCAAATACGAAGTCCTATTATACCAATTTTAAAGTCATCTCCACAATCCGCTGATCAAATCCTTCAAAAACCCAATAAAACCATAAAACAAGTCATTGATTATCCGATAAACAGAAGGCCATATTTCCGCCATTTTGGAATAGAAACGGAAAAATAGACTCTCCTGATCCTTGCGGTTAGAACTGAACAGCATCCCCAATCTGTATCCCCTCCTTTTTGATAAATCCCGCAGTTACTTCAAGTACATGATCAACCGGTGTTTTGGGCTGGTAGATCGGCAAGGATTCGTTCGGATGTTTCGGATAGGGTACATCCTCGGTCAGATCAACCACTTGGTTATTTGAGATCCATATGAAATCCAGTGAGAACTTCATGTCTTTCATCCAAAAAGAATACATGCCCGGTTTATCGAAAACAAACAGCATTCCGGTAGACTCCGGCAACTTGTCCCGTCCCGATAACCCCTGTATGCGTAAGTTTTCCGTATCCGCAACCTCAGCCAAAATCTTGGTTTTACCGATTAGGATTGACGATTGGTTTTGATTGGTATTCATCTTCGATTTCAACAAGAAAAATCCCGCAATCAAACATATGATAACAACTCCGATTATTACCGGTTTGACATTGAGTTTCTTCATTTATTTATACTATACCATGCGTAAATATTATATATATCTTGCTTAACGGTCTCGGTGAACGGTAAAACTTATCAGACTGTGCAGTAAGGAATTCATGCGCGGGTTTAAATCCATAGAAGTCATCGTGTTAACTATACGGGCGCTATAGGAATCCATAATACTCTGGTATTCTTTTTGAGACCCGGATTTTGCATAACGTATCCGAAGG
>Ga0172379_10007013_pt1 | contig 14808 bp, 11 predicted proteins | sample GrowelOW334metaG_FD_119756 | JGI IMG/M metagenome (GOLD analysis project Ga0172379, IMG submission 119756) | Groundwater microbial communities from an aquifer near a municipal landfill in Southern Ontario, Canada - Groundwater well OW334 metaG | ecosystem: Environmental > Aquatic > Deep...
GCAAGGCCCTCGCCGCCATCGACGCCACCGGAATCATCCGCGAGGGCTTTTCCTTCCAGACCGGCACCGGCGGCGCTTCGTTGGCCGTCGTGCGCTACCTGCGCGACCTCATGATCGCGCGCGGGGTCAAGGCTTCCTTCGCCCTGGGCGGAATCACGAGCCAGGCCGCCCGCATGCTCGAGGAAGGCCTCGTCGGAGCCCTCCTCGACGTCCAGAGCTTCGACATGGACGCCGCCAAGTCAATGGCAACCAACGCGCGGCATTTCGAGATAGACGCCTCGAGCTACGCCAATCCCGATTCGAAGGGCTGCGCGGTCAACCTTTTGGACGTCGTCGTGCTTTCGGCTCTCGAAGTGGACGCTGGCTTCAACGTGAACGTCATCACGGGCTCCGACGGCGTGATCCGAGGCGCCTCGGGCGGCCACAGCGATACCGCGGCGGGCTCGGCATTGTCGGTTATCGTCGCGCCGCTGGTCCGCGGCCGGACGGCGAGCCTCGTGCGCGAGGTCGAGACGGTCGTGACCCCCGGAGAGACGGTCGATCTCGTCGTCACCGACCGCGGGACGGCCGTCAATCCGCGCCGCAAGGATCTGGCGCGGGCTCTGGCCGCGGCGGGAATAGAGATTTTCGAAATGGAGGAGTTGGTCGAAATAGCCGAGAGCATTACCGGCCAGGCCGATCCCGTGCACCATGGGGAGCGCGTAGTGGCTTTGGTGGAATACCGAGACGGCAGCATTATCGACACGATCCGCGAGGTCTTCGTGTAGGACTGATCCTACACTTGTAGGACTGAATCCTACATGAGAATGATAGATTATCCTACATACTGTTTTTCGAAACGGACCTAGACTGCGATCGTCAGAGGGCTGTAGATCCTCATCAAAAGGAGACCGCACATGCGCAAAGGCACAATTGTCACGGTTCTATTCATTCTGCTGTCGAGCGCCGCGTTCAACGCGACCGCCGCCGACGTCTACCCATCGAAGCCTCTCGAGATCATCGCCCCCGCCAATCCGGGCGGCGGATTCGACGCCCTCGCCCGCGCCATCAACCGCGCCCTCGAAGTGGAGAAGCTCTATCCCCAGCCGATGTCGGTGGCCAACAAGCCGGGCGGCGGCGGCGCGGTAGGCTTCGGTTACATGCAGATGAAAGCCAAAGACAGCTACGAATTGATCGTATACTCCCCGCCCCTCATCATCGGCAACCTCAACGGCACCTTCCCCGGGAAGTACACGGAGCTCACCCCCCTCGCCAAGCTGATCACCGATTACCAGGTTTTCCTCGTCAAGGCCGATTCTCCCTATAAAACCTTCAAGGACCTGATCGACGCGGTCAAGAAGAATCCCCAGGCCGTAAAGTTCGCCGGCGGATCAGCCGCGGGCAACATGGACCATCTCGCGTTCTGCAAGGTGGCCAAGGTAGCCGGCATCGATCCTTCCAAGCTCGTCTATGTCGCTTTCTCGGGCGGTGGCGAAGCCATGACCACGCTTCTCGGAGGCAACGTCTCCTTCGTGTCCACCGGCGTCGGCGAGGCCCTCGGGCAGCTCGAGGCCGGGACAGTCCGCGCTCTCGCCGTAACTTCCGCCGAGCGCCGCAGCGGCGTCTTGGCTAATGTTCCCACGGTCAAGGAGTCCGGAATCAACGCCACCTACGAGGTCTGGCGAGGCGTTTTCGGTTCCTCCGGAATGACGAAGGAAGCCCAGGCCTGGTGGGCCAAGACCCTCAAGACGATGACCGGTACCGCTACTTGGAAAGACTCGCTCCAGAAGCTCCAGTGGGTGCATGCCTACGGCGACTCCAAGGAATTCGCCGCGTTCCTCGCCGAAGAGAACAAGACCTACGAGGGCCTCATGAAGGACCTCGGCCTGATAAAATAACCGCCGCCGCTTCATCGGCTCCATCGAGCCATCAGCCCGATGGAGCCAATATCTCGCCCTCGCGGGACCACGTATCGGACCGGGGCGTGGTGATTCGAACGCCGCCGAGCCCCGGTCCGGCCATACAGGGAGTTTACAATGGCAAAGGTAGCGAAGCGTGAAGAGCGCATTGCGAGCGTGGTCATGACGGTCTTCGCCGCCGCCTACTTCGCAGGCACTTTCATTTTCATCCCCCCGACGACCATAAAGCAGCAAGTAGGTCCCGATGTCTTCCCGAAAGCCGTCGGCATCCTCATGCTCCTCGTCTCCATCCTCTACCTCATCCAGCAATTCCGGGGCATGTCCAAGGAAGCGGATGAAAAGCGCGCCGCGATAATCGGCGCGGAGGAAAAGCTCGAGACGAAGGCCGACCTGAAGACGATGGGAATCATTCTCATCATCATGTTCGCCTATGTCTTCTTTTTTGACATTCTCGGCTACGCGATCACGACCTTTTTGGCCTTTTTCTTAGGGGTCCTCGTACTGAACCGTAAGCACTTGGCGCGTGACGCGATGATCGCCTTTATCGCCAGCTTCGGCCTGTACTTCATTTTTTCGCTAGTGCTCAGGGTCCAGCTTCCCGCCGGTCCCTTGAGTCTTTTGGGTCTCTAGGAGGACGGCGATGGATCTTTTTCACAACATCGTCCTCGGCTTCTCCGTAGCGGGGACACCCTTCAATCTCCTTCTCGCCTTCGTGGGCGTCTTCCTCGGCACGGTCATCGGAGTCCTTCCGGGCATCGGTCCCATGACCGGCGTCGCCCTGCTCATACCTATTTGTTTCGGATTACCTCCATCGTCGGCCATCATTCTCATGGCGGGCATCTACTACGGCGCGATGTACGGCGGATCGACCACGTCGATCCTGGTCAACACGCCCGGCGAGTCTTCGAGCGTGGTGACCTGCATCGACGGACATGAGATGGCCAAAAAGGGCAGGGCCGGCCCCGCCCTCGCGGCGGCTGCCATCGGCTCCTTCATAGCCGGCACCTTCGCCACGATCATGCTGATGGCCTTCGGGCCCGTACTGGCGCAGGTGGCGCTGAAATTCGGCCCGCCGGAATTTTTCGCGCTCATGGTAATGGGCCTCACGGTCGTCACGAGCCTGGCGGGGCGCTCCATGCTCAAGGCCGTCTTTTCGACCTTGCTCGGATTGGCGATCGCGATGGTCGGCATCGATCTTCAAAGCGCCGTGCAACGCTTCACCTTTCATAATCTTCAGTTGATGGATGGCCTGGAATTCCTCGTCGTCGCGATCGGTATTTTCGCCCTCACCGAGGTATTCGTCAATATCGCGGACATGAAGAATCCGAAAGAAGTGACCTTGGAGAAAATCAAGGGCGGCCTCTGGCTCACCAAGGACGACTGGAAGCGCTTCTGGCCTTCCAGTGTGCGCGGAACGCTATCGGGCTTCTTCGTCGGCGGCATAGCCGGCGCCGGAGCGGCGGTGGCGAGCTTCGTCTCCTACGGCATCGAAAAGCGCTTCAGCAAGTATCGAAAAGAGCTGGGCACTGGCGCGATCGAGGGCGTAGCCGGTCCCGAATCCGCGAACAACGCGGCCGCGGGCGGCTCCCTCATCTACCTCCTCTGCCTCGGCATTCCCGGCTCCGGGACCACGGCCATAATGCTCGGCGCCCTTATGATGTTCGGCCTCCAGCCCGGCCCCCTCCTGTTCGTCCAGCAACCCGCCTTCGTGTGGGGCCTCATCGCGAGCATGTATATAGGCAATATAATGCTGCTCGTCCTCAACCTGCCCCTCGTCGGCATGTGGGTCAAGCTCCTCAAGGTGCCCGAGTATCTACTAACACTGTTCATTCTCATATTCTCCTTCCTCGGCGTGTACACGATGAACAATTCGGTCCAGGATCTTTTCCTGATGGTTGTCTTCGGCATCGTCGGCTACGGCATGAAACGGGCGGACGTGCCCGCGGCGCCCATAATCCTGGGCATGGTTCTGGGCAAGCAGATGGAAGAAAAATTCCGCCAGTCCATGGTCATATCCGACGGCAGCTTCGGGATTTTCTTCTCGAGGCCGATAGCCGTCGCCTTCCTTCTCATCGCCTTCGCGTCGATAACAAATCCCTATTGGAAATACATTCCCATGGGTTTCAGGAAGCTTTTCAAAAGGGCCGCCTAGACAAAACCGAGGGGCGCCTCTCCAGCTTCGGAGCTGGCGTCCCTCGGTTTTTTTGAAGCTCATGGAGGACGAAGGCGTGGACAGGAACGTGAAGGAGCCCGCCCCCTTGCCAGGTTCACCTGTCGATTTGCCTTCCCTCCTCCTTGCCCGCGACGAAAGAAAAAAAGAACAAGCAAATCTTTTGCGGCGCTGGCGCAAGCCTGTCGCGTCATTGACCCTCGTCTCTCCCGGGAGCGTCAAGGATTCGCTCGAACGCCGCGTGCTCATGGACCACTTTACGGCCTGCCTCGTCGAGGAGCTCGAAGCGAGCGGTCGCGTCGTCCTCGAGAGCCTACGCCGCGACGGACTCGCCGGCCCCGAGGCTTTTGTTGTCGTGGACTGTCCCGCGGCCGAGCTCAAGCTCGCGGCCATGCGCGTCGAAGACGGTAGTTGCCTTTTCGACACGGGAGAGGCCATCGGCGGATTTCCGAGGAGGGCTTCGTGGGGGCGCTTGCTCGACGCCGATGCGCTCGCGTTAGCGCCCAGCGAAGCGCCCGAAACGACGGCTGACCACGGGGACGGTAAAGAATCGGCTCAAACAATTGCAGATACCGTCGATATCTTAGTCCTTCGAAGGGAAAGCTTCGGACGCCTTCCCCGCGAATGCCTGCTTTGCCGGCGGCCGGCGGCCGAGTGCATGGGAGAGAGGCGGCATTCGACAGCCCAGCTCGTGGCGGCGGCGGAAGGCTTGCTCGAGCTCGCTATGCGCGACATAGCTAATGCTGCGTTCTCAGCGGGCGTCGCCGAAATCGCGGTTCGCGCCTTGCGCGCCGAGGCGGAACTCTCGCCCAAGCCGGGGCTTGTCGACGCCCGCCATCGCGGCGCCCACGACGATATGGATTGCGCCTTGCTTCTGGTTTCCGCCGAGTCGCTCCGCCCGGCTTTACGCGCCTGCGCCGCGGCCGGCTTCGCGTTCGGAGCGGACCCCGCTCGATCCGACCCCCGTGCGCTTTTGCCGCTGCTGCGACCCATCGGCATGGCCGGCGAAAAGGCGATGTTCGAGGCGACGGGAGGGGTGAACACGCATAAAGGCGCGATGTTCTGCCTCGGCCTGCTCTGCGCCGCGGCGGGGCTCGCGTTCTCTCGCCAGGGCATCGGCCTCGATTCGGCGAACAAGGCGTTTCGCGCCGAGGATATTTGCCTGCTCGGAGGGCGGATATGCGGGGGCATGGTGGCCGCCGAACTAGGCTTGGCCTCCGCGAAAGAACAGGGTATTGGTAAGGATTTCCCGCCAGCTCGCGACGGCGGCCCTGAACCAACTGGAGATCGAAAAGCCATCGGGACGGCGGGCGAGCGACTGTTTCGCGAATTGGGCAGCCGGGGCGCGAGGGGCCAAGCCGAGGACGGCTTTCCGGTGATCCGCGAACGTATAGTTCCCTTGCTTCGCATATCGCGCGAAAGAACGGCCCTTCTCGATGCCCTGCTGTCATCCATGTCCGCGCTCGAAGACTCCTGCCTGCTTTCCCGCGGCGGTCCCGACGGGCTCGCCTTCGCGCGCGAAGGGGCCGCCGCCGTTCTCGCGCAGGGAGGCGCGGCCAGCGCTCGGGGGCTGGAGGCCCTGCATCGCCTCGACCGCGAGTTGTGCGAAAGGCATTTGAGCCCCGGCGGTTCCGCCGACCTTCTCGCGGCGGGATTGTTTCTCTGCGATATAGAGCTTGACGCGCAAACCCGGTCTCGCCCGCAGACTCGTTCCAGCTCTTGAGGCCGTACCCGAATGGAACGCCCTCGATACCGCCCACCCTGCCTGGGCGACGCGCCGCGACCGAGCTTTTCATGGTCTCCGTCGGGATATGCGCTTTCCCGGGAGTCTCTCGCCGGGTATCGGGCCACCGCGGGATCGCCCTCGTGCTTCGCCCTAAAGGCTTGGCGGGGATCGCCGGGGAGGCCGCCACCCATGACGGCGCGAAAAGTTACCCGCCCGAGCCGACGTCGAGGCCGAGGCCTCGGCTATCCGGCGCGTCTCAAGGTCCTTGAAAGCCTTGCTGGCCTAGACCGCGAAGGCATTCGGATGACGGTCGATCATTTCGCGCCGAAGCTCGCGCAAGCCCGAAGCGCTCGCAAAGCGCGCAACGTTATCCACTTCGAGGGTTTTCCCTTTTTTTCCACATCGACGAGCGTCTTTCCGTTATAGCTGTTTCGCATGCTCCATCTTCCGTCCCGATCGCGAGCCTCCCTGACGACCTGGACGGCCTCGCTCATCCTGGCGTCGGATACGCCCAGCTCCGCGAGGATGCCCAATATTTCCAGGACATCGGTCTGGTACATGAGGGGGAAGCCGAATTTCAGCCAACCCGGCTTGGAGATCGACGACAGGTCGTGGCTCTTTTTGAAAATATGATGGGCGAGCAGGTATTCCGCTCCGGCGGCTAACGCGGTCCGAGCTTTTTCGCTTCTCGCGCGCGGGGGGATCGCGCTTAGCGCTTTCATGGATTTCACGACGCCCATGTGGCAGCTATGCCGGCCCCAGCACATGGAATACCTGTCGTAGGGCTCGCCTCGGGGCGGCTCCGAATCCCCGTCGTCGAATCTTTGGTATTCGCAGATCCATTCCACCGCTGCTTGAATCCGCGCGTCTTCGCCCAGGCCGAAATGAAGCATGCTGAAGACCATGTTGCCCGTCAGGCAGGGGATGACGTAGGAGGGTAGCCCGCCGCCTCCTTTCGCGCGCTCGTAGGCCGAAAAACCCATGCCCTCGCGATCCTGCGAGGAAGCCAGGAGGTACTCGCAGGCTTCGCGTATCGCCGGGTCCGCGCCATCCGCCCCCAACTCGGCGAGGATCAGGAGTTGCCAGACGCTGCCTCGGTATTTATCCGTGTAGAACTCGCCCTTCGTCCCCCAATAACCCTCGTCATTTCGCAAGGCCAGGACGCGGGGGACGATTCCCTCTTCCATGATGCGTTTTTTCGCGCGCATGACCTCCGCGTCGGACTCGGGCCTTCGCAGGAGCTTGGTCAAGGCAAGATGCCGGACCGAGGGGTTTTCCTCCTCCAGGAGCCATCCGATAATTTCGTCGCTCGGCGTATCGTTAGCTTCTCCCATCTTTCCTACCTCCGGCCGCGGCGATCGAAAGGTATTTTCAGCCGATCGCGCCTATATATTTCCAATACGGAACGGCCACCAGCAAGGCTACGATGAGCGACACGACATAGATGCCCCCGAAGAGCGCGACATGCGACGGCGCCCAGCCCCGGCCCTGTATCATCCCCTCGGACAGTACGATCCAGGGCTGCTGGTAGGAAAGCATGAAGAAGTCGATCGCCGCGAGGTAGGCCATGGAGACGACGAGGGGATGATAGCCGAAGTCGCGCGACAGGGGCACGAGGAGGAATACGGTGAGCGCGCAGGTCGTGTAGCCCCAGGGGACGTCCACGAAGCGAATGATCAATATTCCCAGGGTTATCGCGAGCATGAATGCGAGCGGCGATTTTGCCAGGCCGAGGATGGGCCCTCCGACGATGGGCGAAACCCATGCCGCGATGCCCGAAGCGCGAAAAATGCTCGGGAGGGCCACGGCGACGCCGAAGAAAACGACGACGTCCCAGCTTATGCCCGTGCTGATTTCGGGGCCGGTTATGATTCCCGCAAGCACGAAGAAGAGCAGCGCCCCGAGGGCCGCCGCGGGTATCGGGATGCCGTGGAGCTTTTCGGTCGCGAAGAGGACAAGCGTCGACGCGAGTATGATAAGTGTTAGGATCTCTTGGCGGGACGCGGCGCCGAGTTTTCCGTATTCGTTCGTGAACACCTTGCGCGAGATGCCGATGGCCTGTTTGGGACGGGCGACGAGGTAGGCGAGGGCGGCGTAGACTATCGTCACGACCATCCAGGGCAAGGCCAGTATCCTGAACCAGTCGCCGAAATTGGCCATCGCCTTCAATTCGGCCGGCAGAAAGCCCTGGATTATGGGCCCCGCGAGCGTGCCGGTCATCCAGCCGGTGCCGGGGAAAACGGCCATGCCCCAGGCCAGGAGGCATATATAGGCGGAGCCCCTCGACCTGAATTCCAGCTTGCACGCCTCGACGATGCCGATGGCTATGGGAAGGACGATGGCCACGCGCACGGTGACGGATGGAGTCAATGCCGACAATATAAGGCCGATGATCAACCAGCTCAGCGCGATTGAGCCCCAGCTGGGCGCGAAGCTTTTGAGCACGAGGTAGGCTATTCGCTTCCCGAGCCCGGTCTTCTGGAGCGCGAAACCGAAATAGAGCGCCGGTATCAAGGTCCAGAACGAGCTCGAGGCGAATCCGTTCGCGACCTCGCCGAAGAGCTCGGTCGAGCCGTACGCTCTCCCGGTCGCCGGATTTATCAAGCCGTCTTTGCAAGCGAAAAAGATGGCGATGACGAAGGCGAGGATTGTCGCGCTGCCCGCCATGAAGGGCAGGTTGCCCGGGCGGAATATCCACATTCCCAGTGCCACGAGGACGGTCGCCATGACCGCGTGCCCCATGGGCGCGAGCGAAGGCGCGATGGGTTTGCCGAAGGCGATCAGGGCGGCCGCGAGGACCACGGCGAGGAGTCCGAGTATCTTGCGATCTCGTATCATGCCGATGGTCCGTCGCTCGGCGCTCTGCCTTGTGGCGCGCCTTTCGACCCGTCCCGCGCCGTGCCTGTCCGTGAGTTCGGAGCCGCGCTCTCGGGCGGTTCCCAGAAAATTGTCCTATCGGCGAATTGCGCGTCGAGGGCGGCCAGGTAGGCCTCTTTCGTGAACTTGGGCTTGAAGGTTTTGTGCGCGGCTTTGGCTAAGGCTGCGCCGTTTGCGCCCAGGTCGATGGCGGCCGCGGCGAGCGCGAGGGCCGGCTCGATATAGGCGCGATCGAGGTCGCTGGGCATGAAATCGGCCGCGTGGATGGTGCCGGAAAAACCGGACCAGGCTAGTTGGCAGGTTGGGAAAAGGCAGGCGACGTCCCCGATGTCGTCGGAGGCGCTGCTTCGGTCGTGGAAATCGATGTCCTTTTCGGGCAGGATTTCCATGGCCGCTCTCCCGACTATTTCGCCGAGTTCTGGCGAGGGGTCGAAAGCCTGGTAACCAGGAGTGTCGATTATGCGCACGGAAGCGCCGACGGCGATGGCTCCGGCGGCGAGCGCGCGGTCCACTTTCCTGGCCGCGTCGCGTACCGCGTCATTGTCGGCGCCTCGAACATAGGTCTCCAGGATCGCCCGCTCGGGAACGGTGTTTACCGTCGTGCCGCCTTCGCGCATGATCGGATGCACGCGCACGTGGTCCTCGTCCTTGAATGTCTCCCTCTGGGAGTGTATCGCCTGAAGGGCTATGGTCGCGGCGTTCAAGGCGTTGATTCCGTCGTGTGGGTGAGCGCCCGAATGAGCCGATTTGCCGATGAAAATGGCCTTTTTCGCCATGAAGCCGTTCAGGGTGCCGTTCACCACAGCGCGACGCTGCGGCGAGTCGGACATGGAATGGTACTTCAGAACCGCCAGCGCCTTGTCGAAGGCTCCGAGCCAAAGAAGCTCCTGTTTTCCGGAAAGATAGCGTATGCGGCCCTCGGCGCGGAATTCCATCCTGCGGTCGAGTTCGGCGTATTCCTCTGCCGGGGAGGCCAAGAAACTTAGCCGAAAGCCTTCGCGCTCCGGCGCGTCCGCGCGCACCAAGGCCGAAAAGACGGCGAACATCACGGTCATCTGGGCGTTATGCCCACAAGAATGGGCGACGCCTCCCGGAACTCCCGCGGTGGGGAGGGCGTCCATATCGGCGAGCAAAATTATTTCCGGCGCGCCGAGGGGGCCGACTGAGGCCTTCAATCCGGTGATCGCCAAGCCCGTCTCGACTTCCGCGCCTAGCGAGCGTAAGGCTTCCGCCAGGATTCGGGATGTGCCGGTTTCGAAAAATCCCGTTTCCGGATTCGAGCGCAAGCGCTCCCCGAGGGCGTGGATCGCGGCGGATTGCGCTCGAATATGGCCGAGGGCGATTTCGCGTAAGTGGGTGGTGTCGCTCATGGAAAGATCCTAGCCTCCGAACTCGAAGGAGGCAAGTGCCGACATAATCGCCAGAATGTCTTTACCCATTCTGGCTTGTATGGTATTTTGCAGAGTATGTCCATAAACTGGACTCTCAAGGAGAATTTGGATGAAACGAATTGCCCCCCTGTTCGCGCTTATGCTCGCCAGTCTCATGGTCCTTCCGCTCGCCGCGGCCGGACCTGCCAAGGCAAGCGTATTCCTGCTTATCTCCGGCTCGCTCGGGGATAAAGGGTTTAACGACTCCGCAAAGGCCGGGCTCGACATGATCAAGGCCAAGTTCGGCGACAAGGTCACGATCAAATACACCGAGCTCGGATCCGACACGGCCAAGATGAATCCCGCTCTCGAGGACGCCGGAGCAGAAGGCTACAACGTAGTCCTCTGTTCCAACAACTTCAACAACGCGGTTTCGCAGATCGCGCCCCTGTATCCCAAGACCCTTTTCGTCATGTACGACGGCTGGACCAAGGAAGTCATCGGCAACGTCCACGCCATCCAGTTCAAGAACAACGAAGCCGGCTATCTGGCCGGAGCCCTCGCCGGCATCATGACCAAGACCAAGGGCGACCCGAAGATCAACGCCGAGAACGTCATCGGCTTCATCGGCGGCCGCGACATCACCGGCATCAACGATTTCCTCGTCGGCTATATCGCCGGGGCGCAGAAGGTGAATCCTTCCATAAAAGTCATTTACAATTACGTCAACTCATTCACCGATACGGCCAAGGCCAAGGACCAATCCCTCATCCAGTTCAACAGCTACAAGGCCGATATCGTCTATCACGCGGCCGGGCGCGCCGGCTTGGGCGCTTTCGACGCGGCCGTGGAGACCAACGAATACGCCATCGGCGTGGATACCGACCAGGCTTCGCTTTTCGGCAACGAGCCCAAGAAAGTCGAGACGATCCTCACCTCGACGATGAAGCGCGTCGACCTCACGCTTTTGCGCGCCTTCGAGCGTTACATGAGCGGCGAGGCCACCGGCGGCAAGCAGGAATACATCGGCGCGGCCGAAGGCGCCATCGCCTACGCGCCCTTCAACAAGGCGGTCCCCGCCGCCGTGCAGAAGGAGCTCGAGAACGCCGTCGCCTCCGTCAAGGCGGGCAAGGAGAAAATCCCCTCGGCTTTCACCATGACGCAGGACGAGATCAACAAATACCGCGAAGCCGTGAACGCCGCGCGCTAGCTGCTTCGCGTCGGCGCGTTGGTTGGTTTCGCGCGCGCCGGGGCGGAGAGGCCGGGCCACGGGGCAGCGTCGAGCTGCCGCGGGGGCCCGGTTTTTCATTGCGAGGGAGCATCGGAGGAAATGGTGGATTTCATACTCCAGACGAAAAACCTGTCGAAGGTCTACGGGAACGGCACCGCCGCCAACAGGCGGGTGAATTTCGAGCTGCGTCCCGGAGAGATACTCGGGCTGGTCGGCGAAAACGGGGCCGGCAAATCGACGCTGATGAAGGTCCTCTATGGCGAGGAAGCCCCCTCCGCCGGGGAGATGTTCCTGGACGGAAAGCCCGTCAGGTTTTTCACGTCGCAGGACGCGATAGCCGCCGGCATAGGCATGGTGCACCAGCATTTCATGCTCGTGCCCTCGCTCAGCCTCGCGGAGAATCTCGTCCTCGGGCAGGAGCCGAAAAAAAAACGGACCGGCTTTTACGACCTGGACGAGGCGGTACGGATTACCGAGGAGCTTTCCAAGCGCTACAACCTCAAGGTGCACGCGAGGGCTCGCGTGGTCGACGTCTCGGTTTCGATGCGGCAAAAGCTGGAAATCCTCAAGACCCTCTATCGCGGCGCTCGCATCCTCATCCTCGACGAGCCCACCGCGGTGCTCACTCCGCAGGAGACCGACGAGCTTTTCGACGAACTGAAGGAGCTTAAGCGGAAGGGGCACACGATCGTGTTCATCAGCCACAAGCTCAACGAGATATTCAAGTTGTGCGATCGAGTATCCGTCATGCGCGATGGGCGCATGATCGGGACGCACGACGTGGGCGACATGGACCGGCAGACGATCTCGAACGAGATGGTGGGCCGCGAAGTGAAGCTCACCGTGGAGAAGAGCCCCGCGCATCCGGGAGCTTCCGCGCTCGTCGCGCGCGAACTCTCTTTTGTGGACGATTTCGGAATCACGATGGTGGATCGCGTATCGTTCAGCCTGCGGTCGGGGGAGGTGCTCGGCGTCGTCGGGGTCGACGGCAACGGGCAGTCGGAGCTGGTGCGCATCCTCACAGGCTCGGCGCGCACGCTCACGGGAAGCGTGATCGCGAACGGCAAGGATGTCACCAACGCGAGCCAGGGCAAGATCAGGCGCGCGGGCGTGGCGCATGTCGCCGAAGATCGCATGACGGTCGGGGCGGCGCTGCCGGCGAGCATCCAGGACAATCTTTTGGCGGATCGCTACCGCTCGCCCGAGTTCGCCGCTCCCGCCGGCTTCGTGAAGACCCGCGCTATGGCTGCCGAGGCGGCCAGGATCGTGCGCGATTTCGACGTACGCTGCGGTTCGCAGCGCCAACCCGTCGCGAGCCTCTCGGGCGGCAACATGCAAAAGGTGGTCGTCGGCAGGGAGTTCACAGCCGACGCCTCCGTCCTGATCGTGTCGCAGCCAACGCGCGGCGTGGATATAGGCGCCATCGAGTTCATCCATAAGCGCATCGTCGAAATGCGCGACGCCGGAAAGGCCCTGCTCCTCGTTTCGTCGGACCTGCAGGAAGTCATGTCCCTCTCCGACAGCCTCATCGTCATGAATTCGGGAAAGATAGTCGCCTATTTCCCCGATGCCGCGGCGGTCACCGACAAGGAACTCGGGCTGTTCATGCTCGGCCTCAAGCGGCAGGAAGAAAGCGAAATCAGGGGGGTGCTCCATGAATGAACTGCCGAACGATTCGCGCGCGCCCGGCGCGAAAGCAGCCGCTACGGATACCGCGAAAAAGCGGGGGCTTCTCGTTAGCGTGAAGTATTTCTTCACCGACCGCGACAAGCTCGAACCCGTGATGGTCACCATTCTCGCCGCCCTGTTCGCCCTCGCGGCGGGCATCGGCCTGATCTTCCTCGTGAGCAAGCAACCCGCGCTGTCGGTGCGCAATTTCCTCCTCGGACCGGTGCTGCGCTCCTATAATTTCTACTATCTTCTCATCGTCATGGTGCCGCTCACCTTCACGGGCCTCGCCATGTGCATCATCTACTCGCTCAAGTACATGAGCCTCATCACCGATGCGAGCTTCTACTTCGGCGCCGTGATCGCCACCGCGATCGGCGTGAAGGTCGCCTTGCCCGCCGGTCTCCACCCGCTGGTCGCCATGCTGGCGGCCGGAATCGCGGGAGGCCTCATCGGAACGCTGCCGGCGATACTGAAAATCAAGTGGCGGGCGAACGAGCTCGTGTCCTCGCTCATGCTCAACTACATCTTTTTCTTTCTCGGAAGCTTCATCATCCTCTATTTTCTCCGCGACAATAGCCAGACCATTTTCGCCTCGCTTCCCTTCCGCAAGACCTTCGCGTTGCCCAAGCTCATCCCCAACACCCAGCTGCACGCCGGATTGCTGATCGCGATCGCGTTCATCGTCCTCGTGTCGCTGTTCCTCTTCAAGACCAGGTGGGGTTTCGAGATACGATTGACCGGGGCCAATCCCAAGTTCGCGGCCTACGCGGGCATTCCCGTCGCCACGGTGGCCTTGTACGCGCATTTCATCGCCGGCTTCCTCGGAGGCCTCGGCGGCGCGGTCGAAATGAGCGGGCTCTACCGCTCCTTCATCTGGCAGATGGACCCGAGTTACGCGATGGACGGCGTCATCGTGGCGATGCTCGCGAGGAAGAACCCGAAATTCGTTCCTATTTCGGCCTTCTTTTTGGCCTGGCTTCGCGTGGGCGCCGATTTCATGTCCCGCCGGGGCGACGTCGCCTTCGAATTCATCACGCTTCTGCAGGGCTCGATCATCCTGATCCTGGCATCCGACAAGATCGTCAACAGCTTCAAGGCGCGCAGATTGCGCAAGGCGGTGCTTGCCGCCAACGCCGCGTCGGCGAACGCGATGGCGGAGGCGACACGATGATCGAATTCATCAGCAACGTCGTGACCTCATCGAATTACTGGTTCATCGTGCTCAGGTCCACAGCGCCCATTCTCCTCGTAACGCTCGGCGCGGTGATCACGGAGCAGGCCGGAATCAAGAACATGGCTCTCGAGGGCTCGATGCTCTGGGCTGCCCTGACCGGCGTCATCGTGAGCGCCGCGACCGGAAACGTGTGGATCGGCGTCGCGGGCGGAATCGCGGCCGCGATCGTGGTGGCCCTGCTCCTGGGCTATTTCTCGCTCAAGCTGGACGCCAACCAGGTGCTCGTGGGAGTAGCGCTCAATTTGGTCGCGGCGGGCGGCACCGTTTTCGTACTTTTTTAGCTCACGGGGGACAAGGGCATATCGTCCTCGCTGCCGAGCAAGGTGCTCCCCGTCGTCACTATCCCCTATGTGGCCGATATTCCCTGGATCGGCAAGGTCATCTCGGGTCAAAACATAATAGTCTGGTTCGCCGTGATCGCCGTCATCGTGATTCACACGATACTCAACAAGGCGACGATCGGCAGGCGAATCAAGGCTACCGGCGAGAACGTCGAGGCCGCCCGCGCCGCGGGCCTTTCGCCCGACCGCATAAAGTTTTTTGCTCTCATCGTATCGGGAGTGCTCGCGGGACTCGCTGGTTGCTTCCTCTCGATGGGCTATACTTCCAACTTCACCTCGGGCATAGCGGC
>Ga0172379_10007015_pt1 | contig 14806 bp, 15 predicted proteins | sample GrowelOW334metaG_FD_119756 | JGI IMG/M metagenome (GOLD analysis project Ga0172379, IMG submission 119756) | Groundwater microbial communities from an aquifer near a municipal landfill in Southern Ontario, Canada - Groundwater well OW334 metaG | ecosystem: Environmental > Aquatic > Deep...
CTTATACAAAAAAAAGCAGGGAGTATGAAAACCTCCCCGCTTTACCTAACCTAAACCTAACCTAAATAACCTTTCAAAGTGTGAAAGGGTACGTTAAATATTATTATTGATCAAATCAATTACAGAGCAAGTATAATACATATTTGACATTTTTCCAAATTAATCATCCTGTTTTTTTGTAAAAAAATGTTAAATGTATTTATTCTTTCATGTTGTGATAAACGTTTGACACATCTTCGTCTTCATCAAATTTAGCAAGCAACTTTTCAATAACCGCCATTTGCTCCTCGTTAAGCTCCTTGGTTTCCGATGGAATTCGTTCAAAATCGGCGCTTACCAATTCGAAATTATTCTCTTCAAGATATTTCTGAATGGGCCCAAAGGCTTCGAAATCGCCATAAATAATTACGTTTTCATCCTCTTCAAAAATTTCCTGGACACCAAAATCAATCATCTCCAATTCCAGTTCTTCGATATCAAGCCCTTCTTTACCAACAATTTTAAATTGACATTTGCGTTCGAACATGTAATCAACGCATCCTGTAGTACCGAGAGAACCGTTCATTTTCGTAAAATAACTACGTACATTGGCCACAGTCCGCGTTGGATTATCGGTGGCAGTTTCGACCAATATTGCAATGCCAAAGGGTCCATAACCTTCATAAACTACCTCTTTGTAATCGGCCTGATCTTTGGAAGTCGCTTTTTTTATGGCACGTTCGACGTTCTCCTTGGGCATACTGGCTGCCTTCGCATTTTGCATGAGAACCCTTAGACGGGAGTTTGAAACAGGATCAGGCCCCCCGGTTTTGATGCAAATTGCAATCTCTTTGCCTATTCTCGTAAATGTTTTGGCCATTGCGCCCCAACGTTTCATCTTTCTGGCCTTACGGTATTCGAATGCGCGTCCCATAGTTTGAAAACAATTTTAAATTCGGTGTGCAAATTTAATGGATTTTGACAAAAATTCGCCTCTATCTGGAGGAATGTTTTAAAAGGGCAAATTAAAGTAAACTTATTCGTTCCGGCCAAATCAATGGATGCAAGTAGTACATGTAAACAACGTGCAGGACGGAGGTCTGATTGGCTTCAGAAATTTGATCAATTGTTTCCCTTCAAATCACCTTTTTATTGAAGTTTCGGCTCCATCTACCACCTGGGAAAAGTAGGATTCCATTAAGGCAAAATGCACACAATATAAGCAGGTTACCTATCATGCTGCTCCAATAAATCCCAGTAATCTTACCTGCCAAAGCCACCAACCCACCCAAAATCATTGCCAAATTACTATGCAAACGACTATTACTGAAACCGAGCAACCCAGCCAAGACCGGAAGAATAAAAGCCCCTGAAAAGAAGGTCAGTGCCATCAACAGAGATTGAATGATGGAGGTAACCCTCAGCGACAAAAGAATGCTTAAAAATCCTACTATCAGTATAATATATTTTGTTTGCCGAAGTGAAACAGGGGTATCGAGATCTTTGTGAAAGGTATTCACCACAATCACCGAAGAGGTTAACAATGTTGTCGAAGCAGAAGACATAATGGCAGAGAGGATAGCAGCAACCAGTAGTCCAATTCCCCATTCCGGCAAAACATAGCTGAGAACTGAGATCAGGGATGAACCTTGTTTAAAGTCAAACCCCGGAAATTGATGGGCAGCAAACACGCCAAGATAAGTGATCAAAAAGGCAAATGGGATCAGGATCAGCGCAGTTAGCAACACGCTTCTTTTGGCTACCTTTTCATTTTCTGCACAGAACAGCCTGGTGTAAATATCCGGACCCACCAGAAAGGTCGTGGAATATGTTAAAATCAGGACAAAGAGATCCATGGGATGAAAAGCACTGTTGAAAGGAAATTTGAGCTGGGTCATCTTTCCCGGATTAACCGGAGCCCATAGGAAAAGGTAACAGGCAATCGCCAGCACACCCAAAACGATAATGAATGACTGGACCAAATCTGTTTTAATAACCGATACCTGACCACCAATGGAGGTGTAAAAAATGAACACAATACCAATTCCCCAGACAGAGCCTTCATAGGGCAATCCAAAAAAACTGTTCATTACCCTGGCCCCTCCTATGATTTGAGCTGCAATAACACCAATCCAGGCAACCGGGATGACAAAAGAGGCAATTATCCTGGCCTCATTCCCGTATTGGTCCCCTATCAACTGAGGCAGGGTATATTTTCCCTGACGTTTAACAATGGGCGCTATCAAAACCAATAGCGAGAGTCCAAAAGCAGCAGACAACATCAGCCAGGCAGCCGCCCACCCCTGCGAAAAAGCCAGATCGCTGCTGCCCAAAATAGCCGTACTTCCAATGATGGTTGCCAACAAGGAACCTGTAATTTGCCATACATTTCCCCTGTTTCCAGCCACCATGTAATCACCGGAACTTTGGATCTTTCTGAAAGAATAGATACCGATTCCGATCATAGACAGAATGTAGAAGAGGAGGATAAGGTACTTTAGCACAGTTATGGGTTATGAGATAACAGATATGAGTGACAAATGGAGTGGTTAATGTATTGGAAGGGACATGGATACAGCGTTTCCATACCCTTTGATCCTGATTGTATCTTTCGTGAGCGAGACCAAAGCAAAACTATTGGATACAGGGAAATTTCCTTCAACCATTCCCTTTAAGGTATAGTAATGAATTCCGTTGATCATTTCGTATCCGCCTTTGTGATCATGGCCATGAAAAACACACTTAACTTTTTTACTGTTTTCCAGAATATCCCTCACAGTTTCAGCATTCTTTATGGTCACTTTTGAATTACCGTATAACAATTGGTGCACAAATACAATCACTGGCCTTTTGGAGTGTTTTAATTCATTTTCAAGCCATTTCAACTCTTCTCCAGGCACATTCGCGTCACTCCAATCGAAATGACCGCGATCATAAGACACGCCGACAGAATCAAAACAGGCATCCAATACCACAAAAGTATAGCCTCCATTTTGAAAGGAATAGTAGGTTCTTTTCTGACTTATATGACTGTTCTTTGCTATGGAATAAAACTGATTTTTAGAGATGCAATCTTCATCGTGGTTGCCAAGTACATGGTAACGATTTCCGCGAAAACGGGAAAAGGCAGTTTCAACTTTTTCCAAAAAACCAAGGGCTGCCTTGCTGTCTGGTGGTACCGGCATATCCTTGAAATCCCCCAATTCAATTAAAAAGCTAACCTTTTTCTGATTCATGGAATCGATGCATTGGGCCACTTTGTCCAGGGACTGACTATATTTTCTTGTTCCATTGTCCTTAATTGCAGCATAATGAACATCCGTTAGCATCCCAAAAGAGATATTTTGCGCAGATATGCCATTACTTGTCAGCAGAATCATGAAAACTACCAGAAATAATTTTATACTTTTCACTTTACAACCTATTAAATGTTGGTAAAAGTAATCAACTTCATAGTTTTTGAAAATGTTTCTTCCGACAACATGTTTCACAGGGATGAATTTGGGACAAACCTTGATATTTATTAGGATATGTCACACCAAAAATTATTTACTTTGCCATAAAATCAAATATCAATATGAAAGCGATAAGAAAGAGTTTGCCGCAAAAGGGTTTATGGATGGAAGATGTTCCAATTCCCGAACCCGGAGTCAATGAAGTTTTGATAAAGATCAGTAAAACTGCTATTTGCGGCACTGACCTTCACATATATAAGTGGGATGCCTGGGCCCAGAAAACCATCAAAACACCGATGACCATTGGCCATGAGTATGTAGGAAAGGTCGTAAAAATAGGTAACGAAGTTACAAAAGTGAGTATAGGAGAGCGGGTTACCGTCGAAGGACACATCGCCTGCGGGTTCTGCCGCAACTGTCGCAGGGGACGGAAACACATTTGCGACCATACCATTGGAATCGGTGTGAACCGCGATGGCGGATTTGCCGAATATGTCGCTGTACCTGCAGAAAATGTACTTCACATCGACTCCAGGATACCCGACGAGATTGTCTCCATCATGGATCCACTCGGAAATGCAACCCACACCGCACTCTCCTTCCCATTGATTGGGGAGGATGTTCTGGTAACGGGCGCAGGAGGACCGATTGGCTGCATGGCCATTGCAATCTGCAAATTTGTGGGTGCCCGGAATGTGGTGGGATCAGAGGTAAGCGAATACCGTAGGGGGTTGGCCAGAAAAATGGGTGCTTCGCTCGTCATTGATCCGATGAAAGAGGACCTTCATGATGCCATGAAAGCTGTGGGTATGGTTGCCGGATTTGATATAGGCTTGGAAGTTTCCGGGTCACCGGTTGCCTTCGACATGATGATTAAATCGATGTACAACGGAGGCAAAATCTCCCTGCTGGGTATATTGCCGGATACTACACAAATCGAATGGGATAAAGTAATTTTCAAAGGCCTGACGCTGAAGGGTATATATGGTCGCGAGATGTATGAAACCTGGTACAAAATGGAGAAGATGTTATTATCGGGATTGAACATCGCACCGGTAATTACACACCGCTTCCATTATACCGAATTTCAGAAGGCATTCGAAATCATGGAAGATGGCAATTGCGGGAAAATTATTTTGGACTGGGAAAATTGAGAGATGAGACATGGGAGAGAAGAGAATGAGAGTATGGTATATTATTGATTATTTGATGAGTACAAGAAAATTTATTTAGCAATAAATTTTCATCCAACTTATTGGTTTTCGGTCTGCAACATTTTTATACTTTTGCGGTTCAAAAGCCACTTTAGCTCAGTTGGTAGAGCAGCTCATTCGTAATGAGCAGGTCGTGGGTTCGAGTCCCATGAGTGGCTCAGAAGTTCAAACAATTGTAACGGGGAAGACAAAGAACATGATCTTTTGTTTTCCTCGTTTTTTCATGGATAGTCTTCAATCCTGCTAGTTCACTTTACTACCTTGCAAGAACCCGGATGAGTAACCATAATGGCCTTTGACAATTGGATCCAACCACATAGAACTCCATGAGCTTGCAGTTTGATTCAATCCTCCTAAAATAGATTTTAAATCAGTAGAGAAACCAAAATGAAAATCAGGATTGGTGGGATCTGGTACATACCCGATTTCTTCAAAATAACCGAAGTATTTGCTGTGAGGGAGATGCAAGCTAACACCATCAAAGCATGGTCTGGGTCCATTGATGGATGAAATTAAATTACTGAATACAAACGATCTGTTCACGTTAAAGGAATGTGGCATAGAATTATTCGCTTCCGCATCATTAAGAGCATTGTCCCACCAAGCATCAATTCCGCTCCAGGTTAGCGTTGCAGTCACAGTCCCGTTTAACCAATCAACTGTCTGCAAATTGAGTGTCCACGTTCCATTGACTGGCGTCGTTTTCTTTGGACCGGTGCTTACTCCCGACCAAGTTCCTTTCCAGGTTCCGATTAGTTTTTGAACTTCAGTAGCAAAGTCCAGAACGTGTACCGAAACAACATTTTTGATACCATTCGATGCACCCGGCGTATTGATGGTCAACACGAGTGTGGATCCATAACCCTCACCAAGACCTCCTAAACCGGTTCGCGTAAAATTAGGGTCCACAGTAACTGTTATTGTCGCAAATTCACCCGATTTTAACGATCCGACTCCATTGGTATAATCCAGAAACCCTCCGAGAGCGCCAATGTCGTCAATGGAATAATTTAAAACTGTTCCTACAGGACCTTCATTGACAAGGACAAATGAAACCGAACAATTATATGGGAGTAAAATAGTATGTAAATGCAGTGGATTTTTTATGCCATTCAATTCAGCACGATCAGCTACGGGAAGGTTCATTATAACAGAAGAAGCATAAATTGCTACAACAGGTGTATGACCATCAGGATCGGGCTTCTTTTCGCCCTCCGGAGGCTTATCACAAGATATTTGCGAAAACAGCAAGATGACACCCAGAAATAGAAAAAATCGCAATAGTTTTGTCATGCTTTCCGGATATAAATAATTTATGATAAGCCAGCACTATTTTCACAATTATTACAAGATAGGTATAAAAATTGTAACAATAAGGTTATTAGGAATATAATAAATTAAAAAATTTTGAGAAAAGTCAGTAATTTATTCAATAACTACCATTTCATGAATCTTAAGTAAGGGAAGAGAACATCGTACCTTACCATCCCGGTAGGAATAGGACAAAGGACTGTTGGAGGGTTGCAAGATCACTTTTTTTGGTTTTTCGGATAGTCGCAAGGTTATTTCCAGGGGTCCCACAGGAGGAATTTCATCGAAGGCCAGCGACTTTTCGCTGTCGTGGGGACCGGCAGTATTGACTAGATTTACGATCAGGGCTCCGGCTTTTCTGTTGAGGGTTACATCCACATTGTGTGAACCGGTTACCGTTACCATCGGGTTTGGAAAAATTTCTTTCACCAGGGATGCCAGAAAATCGCGCAATACCGGTGCAGAACGAATGGCGCTCGCTTTCCCCAATTCGAGATAAGTTGCGGCGATTTCGCCTTTGACATATTTGGTGATGGTGGCTGCTGTTTCGGATGAACCGTGCCTCGCTTCTGGCACTGTTTAAACTGTTCAGGGCTGAAAAGTCGCCGGATATAACGCGACACCTCTGGATGCAGTAACTTGTCTCCAAATCATCAATTGATCCCTGGAAAATCCCGGCACCGGGTTTCCTACCTTGGTGGGATAGCTCGAATAACCCGGATAGCCTTTGCAATCTACCTGAATAAAATCCGGTTTAACCCTGTCAATCAGATTATTCACCATGGAGGCATCCACATTTTTCCCTACCTCTTTGCAGTCGGTACCTGCATGAAAATCAAAATGAAGACCAAAATAACTGTGGGCCCGATCCAGTCTTGATGGTAGCGTCGTTTGAGCAAACAAGGAACAGAAGGTTCCTACAAGAAATAGAGTTAGTAGTGTTTTCATTTATTAGTAAAATTGAAAATGGATAATTAGAAATTAAAGATTACAAATTACAGATTATGGATTGCGTTGATTGGTTGAATTAAAGGGCATAATGTAGATGAAAAATAATAGTTCTTGCGATTTGGAATGTACACGGGTATGAATTTAAACAAAATAAAAACTTGAGGCGCTATGATCAAAATATAGAAGAATCGAACAGTCTACATGTTGTCTTTTTAGCATATTATCAATAGATTGCTTCGCCGTTCCTCTTGCCAATGACAGATACATATCATCTGTCATTGGTAACACGAGGCACGAAGTGTGAAGCAAACTTTTGAGCTTGGCAGAAATTATTCCTATCAACAACATTGAAACTGAGTTTAAAATTACTGACATTTGGTAGGAGACCGACCTTTATGATGGCAGAACTTTTTATCTTTGCCAGTAAGTAAGAAGAGAGGAATTATGCCAGGATTACGAAATATTTGGATTGTTTTATTTGTTTTTTTGTCGGCTGATCTTTTCGCCAAAGCGCCAATATTTACGGAGAAGCAGTATTTTAACCATCCGCCCAGGATTATTCGTGCCTGTTGCGCGTTTGGAACTGATCTGAAGGTCTCCATTGTCCCGGGCTACCGGTATACCCAGCTAACCAGTCCTGAATTGCTGGGACCTCACCATTATCTGGGGGACCATAACGAAAACAATGGAATAATTTATACCAGAAGAGGTGGATTTCTGGATTTCGGTCATTTACGCGATTTAATCGACTGGACGGCTTACCTCTACAACCTGGAAAAGAAAAGTCAGCAAATTGGGGAAATAATGATCCATCTCGGTTTTGAGAGCGGGGTAAAAGCGCTTGTCATCAAGGTGCCTACATCAGAGAAGGAGGAGGATCTTATAGCACTTGCCGGTAGAATAGCTTACGATCTTTCCATCTGGCATGAAATTACCTCGTGGTTCGGTGCCTCTGCAGTACCTTTGGTTTCGGAGAAATTTTCCAGTTTCTCGGTAGAAGACGCCTACTCAAACTTGTTAGGGATAAAATTAGCAGCCGAAGCCATCAAAAGCGAGCTACCTTTTGATCAAGCTGTTACAGAAGCCATTAGTAAGGCATTGTGCGAATTGGAGGCTGTATCAAAAGAGGAGAGCTATCAGGCCATGGAGGTTGTCAGAGATGTCTGGTGGACCAGAAAGAAACACCTTCCAAACAACCATGTGATGTTGGAAAGGGAGCTAGGAGTTTATAAGACCTTGGCGCCATGGCTGGTTCCGGGATGGGAAAGCAAAAACAAGACCCCATTTCTGATTAATGTGCCCGTTCAAACCCAGGATGGAGTACCCTTAACTGAATTCTATACTTTGACTTTTGACCTGAACCACAAGATTCCTGTTAAGAAAATCTTCCCTGAGAGAAGCAATCGGATGGTAACCCAAAATGATTTTTCGAAAATTATTGACTACATAGGAATATTGATGTTGAAAAACAATATTTTCTTTAAGATGTAGAAGAATTACGCCACAATGTATCAACAAAATATACATACCAAATTGAATAACAGTGCTCTTACAAATAAACTCTCAAACTATTCCATCATTTTGGGATCTCAGTCAGCCAGGCGAAAAGAACTGTTTGCCGGACTAAACCTACCTTTCCATGTGGAGGTCAGGGAGATTGAAGAAAACTTTCCGGCTGAGATGTCTGCTTTCGATGTTCCGGAATTTCTATCCATTCAAAAAACAATCCCTTTTAAAGATGATTTTAAACAGGATGTTTTGCTGATTACATCCGACACAATTGTACTAATTGACAATCAAATACTTGGAAAACCATCTGATTACAAACATGCCTTTGAAATGTTGCAATTGCTTTCCGGAAGAAAGCACATGGTTATCACCGGCGTTTGCATTACTACCATCGACAAACAAATAACCTTTTCCGACCGAACGGATGTTTTCTTCAAATCGCTGTCAGCAGACGAGATTGACTACTATCTGACCCATTACCAACCCTACGACAAAGCTGGATCCTATGGCGTTCAGGAGTGGATTGGGTATGTAGCAATCAAAAAGATTGAAGGCTCCTATTTCAATGTGATGGGACTCCCAATCCAACGGCTGTATGAAGAGCTGTTAAAGTTTTAACCTTAATAGCATAAAAATGAAAAAAATATTTTTCATCCTGATTTGCCTTTTGCTTTTCAAAACCATTTTCGCTGTCGAAGGGATGTGGATTCCCACTTTGCTGAAAAAATTCAACATCGAGGAGATGCAAAAAATGGGGTTCAAGCTGACGGCTGAAGATATTTATGATGTCAACCATGCCAGCATGAAGGATGCAATTGTGCTATTTGGTTCAGGCTGCACTGGAGAAGTAATTTCGGATGACGGTTTGCTTATCACCAACCACCACTGTGGATTCGGTCAAATTCAAAAACACAGTACGCTCGCCCACGATTACCTGACGGATGGATTCTGGGCTAAAAACAGGTTTGAAGAGCTGGTAAATCCGGGATTATCAGTTCAGTTTTTGGTGAAAATGGAAGAGGTTACCCAGGAGGTGATGAAAGGGGCAAAAGAGGATTTGAAAGACGTAGATCTTAAAAAACTGATCGCTTCCAACATTGAGGCAATTAAAAGATCGTATGCCGGAATAACAAATTACCTTGTCGATGTTAAGCCTTTGTTTTATGGAAATCAATACTTTGCTTATGTTTACGAAGTGTTCAAGGATGTCAGATTGGTTGGGGCGCCTCCTGCATCGATTGGAAAATTTGGTGGGGATACCGACAATTGGGTTTGGCCGAGGCACACCGGTGATTTTTCCCTTTTCAGGGTCTATGCCGGAAAGGATAACAAACCTGCCTCCTACTCTCCTGATAATCAACCCTACCATCCTAAAAAATTCTTCCCAATCAATCTTAAAGGAATCAGGAAGGGAGATTTCACCATGGTTTTCGGCTTTCCAGGCTCGACTCAGGAATATATTCCTTCACAAGCAGTTCGCCTGTTAATTGAGAAGAGCAATCCCATCAAGGTTGTTGCAAGGACAATCAAATTGGGCATCATGGAAAACCAGATGGCCGCCGATCCAAAAGTCAGGATCCAGTATGCATCGAAATATGCAGGCGTTTCAAATGTCTGGAAAAAATGGCAGGGTGAAACGAGAGGATTGGTCCGGCTTCATGCTGTTGAAAAGAAGGAAAAAGAGGAGCTGGAATTTTCAAAATGGGTAAGCCAGAATTCATCGAGAGAGAAGAAATATGGAGCTATTTTGGAAGATTTTAAGAAGAATTATGCAGAATTATCTGATATTCAAATTGCCTATGATCTATACAATGAAACTATCCTGAGGGGCTCGGATGTTTTCGGTTTGATTGCAAGGGTTGATCAGTTGGCTCAATCAGTAAATGATACAGCGAAATTTAGCAGGCAAATGAGGATAATTGCAGAGATTCTACCTGGCTATTTCAAGGATTATGACGGTCAGACGGATCAATTGATCCTTCCTGCATTGTTGAAACTTTATTTCGAAAGATTAGATCCGAAGCACCTGCCGGAAAAATTAAACTCCTGTAAAACGGATTTTATAAATAGCACCTGGGTACACGATGCTTACAAAAGATCCCTCTTCTCTGACAGCCTTAAAATCAAAACATTACTTTTAGATTTCGGCGCAAAACAAATAAAGAAACTGCAAAAAGACGATTTGTATTCGCTCTACGTCACTATATCTGAATACTACAGAAAAAATATAGAACCAACCTATCTTCGCTTAAATCAGAACATTATGAAGGTTCAAAAGGCCTATATGTCAGCGATCCTGGAGATGAAGCAGGACCAGCGATTGATGGCAGATGCAAACCTTACACTACGGGTCACTTATGGAAAGATTGAAGGTTATGAACCCATGGATGGCGTTTATTACGAATATTACACAACTTTGAAAGGGATGATTGACAAACAGGATCCGAATATTACCGATTATCTTGTTCCTGAAAAACTGAAACAATTGTACAACGCCAAAGATTACGGTATCTACAAGAATTCGACCGGCGAACTCCCAATTGCATTTTGTGCTTCCAACCACACCACAGGCGGTAACTCTGGTAGTCCTGTTCTCAATGCCAATGGGGAATTAATTGGTGTCAATTTCGATCGTTGCTGGGAAGGCACAATGAGCGATTTGCTGTTTGATCCTGAACGGTGTAGGAATATTGCGCTGGATATCAGGTATGCTCTGTTCATCATCGATAAATATGCCGGCGCCGGCTATTTGCTGAAGGAGATGAATTTGATCAAATAGACCTATTCCGGATTACTCATATTTATTGCTATAATGCCTTTAACAGCCCGGATCTTTTAAGAAGCAGAAATTCATGTTCAAAATTGGGCGTGAAGATTCCTTTCCCTAGATTTTGTTCGATCTCTCTGACCTTCCAGAATTTCCCTTCCGCGATCTCCTCCGAGCTCAATGCCCCGGGCTTTCCACGGTAGGTAACAAAGCAATAAACAAGTTCTGATTCGATTTCTGTATCCCAATGGTATTTTAAAGCCGGGACAGCTTCAAAATCAACGAGTCCAATCTCTTCTGACGCCTCCCTTTTCAGCGACTCTTCGATGGTTTCCCCAAATGCCGGATGTCCACCTACGGCTGTGTCCCATTTCCCCGGTTGCACCAATTTGGTTGTGGCTCTTTTTTGCAGAAAAAGTGATCGATTCCCGTCCAAAACATGCAAATGCACCACCGGATGGAGGGTTTTGGATCCGTTATGACAATAAGAGCGCAATGCTTTCCCCAGGATCCGGCCCTCTTCGTCCACCATGGGGAGCCACTCTTCAGCATCAGAATAGACCTGACTATTTTTCTTCTTCAATTTATGCCTGATCACTTCAAAACCAAGGTAAACCCCCATCATGATAAAAAGAAGAAAACTACTAACAAAAGCCCAAACCTCTTTGCTTGAGAAAAAGGCAGTCCAAAGAACCAGCCCTGTATGAACCAAAACCATCCAAAACATGACCCGGATATTCTTTATCATCAGGTCCTTTTGAATGCCGTTGAGTTCGACCCCTTTCATAAACCGTTGGGTCATAGAGCCCAATGGATCAATTTTAGTGAAAAGTGACAATGCAATGACCGCGGCCAAAACCAGGTCGATCATGGCCGGCTTTACCTTGAAAAAAATCTCATTTTCAAAAAGGTACGAAAGGGCAGAAAGTAATACAAGAAGCAGGGTATCCAGTAGAACAAAACGATCCAGTTTTTTTTCCCTGATGAAGGTAATTAATAATTCGACCAAACCAATTGAGACTGCAACGGTCAGACCCACCTTCATCCCCCAGAATTCGTCGGCCAGTATAAAAACCAGCAGGGGAATCAATCCTGGTATTAGTTTCTTAATCAAAGCAAGTTGTTCAGGGAAAAATTAACCTGGGGACTTTTTGGATCGTTTTTAAAGTATCAGTCGAACGGTACACCTTTTGCAGGGTAACATAAAAAACCAACGTAGAATAGGCTGGAATAGAACCTTGAACTGCACCTGCATATCCGCTTTGTGAAGGAATAATCCACTTGGCCTCGCCACCTTGTCTCATGAGGGTAATTGCCTCATCCCAACCGGCAATCACGGAACTTGACCCTACAGTAAAACCAAAAGGTTCATAATTCCCTGATGCATCGAATTCGTAACCGTCTTTAATACCTGTTGTATCGTTGTTTTCGATCAAATAGCCCCGGTAAAAAACTTTGACAAAATTGCCTGTTACTACAGAATCGCCGGATCCCTTTTTGGCTTCAATGTAATAAATACCTGTGGCTGTCGGAGAAATCCCCTTGTGATACTTGCTGATGTACTTGGCCAGTAATATTTTTTCATCATCGCGCTGTATCTGACTGGTCGTTTTTTTGCAGGAGGCAAAACCAAGAAAAAATAGTACGACCAAAACGGGATATGTGTAATTCCTCAACTTCATCAGTTATATTTTATTTTCTGTTTCGGGGGATATTGCTAACCCGACTACAAGGATACGAAATGTTCATGATCTTCTCAACTTTTGATCTCCCAATTGAGTTGAACCGTGCAAAATTAACCAAATTTAACCCTAAGCCAAATCTGGCATTCAAAATCATCCATGCTTCAAATACTCTTTTTCCAGATTGTCAGAATAGTCAGGTAGCAGGGCCATCCACTTTTCGACAGCTTCGGAGAGGGATTGCCTTGACTCTCCCCCGGCCGCATTAAAATGGCCGCCTCCTCCAAAATGAAGCGATGAAAACTCATTGACGGCAAATCCACCCTTCGAACGGAAAGAAATTTTGATTTTCTCTTCATTTTCCATGAAGAAGGATGAAAATATGATTCCCTTTATCGAAAGCGGATAGTTCACAAATCCCTCTGTATCACCGGGTTTAAACTTGTATTTCTTTAGCTCCTCTTTGGTTAAAGAGATACAGGCAGCATGGTATTCGGGAAGAATGATCATTTTTTCAGACAGGGTGTGACCCAAAAGTCTCAAACGTTCTTCAGTGTTTGTGTTAAAAAGGGCTTCCTGCACTTTATGCTGATCCGCGCCAAGGGAAATTAATCCCGCTACTGCCAAATAGAGTTCAGACCTGGCAGCATTGTGGCTAAATGATGCAGTATCGGCTGTAATTCCGGTCAGCAAGGCTGTAGCCCCATGACTTTTAAGATAAATCCCCCATCCCATTTTGAGGATAAAATCATAAACCAGTTCGGCGGTTGAGCTCACTTTCGTATCTGAAAACTGATAAGAAGTCTTGATCAATGGTTGCGGATGGTGATCGATCAGAACGATTGTTTTGGAAAACTGTTCAAGTTTTTTCCGAAGCTTACCGGTCCTTTTCGGATCATTGAAATCAAGGAGAAATAGCAGATCGGCTCCATCTATCAATTGATGGGCCTCTTTTTCGTGGTTCTCGGCTATCATCCAGTTCGTGTAGTTTTCAAGCTCCGGCACGATGGATGGAAAATCTGTCGGAAATACCACTGTCGATTGAAATCCGGCTTGCAGAAGGACACTATGCAGCCCCAGAGAAGATCCTAGTGCATCACCATCCGGATTGGCATGGGTAAGAATCACCGCTTTCTTTGCATTTCCATTCATCCACTCCAGCAAGGCTTGACAGGTTCTTTTATTGATATTGGTCATAACGATTACAGTTCAACTAAAGTGCAAAAATAGTCTATTCTTTTTCAATCACGATTTATTCCTACTTTTGAAACAAATTTTTACAAACTGATTAAAAAATAATTAAATGTCACAGAATCTTACTTTTACCATGATTAAGCCTTGCGCTGTACGCAACGGGCACATCGGTTCCATACTTAAAATGATCTCAGAAAGTGGCTTTCGTATCAAAGCCATGAAACTTACCCATATGACAAGGGAAAATGCCGAGGCGTTTTACGGAATTCATGTCGGCAAACCATTTTTTGAAGGGCTTGTCAGCTTCATGTCATCCGGCCCGATTGTCGCTGCAATTTTGGAGAAAGAGAATGCCATTGCCGATTTTAGGGAGCTGATCGGAAGCACAAATCCGGCCAATGCCGCTCCAGGAACCATCCGTCAACTCTTTGCTGAGTCATTTACGGCCAATGCGATTCATGGTTCTGACAGCGATGAAAACGCGCTGATTGAAGGATCGTTCTTCTTTTCGGAGATGGAGAAATTCTAATTTTCGATTTCGAATTAATCGAAGGACTTTTGTGTATTTAGCTGTATATCAACAGATTGCTTCGTCGTTCCTCCTCGCAATGACGGTATGCTGTTGTCTTTGTGAGGGAGGAGAGAAGGAGGCGGGTCATCAGTTTTCGGTAATAGCAGAATCGCCGCCCGCCTCCTTCTCTCCTCCCTCACCTCCAAAAAAATGATCCGTCATTGCGAACACGA
>Ga0172379_10007016_pt1 | contig 14806 bp, 17 predicted proteins | sample GrowelOW334metaG_FD_119756 | JGI IMG/M metagenome (GOLD analysis project Ga0172379, IMG submission 119756) | Groundwater microbial communities from an aquifer near a municipal landfill in Southern Ontario, Canada - Groundwater well OW334 metaG | ecosystem: Environmental > Aquatic > Deep...
CAGTTTTACCGAAGCACATTTCGTAAGCTTGCCGACCAGGGGGGCTGTCCGCTGCTCAACGCAGCCATTGATGCCGGTGACGATCATTCTTTGCTGCAGAAGAAAGTGTTTCACAGTATCAACAGTTGGAGAAATAACATCGAACAAATGATTACGGAAGGACAGGATCGTAAAGAGATAAAAAAAGAGATCAATGGTGCGGAATGTGCAACAATCTTTATTGCATTAATTGAGGGGGGGATTATGTTGACAAAAGCTCTCCGGGAACCAAACCAGTTGATGATTGTGTTGAACAAAGTCGAGAACATGATAAAAACAGAACTTCCAGAATAATTTTTTTTACGTTGTAATATACCGTTCGGTATATTAAATTTTTATTAAAGGAATCCATGAAACTTAGTAATCAAAAAATACTCATTACCGGAGGCGGAACCGGAATTGGTTTCGCGATTGCCAAGTTGTTGCATGGTTTGGGAAATGATGTTCTTATTTGCAGCCGCAAACCGCAAAATTTGCAGAAAGCAGCTCGGCAAACTCCCGGCATAAAGTATACAGTTTGCGATATAACAAATGAAGCGCATATAAAAAATCTCATCGAAATCGTTTACCGCGAGATTGGCGGAATTACCATGCTTATTAACAACGCCGGCATTGCTTCCTTCTATGATATGAATAATGGAACCATGTACTCAAATGCCCGGCGTGAAATTGAGACGAATTATTTGGGATTGATTCATTTGACGGAAACATTTTTACCGATATTAAAACAACAACATGAAGCGGCGATTATCAATATATCATCCGCAACGGCAATTGTACCGCATCAACGAATTCCGACCTACAGCGCATCAAAAGCAGCGGTTCAATTGTTTGGCGAATCGCTGCGCCGAGCACTTTCAGAAAGTTCGGTAAAAATATTCAATGTGCTGGCTCCTCTTGTTGACACAGCTTTTTCAAAAGAGCAGTTTGGCGTAAAAAAAATTTCGCCCGAAGCTGTCGCACAAGCGTTGATCAAAGGATTGCGTCGCAACGTTTATGAAATTTATGTTGACGACGTCAAAGCACTGCATCTTATCCACCGCCTTGTTCCCAACGTGGCGCAAAGAATTATGGACAAACGCATTCAATCGCAATAAAAAATAAATTTCACATACTAAAATCAGCATAAACGACACAATGAAAGAAATACATTTGTTCCGCCCATTTATCAAAAAGATCATTCTTTACATCATAATTGTTATCTCGTTTCTCAGTGCCAAAATGGATAAAACAAGTTTAGAAAATTATGTAAAAGAAGGTCTTCAAAATAATGACGGCATTAAACAACGGGAATTTCTGTTGGAGAAGAGCTTATATGCGTTAAAAGCGGCGCGCAGTCTTTTCTTCCCTTCTGTTAGCATTAACACCGTTTATACAAAAGCAGATGCTGGAAGAACAATTGATTTTCCGATTGGAACGCTATTGAACCCGGTTTATTCGACATTAAATGCACTTACAAACAGCAACAGGTTTCCACAGCTTACTGACCAGCACATTATGGTAAATCCGGACAATTATTATGATGCGAAGATCCATATCACTTTGCCGATTGTGAATGCAGAGATTTATTACAATCAAAAAATAAAAAAAGAGCTTGTCACATTGCAACAGGCTACAACGGCATACAAGGTTGCAAAACAAACGCTGGAAATCGCACGGTACAACAAAAATTTTTCAGAAGTTCGCGCTACAACAGATGGCGTGGTCCTTCGAAAACTTATGAATGAAGGAGAATTAGTCTCCCCCTGGTATGCCGGTTTTATTCATTAATGCAAATAGTACAAGCGATTGGATTCTAAAAATAGGCATTGCAGATAAAAATTGGGTACGGTTTTCCAAAAGAAACAAAGCGACAATCACTCTTGATGCATATCCAGAAAAAATATTTTTAGCAAGAGTTACTAAACTTTCGGAAGATGCTGATCAGGGTACGGGAGCATATCAAGTAGAGCTAAAAATTCAGACGGATGGATATAAACCTGCTGCCGGAATGTTTGCAAAGGCGAAAATATTCCCGCCATTGTCGAAAGAATATAAATTGATTCCGGTAGAAAGTGTTGTAGAGGGAAATGGAATGTCTGCGTTTGTCTTTGTTCCTCACAACAACAGTGTAAAGAAAAAGCCTTTTACCGTAGCGGCCATTCACAAATTATTATCCCGGTGTTGTACAAACTGCTGCTGCCAAAAATTTTGACCGAAGATACCTTTGCGACAAATTTATTCTTAATCAAAGGAGAAATATAAATGCAATATTTAGTAGAAATGGAACTTTCGAGCAACTCACGATCTAAAACGGCACAGGAAGGAGTTGTATTTATTGAACGGTACGTACTGCCGACCCTGGAATTATGCAACAAGCTGCAGGATGAAAAGAAAATTATTGCCGGTGGACCGGTGCTTTGTTCCGTTCAATTTGCATTGATCATCGAAGCAAATTCTGATCAGGAGCTTGATGGTTTTATAGAAAGCTTTCACAGTTGGCCATTGATGGAAACTACAGTAACTCCTTTGACAAATTTTAATGGCCGTGAACACGCTGCAAGACCAAGACTTGAACGATTAAAATCTATGGCACAAACAGTTGCCTAAAGAAAATACATCCGAGAAATAAATAACACTTTAAGAATATCCGCAGGAACTTCTTCGGTCTTGCAGCAGCGATGTGAATTTGAAAGAAATTTATTTACATAAACGTGTCGTCAACGTTTTCATAGGCGGGAAAATGGAAAGTATTAATGTAGAAAAGAAGTTCGGCTTATTTCATGATCTCTGGGGTCCAAAAATTATCGCAGAGTGGAATGGGCAGCAAGTCGTCATAGTCAAAATAAAGGATGAATTCGTTTGGCATAGTCACAAAAATGAGGATGAACTGTTTTTTGTTATGAAAGGAACGTTGAAAATAGAATTGAGAGACAAGACAATTGAATTAAACGCGGGCGAGATGACCGTCATACCAAAAACGGTTGAACATAAACCTGTTGCCGAAGAAGAAGTTTGGTTAATGGCGTTTCAACCGATGAATATTAAACATATCGGGGATTTAAAAGATAAATCGTCTGTAGAAAAATATGAAAAACTATAGCAGAATAGGAAAAACAGTAGGTAAAATTTTCATATGTGCTATAAAAATAATCAGGAAGACAATCTATGGAATTAAAAACATTTTATACCATTCGTTTTAATGATTGCGATCCTTTCAATCATTTAAATAACTCCCGTTATCTTGATTATATGTTGAATGCGCGGGAAGATCATCTAAAAGAATTTTACGGAATGAGCCTTGCGGATTTTTATCAGCAGAATTTTGGCTGGGTCGTAGGATCTCATGAGATTGTCTATCTCTCTCCGGCCGTATACAATGAACGCGTAAGCATTCAGTCTGCATCGATTGAAATAACACCCGAATATTTACTTCTTGAAATGACAATGACAAATCAGGATTTAACACAACTTAAGGCGTTACTGTGGACAAAATTCATTGGTGTCAATATTAAGACACAGCGAAGAGAAAATCATCCCGCCGATTTTCTGGAATTTGTTCAAAGTGTTGTTGACCATAGCATCAATGCACGGCAGGGATTACAGGAACGGGCAAACACGATCAGAAAAAAAATGAGAGAGAACAAAATTCAACAACAGGCATCTGCATTATAATTTCTACTGAGATAAAAAAGAAATTCCATGTCAAATTTTCGGTAGAAGAAATTAAATTCATCTTGTATTATTATGCCGTGTTTTTTTGTTGTCGAGCCTCATCTTTAATTGTTGCATAAAAATATAACACCATACATTTATTATTTAACGTGGGATTCATCATGAAATTTTATTTCGCTCCCTTCATCTTTTGTATACTGGTTAGCGGTAGCATGCAATCACAATCAATTTTTGCTCCGCCGGCGTATAATGCCAGACCCATAATAGAGGCACATCAAGCAAAACAAAAAATAATAATCGATGGACGGTTGACGGAAGACGATTGGAGCAAATGCACCGTGGTACGGCATTTTGTTCAGAGTGCTCCGGTTCAAGGAAACAATGCAACATATGACACCGAAGTAAAGATTCTTTATGATGATGAAAACATTTATATCGGTGCTGTGTGCAGTAATCCGGGCAACAATATTTTCGTTCAGGACCTGCGTCGTGATTTCCTCTATGGCAATAACGAACTTTTTGGAGTTTTCTTTGACCCCTTTCAAGATGTGCAAAACCCGGTTCCTTCATTTTTAGTGACGCCGTACGGCACTCAACGCGATTTGTTGATTTATGATGATCGTATCTACGATCTCAACTGGGATGCGGTGTGGCAGGCGGAATCGTTTGTTGCAGACTCTTTGTGGAGTACGGAAATTGCAATTCCATGGTCTACCCTGCGCTATCCGGCAGATTCGACAACGTGGGGAATTAATTTTAACCGTAATATTCGTTCGTTGAATGAGATCACCGGTTGGTCGCCATGGCCATATGCATACACTGTCGGACGGATGTCATATGGAGGACTGGTCACGAATATCCAGCCTCCTCAGACGAATTCTAATCTAAGAATTCAGCCGTATGTTCTTCAGAATGCAGCAAAGAATTCTTTTCGTTCAACCGATTTCAATTCTGAAATCGGCGGAGAAGTAAAATGGCTGTTAAATACAAATACCTCTCTCGAAGGAACGTATAATACGGATTTTGCTCAGGCTGATGCCGATCGTCAGGTGATTAATCTGAAACGTTCTTCAGTTTTTTTCCCGGAGAAAAGACAGTTCTTTTTGGAAAATGCAAATCTTTTTTCCATCGGGCAGGATGATATCTTACAACCGTTTTTCAGCCGACGAATCGGATTGGATGAAGCGGGGAACCCTTTGCATATTGACGGTGGTTTAAGATTTATTCAGCAGTCTGCCGACCATGCGCTTGGTGCGGTGTTCATTCAACAATCGAATAAAAAGGTCGGTACAAGCTCGTCCTTCGGGATCATTCGCGCTCAGGAAAACATCGGAATCAATGCTCGCGTCGGATCGATGGTTACTTTCCGTCATGATGAACTTGGAAATACATCCAACACAACGGTATCGATGGACGGCTTTTGGCATCTTTCGGAACCATTATATATTCGTCCGATGATTTCTTCCACGTTTACATCGGGATCATCAACCAAAGGATTGGCATTTTTTAACGAGCTGAGCTTCATTAAAAATAATGTGACGTTTACATGGTTCGAAACTATTGTATCACGAGACTACAGTCCAAAAACAGGGTTTTTAACAAGAAATAATTTTATTAATACTCGCTCGGGGTTATCCTTTACCTTTCTTACCGATTGGTTTGATAATGAGACAACATTTTTTATTCCTTCAATCAATGCAGACATTTATCATACTGCATCAAATAAAGAATGGCAGGAAGTTAATCTTATACTGATTCCATTCCAAGTTACGACACAGCACGGTACAACATTATTTGTCAGTGTTCTTCCGTCGTGGCAAAATCTTCACAGCACATATCAACCCGTCTCTGGCATTGATATTCCAAGAGGTATTTATAATTATTCCAGAGTTGACTTTAATCTAAGTACAAATTTAAGTGCTCCGTACAGCGTTCTTGCAGACATTACTACCGGCAGGTTCTACAATGGAAAATTAAACAGCTATACCGTTAATGCACGGATGGTTCCGGATCGACACGTTGCGTTCGCCCTTGGTCTTACACACAATGTATTTTTTGATTTTCCGTCCAGCTCAAAAACGATAAAAAACGATCTTGTCGTTCCGGAGGTCCGAATATCATTCACCCCAAAAATTCAATTACTCGGTTTCTATCAATACAATACTGATAGCAATACCGGCGGTTTGAATATACGGTTCTCGTGGGAATACAATCCTCTTTCGTTCGTGTATTTAGTTTTTAATAATGTCGAGACAATCAACAAAAAAATAACAACCGATCCGCTTCACGATCAAACGGGAATTGTAAAAATATCGTATATCCGACAATTATAAAACAGAAAATATTTTTTACTCTCCAGCCAAAAAGGATACAATAATGAATATTGATCGAATTAATATCAATGACAAACTTGCACTTTTTTCAGATCATTGGAACCCTCGAATCATTGGGGAGCTTAATGGACAACATGTCAAACTCGTAAAGTTTCAGGGAGAGTTTGTTTGGCATAAGCACGATAATGAAGATGAGATGTTTTATGTGTTGAAAGGAACGTTCAGAATGCATTTTAGGGATAAGATCGTTGAGCTTAGTGAAAAGGAATGTATCATTGTGCCCAAAGGTGTGGAGCACAAACCTATTGCCGATACTGAAGTATCCGTTATGCTCTTTGAACCGATTGGAACGGTGAACACGGGGGATACGAAAGGCGAATTGACTCAAAGCAAAATAGAGAAATTATAAATCCGGATGATCAAATCTAATTTATTTAAAGGATTACACTAATGCCAGCCAATGATCTTTTCATTTTCGCGCTCGCGGCGTTCGGACTTGTTATAACGCCCGGACCAAACATGATCTACTTGATTTCCCGATCAATCACACAGGGAAAAAAGGCCGGAATTATTTCATTGATCGGAGTAATTATCGGCTTTTTGTTTCACGCGTGCATGGTCTCCTTTGGACTTTCAGCAATACTATTTACTGTGCCATTTGCTTACACTGCACTAAAATTTATGGGAGCGTTTTATTTGCTTTATTTAGCTATTCAAGCAATAAAACCGAATGGAAAAAATATTTTTGAGGTTCGGAAAGATTTGAATGACGACACGGTGATAAAACTTTTCAGCATGGGGTTCTTTACGAATGTTCTCAATCCCAAGATCGCGGTGTTCTATCTTTCATTCTTTCCGCAGTTCATTAAGCCGGAACATGGTTCCGTGCTGCAACAGAGTTTAATGCTGGGTGCAACACAGATGACCATAAGTTTCTCAATCAATTTGATCATTGTATTGACCGCCTCGAACGTTGCCGTATGGTTTTCCCGGAATCCTTTTTGGGTAAGAGTGCAAAAATGGTTTATGGCAGGTGTGTTGACCGGACTTGCCGTAAAAATGGCAATGGACAAAAGCAGATGATGATTCTTTACACCTCAGCGCAATTACTCTTATAGATAATTTAAAATTACAACAGAGGATAGTTATGATGAAACAAATATTTATCGATAGATTTTCAGTGCCCCAAAAAGCTTTTGAGGAATTCTCTCAACGGATGAGTTACAATCGAAGTTTTATAAAAAAACTACCAGGGTTCATAGAAGACACCGGATATGAACGGCACGATGAAGATGGAAATCGTATCGTGATAACGATCGCTGTTTGGGAAAGCGAAGAAGCCGTGAAAAAAGCGAAAGAAGCTGTGCAAATGGAATACAAAAAGATCGGATTTAATTTGGCCGAGATGTTTGCTCGTTTAAATATCACTATGGACAGAGGTATTTATAAAGAAATTAACCGGTAGAAGTATTTTATAGCCTTAAGAAAATTCAATACATAGATGATGCAATGGTAAGAACAATACGGAAAAAAAATAGACCTGCAATAATTCACAAATTGCAGGATAACAATATTGACAAGTTCATAGCGCTCATCCGATTATTTGAAGACGTTTTTGAAATGAAAAATTTCAAAATGCCGGATGAAGATTACCTTCAACAATTGCTGAAAAATGATGACTTTATTGTTTTTACCGCGATTGTGAATGACAGAGTTGTTGGGGGGGTGACAGCATACACGCTGCAACAATATTATTCCAAATCTCCCTTAGTGTATATTTATGATCTTGCAGTTGCAACCGAGTTTCAACGACAGGGTATTGGAGCAATGTTGATATCCGGCATTACAAATTACTGCACGGAAATTGGCATAGAAGAAGTATTTGTTCAAGCCAATGAAGAAGATGCCTATGCGTTAGAATTTTATCACTCAACAGGTGCGGCTGCCGAAAAAGTCGTTCATTTTTATTATCCGCTGAATGCTCAATGATTAATACGACTACGAGCGGAGAACAATGCACTTATAATCGACAACATTTTCCACGAATTGCGGACCTGTGGTTTTGTATGAAACTCGGAGATAACCACCCATATGAAAAAGCTCATTACGTATCAAATTGATTCTTTTACAACCGAAAAATTTAAAGGAAACCCCGCCGGCGTTGTATTGAATGCGGATGGATTATCTGATGATCAGATGCGTATGATCGCGAGAGAATTAAATAATTCTGAGACAGCATTCCTCTTTTCTCCGGATACTGAAGATTGCGATGGTGTTATACGATATTTTACACCGAAGACTGAAGTTCCAACCTGCGGACACGCAACCATTGCGGCACTGTATGCAAAAGCGAAAGAGGAAAATCTTGATTCATGCGTTTTACGAATGAGAACGCGCATCGGAGTTCTGCCATGTGAGATCATAAAAAAAAATAATGATCATCAAGTTGTCATGACCCAGGGAAAGTTTGAATTAAGTCCGGCTTTTGATGGCAGCACGTCCCAACAATTATTAGCTCATTTAGGATTGGAAAAATCAGATTTAGATGAACGGTGTCCAATCCACATTGCATCGACCGGGCATTCAAAAGTAATGATCGGCATAAAAAGCAGAAAAAAACTGAACAGCTTGACTCCAAACTTTGCCGGTTTGCAAGCGTTAAGCGGAACCATTGCCTGCAACGGATATTTTGTTTTCACATTCGATTCTGATGACAGGAACGTGCTGACGTACGGAAGAATGTTTGCCCCGGCAATTGGGATATATGAAGACCCTGTAACCGGAAATGCCCATGGGCCGCTGGGAGGTTATCTGATCCGGAATAAAATTATCGAAACAAAAGAGAATTCTTATGAATTTTTCGGAAGACAGGGAGAAGCGATAAACAGACTCGGAATAATCAATGTCAGAGTTGGTATAGAAAACAACATGCCTTCGTTGATACAGATACGAGGAGAAGCGACAATAATTTTTAGAACAGAAATAATCATTGAATAACAGACTGTGGTTAAAGTATCAACAGCAATCAACATTCATTGAGAAAATTTTACTGAGAATCATTCTAAAGCGGAGTTATAATTATGAAACTGGTTGGACTGGGCGGAAGTTTACGCAGATATTCATTCTCTCTTGCTGTGCTTACGGAAGCGCTGGATATTGCAGCGACACAAAATGTGCAAACTGAACTCCTTGATTTACGGACACTAAACCTGCCGATATTTTTGCCTGAAGTATCGCTGGAAATGTATACGTCAGAGGATCAAGTGAATATTGCACGTTTTCTTCATGCCTGCCGCACTGCGGATGCCATGATCTGGTCATCTCCGACCTATCATGGAACGGTGAGCGGAATAATGAAAAATGCAATTGATTTCATTGAACTTATGAGGAATGACGACCCGCCATATCTCACCGGGCGCGCAATAGGCCTTTTAACAATCAATGATTCCGCTCCATGGACTGCAATGCGTGATTCGGTGCATGAATTGCGCGCATGGATTTCTCCAACATCAATTATGGTTACCAAAGATGATTTCACGTCGGAAATGGTGCTGGCAGATGAACGTGTGCGAAACCGCGTTAAAAGAATGGTAGGAGAACTTCTTAATTTTAAACTTCATGAACCATTGAAAATGAAATCCCAGCGAATCTCGCAATGAAATGTTTTCCAATCCGGTCAGAAAAAATCTATAGATCAAAAGAGCTTACGATGGTCTTCTCGGTGGTCGTTTAAAATTCTTCCTGCGGTTAAAGTCTTTTCGCGGTCCGCGTTCTTTCTTTTGTTCTATGCGCGGAAAAACTTCAACAACCGGTGTCAACAGTGACTCTTCCGGATAGATGCATTCGATCTTCCGCTTCATATACTCTTCCAATTTTGGAATCTCATACGAATCTTCTTCATCGGCAAAGCTGATGGCAATTCCTGTTGCACCTGCTCGTCCCGTACGACCGATACGATGGACAAATTCCTCCGCATCCTGCGGAAGATTGTAATTGATGACGTGCGAGATTGCATCAACATGAAGTCCGCGTGATGCAACGTCGGTTGCAACAAGTACACGGACTTTTCCTTCACGGAAATTTTCCAATCGTTTGATCCTCTGCCGCTGATCAACTTCACCGGACAACAATGTGCATGGAATCCCGTACGTTTCTAATTTGTCTTTCAAATCTCTTCCAACATCTCTTCTGTTCACAAAGATCAGCACACGCTCTAAATGTTTTTGCTGCATCAGGTTATATAGCAATGGGAATTTTTCATCTTTCGTAGTGATATAGGTGATCTGTTCAATTGCGGAAACCGCCATCGTATCGGGTGTTACGGTCACTTCAACCGCCTGGCGCGTCCATGATTCAGCAAGACGTTTTACTTCACTGTTCATTGTTGCGGTGAAGAACATTGTCTGCCGTTCGGATTTTTGCGGCGTGCTCAGCACAATGCTTCGAACTGCGGGAATAAATCCCATATCCAACATTCTGTCCGCTTCATCAATCACAAGAAATTCCGCTTTTCCAAGATCGACAAATTTTTGTTTTTTGAAGTCGATCAATCGTCCCGGAGTTGCAACAATAACATCAACTGTTTCGTGTTTCAAATTCTGCATCTGTTTGTTGTAATCAATTCCGCCGACAAGTGAAAGAACAGTGCACGGCGCATATTTTCCAAGCAACCGCGCATCCTTTTCTATCTGCATCACTAATTCGCGGGTCGGTGCAAGAATTAATGCACGCGGCGTTCCCTTCTTTTGATCTTTCAGCGGATTCTTAATGATGTGAGAGAAGATTGTGATAAGAAATGCAGCGGTCTTTCCTGTTCCCGTTTGTGCCTGCGCCGTAACATCATCTCCCCGCAGTGCAATAGGAAGTACCTGTGCCTGAACTTCTGTACAATATTGAAAATTTAAATCGGCAATGGCATGAAGAATATCCTGCGGAAGTTCGAAATCTTGAAACCGCGTTTTGCCGTCGACAACCGGTACTTTGAATGTTGACGCATCCCATGGCTCTGATGGAATAAATTTCTTCGGCGTTTCTTTTGCGGTAACAAGAATCTGTGCGTTCCCTTTTTCTCCGCTTTCTCTCTCCTGTCGTTCGTGACGCAAACGATACTCTTCCCGCGTCTCTTTCTTTCGCATATCGCGCGGATGATGTGCACCCGGTCCTTTTTCATTCGGATATTTTTTGTGCTGATGCGGGTGTTGTTTTGGTGTCTCTTTTTGAGCGGTTGCTTTGGGAGGCAGAACTGTTTTCGGTTTTGCGCCGAACATCGTTTTTAGTTTTGAAACGAAAGTCTTAAACAAGATGTTGTTCCAATAATTATTCTAGAAATGAACCACGATTGTAATATACAAAATTGAACCGTTGCTTCATACCCTTACAGTTGCTCATTTTGTTTATGGTTAAAGAATAGGTCATTTTAGGATAATTAAGTATGAAATGTTGATATCTGTTGTTACCGTAGTTGCTTTTTTGATATTCATACCAAAGATATAGGACTTTTTTTTGATTTATTCTTCCCATTTCCAGTCATCCATATTCCCTGAAGTGCGGGCTTTTCCGGATGGCGTATTCCGTTCTATCTGCGTGTTTCTTGTTCTGTCATTGTTTATTTCAATTCCCACACGATCGTAACCTCATCAGTAAATGTCATTTCTTTCACATCAAATCCGGATGAACGCTGTGATGTAATTGCCATTTCAGAAACGGAAAGAGTACTTTTTCGAAACGGAATTTGTTCCTGAGCAATTCCGTAAGAGATATGTTTTATCTTCCCAAGTTTTTGTTTCGATGTCACAGCAATAACGTCAGCGCGCGATTGAGCATCGTTTACCGTAAGCCTTAACAATTCATTCTTCACCAAGATTTCTTTTTTACCGGAAAGAGTAAAATGAAAAGCAAATCGGACTTCATTTTCACTGCTCATAAATGAAGAGATAATTGTACCAATCTTCTCCTTTGTGTTTGGAAATTCGACAGAGATATTTTGTTGTGCAATATATCCTTTATCAACGTTGGCATTATTTTCCCACACCATGTTTTTTGATACGGAGAAATCGGTTGTTTTAATTTCTTCTTTTTTAAAACCTACTGTTTGTAACTGTGTAATTAACCCATCGGTTTTTGTATTAAGCTCTTTAACAGCTTCGCCAAATTTTTTATTGACGATTACTGCTTCAACCGTCAGCACGCCGATATCGGGCATTGCCTTGTAGGTGCCGACCCCTTTTACTTCGAGTGTGCGAGTGTTCTGTTGTGCTGTTGCAGAAAGAATGAATACAGTAAGAATGCAAAGCGCTTTAACGATATGTTTCATATAGACCTCAGCGGTGATTGTGTGAGTAAGTGTACAAATTATTTGCACAAAAGGAAAAGGTCAGAATCAATCTGACCTTTTCTTAGTACAATTGTTAGGCGATATTAGATTTTAGGAATGATCGGCGGCATTTCGTATGCTTCACAAACAGACGAGAATCCGTTGATCTTATGAGACGAATCGCAGAATGGTTTTGTTTTACTCTGTCCGCATCGGCAGAGAGAAATTTTTATCCGGCCATTCATTCCATACCGGTTTCCGTTCTCATCAAGCAGTTCAATATCTTCGCCTTCTACTCGAAAGCTCCCGTTATTTTTAACAGTGATCTTGGTCGCCATAGTATGATTCCCCTACAATAACCTTTACAAGGTTTCTTCACATCTTATGAAGCGCGTAATGCGTTGATGATATTCAACCGTGAGGCTTGGACCGCCGGCAAGAATCCGCCGATAAATCCCATGAACAATGAAAATCCGAGTGTCCAGAGGACTACGCTGAGATTCAGTGAAAATCCGAATGCTAACTCGGAGAATGAACCGAAATTTGTTGTGGAGAATGAAACCAATTCCATAAACGACGCAAAGAATAAACCGATAATTCCCGCAATGAACGAAAGCGACAACGATTCAATTAAGAACGCCGTAAGGATGCTTCTCCGTCGAAATCCTAATGCGCGTAATGTTCCAATCTCCACCGTTCTATTTGCAACCGACGCGTACATCGTAATCATTGCACCGATCATTGCTCCCGCACTAAAGACGATGGTGATGAACAGTCCTAAAAATGTTATGAATCCGACCATGAATTTCGATTGTTCAAGATAAAAATCCTGTTCGCGTTTTACGTCAAGGTCCTGCAGACGTTGTTCTGTTTCCAATTTTGTTTTGATCGTCTCGAAGTCATTGAGATTTTTTAGTTTGAATGTGTACGAAGAAAAAGTTGTTCCGCGATTAAATTCGTTCATAATATTATCGGCATCCGCCCAAATTTCCGAAGCGAATCCTGTCTTACCGCCGTCCATCACACCGACAATCACCCATCGTTTTGATCCGATCTCTATTTCCTGACCCAGCTCGACATTGTTGAATTGCTCATGGATTTTATTTCCGACAACAATCTCCGCCGTTCCCTGCCGGAACCATCGCCCTTCTTTCATCGTCACCTGCGGACGAAGCGTGAACGCACCGGCGGAAATTCCACGGATAGAAACATTTCCCATATCATTCGAACCCTTTTTGCTGAGGTTGACCATCGTAACAACATCGGAGGTTGCAAATGCTTTTCCATCCTGAGTGATGCCGACTTCGGGAAAGGTTGAGATAATGCCGATCTGGTCTCTGCTCACCGCACTCATCATTTCGCTTTGGGCGCTTTTCCGGATGATGATAACATTATCATTAGAGCCGGTTGCAACCAGCGTATCTTCAACTCCTTGTGCAAGCATTAGCACCGCGGCAAAGACAAAAACAACAAGTGCAATTCCGCCAACAGTCAATGTTGTTGTTAATCGGCGCGTCCATAAATTTCGAATATTATACGAAAAAGGAATTTTCATAAGAGTATTGTTTTCTGATCTTAAAATTTTGAAAAAATATTATCCTATTTGTCTCAAGCCATCCACAATTTTCATTCTGGCAGCATAAACGGAAGGAAATATCGATGCTACGATTCCCACCAAGATTGAAAATGCAAATGCAATAATAACAGTAGATGTTGCTACGGCAAATACGGGAAACATTGTTGGGAACGCTGCCCCTATTCCTTTGGCTGTTGGGAATGTCAATAATATTCCGAGAATTCCTCCGATCAGCGAAATAAAAATTGACTCTCCCACGATCAATCCAACAACATGAAATGTTTTGAATCCAAGGGTCCGTAATACTGCATATTCACGGATCCGTTCGCGGGCAGACATGATGATGGTATTGGCAAGCACGATCAAAATAATACCGATGATGACGTATGAAACAAATTCAAGCGATGTGATGATCGCGCCGGACAATGAAACGAAACTTTGCTGAAATGCTTTTTCTGTTTCTGTTTTTGTCTTTGCAGGAGAATTTAAATTTTTAGCGTCAATCAATTCGGAGACCGATGCCGCTTCATTCGGATTCTTGATTTGAACGATGTACCAGCCGACCTGATCCGTAGCAAATGAACCAGCCTGTCTATTCCGTTCATTCAAATATTCCCAATTGAAGAACATTTGTGTTTCATCGGCGGTCTTGTCCTTTCCTTTATAGATTCCAACAACCGTAAACTCCCAGTCGCCGGGATAAATATCTCCCTTTACCGGAATGATGTCGCCGATCTTGAATTTATGCTGGTCCGCCAATTTTTGTCCGATCACGCATCCATTCCGCTGTTTCTTAAATGCTGTCAATTGATCTGTAGGAATAAGATATTCCGGATAGACATCAAAGATCGTTTCCGGATCGCACGCAAGCCGCGGAAAGAAGTTTTCAAA
>Ga0172379_10007017_pt1 | contig 14801 bp, 12 predicted proteins | sample GrowelOW334metaG_FD_119756 | JGI IMG/M metagenome (GOLD analysis project Ga0172379, IMG submission 119756) | Groundwater microbial communities from an aquifer near a municipal landfill in Southern Ontario, Canada - Groundwater well OW334 metaG | ecosystem: Environmental > Aquatic > Deep...
CATGGCGGTCACACCGGGGCCGGTGGCGGTGGCGGCGGCAGTTGCGGCCGCGCCGGGGATTTTACTCCGCCGTTGAGGGAAATGCTCAGGCCCACCACGCCGGTGAACACCATCAAATCGAGGTCAAATTGACCGTAGAAGAAGACGTAAAAAATCAGCCTGGCCAGGAAATACGCGATGAGAAAGGTGTTGATCCGCTGCAAGTCCGGCGGCCCATGGAGATAGTTGCGGCGGAGGACGCGCCAACCCGCAAAGATGAAACCGACGAACGCCAGCGTCCCGGGCAGGCCAAAGGGAATGATGAGCGTCAGCAGGCCGTTGTGGTAGTTGCCGCTGACCAGAGTGTCCTCATACGCCGTGAACATTCCGCGCCGGATGGCTTCCTGCACGAGTTGATAATCCGTGCCGCTGAACGTGTAGCCCTTGCCGAGCCAAAGGTAGTGGGGCACCTCCGGCAGCACCACCCGCCACATCTGCAGGCGCCAGTCCAGCGTTCCTTGGGCGTCCTGTCGCGCCGCAGGATGAACGTCAATCGGCAGAAAACTCAGGCTTCGTTGCACAGACATCGGCAGCCGGTTTGCAAAGCCCACCACACCGGCACCCAGCAAGAGGGCGCACAGGCTCACGAGCAGGAAGAGCTTCGTCCAGAGCAGCCGCTCATACCAAAACTGCGTCAGGAACAGCAGGCCGAACAGAATGATGGACGAGCGAAACCCACCGAACAGGCCCAGCACGAACAAACCCACGAACACCATCAATCGCCAGGGCCGGTGCACATCCAGGATGCCGCGGATGCCATACCGCAGCAGCATGAACCAATACCCAGCTTGCGCCATCCAGGCGATGCCTGTGAAGCGCTGCAACGTGCCCGCCGTCATCGCTTGGTTGAAGGCCACGTCGGTCGGAAAGAACATGAACAAAAAATAAAACGCCGGCCCGCCTGCAAACGCGAGATCGCTGAAAATGGCCGTCACGCCGGACAGGAAGAACAACCCCGCCAGCCACTTGGCTCGCGTGGATGGAATCGCCGCCGCCGTCAGCGCGAAATAGCCCAGAATCGCCCCAAACACGCCCAAGTATCGCTTGGCTCCCCACTGCTCCGAACCAAGCACCCGGGAGCCGAAGCCCCGGATGGCGACTGTCACGGCCACGATCAGCGCGAGCACGAGCAGTGGAATAGCCACCGAACGCACCCAGAGGAACTTGGAATCATGCCGCACGGTTCGGCTCACCACCGCGATGCCTAGGCTCAAGGCCGCGAGCAACATCCAGACAGGTGGTTGTCCAGGGAGGAAAAATGCCACCACAGCCGCGTTCCAAGAGCAGACCAGCAGCGTGTGATGCCACCGCAGCCAGACGGGAAACGCCAGAGCCATGAACGCCAGCCCAATCAGGGCGATGGTCAGCGTTGAAAACGGATTCACCAGCAGCACTCCAGCCAGCAGCGCTACTGGCACCACCAAGCCGGTCACCAGAAGCACGCGAGAAATGTCGGCGTTGCGATCCATTCGAGGGGTCAGGCTAGTGCGTCCCAGACTTTGTGTCCCATCCAATTTTTCCCGCAGACCGGCCGGCCACCGCGCGATACACCGCCACCGTCCGCCGCGCCACCGCACCCGGCTCGAAGGTCGCCCTCGCGTGCGTCTGGGCTGCCTTGGCTGTCTGCCAGCTTGCGGCGGAATTACTGGTGAATTCCTTCAGCCGGGCGGCCAGTTCCGCTTCGCCCTCCGGTGGGAACAAGCCGCCCCACTTCCCCTGCTCCAGCAGGCGCGGAATGCCCGCTGCGTCCGCGCCCAGGACAAAACGCCCCGCCGCCATGCCTTGGATCAACGACAACGGTGAGGTTTCCTCCCGCGATGGCAGCACCACGACATTCGACCACGCGTAGTGCCCGAGCAGCTCCGCACGGCTGACCAGCCCGGTGAGCACGACGCGGCCCGCCAGGTTCAACGCCACGATCTCCGCGTTCAGCCGCTCCGCCATGCCGGGTGATGGCTGCCCGACGAGGCGGCACTCGAAGCCGACGCCCGCCTCTGCCAGCCGCGCGCACGCGCGCACGAGGAGGGCCTGATTCTTCCGCTCGGAAACCGTGCCGACGCAGAGGATGCGCAGGCCGCTCCGCTCCGGCGGCGGCAGCGTGAAGAACTCCGGGTCAATCGGATTGGGCACCGACCAGATGCGCGCGCGCGTCCAGCCCGCAAGCCATTCGTCCACGTAGGGCGAGATGGAGATGATGTGCGCCGCCCGCGCCGCCGCGCGCCGGTGCAGCCGGTCGCGGATCACACCCGCCAGATGGCCGGGACGGAACCGCGCCAGCCCCGCCGTCTCGCGCTCCACCAAGCCGTGCAGGGTGATGACGTGTGGCCGCCCGCAACCCGTCGCCGCCAGCAAATACTCCGCGCTCGGCTGGCCATGCACCACGTCCGGATCGAGCTTGGCCACCATGCGTCGCAGCCGCCGCACCTCGTTCCAATAGAGCGTCGCCGTCTTCCCGTGCGGCTTGCACGGGAGATAGTGCCGCGTCACCGCGCCGCGCTGCTCGACCTGCGCCTTGCCCAGGCCATCCACGAGCGTCACTGCGTCCACGTGCAGGTCCGGCAACTCCTCGAACGCCCGCAGCAGCGTCTCCGAAACCTTCGGCACTCCGGACGAAGCGGGTTGTCCTGGCGGCGGCAGCAGGCTGAGATACGTGACCTTCACGCCGCCTCCTTTCGCGCCACGACGAACACGCACGCACCTGCGCCTGCCGGCGTGGACGCCAGCGATGCGGAAACCTCACCGGCCAGCCGCTCGCACTCGCGCGCCCGCCACGTGGCGGGCCGCCGCCGTTCGTTGAACTGGAACACCGGCGACACCAGCCGCCGGTAGCGCGCCGTGAAACTCTGCGGTTGATAGCTCACCATCTGCTCCACCTTGAAGCCCGCCACCGCCACGCGCCGCAGCAAGTCCGCCTCATCCGGTTCCTGCCGGTGGCCGAACCGCTCCAGCCACGCCCGCGCGTCCGCCGCGCCCGTGAGCTCCCGCAACTGCCGGCTGAACGTGCCCAGCGTCATCGTGAACATCAGCCGCCCGCCGGGCCGCAACACCCGGTGCGCCTCGCGCAGGCTCGCGTCCAGGTCCGGCAGGTGCTCGAAGACCGAGTTCGAGACGCACGTCACGAACGTCGCGTCCGGCAGTGGCATCCGGCCCGCGTCCGCGCGCACGTTCACCGCGCCGGGACAGACCTGCGCGCGGACCCGCAGCGACTCCTCGTCGAAGTCCAGCCCCGTCGTGTCCGCCGGCCAGCCCGCGAGCTGGCCGAACACGCCGTCGCCGCAGCCGAGGTCCAGCACCGGCACCTGCACCAGCGCAACGTGGCGGTGGAACAAGGTGACCTCCTGCGCACGCCAGAACGAATGCGCCAGCGTGTCAAACTCCGGCCAGGAAACGTCGCCGAGCGTGCGCAACGGAACGGCGGCCCGCGCCTGGACGCCCGCGCCATCCGTTGCCGCCCGCTGCTCGCTCCGTCGCAGCGCGCGGAGCCGCAGCCAGAGCGTGTCGCCCAGCGCCAGCAGCCGGAGCGTCATCATTTGAGCAGGCCCTCGAAGCGCAACAGCTCCGCCAGCCCGTCGCGCAGCTTTACCTGCGGACGCCAGCCCGTGAGCTGCGCGAGCCGCGTGATGTCGGCGCGTTGGACCAGCTTGTCCACCGGGCGCACGCGCGCGGGGTCGTGCGTGATGCGCAGGGGACGGCCCAGCAGTTCAGCGAGCAAAGCCACCAGCTCGTCCACTGACGCATCCACGCCCGTGCCGATGTTCACCGTGCGCTCGCGCTCCGGTGGCAGGTCGGAGAGCCGGATGAGCGCCTCGGCGTTGTCGCGCGTGTGGATATAGTCGCGCCGCGTGCTCGTGGTGCCCAGCCGCAACTCGTCGCTGGTGCGGAGCTGGTCGAGGATTTCCGGGATGATGTGGCGGTTGGTTTCGCGCGGGCCGTAGTTGTTGAAGAAGCGGCCGACTGTCACGCGTGTCTCGTCGCACGCCGCACGCCAGCGGGCCAGCTCTTCCGCGAAGACCTTGCTCCAGCCGTAAATGTCCACCGGCGCAACGCGCGCGTCCTCGGTGAGCGCGTCCGGCGAGTCCGCGTAGATCGCCCCCGTCGAGGCCGTCAGGATGTGCTGCGCGCCGGCGGCGATGGCGGCGTCGATCACGTTCTGGGTTGCCTCCACGTTCACGCGCAACGCGTGGGCCGGGTTCGCGTTGCACTCGGGGATGTAGTGGATGGCCGCGAGGTGGAAGACGTTCTTCGGCTTCAGCCCGGCGAATGCCTGCCGCGCCGCCTCCGCGTTCGTCAGGTCCGCCTCGCGCACCGGCACGCGCGCGAGGTCCGCGATGCGCGGCGCGACGCGGCGGCGGTTGTCAATCACCACGACCTCGCGTCCGCGCGCGAGGAGCTGCCGCGCGAGTTCGTTGCCGATGAAGCCGAGTCCGCCCGTGATGATGTCCATGTCAGTCGGCGATGCCGCGTTTTGCGTCGCGCAACGCTAGGTAAAGCCGCAGCGGCCAGCAAGCTTGCTGCGCCAGCGCGCCCTCCGCCCACCAGTAGAGCGGGCGATGCCGTTGGCAGATGCCCCGCCACGGCGGCCCGTCGAGCGGTGGCGTGAGGCAGTGGAAGTCCTGCTCCACCTGGCCGTCGGAAAAGGGGATGCCGCCCCAGACCACGGCCTCGGCGCGAGTGGGCCGGCGGTAAAACTCCATATACACCTCGCGCGCGATGGCGAGCCAGTCCACGGGCGCGCACGGCGGACGCGGCGCGGCTTCCAGCCAGCACTTGGTGAACTTCAGCACGGCGGCCTGCAACGTCGCCAAGCCCCAGCCGAGCGCACGCTCGTTCCGCGCCTCGCGCAGCTCGGGCACGAAGCGCTCAGACTCCTCGCGGTAGCCGAGCACTGCGCCGTGGTCGGCGGAGAGGAAGATTTCCCAGAGCGCGTGGTTCATCCGCCGCACGCCGTGGCCGCGGGCGGGAAGCTGGTTCCAATAGCCGGCCGCCGTGTCGCCCGCAGGAACCGACGCGCCCGGCACGAGGCCGAAGTAGAAGCCCGTGACCGGTTGCGGCGCGCCGCCGAGTGCCAGCAGCCGGGCGAGGCTGCGCTGTAGGTTCCCATGCCAGCCGATGTCCACCATCGCCCACGGCGTGCCGTCGAGCAGCCCTTCCTGCCGGAAGTGGCCCAGCGCCCGCGCGCGCAACTCGTCCGCGCCCGGCTCCGCCGCCGGATGCCACGCCTGCCGCGAGCCGTGTAGATAGCAGCACTCGATGTCGAAGCCCCAAGCAGGCGCGAGTCGTTCGGCGATGCGATGCAGTAGCTGTCCATCGCGCGCGACGAAGTAGAGCCGCCGCAAGCCGCGCTGAACGGCCTGCTCCATGCACCAGTGAACAAAGCCGAATAGCATCGGTCCGACGACATCGCAGCCCGTGTCCCAGATGACGCGGCGCGCGGGGTCGGTCTCGGGATTCGCCAGTCGCGCGCGGCGCATCGCGCCGGCGAGCAGGGAGCGCCACAGCTCATGCTCACGCGGCCCGCGTGCGAGTTGCTCGTAGCGGTTCAGGGTCGCATCCCGCCACAGTTCCGCGCTGATGCCTTGGGCACGCGGCATGAGTTCGTCAGCGTGCGGGTTGTCACCGAGGTGTTTCCATGAGGCGATGGGACGCGGGGCCTGCTCGCGTGCCTTCGCATACAAGTCCCCGCGCGCCTTTGTCGTCCGCCACTCGTTCGAGACGAAGAGCTTGTCGCCGTCGCGGAAAAACCCTTCGCGCCGCAGCACGCGCTCGATGAACGCGGGGGGCAGATACATGTCGGAAAGAAACCAAACCTCGTCCGCCTCGGACCGCGCGGCGTTCACGCAGACGAGCATGGGCGGAACGGATTTGAGCGAACGCTCTTCCAAGTCGAGTTCGCGTTGGCGGGCCTGGTCGCGCGTGGCTGCATCCCAGCCCAAAGTGAGGGCGAGCGCGGCGTAGATTTCATCAAGCGTCACCTCCCCGCCGGGCGCGTGGCGTCGCGCGGCCAGTTCCGTCTCCTGGCGGAGCCGTGCGAAAGCGGCGGGCGGCGGCAGCTTGAGTCCGGCGGCGGCCAGCTCTGCGCCGAGTTGGAGAAAGAGGTCGCCCGGCCGCGACTGCACGCGCACGACCAGCGTGTCGAAGACATCGAAGGAAACAACTCGCATCGTCAGGGCTTGCGGGCGACGCCCAGCAGGTTGAGCGAGAGAGGGACGGTGCGGCCCTGCTGCGGGCCGAGTTCCGCCATGACCTCCAGCCGCCGCCAGCCACGGAAGAAGCGAAACGCCCACCAGTGCCGCGCGCCGCTCGCGAACGGCAGCCACCAGTTCGCCGGGCGCGTGAGGAACTCGACCTCGCCCGCGCGGATATCCGAGAAGCCGGCGTGGTGGAGTAGGAAGTCGAGGCTGCATTCGGTGAAGCTCGCGTGATGGGTCCAGTCGTTGTGCCGCCAGTGCGAGGCGAGCGCGGAGCTGGCGTTGGGCACGGTGCAAATGAGCCGCCCGCCCGGCGCGAGCGCGGCGGCCAATGCGGTGGCGAAGGGAAGCTGTGCGTCGTGCGGAACGTGCTCAAGCACGTCTAGGCAGAGCAGGAGCTGAAACTGGCCGGCGCGTTCCCTGAGGAAGGCGATGGTGTCGGCGGCCAGCTCGACGGGCAGGCCCTTCTTCGCGCAGGAGGCGACCTGCCCGGCATCGCTCTCCACGCCGTCGAGCCGCGTGAAGCCCATTTCCCGCAGGGCCGCCAGCGCGTAGCCGCCGCCGCAGCCGACATCAAGCACGGGCGCGGACTTGTCCGCCGGCAGGTGCGGCCCGAGCACGCGCCGGTAGAAGGCGCTCATCTCCGCCTGGTGCTCCGGGGTCTCGGGATGCCAGCGGCGGTAGTAGTGGGTGTAGTCAATGTTCACGGATGAGCCGCCAGAGTTCGCCGACACGGTGCGGCGAGAAGGGTAGGAGAAACGCCCGCGTCTGCAAGCGTGCGCACGCGCGCAGCGGCGGGAACAGCCACGAGGTCACGAACGCGCTGCACACGTAGCCGCCCAGCGCGCTCGCCGCCGCGCCCACGGGACCGAAGCGCGGCAGCGCCCAGAGGCCGATGGCGACGTTGACCGCAATGCCGATGAGCGCCGCCGGCACATGGTAGAAGGTGAGTTTCTCCAGCAGGAAAAACTGCGCGCGGGCCGTGCCGTTGAAAATGACCGGCGCGGTCCACGCGAGCACCAACAGCACCGGCACGGCGGCGCGATACTTCTCACCAAAGATGAGCGGCACCAGCCACGGGCCAAGCGCCGCCACACCCAGCGCGAGGATCAGACCCAGCAGCGTCAGCGCATCGAAGAGCTGCTGCATTCGCCCGACATGGCCCGCCTGGTCGCCGGACTGGCCGCCGACCAGCAGCGGATAAACCGAGGTCACGAGGAGGCCGGGCAGCACGAGCCATTGCTCCGCAAGCCGGGCGGCGGCGAAATAGACACCCGCCGCGCCGTCGCCCAACAGCTCGCGCACCATGACCTGCTCGACACGCAGATACACGGCCACCAGCAGCCCCGCGCCGATGAGCGGCGCGGCCTCGCGCAGAAGCGCGCGCGCGGTCGCGATGCAGAAGCGCCACTCCGAGACGCGTCCGCCGCGCTGCTGATAGGTGAAAGCGAGGGCGGTCGCGGCCAGTGCGAAGTCGAGGCCGAGCGCGGCGGCGAACCAAGTAAGCGGGGCGTGCATCTGGACGAGCTTGAGCTTCACCCCCGCGCCCAGCAGGGCAGCCACGCCCCGCGCGATGGCGGTGTAGCGCGATTGGATTTCCTTCTGGAACCACAGGTCCGTGACCTCCAGCGCCTGCGGCACAAAGCCGCAGGCCACCAGCATCGCGAGCACCGCCAGCTCGTTTCCGCCGCGATGGCCCACAGCCACGAGTCCAACCACGAGCAGCGCGATGAAGCCCCCGCCCAGCCGCAGGCCAGCCGCCGTGCCGAGCAACGTGCGCCAGTCGTCCGGCCGGCGGATCAACTCGCGCACGACGAGTCCCTCCAGGGCTAGCGTGGCGAGTGTAGCGAAGATAGCAGCGAGGCTGGCGGCGTAGTTGAGCCGGCCAAATTCCTCCACGCCGAGATGCCGCGCCACGACGCCGAGCACCGCGATGTTCAGAACGAGCCGCCAGCCACGGTCGGCGAGGAGCCAGAACACATTGCCGCGCACGCGTTGGACGATGTCGGCATTCATGGCAATGGACGGAGCACGATGGGTTGGAGTTAAGGGATTTCCCCGCTGGGCGTCAACGCAACGGCCCGTCGTGCGCCCTCAAAGCGCGATAGCAAGCTGCCCGATGCGCGTCGCCCAAGTGTGTTCCGCGAGGACGCGGCGACGACCGGCCTGGCCGATTTCAGCCGTCCGGCCTGGGTCGCGCGCCAGGTTCTTCAGCAGGTCCGCCGCCTCGTCGAGCGTGCGGTAGGTGAGCACTTCGGTCCCCGCGTCCAGTGCCGCCGTGACATCGTCGTTATGCTCCGTCAGGTAGCAGCAGCCGTGGCCGGGGAATTCGAGATCGCGGAGCTTGAGATAACTCAGTTGCCGGCCGTGCCGGTCCAGACCCTGGTTCAAGCCCAGCAGCACCCGGCACCCGCGCAGATATTCCGGCACCTCTTCGTCGCGCAGCGGCCCTTTGGCGTGGGCTTGAACCTGCGGCCAGCTCGGCTGCCGGCGAAGATGATCCCCCAGGCCATGAAACAACATGGCCTGACGGGCGGCGTTGTCCGTGGGTTCCTCGCGCCAGCCCGGCCCGCGGATTTCCAGCCGCGCACCCGCCGCCAGCAATTGGCCAAGCTGCGCGACGCGCGGCCCGGTCGGCATCCCGATGAACGCGGCGTCACGCTGCGCCCGCTCGCACGCGCAGTCCGGCAGATGCGCGGGCGTGAGCGCGTAGGGCAGGCAGACGAACGGCACGTCCAGCGCGCGGTAACGGGGAATCGCCGCGTGCTCGACAAACCAGTTGAGCGACACCACGCGGGCCAGTGCCTCCACCTCCTCGAAGCGATAGGTGCTGTCGCAGAAGAAGTTTACCCACGGCACGCCCGCCGCGATCACCCGCTGCACCACCTCCGGCTGCACGTCCCCGGCGAAGCAGTAGGAGATCACCGCGTCCAGCCCGTGCGCCGCGTGCGTGCGCAGGATTTGGGCGGCCAGGTGCTCGCTGACGCGCGAGCGTTCGTCCACCATGTCCGCCACCGGCTCCGGCCCGGCCCGGCGTGCCCAGGTCCAGTCCAAGTTCTCGGGGATTGTCAACTGGTCCACCACCGCGCGCAGGCCGTCGTAAAAGTGCCGTTGCCAGAGCGAGCGGTAATGTCCCGACGGCGCATGGCAGTCCGCCACCACGCAAAACACATGGCGGAGCGCGTTCATGCTCAACGGTCCTGGTTTCGCTTGCGCGTGGGGAGGATGGTGCAGGCGTCCTTGCAGCCGAAAAGTTTGCTCAGGAGATGGCGGTGACGGCTCACCCATTGGTAGATGTGTTCCGCAATCCAGATGATGCCGGGAATCCAAAGCACCAGCGCCAGCGGCATCAGCAGCGGCATCCGCAACCCGACGAACCGCAGGCAGCGCGCGCCGCGATGGATCGTGCCGTCGGTGGCGATGCAGTGGATGGCTTCCAGCAATGCCTCGCGCGTGAGCGTGGGCGCGACACGGGCGGCCTCGGGATCGGCGATGGGCACCAGCCGCACGACGTGGCACCAGTCCAGCCAGGTGAGCAGCTTCATCTGGAACGTGCAGAGGGAGCACTCGCCGTCGTAGAGGACTATGTGGCGGGTGGCAGACACGGCGGGAGTAAAGGGGATTCGGACCGGTGCGTCAAACCGCCGGAGATAAAGCGGGTGAACATGCCGAAGGAGAAGGCGTTTCCGGGCGGGTCGTTTCAGGCGGGTGCTGGTTCGGGCTGGCAGCCCGAACCACTTGCCGGGCCAGCGGCCCGGCCCACTACGGGTCCAGATGCGCCCGTTTCAGGCGGCGTGCGACCTGTTTGATCGTCATCAATTCCCCCCCCACCCCGCTTTCCGAATAGCATCTCATTGCTCCACATGTGCGGGTGCTGGCTGCTACTTGTCCGCTGGGAGCGAGAAGGTGACGAGCACGGGCCGGTGGTCGGAGGCCTCGCGCCACCACGGGAGGGCGAAGACGCAGGTCTGCTCGGGCACGAGCTGGCTGGCGAGCGCGCGGTTCGCCAGCACGTAGTCGAAGCGCGAGTAAGTGTCCTCGCGCTGGTAGAAGTAGGTCCATGTGATGTTCGCCCCGATGCGGAGCAACGGCGTGCCAGGGGCGGAACGCGAAGCTTCTTCCGGGCGCAGGTCCACGAGCGCGTTGCGGCCTCGGCCGATGACCACGCGAACCGGCCTGGCTTCGCGCGTGTCGTTGAAGTCGCCGAGAACCAGGAGCGGGGCGCTGGGATCCGCCCTGAGCCGCGCTTCGACCTTCTCCCGCAGCAGCCGCGCCTCCTGCTCGCGCAACTCGGCCTGGTCGGCCTCCGGCACGGGGCGCTTGGACTTCAAGTGTGCGGCCAGCAGCGTGAACTGAAACTTCGGCGTGACTTGAATGTCCAGTTCCGCGAACCCCCGGCTCACGCGGAAGCGGCGGTCGTTCAGGAGGAAGCTGTCGTTCGTGTGGGGCCGCCGTGCGACGATGGGAAAGCGGCTCAGAACGGCGACGTGGATGTTGGTGTCGCGACCGCTGACGTGTTCCCAGTGCGGGTAGTCGAGTCCGGCGGTCTTCAGCGAGTCGCGAAGCTCGATCAGCGCGTTGGTGCCGCCCATTTCCTGGAAGGCGACCACGTCGGCCCGCAGGGCCAGCAGCGTGTCGCGCACGCGGGCCTTGGCGGCGGCAGGCTTCGCGGTGCGGCCGGGCACCGGTGCGTCGAGGTAGTTTTCGACGTTGTAGGTCGCCACGCTCAAGCGATCGGCGGCCAAAGTCTCTCCCGCCAGCAGCCAGCCGACGGTCAGCAACGCAAGCAGGAGACGGGAACACATGGCCCTCAAGAATTAGGGGAAACCGGTGCCAGCGGCAAGACGCCAAACACCCCCCCGTCCTGCTCCTGATCTTAACCCGAACTCTGAAACGGAATGGCCACGAAAGGGCGCATAGAGCACAAAGACAGGCTTCTGGCAGAAAAACGGACAGGGTGAATGTTTTCCCGCTCCCATCCATTCCCGGCTCGGCTCCTCTGTGTGCTTTGCGCCCTTTCGCGGCTGAACTTCGGAATCCGGGCTTAATCCTCATCCTGCTCAATCCCGGCGAACGGTCTTGGGGGAGCAGGATCAAGATCAGGATTGCGAGCGGAAGGAGCCGGCGTGGGAGAACATTTGGCAAATGGCCGGTGGGCGGCTAATCTTCGGCATGATTCGACCCAGCGATTCCGCCGCCGGAGCCACTGCCGCCATGAAGACCGACCCGCGCGCCAAAGCGCCGCTGCACGACGTGCAGAGCGGCCGTGACCACCGTGAGCTGCGCATCGACAAGGTCGGCGTGCGCGGCCTGCGCTTTCCCATCCAGATTCGCGACAAGGCGCACAGCCACCAGAACACCATCGCCACCATCGAGATGTGCGTGGACCTGCCCAAGGAGTTCAAGGGCACGCACATGAGCCGCTTCATCGAGGTGCTCAACGCCCACGGCTCCATCGTCCACGTCGAGAACATCGAGGACATCCTCCACGCGATGCAGGCCAAGCTCCACGCGGACACGGCGCATCTGGAGATGGAGTTCCCGTTCTTCCTCACCAAAAAGGCGCCCGTGACGGGCATGGCCGGCGTGATGGACTACACCGCGCGCTTCGCCGCCAGCGCGTGCGGCAAGGAGATGGACTTCGTCCTCACCGTCATTGTCGGCGTCACCACGCTCTGCCCGTGCTCGAAGGCCATTTCCAAGCACGGCGCCCACAACCAGCGCGGCAACGTGACCGTGTCCATCCGCTCGAACAAGGTCGTCTGGATCGAGGACCTCATCGCCCTTGTCGAAGCCAGCGCCAGCAGCGAGCTGTATTCCCTGCTGAAACGCCAGGATGAGAAGGCCGTCACCGAGCGCGCCTACGAAAACCCCGTCTTCGTCGAGGACCTCGTCCGCAACGTCGCCCTCAAGCTCAACGCCCACGCGGACGTGACGTGGTATCGGGTCGAGGCCGAGAACTACGAGAGCATCCACAACCACAACGCCTACGCCTGCATCGAGAAGAGCTGAGGGCAGCCGGCCCCGGACTTCCGTTCTGAGCGTCTGACCACCATCTCCCGACCTGCCTTCCGCCATGCGCACCGCCAAAGCCTCCGTCCTCGAAGCGTTCAACGCACCGCTCCGGCTGCACACCTACGAAGTGCCGTCGCCCGTCGAGCCGGGCGCGGTCCTGGTGCGCACGGAAATGGCCGGCATCTGCGGCACGGACGTGCATCTCTGGCAGGGCCAGATGCCCATCAAGCTGCCCGTGATCCTCGGGCACGAAACCGTCGGGCGCATCGAGGAACTGGGCGAAGGTGTCGTGACAGACTGGTCCGGCCAGCCCCTGGCGGTCGGCGACCGCGTGACGTGGAATTCCGCCGTCTCCTGCGGCCAGTGTTACTACTGCGCGGTGAAGAGGCAGCCGACGCGTTGCGCGCAGCGGCGGGCCTATGGCATCGGCTACCCGTGCGACTGCGCGCCGCATTTCCTCGGCGGCTACGCGGAGCTTCACTACCTCCGCCCGCGCACGACGATTTTCAAACTTCCCGACGACCTGCCCACAGAGTCCGTGATCGGCGCTGGCTGCGCGCTGATCACGGCGATCCACGGCATCGAACGCACCGGGATTGCGTGGCAGGACAACGTGGTGGTGCAGGGTGCGGGGCCGGTGGGCATCGCGGCGCTGGCCGTGGCCAAGAGCGCGGGAGCGGGCAAGGTCATCGTCATTGGCGCGCCAAAGCACCGGCTGGAAATGGCCAGACGCTTCGGGGCGGACGAGGTCATAGACATCGAACAAGTCCGCGATCCTGCGGCACGACTCGCGAAGGTGCGGGAACTGACCGGCGGTTACGGCGCGGACGCGGTTCTGGAATGCGTCGGCCACCCGGGCGCGGTGGTCGAGGGCATGGAGCTGTGCCGCGATGGAGGCAAGTATCTGGTGCTCGGTCACTACTGCGACGCGGGCACGGTGGCCTTCAATCCCCACGTCATCACGCGCAAGCAGCTGTCGGTGTTCGGCTCATGGTCCAGCGAGCCGCGGCACTTGCAGATGGCGATAGAGTTTCTCCGGCGGCACCAGGACGAATGCCCCTTCCACGAGATGGTTTCGCACCGCTTCCCCATCGAGCAGGCGGACGAGGCGTTGCGGACGACGGCGAAATGGCAGTCTGCCAAGAGCGTGATTGTGCCGTGACGACCGTGAGGGCGGCTCCGGGCAGGAGGCCCCCCGATGGCAAGGTCAGGGAAAAGTCAGGCTTGGCGGGCGCATGGTTGACGGTTAGCTTCCGGGTGTGATTTCCAGTCGCACATGAATCCAAACGGCATTCTGAAACAGCACTGGCTGCATGTGGCGATCCACTTCGCGGTGGACGCAATTGTCTTCGCCGTCGCATTCATCATCGGCACGGACTGGGTGATCCCCGACGATGACCTGCACATGCGGCTGGAGTCCTACCTTCCGGGTATCCTGCTGGGCGCGTGCGTTTTTCCCTGTCTGGTCTACATCTTCGGCCTCTACTCCCCCCAGAGCTACAAACAGCGCGTCACGAAGCGGGCCATCGTGCTGGCCATCTGCCTGGTCGGGACTGTCCTGTTGATGATCCCGCTGTTCTACCTGAAGAAATCCACGGTCATCGGGCGCGGGGTCTTCGCGATCAGCGTCTCGATCGTCTATTTCACCATCCTCATCCATCACGGCCTGCTGCTGCGTTCCCTGCGCAACTACCGCGAGCGCGTGGCCTTCATCATGACCTGCACGTTCGACGAGCTGGAGGCGCGTTTCTTCCAGTCCCTCGGCACGGAGAACATGGAGCTGGCCGGCCTCATCCACTACGACGATTACCAGCCCATCGGCGAGATGCGCGTGCTGGGCAAGGTCAGCGAACTGCAGGACATCGTGCGGCGCGAGAACATCCACCGCGTGCTCTGCACCAGCAAGAGCATCAGCGACCCGGCGATGTGCAAGGCCTTCTGCGAGCTGCGTTACTCCGGCGTCCAGGTCATGCCGCTGGTGAGCCTCTTCGAGGAGGTCCACCAGCTCGTGCCGCTGGAACTGATCACGCCGGAATGGCTGCTCGCCGCCAGCGGCCAGCCGCACATGCTCTACATCAAGAAGGTCAAGCGCGCGTTCGACATCGTGGTGTCGCTGCTGGGGCTTGTGTTCCTTGGCCCCGTGATGCTGGCGGGCATCATCGCCACAAAGCTGACGTCCCGCGGTCCCGCGTTTTACAAGCAGGTGCGCGCCGGCCGCTTCGGCCGGCCCTTCAACGTCATCAAGCTCCGCTCGATGCGCACGGACGCGGAGAAGCACGGGGCCGTCTGGTCCACCGCCGGGAAGGATCCGCGTTCCACGCTGGTGGGCAATTTCCTGCGCAAGTATCGCATCGATGAAATCCCCCAGCTCATCAACGTGCTCAAGGGCGACATGTCCTTCGTCGGCCCGCGCCCGGAGCGTCCCGTGTTCATCGAGGAGCTGGCGCAGCAAATCCCCTATTTCCAGGAGCGGCTCATGGTGCAGCCCGGCATCACCGGCTGGGCACAGGTGAACTATCCCTATGGCTCGTCGGTGGAGGATGCGAAGTGGAAGCTCGA
>Ga0172379_10007018_pt1 | contig 14801 bp, 28 predicted proteins | sample GrowelOW334metaG_FD_119756 | JGI IMG/M metagenome (GOLD analysis project Ga0172379, IMG submission 119756) | Groundwater microbial communities from an aquifer near a municipal landfill in Southern Ontario, Canada - Groundwater well OW334 metaG | ecosystem: Environmental > Aquatic > Deep...
AACAATCGCCCCCACCCCAAGCCGTACCATCCAGACGCGATTCATTGCCGCCATTGTAGCAGGTACGAGGGTGTTATTTCCCTGCGGAGCGGCGCAAGGTCTCTAGTTGTTGAGGAATCCAATCCATCACCTTCTTCCGATGTTCGTCGAGCGACCAGAGGTCACCGTGTTTGAAAAACAGAGGATGTAAATCTTTGTATTGCTTGAGCAAGATGGTTGAGGAACGCGGGAAGCTCTCAGGCAACCCCTTGTTGTAGGATTTCAGGAAATCAGCGAGTGGCATTCGTACCTCGCTTACCTTCAGCTCCTCACCATATTTTTTCATCGGTCTGATAATACCACACCTGAATCATTAAATCAATGTTTTCTTCGCTCGCGCCTCTTATTTAATCCCGCACGCTGTTTTTAAATCGCGAAGGTCTTCAGGACTCACCGTGAGCGACTCGCTCGTGTTGACCGGATTCATGATTGAGTCCGGGTTTGTATTGTGTCCGAGGGCGAGTGCGTGCCCCAGCTCGTGTGCGAGTACGCGTATTAAATCAGTTTTATTTACAAACTGGTAGACATTGATCCTTTGTCCGTTCTCATCCGAAACATACACGCCTTCTTCAAACTGTGTTCCGGCAAGTCCATCATTGTTTATCGCATTGATATTTGAATTGATATAGGCGACTAACAGATTGTATTTTTTTATAAAAGTGTTGACCGTATCGGCGAGCCCGTTCACCTCCTGTCGCTTCTGTTCTAGTGCGCCGCGCAAGGCAAGAAGGTTATTTTTTTCCGCCGTGAGAGCGTCATACTGCTCTTTGGGAGCGCCTCCGGCATTGTTCCAATGATCTACCTTGGCGTTGTATCTCGCCTGAGCTTCGTTAAATGCGGCAAGTTGTACCTCATATGCTTGGTGTGCCTGTTCATATTGTGCCTTGAGCATGGCATACTCACGCCTCACCGAATCGGCGGTTTGAGAGGTCTGGCTGATATTTTCATTCAACACCTGTTCCTTCTGGGTGGTCTGCTGACGGATATCGTACACAAGGTTGATAGTGACTGCGCCCTTGGTAGATTCGGCAAAGAGCGGTGTACCAAGAGCCTTCTCCCATATCCCGATAGCCTGGGTCAAATCTTTTTTAAACGTCTCTGGTGCTACGCCGAATCGGGGGTCTATCGTGCCTATGGTGTAGGTGAGTGGCTCCTCACACGGGCCTTTTTTGAAATAGAGAAACGTACCGACTACGAGCACGGTACCAATCGCCGAGAGCACCACTATACCGAGTACTTTACGGAACATGGAGAAATGGTAGCACGCGATGTTGATAAAGAGACACGAAGGCGATAGAGTTTGGGTAGGCCTTGTGTACATACAAAACAATACGGAGGGGAATATGATCATTCAGTACGAAAGATTTGGTAATGCCATGCTCGGCTTCTCTCCGGACCGCGAAGATCGAGAGCTGATGTTGCAGATTCTCAAGACCATCGACACTCGTGACAAGGACACTGGCAGCCTGATAGCGCTGTCTGACCTCATCAATAATGTGAAAAACGAACTCGTGGTCAGTACCCAATGAGCTCACCAGCCCCGTACACCACCAAGCCGCGATTGTTCGCGGCTTGATTTTTAATACTCAATTAGTCAAAGAAGGAGGTCAGGTAGGTATCAATAGTGCGTTGATCCATCTCGTAGAAATACGTACCAAGATTGTGGAGCTCGGTCGCGAGCTTCACACCGACAAAGCGCCAGTGCCATGGTTCAAATATGTAATACCCATTCTTTTTTGGATACGAAAGGACGAACCCGTAGCGATATGCGTTGGCCAGAAGCCAAGTGTACGCGGGCTTGGTGTCAAATCCATTAAGTGCGCCGCCGGTGCCGGTCGTGATCAGGTCCACGGCCGTGCCGAGCTGGTGTTCCGAGTACCCCTGGTCTGCGGAAAACTGGTTGGCCGTGCCGGCACCGTAGACGACACGGTATTGATTCTTCAGTGCCGTCTGGGTATTAAACGAGCGATAAGCCGAGTCAACATAGATCGCGACCTTATCTGCAGCGGCGGCATCAAGCATCTTCTGCACATACGAGAGGACTTGAGGAATGATTTGCAAATCTGCAGTGTCTAGATATTTGTACTGAGGAGGTATCACGACCAGTCGCACCGGCGCGTAATTTTCATTCAGAAAGAAGACCTTTGAATATTTCGCGAGCAGTTCGGGATCCGTCTTGCTCAACTTCGTTAAATCAGTCACGGCTCCGCCGATGACGCCGACCTGGTCCTGGACACCACCCAATTTATTCTGAATATTCTGACTCTCTTGCTGGAGCGCATTGCCGAAGGAGGTAGTGGCGTCTGCAATATTGGTTTGGAAGAGTGCGGTCGTAGAGGCGAGTTCCGCATTCAGCTGAACCACCTGGGCTGAAAGGGAAGTGAGGCGGGTATAGCCATATGCCGATGCGGCTACGATAAGAACAAGTATGCCGATGAATCCGGCCGTGACCAGTTCCTGGCTGAGCGTTATCCGCCCTAAAGATTTCTTAATTCTCGATAGCATCCTCACCAGTATACCCCGTGAGATATAAGTCCGCGAGAAACACGGAATATCCTTTCCATGTATCTCATGGGGTATACCCCGTGAGATACATTAGGACACGTTCGGCTTCTTTCAAGTCAGAACGCTTTAATCGTCAAATTCTTCATCGTCCTGTATACCGCGAATCGCTGGCTTGGTAATTGTCTTCGTTGTGGTAGGTGCTGGTGCAGAGGGCGATGCGGCGACAGGGACAAACTGTTGCGAGTCTACACCGGGGGTTCCTGCTACAGGAGAGAGAGGAGACACTGTTTCTTGTGTGGGGATCGCCGAAGTATTTGCTGATTGCTGTTGGAATGAAGCAACCAAGAGTCCCGCGCCGATAAGAGACACCGAGGCGATGAAGACAATATTCTCGTGTATAAAATCAATCATAAAATTAAAATACCCGCAATTTCACCCCACGTCAATAAAATGTGAGTAGTAAAAACAGAAACCGCCCGAGAAGCGACGGCTTCTGCAGGGCGGCTTTCTCACGTATCAACGCCCCTGACTGATGAGTTCATCATCAATTTCGCCGAATTTCTTTTCAGCGCCGGGGTGATTCTTGTACCACCTCCGGTCACTCCGCAAAATGAGTTCCACCCACAAAAGGGCACCAACGACCAATAAGCTAAAGATTACCAGTGTCATGATTCTCTCCCATCGGTTTAATCCAATTTTAAGTATACTACTATCCTAGACAAAAGTCAATAACATCAGAACACTGTGGATAAAGTGATATCATCAAAATGATGCTCTACAAGCACTTTTTCAAGCCGATACTCTTCCACTTTGACCCGGAGTCGGTACACAATCTGTTCACGACAGTCGGCGAATGGGCGGGGAAGTATGCGGTGACCCGTGCTCTGGTGAGTGCGGTATACGGCTACAACGGAAAAGATATTTCAAGGACGGTTGACGGCATCACCTATCGCACCCCACTCATTCTCTCCGCAGGTTTTGACTACAACGCTCGGCTAACTCAAATTCTTTCCTCCATCTCCTTCGGCGGGGTAGAAGTGGGCTCGGTCACGGCGCGTCCATGTGAGGGTAATCCGAAGCCGCGTCTCACACGGCTTATTAAATCCAGAAGCATCTTGGTCAACAAGGGTCTGCGCAACGAAGGAGTAAACGCGATTATCGCGCGCCTCGCGCGGACGCCACGTGTTCCCGGACTTGTCATCGGCGTCTCCATCGCACGGACAAATGATGAAGAAGCGTCTTCGGTTGAAGGAGGCATACACGACTACGTGTATAGCTATCAGCGGCTGAACGAGACCAACACGGGCGACTACTACACGATCAACATCTCCTGCCCGAACGCGTTCTGTGGCGAGACCTTCGCGACGCCAGAACTCTTGCGGCGCCTCTTGGGCGCACTGCGACAAGTGCCGTCGAAGAAGCCTCTGTATCTCAAACTCCCGATCGTGTTGTCGTGGGAAGAGCTAGATCGGCTTATTGCAATCGGCATTGAGCACCACATCTCGGGAATCATCATCGGCAACTTGCAAAAGGATTATGCGGTGCTCACGCACCGCGAGGAGGCGCCAGAAGGGTATCGTGGCGGCCTCTCAGGCCTGCCGACCCAAGCGCGCTCAACCGAGCTCATCAAGCTCGCCCATGCGAAATATGGTTCGCAGATTACTATCATGGGCTGTGGCGGCATATTGAGTCCCGAGGATGCCCTTGTGAAGCTCTCGTCCGGCGCGGTGCTCCTACAAATGATTACAGGAGTGATTTTCGAAGGGCCGGGTCTCTTGAAACGAATTGCGAGTGCCATAGCGGGGGAGACCGCACATCCCGTTTCGCACTAGTTTTTAATCAAATATAGCATTTGACACGAAGGCGAGGTTGGATTATACTGCGATTGTAGGTTGTTTAGGCGACCTGCAAGCTCTTTCGGGAAGTTGACATGATGATGTCCACTTCCAACACTTTCTCCCCAACCGACGATGCCCCCATCGTCACCCACTCGGCCGGTTACCCCTAAAAAGGTACCCGGCCATTTTTTATATTAGAGACACGGTATATGATGAGTCCTATGAAATCGAAGGACATATCCGCGGAATTTGGCATACCGATTATCGCATCGTTTATATTTCTCGTTTCGCAATCCTCGGGGAGATTCAGCGAGCTCGCCCTTACTGCATTTATCGTGGTGGTGTCCTTCCTCATTTTTGTTATGAAGGATCACAAGAACGAGCGTTACTTATTTATCATCGGTATACTCACCGGCAGTTTTATTGAAATCGGGCTTCGCGTGCTCGGCTATCAACAGACATGGACCGAAGCATCACTTCTCGGTGTGCCGTATTGGCTCCCCATCGCGTGGGGTCTCGGCTTCGTTCTCATCACGCGTGTCGGGATGTACATGAGACGCATCAGGGCGAAGGATTAGTGGGGCATCTTCCGGTGAACGTTGAAATTTATTTCGAAGTTGCATTTTACGTTTGAGTAACTTCTTGCGTTGGATGAGTAACCTCGCGTGCACACGCTTCTTGAGCTCAGCCGCCTTTTGCGATGCGTGCCAGCCGAGAATGCTTGTCACCACGTTTGCCGTCAGGAGGAGTCCGAACCACAAGATGAAAGCAGAGTCGGAAAGTCGCGGTGCGAGGATGAAAAATATAAAAACGAAACCAATCATGCCGACGACCACGTCCATGAAGCGGTTCGTCGGTGCCTCTTCTATCTGCACGACCATTTCCCACAGCTCGTACGCGATGAGCGACAGAAGGACGAGCAGTGTAGAGGCGAGGATGCCGAAACTAAGAAAATAAAAAACGAAGCCGATTGAAATACCGGAGAGAAAGTGCACAACACTCCACAGGTCAAGCCATTTCCCCTCGCGCCACATATCGACCCGTATAATTCTTTCTGTCTGCATATCAGGCATGCCCGAGTATACCACCCATGTCACGATTCCATGTTTTAAAAACAAAACCCGCCACGCGACAGGTTTTGTCGGGGCGGGTTACTTACTTTGAAGGAGCTGTTTGATCCGGAAGATCGTGCGGCCCTTCGGGTCGACAGTGTCCAGTCGTCGGAGAATAAATTCCACAACTCGTTCCATTCGGGTTGCTCGTCCGACACTTTTGAACGACGTCTTCGGATACACGTCCGCCCAGAGCCTCTTCATTATCTTTTTTGTTCGCGGAACGTGGGCCGCCGAAGTCACTACCGTGAGAGAGTTGATTAGTTTGCCATCGAGCAATTCCTTTGTGTAAAGGATGTTCTCGACGGTCGATTTCGCTCTCGTCTCAAGCAGTACCTTCGGCAGCATGGCCGGCGGGACCTCACTCAAACTCGCTTCCGCCTCGGAAGGGAAGCCCGCTCGGGTAGTTCCACCCGATATGACGAGTAGATCTCCGCGGCTCCTGAGAAGGCGTGAGACCCCTACGCACATTCGGGCCTTAAATGCGTCGTTCACATCTCCCGACGGGAGCAGTCGATCTCCTAGCACAAGAACAACTCGCATGACAACCTCCTCGAACTGGTTTTTGCACACAGAACACGCAGGTTACTTTATAACAATATATACACATTATGTCAATATCTCGGACTTCTGATATGTTTGCCGTATGAAGGAAGCGAAGATGCTAAAAGAGGGTGAGGTGGGGATTATTCCTACCGATACGCTTTACGGTATTGTTGCCGTCGCTCTAAACGAGGCGGCAGTGACGCGCGTATACGCTCTGAAAGGGAGGTCTCCCGCCAAGCCTTGCATCATTCTCATTTCATCAATAGAAGACCTTGCCTTATTTAGCATCGTTCTTAGTGAGAGGAGGCGAGAGGTGGTGTCGCGTTATTGGCCCGGGCCGGTGAGCATTGTGTTGCCTTGCGGTCCCACAGTACCGGAGTATCTACATCGCGGTACGCACACGCTCGCATTCCGCGTTCCGGAAGATGCTTCACTTCGGCAGTTTTTAAGAGAATCAGGGCCGCTTATTGCACCGAGCGCCAACCCAGAGGGAGTACCGCCCGCAGAAAACATTACAGAGGCGCAAAAGTATTTCGACGACCACGTTGATTTCTATATTGACGGTGGAGAGCGCACAGGGGCACCGTCCACACTCATTGCGCTCGACGAGCAAGATGCAATAACAGTTCTACGAAAAGGGTAGATACCACCCCGTAAGGTGACACCTTACGGGCCGCAGGGAAAAGAGAAACCGCCGCACCGAAGAGTGGCCCGGGTGGGCGGCTCTCTGGTGCGGCGGTGCGAGTACTACTTGTACTCGACCCAGTGGACAATCCCCGGGTATTTGGTGTTGAGTCCATCAATCATGTTGCACAAGTACTTCTCCTTGCTGAGGTAGTGCCAGTCGCCGCCGCCCCGGTGGCCTGTCGAAACCGCTTTCCAAGCAATCCGGCACCGCTTGGCGGTGGGAACCGCGGACGTTTTGAGCTCGGGGACCAGTTCTGCCAATGCACACACGAACATTTCTTTCTCCTGATGGTCAGGTTCAGACTTTTGTATAGCACATCACACCGAAATTGTCAATAGATTCCTGGCGATCGACTATGGATTCTGGACAGTCAGAGCCGTACGCACAGAAACGTCCTCGGCCATAACAATAAGCATATATTTGCCCGCCACAAGTTTGGCCGAACAATAGTAGGTCCAGTGACCGTCTTTCACCTGGATGTTAGACGCGCTGACGATACCAACTCCCTCACGGTCATACACGGTTATAGAGATTTTCGGCACATTTGCCGTTCCGGTAATAACCGGATATGTGGAAGTCGAGGTGAGGGAGCGCGGGTCGAAGGCTGCGCGTGCGGAGGACTGAACAATTTTCACGTCCGTAGTTCCCGTGGTGAAGGTCGGCTGTACCGGGGCTTTCGTAACTTGCGGTGTCGTAGAGGCCACTTCTTGGGTCGCTGTGTTTGATGGAGCAGATGCGGGCGAGGATTTCAAGAAAAAGAATCCGCCTGCAAGCACGACGACGAGCACCCCGATCCCGAGCCAGATTTTAGTATTCATGTAAGCGAGTATACAACAAAACAGAAACCGCCCGACAGAGCGAACGGCTCTGTTGAGCGGAGTTTAGCGGATCTCGTTGGGCTCCCCATGGGGGAACAGTGAGGGTTGCCCCGTCACCGTCTCCTGCCGCCAGACTTGTCTGGCAAGATTCCAGTAGGGGAGTGCCTTGACCCATGCCTCAAATACGCCGGTCAGGGTAAACATAAGGGAAAGCATCCCCCAGAGGCGCCCCCAACCCCCAAGACGAAAGCATAGGATGGTGGCCAGGATGCCGAGACCAATGGCCACGACATCAACGCTTACGGAGCGCGCGCCTCGCAAGAGAATCCGTTCAGCGTCCGAGAGTTGGATAACTATTTTCATAACACCTCACATTTAATCCAAAGGCCAAAGCGAGCAAGAAATTGCCCGCGCTGTTTTCTTATATATCATACTATCTATGAGTTGTCAACCTTGAAAATCGTAAGGTGACACCTTACGGACCGTATAGCGCCTGTCACCCAAACAGCGCGGATTCGGCTTCATTTGTATGAATGAATTTATTAAAATGGATACTTTCTTTTTCATAACGACCGTTGCGGTCGTTTTATTCACCACCCTCGGAGTCGTCGTGCTGTGGCGATTCCTGCGTATTCTTAAGAATATCGAACACATCTCAGAGCAAGCTTCGCTTGAGAGCGACAATATCCGTACTGACCTCGCGAGTATACGCGCCGATATCCGCCACGGTAAGAACTGGCTGAAATCATTGCTCGGCTTCTTCGGCAAGGTAGGGAAGAGGGCGTCAAAGAATACTTAAATAATAAACAACTTATGAAAAAGACAACAAAGAAAGGGAACACTGCGATGAAGGTCGGCGCCGGGCTGGCTGCCGCGGCCGCAGCAGCGGCTGCCGGCTATTACTTCTATGGGAGCAAGAGTGCGAAGAAGCATCGTAAGGCGGTAGAGAAATGGGCAAAAGATATTGACCCAGCAGATCTGAAACGCGCAGTGAACGAGCTGAAGACAAATTGGGAAATGGTACGGCGCGAGACCGGGCGCACCGTGCGCAAAAGCGTTGCTAAGGCCAAGTCAACCGCAAAGCGGGTGTAATCCCCGTAAGGTGTCACCTTACGGACTACCGTTAGATGGAAGATGTCTGAACGTCTCTTCTCTTGAAAGAGATACGCAACCAGGAGATGATTCTGGAAAACCTGGTTGTTATTTCTATAATAAGATTTCTTGCCGGTCGATACAGATAGGCATCCTCAAGATGTAAGAGGAAAATGGTTGAAGCCATACCAGTCGCGATACCCACAATCCAGAAAAGCACTACAATCACCGCTATCATTACGTACATACACATGATGACGAATGAAGAATCAATGTCATTACAGACGGTACTGCGTAGCGCTAAAAACGAAAACGCCCTATGAAGGGCGTTTCATCTGCCGGTCTCAGAGTTAAGGAGTAGGTGTAGGGGTCGGAGTGGGGTTAGTCACAGGATTTTCCGGGAGAGTGACGTTTATATCCACTCCGCTTGGTGGAGCCGCTGGAGCCGCCGCTTGGCGATAATTGATCCAAAGGTATGCTCCGGCACCAATGACCGCGAGAAGTATGATAATCGCCACCGCCCAACCAGCGCCACCGCCTTCACCGTCCGTAGTTGCAGGAGTATTAATTACTGTAGTCATAGGATTATCGTCGTTAATTATTAGGGTAAACCTGTTGTGAAGCCGTTCTATAGAAAAGGGTATTACAAGTATCGCAACAAGAGATGTAACGCTTTCATCTCTCACTCGGCAATCATAGTGAGAGGGATGCCGGGGAGAACAGATTTATACGCTTATATTTCCTTTATGGACGATACACACACAGACAATGCAAAAGTAAAAACAGCGGATACTATTGCCGAAAAAGCAGAAGATACCGTAGTTGAGGCCCACGCCGTCGCCGCAGACGCACATGAAGTCGCGGCTGATGCTCACGAGACGAGGGCAGAAGAAGAGAAAAGCGCTCCGTAGTATCAAGCCTTTGATTTTATCGGTAAGGAGACACTAAAGACGCTCCCTTTTCTATGGATGCTTTTAACGCTGACGGTGCCTCCGTGCACTTCGGCGATCCATTTTACGATAGCGAGTCCGAGGCCGATACTATTTCCGTTGGATCGTTGAAATTTATCCGCCCTGTAAAATCGTTCAAATACGTGAGGTAAAGCTTCCTCCAATATACCTATGCCGTCGTCAGCGACGCTTATGGTGACCAAACCCTTTGATTTCTTAGTCGTAATAGTGGTATGGCCATTTTTACGACCATAAATGATAGAATTTTTGACAAGGTTGACGAGCATTTTCTCCAGATACCCTTTATCTCCGAGCAGAGTGAGGGACGGTATCTTGGTAGAGGTTATGGAGATATTTTTCTTATAAGCAAGCGCTTTGCATCTCTTGACGGTTGTCGTGATGAGAGACTTGAGGTTTATTTTTTCATAGACAATTCTGTTTTTTAATTCCCATGCCTTGGAAGTTATGAGCGATAGGTCGGCAAGAACTCCGGAGAGGTGTTTTATTTCATAGTTTATGGCTCGGAGAGCACTTTTGGGCGACTTCCCGCCGCGAAGCATAGCCAAGTCCACATTGCCTTTCATGATGGCGATAGGAGTACGGAGCTCGTGGGCCGCATCCGCGATTGATTCCACTTTTAACTTTTCTGTTTCAAGAAGTCTTTTTGATTCCTTTATTACCTCCACCTTTTTGCGTTCAGTGATGTCCCGTATATTGCATTGGATAACGAGCGTGCCGCCGGCCAGATACGAGTTGCTGACGAATTCAACGGAAACGAGCTCCCCATCCTTTGTCTCCAGCGGCAAATCTTCATACCGCACGTAGCCGTCCTTCTGTAATATCTTGAAAACGTCCTTAGCCGCTTTCATATTCTTAAACGCTCCGACCTCCCACAATTTCTTGTCTAAAAATTCACCTTTAGAATACCCAAGCAGATCAATTAAGTAAGGATTTACATCGGTGATTTGGCCGGTCTCTGAATCGAGTATCAGTATGCCGTCGTGGGCGGCCTCAAAGAGGCGGCGGTACCTGATTTCCGACTCTTTTAACTTTAATTCCAGCTTATCTTTTATTTTTTTTGGCATACTATTTCAATCTGTCTATCCTTTCAAGATAAAGCCGACCCCTCGTACCGTATGTATCAGAGGCTTCTGTGTGTCACTGTCAATCTTCCTGCGGAGATACCGTATGTGCACATTCAGTTCATTATGTTTCTCCTTGAAAGCCGGCCCCCACGCATGATCTATCAGATGCCGTCTTTTCATAGCTTCGCCCGGATGAGAAATAAGCGTGTCCAGCAATTTATATTCCTTTGGCATAAGAGAGATAATTTTACCGGCTCTTGTTACCTCGTGTTTCTTCTTGTCAACGACCAGATCGCCGACCTTTGCTATATCTGAGTCGATCATTTTTCGGCGACGCAAGACCGCACGAATCCGAGCAAAGAGTTCGGTCAGGCCGAAGGGCTTCATGAGATAGTCATCAGCACCGGCGTCAAGACCCATCACCCGGTCTTCGACGCTACCTCGGGCCGTAAGCATAATAATAGGGGTATGGATCTGGTGTGCTCTCAGTTCTCTACAGACGGCAAAACCGTCCTTTTTCGGGAGCATGATATCCAGAAGAATCAAAGAGTAGTGGTTCTTCGTGGCCTTATCCAAGCCCTCTTTACCGTCATATGCCACATCGACAGAGTATCGCTCGCCTTTCAGGGCGATTTTCAGAATATCTACCAACTTCTTTTCGTCTTCAATGATTAAAACCGCCATATATACGCTATACCATAACACCACACATTAAAACGTGCAAAGTACATTGTTAACCTTATATTAACATTATCAACAGCTTATCAACATATTTATTCACTTGACTTTAAGTTTACATTAAAGTAACGTTAAATTAAATATGACTCAGGAACAGAAAATTCAACAAGAGTCAATATTAAGCACCGCATACCATGATTACGGGAAGAAGCTCAGTTGGCATGCCTTTTTCAAACTGAACAATCACGCGACGAGTGAAGATCTGGTTCAAGAGACTTTTATGAAAACGTGGTCGTATCTCGTCAAAGGAGGAAAGATTGATGTGATGAAATCTTTCCTCTATCACATCCTCAATAACCTCATCGTGGATGAATATCGGAAGCGCAAGACAGTCTCACTCGATGTCCTTCTTGAAAAAGGATATGAGCCCGGCAAGGATCATCAAGAACATCTTATTGATGTCTTGGACGGGAAGGCGGCGGCGCTTCTCATCCAACGTCTCCCTGTGAAATATCAAAAGGTGATGCGTATGCGATATGTGGAAGGACTTTCGCTCAAAGAGATGTCGCTCCTCACCGGGCAATCCAAAAACACTCTGACGGTGCAAGTGCATCGTGGGCTCGCGAAACTGAAATTGCTATATAACCACGCTTAAACGATGCCGGAGATTACGCGGTTGTCGTGCCGTCGAAGTGGTCCTCTTTATCGGCCTCAGCGTCGGCCTTGCTCTTATGGACCGTGCCGTCTTTGTGGTTGGGTGGTGCGTAGAGCGTGTAGAGCTTCATGGGCCCAGTGCCGGTATTGATGATGTTGTGGCGTGTGCCGGTCGGAACGATGACGGCTGAGCCATCGCTAATAGAGCGCTCGACGCCATCGAGTATTGCCTTACCCTGTCCACTCTCCACGCGAATGAATTGGTCAAGTTGATGGACCTCTTCACCAATATCTTCCTTTGGTTTAAGCGCCATCACTACCAGCTGCACATTGGTGTCCGTGTAGAGCACGCTTCTGAAGTACTCGTTCTCAAGTGTTAGCTGTTCGATGTTTGCGACGTATCCTTTCATAAGTCCAGCAAATTAATTAATAGGCGGCTCCACCAAGGACATGTTTTTAGAACGTCTTATCGTCGGACTGCTTTGACTATAGCAATGAGAACGACTGCGCCTATTAATGCAACGATGAAGCTATAAAGGTTAAATCCAGTCGTTCCTGACTCTCCTAAGGAACTCATGATCCAACCTCCAATCACGGCTCCAACAATACCGACAGCAATATTGAGGAGGGTTCCTTGTTCCGCATCTGTCTTCATAATGAGAGATGCGACCCAACCTACTAATGCTCCAAAGAGTATCCACAGAATTATTCCCATATATTTTATATTTACTTAATAAGTAACTCTAACTATGTTGCCCCGCTTCCGCGCGGTTAACAGTAAACCCACTGCACATACGCCGTTTCAGAGAAAAGTCTATTACACTTCGAACTGGTGTATGAAAAGTACGGACCCTCGCAACCCTAGGGGTTCGAACTAAATCCATTCAGGGCTCGATGTTGTGCACGAGGTAATAACCTTTTGGAAGACCAATATCCTGCTTAATCGCAATTTCCGCTTGACTTCATTTTTTATGTAGTATAGCATTCAAATATGCGTTTGAATGAATTAGCAAAACGTATGCGTACAGCTGGAGATGAAAGCAGGTTAAAAATCCTGTGTATTATCTTTGGTAAGAAAAAGGTTTGTGTATCAGATATAGCGACAGAATTGAGTATGAGTGTAGCTATCGTATCTCATCATCTTCAGGTTATGTCTAAACAGGGATTGGTAGTGCCAATTCGAGAGGGTAAAAAGATTTGTTATGAACTTCCAAAGGATCAGTTTGTAAAGGATCTGAAGAAGTTTGTATGTAAATACAAATAGGCGTCAATTTATTAGTAAATATTTAATAAAATATGAATACAAAAAATCACAAGGTTATCGTTTATTCAACACCTACTTGCCCCTACTGCGTATATGCAAAGGAGTATTTCAAAGAAAACAATGTTCCTTTTGAAGATATTGATGTTACAAAAGATAGATCAAAAGCTCAAGAAATGGTCACAAAGAGTGGTCAAATGGGCGTGCCTGTCATTGATATCGATGGGAGTATTTTAGTAGGTTTCCAACCAGAAGCCTTCGAACAACTTTTAAAATAAATTAGAGGAAACTGTAACTTTAGCAAGAGATGGAAAGGCTGATTCACTTTCTGCAAAAGCCACTGAACTAAAGAGCGCTTTTGTTAAGGTATATCTCAAAAGAGAGATAAGGAAAGAAAAAGAACTTTCATATTGTATTAGAGGTAGAAAGGCTGAAAGAGACAAAACCAATCTTTCTTTTATTAATCTTTAATCAAAAAACAATATGAAAAAAACAACATTAGGTTTAGGGGCTTTAGCACTTGTCTTGGGAGTAACAGCTGTTTCTGCCGGGTCAGCTCTTGCATACAGAGGCGATCCTGCGGTACAGGGTCCAAATTATTCTACAGAACGTCATACAGCAATGCTCAAAGCATTTGAGAATAAGGACTACACTGCGTGGAAAAATCTTATGCAAAATCGAGGCATGGCATCTCAGGTCATCACCGAGGCAAATTTTGCACAGTTTGTAGAAGCTCACAATCTTGCCCTACAAGGTAAGACAGTCGAGACACAAAAGATTCGTCAAGAGCTTGGACTAGGTTTACAAGATGGTTCAGGTAGAAATGGTGGCGGAATGATGGGTGGTATGGGAATGGGTAGAAATTTCAATCGTTAATAATATCAGTTGAAGATCGGACTCCGGCACTTGTCGGAGTTCGAGGTATATACAAGGGATATAGGATAAAATACAAGTATGAGCGAAACTCAAAAATTAACTGATGAAGAAATAGTAGAAAAAGTTCGCTCAAACGATCGAGACCTTTACGCTGTCATTATCGATAGATATAAAAACAAATTACTTCGATACGTCGCAAATCTTGTGCATGATAATGATAAAGCAAGTCATATTGTGCAAGACTCACTCGTAAAAGCATATATAAATCTCAATGGTTTCAATACCAAAAAGAAATTCTCGAGTTGGATATATCGTATCGTCCACAATGAAGCGATGAATGCACTGAAGAAATATAAAAGCGAGGTGCCTATGCTAGAAGACTTTGATTTTGAAAGTGAACAGGACATTACGAAAGAGTTTGAACAGAATGAAACAGCGATACATGTAGAGAAATGTCTAAAATCAATACCGCTAATATATTCTGAACCACTGAGCTTGTACTATTTAGATGAAAAGTCGTACGAAGAGATAAGTGATATTTTGAGGATTCCGATGGGTACGGTCGCCATACGAATGAGTCGAGCAAAGAAATTAATGAAACATATATGTCAAAAGAATTAAAAAATATAACCGACAATATCATGGATCAAATCCATGAG
>Ga0172379_10007019_pt1 | contig 14800 bp, 13 predicted proteins | sample GrowelOW334metaG_FD_119756 | JGI IMG/M metagenome (GOLD analysis project Ga0172379, IMG submission 119756) | Groundwater microbial communities from an aquifer near a municipal landfill in Southern Ontario, Canada - Groundwater well OW334 metaG | ecosystem: Environmental > Aquatic > Deep...
ACGATCACCGCAGAACCGATGATGAGATACATATGCGGCTCTTTGAACTGAAACATTTTCTGAATTCTAAACCAGCTGATCACTTCCGATTTCGTCAGAACAATCCCGAACAGAGTTCCAAAAATTAAATACGGTATATTCTTCATTTTCATTTTCCTTATTGTTTTCTTTGTGTCTTTGTGTCTCTGTGGTAAAGGTTTTTATTTTACAGGGAAGCAAAAAATGTATACAGCAATCCCCCCGCAAAGAACGATAGTGTTGCTTTTAAACTTGATGATTGAAGTATTGATAGCCCAAATATTGAATGCCCAGATGTACATCCGTTCGCATATCGAGTTCCGAATCCGACAAGAATGCCGCCAATGAATAGCTTGATATAACCGGGATAATAATGATATTCTTCCGGCAGAAAATGCACGGGCGATGATGACAGGTAATTTGCGGCAACAAACCCTCCAATTGCAATGCCAATGGAGAAATAAAGCTTCCATCCGTTCTCTTCAACATTAAATTTGAAGATGGATTGTTTCTCTTTCGGAAAAGCCATCATACAAATATTCTCAAAAGCCGAGGAAATGCCGAGCATTTTGTTGGAAATGATGAGTATTGCCGGCACAAACAGACCGATGATCGGTCCGGCGATGTACCAGTTCCACGATTCAAAAAAAACGTTCATATACGGTTCCTTTGTTTTGTTAGTATAATTTCAAAAAGAGTTTTTGACAGCAAAACTCGCGAAGAACGCAAAGACTTTTTGATATATTTGATACAGACTACTTTGCGCCCTTTGCGTCCTCCGCGGTTGCACATCTACTTCTAAAATAAAAAAGTCCTTCGCAGACGAAAGACTTTTCAAAAAATTACAACACACAATGATTGGTCTCTCAGCTCGATAGCATTACCGGTAGACAACATTGTGTGTATAATAGTGTGATATTAAATTGTCTCATTTTCATTACTTATAATATACGAATTTAGAACTATTGTGCAAATGTGATTTCTTTGTTAAAAGAAGTTTCTTTGCAAAAACAATCGATGCCGAACTATTTATTTGTTGCGGCATTCCAGCCGTCATTGAAACCTCGTATAATCTCGGGTGCTGAAAGAAGAATGCATATTGCAAGAAATATAAAGCCCACCCATAATGCCCACTTTTTTTTCTGTTCAAAATTTTCCACACTATCTTTCAAAAATAATCTTCCGCCAAATACACCGATTGCCAATCCAAAAAAGAATGCACTCAACACTGATTCCATATATGTTCTCCTTATATTTTTACAGATGGAAAAATAAATTTGGCGCCAACATATTCATTTTGAAAATACAAATTCCCCCACTAATTTCCCATCAATCATCAGTTCTACTATCTCGTCGTTGGTTTCTGTTTTATAGATCATATATGCTTTTACAGATTTTCCTTTATATTCCGCATTGTATTCGTTCTTTTTATCTTTTCCGCCATTCCCGGTAATCACATTATCGCCATCAATCCGTATAGTGATATCTTTGGAAAAGTGTGTCTGCATCACCTTTATTTTTATTTCTTGCCCCGGCTCGGATGAAAGATTCCATAATACTTGCTGCTCTGAGCCGCAGCCGGTAACAAAGAATGAAAGGACAAAAATTGTAAGGACAGCGAGCTGTTTTGTCATGGGTTTCCCTTAAAAGTGAATTGTTTTTTTAATTCTTCGATTTCTTCGTGCCACGTTTGCAGTTGCGCTGAGACTGTAAAAAAAGACTCTTCCATTAACAAGAGCGTAACGACCGCACATAATTTAAACTCTATTGTGGGTATTTATGTTTGAATAACTTGGGACAAGGTAAGAATAATATTTATAAAGCAAAACAGAGTTTCTTTAAAACAACTGTTCCCAAACAGAGTTTGGGAACAAGAGGATATACGAATTTGGTTCTTTTATGCAAGTTTGATAAGAAAAATATACTCAACTCAAATACCGTAATCAAAATCGTTAAACCCAATTACTTGGCTCGCAAGAATTGCCTTGATTGCCTCATAAGCATTTTCTTCAATTCTCCCACAATAACTATTAAACGATGGATATTCAAATGGTTGATAGAAGTTCACAATTGCACATGATGTAGGTTTTGGTTTAAAACCCTGTGCTATATTTTCATAACCTTGCGCAAGTGGGAATGTAAACTTATCAGGTTTTGCTGAAGCAGAAAGGGGGATAATATTAAATATTGAAGTATGATCAATAATTAAATCTTTTTTCATCACAACTAACACAAAGCGCGAACCTTTATCCATTCTGTTATGATCATGGAGTTTTACATCTTTATCGATTACCGACCAAATCTCACGTGGCTGAGGAAGGGGGAGATTAAGACTCATGCACTGGTCGGAATTGTTGTAAGTCTAAAAATTCTTTCTGTAACTCTATCTGTTGTTCGCGATTAATAATTGGATACTTTCTTAAATGTTCCAATGCAATTCTTCGTCCGTCTGTAACTGGATTTTTGTGATCTTTTAGTCGAATACATTCATTATCCAACACATAACCTCCAATTAATTTTTTAAATCTTGATTCTTTGTACCGAATTACCGGTTCTGTTGAGTAAACGATTGTTTCCAATTCTGTAACGGAATACTTTCCATAGCGTTCTACAACTCCCTGAATAAAACTATTGACCATCACTTCACTGGGCAACGCATTGGCGGTGTTTTCTGTTTTTAAAATTTCAATTTTTGATTGAATTAAGTCATCGTTAAGTTTTCGTGTTTTATTCAACTCTTCAATATTGACGTTGATAATGGATTTTGAGTATAACGCCGTAATTTGTTTTCTGTAATCCGAAATTACGGGACCATGCGGCAATTTGATAAACTTTTCATTAGTAAGACGTTTACCAAAATTTTTAATAAAAAGATATTCAGTAAGATAGGTAAGTTTATTATAGTGATAAACCCCAACGCTTTCCATCTGAAATACTATTGAGGCAGTAACTTGATCAAGAAGTGAAAACTGCATAGATTTATGTTTGTTATGAATAACTGACAAGAATGAGATCATAGTATCTCCCTCCCTGTGCCCAAAACCATTACTATAACATAATTCGGTGGGTAAAACTCGTAAAAAATATGATTATATACAACAACATTATTATAAACTATTACAATTTTAGTAAAATCACATACGCCTCTACCTAATACAACGAAAATTGTGCCAATTAAATTCTGCTAAATTCATTAAATTATCTTCACCTTTACCTAATATCAGGTATTAATTTCCAACCATATAATAATAATTGTATCGCGTTAGAAAAAACTGCTTTCAAAAACAGATCTTCTACCCCACTCATCCATATCAAACTTTAATCCCTTCATATCTTGTCTCGAGCTTGACTACTGTAACAACTCAATTCGAAAGCACATAATTTTAATCTTATCTTATGATGATTAAACAATCTTATACTTTTTAATAAATCCTAAGTATTGATCTTTTGCAGTAAAATCCATTCCAAGATAATCACGTACGGCATCTAAAAATATTTTTTCGTTTTTTTCTGCTCGAATCCAATTGTTGATATTTCCCCCGCCCGAATTTTGTCTCATAATGTCAACTGTTTTTAGATAAATCAATGAATTAAAATCCTTTATGATATTATTTTTGTATTCTTTGTTATCATAGTATTGAAAATAATCAAATATTTTGTCAGAATAGTTTTTTATTTGATTCGCACATATTTTTTTTAACTCATAATAATGAGTAATATTATAAAACAAACAAACTCCTGCAATATCCATTGTTCTTACTAATTGCTCAGTCCGAGCTTCCTTGTCGGGTTTTGAATAAGTTGATTGATTAATAGTATTAAGTTGATCTTTCAAATTATTACGTATAAGTTTTTTTGTATCTTCATGGAGACGGTAAATAAATAACAGCTCGTCCAATTCAACATTTGTTATATTAAATATCTTTCCTTCTTCTTCGTGGTATATTTTTTGATATACGTCATTCAACAAAACATCATCTTTCCCTTCGTTTTCGAATATTTTTGCTTTTTTATCTTTCGCTGTAAATGGCTCCGAATAAAACCCACACAATATTAACTGTGAAAGGACTTCATTGTTAATTTTTTGATGCGGGTACGTTTTTATATATTCAGGCACACTCGTGCCTTTTTTAATATTGATATAAATATTAGGTGGATCACATTCTAGGTATTTTTGTTGCATCATGTTCTGTTCTTTTCTAGTGGAAACCATATCTCTACTGGAAAGTGGTGTTTGTGTATTATTGTAGATTTTAATATTCTCAGAAATCAATTCGCTGTTTTTTAATGAATCATTTATTTCAAAAATCTTTGTTAATACGAATACTTTTTTAAGCTGGTTAATTTTTTTGTCATCTTTTTCAATTTCTGCATTTCTTAAGTATGCACCCAAAGTACTCGTTGTTTGAGCACCATTTATAATGGAAAAATTAGTTAATTCGATAGTTTCTTTACTTTTATTCTGTTTTGCGTCAAATTCGCTTGACAGCATGGTTAGCCCGTTATTGTAAAAAAGAAAAAATTCGGGTTCACTATCAATTGTATCAAACATTTTGTCAAAAGTTTTAGAATTTTTGCTTAAAGACTCCCTTAAATTATGTGAATACAAAATATTCTTGCCAAATAATGTTGTTGCGTATTTATTGTTCAATTTTGCAAGATCGTATCCACTTAAATTGCATAAAATTGACCTTGGTAAATCCGGATTTGGTTTTTGGCTATTAGCTGAATGAACATAATTGTTAACTATAAAATTATTTGCTGTATCAATTTCAAAAACATGTTTTGGAACACTCATCTCTCTTGAAGCATCGCTTAATAAATCTATTTGTTCGAATGTTAAGATATAATAATTAGGTTTTTGATTGCGGACAGCTGTTGTGTCGCCATTGTGTATAACATAATACGATATGTGGTTTTTATAGTCTTTGTTAAATTCGGTGTCGGAAATAACTTCTTTTAAATTTTTCCCCAAATCTTTTCTTTTTAAATATAGATCAATTTTCGAATGCATTTTTGTAAAACAATCTTCAATTTCAACCTGTTGTAATTTACTGTTTTTAACCTGCACGACATGATAGTGGTTTTCATCAACATCTTTTTCCTCGAAAAAAATATCTATAGAATCATCCGGTGGGGGAACAATATAATTTTTTAAGATTGCTAAATGTTCAAGATTTCCCCGTTCAAATTTCTTAATCCCATGATAATTATAAAACAACGTTTCAAATACTAATAAAACAAAAGCATCTTCACGGGTCCCATTTCTCACTATTGAATTTTTTGCAGGGAAACCCTGAAAATCTAGATATATTTCAGTAACTCTTTCATCAATTGTTGTCATTTTTCACCTTCAATTACCTATTATCCAATATCATTGTAAAACGCTTATTAGTTAAGACCTCATTCTAAAATAAACTTAGATATTCTTTTAAGTTTTGGTGGATTCTCAACTGCGATAATGTAATCTTTTTCTTTCGTTCTTACAATAAAAACAAAACCCGAAACATTGCTGCTCCGGGTCTTGTATTAATTGTTCACTTCTAATTGCTAATAGCCAACGGCTAACAGCAAGATTTACTTTTTCAAAACTAACCCCGCTTTTTCTTTTTCGTTCTTCGTAAACGCAGAATACTCCAGCATCTGTTTTGCAAGATCGAGCGGATACGCAGTCTTCACATCGGTGATATTCCCTTTTTTATCCTTCACCGGCACAAGTTTCGGCATGACAAATCCGGTATAGACTGCGCGGTCAAGTTTTTCCATCCGCTGCAACACTTCATCACGCAGTGCGGTATCGATCTTAAATCCGTAGGTATCGATCAATAATTTTGCAGCCGCAAGGTCTCCCTCGGATTTGATCCGCTGAATTTCAGCAAGTAATTTCCCAACGCCGATCCGCATCTTTTCATAATCGGTCACACGGAAAAATGTTTTGCCATCTTTCTGCACCCGCTCAATACAATCCGCATTCTTCCAGAGCCAATGAACATTCATCTGACGATTCTTCATGTGATCTTCTTCCAACTGATCGTGTCCTTTCGGAACGCGCTGCAGTTGTACCAATCCTGCATTCCTCACTTCTTTATCATACATCGCTTTCATTGTTTCCATAGTGTTGGAAATGATCCCGATCTCCACCAGTTTCGGATCCCATATATGATAGAGTGCAACAAGATCTGCGCGCGCTTCTTCCAGTGTGGAATAATATCCCGGCAGCGCTGCCTGCGGATCGACCTTCAGATTCGGCGAGATTTTTCCCGATGCATGACCGAGCACTTCGTGCAATGCGGTGTGCATATTGTCTGCAAGACTTGCATACTTGTTGGCGCGTTCAACTTCCTGCACGTCGAACGCAAATTCTTTCAGAATATCTTTTCCGCCTGTTTTATCATACGCATCTACAATGTTATAGAGCGTTACCGATTTGCTCCCGTACTGTTCCCGCACATCCTGCTCATTCGGAAGATTGATTCCGATTGCACTAACCGGTCCTGCATCGCCCGTTTCAACAACAACGTTGATCACGGTATATTTTAACGGTTTCACGTCAGACTTTTTATATTGCGCATCCCACGGCATGCGGTCTTCAAAATATTGTGCGTTTGTTCCAACCTTCTGAAACAATTCCGTCAATTCGGGATTCGCAAAATTCACCACCGATTCGAATTGTCCTTTCGCTCCGCGCGCATCCAGATACACTTCAATAAATCCGTGGATCATATCCACCTGCGATTCGGTCTCTTTCACCCAGCCGATATTGTAATCGCGCCAGTCATTCAGATCGCCGGTCTGGTAAAATTTGATGAGCTTGCTAAGATTTTCAGCTTGTAATGGAGTGCTTGCGTATGCTTTCGCCTTTTCCAGATAGGAAATTGCTACTTGAAGGTCTTCGGCATACATTCCTGCGGGAATTGTTCCACCGAGGTGTTTATTTCCTGTACGGTAAATTTTTTCTACTAACTGTCCATTCTCTTTTACCACTTTGGAATTCAATGGATTCTTTTCGTTCCCTGCTTTTGCCCATGCTTCAACTTCGGCGAACGTTGTTCCGTCGTACAGATTGTTTGCACTTCCTGCGATCATATCTTCACCCGGAGTTTTATTCGTATGCACCGGTTCAAATGTTTGATCGAATAATGCCCGCTGAAGCCGTTCAAGTTTTTGCGTCAGTGTCTCTCCTTTGTTCAAAGAGATTTTTGCGCCGTTCTTCACTGCAGTGTTTACATTCGCAACAAATTCTTCAAATGAACCTTGCATCACAAATTTTCGAGAAGTGATATTGTCATACTGTGAATTGTTCACCCAAAATAATTTTGTGTACAGCACAATATTCTCGTAACTTTTTTTATCGATCCCCTTTGGATGCGTATAGAGCGCTTCCATCAGTTCGCGGATCTCCAGCGCATCGCGGTGGCGCTGATCAATGGCAATATCGCGCGCGGCAAGTGCAGATTGATAGAGATAATACGTGAACACTTTCTCTTTCAATGAAAGCTTTTCAAATCCGTCAGCATAGAGCTGCACAATGCGCACGGGTCCGACATCCCCCATTTGTAATTTTTCAATCGTGTATTTTCGTTCCATAATATTTGAATGTTTTGGTTTATCCTTATGTTGCGCAAAAAGTTGTGAACAGATCACGGCTATGATAAGTAATTTTTTCATTATTTCTCCCTTATAAATATTATTAAAGTATGGAGAGAAAGATGTAAATGCAATTGAAGATTGTAGGATAAGTTTTATTTTGATAAAAAATATCGCCACAAAATCACTAATTCGCTAAATTGCACGAAACTTTCCTTGGCTGTTTTATAAAAATATTTGTGTTTTTGTGTCTTAGTGGCATTCTTTGTTTTTCTGATTGCGGCTGATCTGTTATTAGATTTGCAATTTTTAATGATGTTTTACCAATGTTGAGATTTGAAAAGTTGATTTTTTGGGGATTTTTACCTGTTTTTTTTCGGCACGGAATTTCTATATAGAAGAAGTAATTCAAAGATCTCAACGAAAGGAAACCGTATGACTCCGAGACAACAAGAATTGGTTCGCACCAGTTTTGCAATGGTGCAATCACAACAGGACCGTGTTACCGAACTGCTCTACCAGGAATTGTTCCGATTGGAACCAAACAGTAAATTATTGTTTCGCGGAGACATTGACGACCAACGGAAGAAATTGATGCGAATGCTTCAGATAGCGGTTGAAAATATAGGCGATCGAACCCAATTACAACCAATGCTCTATAATCTGGGAATGATCCATCAATCCTATGGTGTTGAAGAACATCATTTTGTTTCGTTCGGAAAAAGCTTAATCTTTGCATTAAAGACGATCCTGAAAGAAACATTCACTGCAGAAGTAGAAGAAAGCTGGAAAGCTGCGTATCAGTATTTTGCCGTTACAATGAGGAATTTTCCGCATGGCTCAGAGGCAGTGCAGCTTCCCCATAATTAATCAGTAGAACGGGAACGAACAATACTCTATATTGTGTTAGAACCGGTAAGAGTAACCAAGTAATGAAAAAAACACTTTCTATATTGATGCTGTTGGTTTATACGATCCTTACCATAGGAATGAGCGTGAATATTCATACCTGCGGTGAAGAATCGGAAGCCCTGCTTGTTACTACCTCAGCACAAGACCCATGTATTGCAGGCAGTGAAATGCCGATGGGTGACCCGTCCGACATGGGTCTGGCGGGTATGTGCTGTTCGACTGAAATTAAAACGGTAAAACTTGATGATGCACAAAAGGGGACTATTTCTGTTCAACCGAATAGTCTCGTTATAATAGAATATCTTCCTTCAGCTTCACATTTGTTGATCGATATTCAGCATTCGTTATTCGTAATTCCTACTGATACTTCTCCACCTCCGAATAAAGATTATCAAACCTCCAACTCTGTATTCCTTATTTAATCTCTCTCTGCGGACATACCGTTCACTTTGGTGAACTGTTTTTTTAACCCACAGATTTGAATTTTATTTTAAATAAGGAATACTATCATGAAAACGACTATCGTTGTAGTGATCATAACTGTGCTTTCCGCAGTCATGATTACAAACGCACAGGATCATCCATTTTTATCAAAAAATATGATAAAATATCCTACAGCGAAACCACAGAATGAATCAACATTTTTTGAAATGCTGCCGGCAAGCCCCGCTTCCAAATCGAACGGTATAGCGATTCGTTCGAAGGTGGAACCAGCTTCAGATGTTCAGATGAACGTGCTGCCTGAGGTGCCTCCGTCAAAAAAGAATTTTATTTTCAAGAATCTGCTTTCGGCTCAAACGACAACAATGAACAGCAATTTGCTGCCGAAAAAACCCGGATCGAAAACAAATTTTTTTGAGCGGCATTAATACCATGAACAACAACGATACTGCTGCTTACATTTCGGTAAGAACACTTGGCTGCGAGCAGCAGTACAATATTATAAATTTTTTTCTAAAGGAATGTATATGAAATTGATAATGTCCATCGCACTGTTCTCCACCATTTCTATCGTTGCTCTTGGGGGCGATACTATTAAAAAAGAAACATTTACGGTCTACGGAAATTGCGGAATGTGCAAATCTCGGATCGAAAAATCATTGAAAATTTCGGAAGTATCATCCGCACAATGGGATAAAAAAACAAAGCTCCTCTCCGTTAAATACAATGCAAATGCCATAACACCGGATTCTCTTCAAAAAATTGTTGCTTCCGTCGGTCATGACACGGAAAAATACAAAGCGGCAGATGAAGTGTACAACGATCTTCCCGGCTGCTGCTTGTATCGTGAAAATAAAGAGTCACATTAATTAGTTAACGGAGAAAATAGCAATGAAATTCAAATTATTACTTTTAATCTGTGTGGTTGCTGTATCAATAACGGCACAACAACACGATACGGTTTCGCTCTCATCATTCATCAATCAGGCGATCAATGCAAATTTCAAACTGAAAGCATCACGTTCGTCGGTGAAAGCCGCAGAAACACGCGTTGCCCAGGCAACAATGTGGCAAGCACCGCAGGTTGCGGTATCCCTGATGGATAATCCGATCACTTCTCTTTATCCGCTCAATGGAATGGAGCGCGAATATTCCATCACGCAGATGATCCCCTTTCCGGGAAAAAATTCGTCGTCGGAAAATGCAGCAAAAGCGAATGTTGAGTTTACTGAAAACCTGTACAGTGCAGAAGAACGTGCGACGATCACCGAAGTGAAGAAACAATACGTGATGATCTATTCCGCCCAGCGCCGCATTGAAGTAAACGCGTCAAATCAAGATCTGCTGAAGCAAATGATCTCATCGGTACGTTCGAAGTATTCCCTGGGACTTGCAACGCAGGCGGATATCCTGCGATTGGAAATCGAGCTTTCAAAACTAGAAAATCAACGCGCAAATCTGGAACACGATGTTCGTGTTCCGGAAGCAATGCTCAACTCACTCCGCGCGATTGATCCGGCAACTCCCATCGGAAGAATTCCGGAGATTGTCTTATCGTCCTATACGCTCGATAAAGATAAACTTATCGCTCTAGCGGTACTGCAGCGTAAAGAACTTTCCGCAATGAAAAACGAAGTGGTGATGAATACGGCAGAACTGACAATGGTCCAGCGGGAACGATATCCCGATCTGATGGTGGGTGGTTTATACAAGGAACGAATGGGAATGCCCGATTCCTGGGAATTGATGCTCGGCATCAGCATTCCTATTGCACCCTGGGTAAGCGGAAAGATCAGCGGCAAAATTGAAGAACAGGAATACAAACTTCAGCGAAGTGAAGCGCTGGTATCGGATATGGAAACGATGGTCCGTTTTGAAGTGATCGATTCGTGGACAAAAGCGAAAGCGCACTGGGAACAGGCGGAACGATACCGCACATCCATCATTCCCAATGCACAGCAAACACTTGAATCGTTACTGAGCGCTTATCAAACAGGCAAAATGGATTTTCTTTCTTTGATCGACAGTTTCCGGATGCTGCAAATGTATAAGATGGAATACTACATGGAAGTTTCCGACTATTTAATGCATCGTTACAACCTTGAAAAAGCAACCGGCGTCGAATTTGAAACGAATTTTTAATTATTTCAACCTTGAGAAGGTTTTGAAAGAGGGATTTATATGAAATACATGATCATAATAACATTTGCTCTTCTTCTTGCATCCTGCACGAAGAACGACGGACAACAAAAACAACAAGCAGATTCAATGGCTATGGCGGAGTCAGCGCCCGTGTACACATGTCCGATGCATCCTTCGGTCATCTCCGATAAGCCCGGTGCTTGTCCGGTATGCGGAATGGCGCTGGTGAAAAAATCGGCATTAAAAGATATGAGCAATGATGAGCTGAAAAATCTTGAACACGTCAGTCTCTCTTCCACTCAGCGTGTGCTTGCCAATGTTGCAACAATTTCCGTGGAACGAATGCCGTTAACTAAAATGATCGACGTCGTCGGCATTGTTGATGTTGCGGAGACATATCAAACAACCGTTTCCGCGCGGTTCCGCGGAAGGATCGATAAACAGTACGTTAATTTCACCGGAAGTTATATTGAGAAAGGTCAGCCGCTTGTGGAAATGTACAGCCCCGACCTTGTCTCATCACAGCAGGAATTTATTCTTGCCCTCGACGGTAATCAGCAAAACCTTATTGAGGGAATGCGTGAACGTTTGAGACTGAATTATGGAATGACCGCTGAACAGATCCGTCAAATCGAAAAAACACGTACTGTACAAACCGCCGTGCAGTTCTATTCCCCCATTTCCGGAACGGTTGTGTTGAAGCAGGTTCAAGAAGGACAATATGTGGATGAAGGAACTGTTCTCTATCAACTTGCCAATCTTTCAAAAGTGTGGATCTATCTTGATGTGTATGAGAAAGATATTCAGTTCGTTCAAAAGGGACAGATCGTTCACATAACTTCGGATGCTAATCCCGACGAAGAATTTTCGGGAAGAGTAACATTCATCGATCCGGTCATGAGTTCCGAAACGCGCACCATTCGTATCCGAACCGAATTCGACAACCGCCACGGAAAACTGAAACCAAAGATGTTCGTGAAAGCACAATTGCATATGGAAGGTAAAAAAGTACTGACCGTTCCGGTTTCCGCCATTATGTTCACCGGCAAACGAACTGTTGTCTGGGTTGAAACCGAAAAGAATACGTTCCAACCGCGTGATGTCGTACTCGGACAATCTGCCAATGATGATTATGAAATCGTCAGCGGATTGGATGAAGGAGAAATGATCGCCGTCTCCGGCGGATTCCTGATCGATTCCGAAAGTGCACTCCGTCAGCCGAGTGCTGCAGATCCGCATGCCGGACACAATACTGAACAACGAGAAAAGAAGCAGCCCCCAACGGAGGATCACTCGGCTCACACACCGCCCGTTTCTCAATCGCAAAAAATAAATACGATCAAAATTACGGTGGATGGCAGTTATACTCCGGAAGTTATTCGCGTAAAGCTAGGAGAAGAAGTACATCTTCAATTTCATCGTGTAGAAGATTCCGAATGTACGAATGAAGTTGTGTTCGAAGAGTTGAATATCCGTAAAAAACTACCGGCATTCAAAACCATAACCGTTACATTCACACCGAAGAAAACCGGCGTGATCTCCTTCGCGTGCGGTATGGGAATGGTCCACGGAAAATTGATTGTAGAGAGATAACGTAATGGTACTGGTTTGCACGGTTCAGGATTCAAGTAATTGACTCTTTTGAATTTACTATAAACTAAAAGAAAAAATTTATGATAGAAAAAATTATTGATTACTCGGCACGAAACAAGTTCATTGTTATTCTGGTTTACCTCATCATTATCGGATGGGGAATTTGGGCTGTTGCCAAAACTCCCCTCGATGCAATTCCTGATCTCTCAGAAAATCAAGTGATTGTTTTTACAGAATGGATGGGCCGTTCACCGCAATTAATTGAAGACCAGGTCACATTCCCGCTCGTTACTGCACTCCAAGGAGTACCGGAAGTTGAAGCAATTCGAGCACAGTCAATGTTCGGGATGTCGTTCATCTATATCATCTTCAATGAAAATACCGATCTCTATTGGGCTCGAAGCCGCGTGCTGGAAAAACTTTCCACAATTCAATCTTCGCTTCCGCAGGGAGCAAAAATGCAGCTTGGTCCGGATGGAACAGGTGTTGGTCATGTATTTTGGTACACTGTTGAAGGTAAATACGATCTTGGGACGCTTCGTGCGATCCAGGATTGGTACATTAAATTGAATCTTCAAGGAGTTCAAGGAGTTGCCGAAGTTGCTTCGGTCGGCGGATTTGTAAAACAATATCAAGTGGATGTCGATCCGGATAAGATGAAGTCATTTGGTGTTACAGTGAATGATATCCGCAATGCAGTGATGAGATCGAACAACGATGTCGGCGGCAAGATCATCGAAATTTCGGACCAGGAATATTTCATCCGCGGACAAGGATATATTCAAACAGTTGGAGATGTAGAGAACATCGTTGTCGGTACCGGATCAACCGGAACACCGATCTATGTCCGTAATGTCGGACGAGTACAGCTTGGCGGCGACATCAGACGCGGATCGTTGGAATTGAACGGTGAAGGTCAGGTTGTTGGGGGAATTGTTGTTGCGCGGTACGGCGAAAATGCAAAAGATGTGATCGACCAAGTGAAGAAACGGATCAAGGAAATCTCACCCGGACTTCCGGAGGGGGTGGAAATAAAAGCATCGTATGACAGAAGCAGTTTGATCATGGCAGCCGTTGATACATTGAAAGGCGCATTGATCGAAGAAGCGATCGTCGTGAGCATTATCGTATTCCTTTTTCTTCTTCATGTACGAAGTGTCATTCGTGTTATCATCGAAATTCCGGTTGCGGTATTGATCGCATTCATTGCTATGAAACTTGGCGGGATCACCTCCAACATCATGTCTCTGGGAGGGATTGCGATTGCTATCGGCGTGATTGTTGATGCATCAATTGTAATGGTGGAAAACGCATACCGCAATGTGGCGGAAGCGCAGGAACAAAAAGGAACATTGACCAATGAGGATTATGTTGAGATTTCCATTATGTCTGCAAAACAGGTTGGACCTTCAATTTTCTTTGCGGTAGCGATCATGGTGGTGTCGTTCCTGCCGGTGTTTATGCTTGAAGGACAAGAAGGAAAACTCTTCCGTCCGCTCGCGTTCACAAAAACATTCGTGCTTGCCGGTTCGGCAATCATAGCAATCACACTCGTTCCGATGCTCATGACAATGCTGACGCGCGGCAAGTTCCGCAGCCAGGATCGAAATCCTATTACTCGAGTTCTAAATCGGCTTTATGCTCCGGTTATTCACTGGGTTTTGAAATACCGTAAGACAACGATCGCACTGAACATTTTCGCACTTGTCATCACCATTCCGATGATCATGAATATCGGTTCTGAATTCATGCCGCCGCTTGACGAAGGAAGTCTATTGTTCATGCCTGTTACTCTCCCCTCCGCTTCCATCACGGAAGTGAACCGGATTTTGCAGGTGCAGGATGCAATTATTAAATCGGTTCCGGAAGTTCATCATGTGCTCGGGAAAGCGGGAAAGGCGGAAACGTCCACCGATCCGGCACCGTTGAGCATGCTTGAGACTATTATTTTACTCAAACCAAAAAGTGAATGGCGTCCCGGGATCACAAAAGATGATATCATCGCTGAACTGGATTCAAAATTGCAGATCCCCGGTGTTCGTAACGGCTGGACCCAGCCGATCATTAACCGCATCAACATGCTCTCCACCGGTGTGCGGACTGATCT
>Ga0172379_10007020_pt1 | contig 14798 bp, 13 predicted proteins | sample GrowelOW334metaG_FD_119756 | JGI IMG/M metagenome (GOLD analysis project Ga0172379, IMG submission 119756) | Groundwater microbial communities from an aquifer near a municipal landfill in Southern Ontario, Canada - Groundwater well OW334 metaG | ecosystem: Environmental > Aquatic > Deep...
CCACCGGCGCCAAGGGTGACCAGGGAGCCAAGGGAGACCAAGGCGACCAGGGTGCTCAGGGCGAGAAGGGTGACCAGGGCGAGACCGGCGAGACGGGTGCCACCGGCGCCAAGGGTGACCAGGGAGCCAAGGGAGACCAAGGCGACCAGGGTGCTCAGGGCGAGAAGGGTGACCAGGGCGAGAAGGGTGACCAGGGCGAGACCGGCAAGGACGGTCAGGACGGCGTGCCGTGCATGACGTTCGTTTCGGTGGACGGGTGCAACTCGACCATCGTTTGCCCCATCGGTCCGCCGATCCAGCTCGCGTCCAAGTGCTACGCCGACACGAGCGACACCAGCTCGGACACGGGCGCCGACACCGCCGACACGAGCGACACCGCCGACACTGCCGACGTCCCCCAGGACGTCACGGTCTCGACGGCGAACTTGATGCTGTCGATCGTCACCGCCACCTCGGTCCCCGCGGACTGCTGGTGGGATGGAACACCTGGCCCCCTGTTGGCCAGCTTCCCGACGATGGCAACCATGCAGACCACCTGCCCGGCGCCGAAGCAGTTCCTGGCTTCGTCGATCACCGTTCCGACTGGGACGCCCGGCCAGTGCTACGTGAGCACGGTCGTGAACAACATCGTCGTCAGCACGGTGTACGTCGGCGAGACCGAAGCCCTTCCCAAGGGCGGCTGGGGTTGCTACATCAAGCAGCCCGGTCAGAAGTAGTTTTCATCCTCCCACCTGTACCGTAGGATGACAGCAGTGATAGTCGCGCAGATTTCTGGCGCGACAGTCCGCTGAGGTACTGTCTCAAAATCCTTACAATTTGTAGGCATAGAGACAAGGGTCCGTTCGCAAGTTCGGACCCTTGCACCTAGGTCATAATAATTTATTGTGGTCTGAGCGCAAGAAAATATTCCTTTCAATCTTTTCCCATCACACTTTGATGAGAAATCATTGGTAGAAATCTATTTCTCCAAACAAAAAATTCACCTTTCTCTCAGGTGATTTTTTGTTTGATTTTTTATCTAAAATATGATAATCTATTATCATCTATGAATGACCTTTTGATTTTTGTTAGCACACATTTATCTTCGCTGTTTTTGTTGACAGTGATTGTTTTGGCGACTTTATATTTATTGTTTGCCACCAACAAAAGTCGCTGGATTATATTTTTCCTTTTGATTTGGTTTCCATTGGAGAGTGTACTTTTGCGTTATACCCCGATTGATTATTATTCCTGGGTAAAATATTTGCCGGAGGGTTTACTTTATTTGGCTACTCTTTTTAGTTTTTTTAGATATTTATTTAATAAGTCGCGTTCCGGTTGGCACAATCCTTTGATTGGGTGGTTTTTGATTTATTTAGCCATAGCCGCCATTTCTTTTTTTATCAATGATTATCGTTTATTGGTTTGGTTGGCTGGCATGAGACAATTGTTGCGTTTTGTGGCGATATTTTTTATGGTGTTGTTTGAAAATTATAATGAAGAAATTTTAAAACAAATAATGTTTGTTGCTTTGGCAGTGATTGTAATAGAAGCAATTTTGGGGATTATCCAATATTTTGCTGGTGGTAGTTTGGATAAATATTTATTTTTTAATCAGGCGTTTAATTATGGCGGCAATTTAGGTGATGAAGGAATTCAACAATTTTGGGCAAAAGGCCAACGCGTGTTTGCTACGTTGGGACGCTATGATCGTTTAGGAAGTTTTTTGGCCAGCGGTTTTTTGATGATGTTTCCTTGGGTTTATTTTATTAAAGATAAAAAACAAAAATTTTTATTACGTGCTAGCTTATTTTTGATCGCGTTCGCTATCGTGTTGACTTATTCGCGTGCTAGTTGGATGGCGTTTGTGGTGGGTATTTTGGTGGTTGGTTATTTTATATGGAAAGATAAACGAGTTTTGCGTTTGGGATTGTGGACTATTGGGATTATTGCATCTGTATTGGCATTGATTGTTATTTCGCGTGGGTTTGGTGTGGCGACTGTGGACCAGTCCAATCAGAGTTTATCTGATCGTGCTTTGGAAGCGGTAAGTTATTATAGTTGGCAACAAAGTTATGAGGGTTATGGTCGAGTATTTTTTATTATCAATACGCCGTTGATGGTGACGCGATATTATCCTTTATTTGGAGTGGGACCTGGAAATTATGGATCTGGAGCGGCGGCTGCGTTGATGAATGATGCTTTTTATTCGCGTTTGCATTTGCCTTTTGGCATCCAAAATATTTATGGTCAAATAGATAATAATTGGTGGAGTATTTTGGGTGAGACAGGCATTTTGGGTTTACTTTGTTGGCTCGGGATTTTTGTGGAATTGATTGTCGGCGCGATTTATGTTTTCAAACAATCAAACCGACCATTTGAGCAAGTATTTGCTGGCGGTTTTGTGGGTGTTTGTGCGGCTTTGATGATTATGGGATTTTTTGGTCCATATTTTGAATTCCGTGCCTCTATGTTTTATTTTTGGTTGTGGGCGGGTATAATGATTTGTTTGTGGCGTAAGTATCATTATCGTTGGAATTTTTTAAAAAAGTAATATGAAAACAAAATTACCTGTTGATTGCGTACTGGCTTTGACTTATCACTGTAATTCGCGTTGCACAATGTGTGATATTTGGAAAATTAAAAATTCTCCTGAATTGAGTTTGACTGATTTGAATAAACTTCCTGATTCTTTACGCGATATCAATTTATCGGGTGGTGAACCATTTTTGCGCAATGATTTGGATCAAGTGGTAGCGGTATTAAAAAAAGTTTGTCCCAAAGCGCGGTTGGTGATTTCTTCTAATGGTTTTTTGACACCGGTGATTGATAAAATGATGGATAAAATTTTGGCGATAGCGCCCGACATTGGGGTAGCGATTTCTATTGATGGTATTGGTGAAATGCACAATGAGACCCGTGGTATTCCAGGTGGGTTTGATCGTTGTATGGATACGATTAATATTTTGAAAAAAAAGGGGATGACAAATTTGCGAATTGCGTTTACTATTACCGAGCGCAATGTGAATCATTTTTCCAAAGTTTACGATTTAGCCAATGAGTTGGGCGTACAGTTTGCTCATAGTTTTGCTCAGAGTAGCGAATTTTATTTTGGAGGTAAACACAATTACAACAGTCCGCGTCGTGATTTATTGGAAGCTGGTTACAGACAGGTGATTGGTGGTGAATTGAAAAGTTGGAATTTGAAACGCTGGGGTCGCGCTTTTTTTGACGATGGGATGTTTAGATTTATTACTAGCCAAAATCCAGTATTGGACAATGCGCCAGGGCGGGATTTTTTCTTTGTTGATCCATCTGGGGATATTTATCCTTCAGTGGTGCACAATGTGATATTGGGAAATCTTGGTCAAGTAGATAATTTTAAGAAGTTTTGGTTTGCAACAGAGACGGAAGAAAAACGAAAACAAGTGGATGCGTTGCGAATACCGGTTTGGATGATTTGTACGGCGCGTACTGCTTTAAAAAGACATCCGTTGTCGGTAGGTTGGTGGATTTTAAAAAATAAATTGTTTGGATACGAAATATAATTTTTTATGAGAATTGTTTTAGTGAATAAGTTTTGGTACGAGCGGGGCGGTGCGGAAAAGGTTGTTTTGATTACCAAAAAACTTTTGGAAAATGCTGGACATGAGGTACAGATTTTTGGTATGAAACATCCAAAAAATTTATTTGAAAATAAATATTTCGTAGATTTTGTAGATTATGATCATTTAAATATTTGGCAAAAAATAAAATTTGGCGCGCGGGCGATTTGCAATAAACAAGCCAAAGCAAATTTAGGAAAATTGTTGGATGATTTTAAACCAGATGTCGTGCATTTTCATAATATTTATCACCAGTTGTCTTATTCAGTGATAGAAGCGGCAGTAGAAAGAAAAATCAAAACAGTGATGACCCTGCATGATTACAAATTTATTTCACCCAATTATAATTTATTTCACCATGGCCAAATTCATGAAGAATGTGTTGGAGATAAATATTATAATTGTCTTTTTTCCAATTGTATGGAAAATGTAAACGAGAGTTTGGTTGCTACTTTGGAAGCGTATTTTGTTAAAGGTAAGGGGTATAAAGAAATGATTGATAAATTTATTAGTCCAAGTAATTTTTTGATTAATAAATTTGTGAAAAATGGTTTTCAGGATTCCTCATTATTTTATCTACCCAACCCTTGCCCAGAGACAGAATTTAAATTAAATAATCAAATGGGAGATTATGTTGCTTATGTGGGTCGATTATCAGAGGAAAAGGGTTTAGAATTTTTGTTAGCCGCGGCCGAGGTGTTAAAAGATATAAAATTTAAAATTATTGGCGAAGGTAGGTTGCGATCCAAATTGGAAAAAATTGTTTTAGAAAAAAAATTAATCAATGTTGAATTTACCGGCCGTAAATTTGGTGATGAATTGAACAACTTGTTGGATAGAGCTCGTTTGTTTGTGTTACCGTCTGTCTGGTATGAAAATGCTCCATTGGGTGTAATAGAAGCCAAAGCGCGAGGCAAAATTATTATTGCTTCTGATATTGGTGGAATATCAGAGTTATTACCTGCGGAATTATTGGTTTGTCCAGGTGATGTCCAAATGCTTACAGAAAAGATAAAAGAGTGGTATTATGCTGATTTTTCCAAATTGGATAGTTTGGGTAAAAAATTACATTTAGAAGCAAAAAATAATAATAGTGGTGAAGTTTATTTGGAAAATTTGTTGAAGATATATTTAGAAGATAAATAAATACTGCAATGAATAAAAAATTATTCACATACAGATTATTTTCAGCAATATTTATCGGCTTATTTGTGTCGGTATTTTTTTATTTTAAATTTCAAGCCAATTCCGCTCCACTTTTGGCGAATTATTTTTTGAATCAATTACCAACTGATAATTATTCTTTAGATTTATTGGCCAAAAATAATTTATTGATTATTACTCCAGCACAGGCAGTATCTCATCCAGCGCGATTAGCTTATATTCGCGCTCGTAATCCAGACATTATTATTATGGCCTATGTGCCTAGCCAAAGTTATAATACCAAATATTGGTCTAATGATATAGTTTTTAAAAATTTTCAGGTACAAAATAATTGGTGGTTGAGAAATGAATATGGACAGGTGGTAGAGTATTGGCCGACCTTGTCTCAAATTAATATGAATACGGATTTTTCCAATTATTTGGTAGATTTTTGTAATCAGCATATTGCCAATATTCCCAATGTTAATGGAATTTTTTTTGACATGGTATCCGATGGAATTTCTTGGGTTGGTAATGTGGATTTAAATAGTGATGGCGTGGCGGATGAGAAAAAAATAGCTGATGCGCAGTGGTTGGAGCGTGTACAATATTTTTTACAATTATCTAAACAAAAAATTAATACCAAATATTTAATTATTAATGGTAATTCAAACCCCAAATTTCAACCATATGTAAATGGTAGAATGTTTGAAAGTTTTCCAGCTAGTTGGGATTGGGGTGGAAATTGGTCCACCATAATGAATTATTTGGTACGGGGGAAAAAAAATAATTCTCTTCCAACAATGGTGATAATAAATAGCGGTACGAATAATACTGGTAATAAAAATGATTACAAAAAAATGCGTTTTGGATTGGCGAGTAGTTTGATGGAGGATGATGTTTATTATTCTTTTGATTATGGAGAGGATAATCATGGACAAATTTGGTGGTATGATGAATATGATGTGGCGTTGGGAGATCCAACTGGAAAGTCCATATCTCAAACTGGCTTAACACAATACGGAGACGATGTTTGGCGTCGTGATTATACTAATGGTGTAGCTTTGGTTAATTCAACCAATGAAATACAAACAATTGATCTGGGTGCGGATTATGAAAAAATTATTGGCAAACAAGATCCTTCCACAAATGATGGAGCGATTACAAATAAGGTACAAATAAAACCCAAAGATGGTTTGGTAATGCTTAAGACAGCACAGAATCTTTATGAAGTGCCGTTTAAAAATGGCAATTTCGTTCGTTTTTTTGACAATAAAGGCAATCGTGTGCGTAATGGTTTTTTTACTTTTGTTTCTGGGGTATCTGGTGGAGCGCGTGTTTATTTGGGTGACTTGGATAATGAAAACGGTTTAGAAAAAATAGTTGGCAATGCCGGTCGTATTGAAATATTTAATTCTGCCAATCAGCATTGGTTTGATAACTATCCTTATGGCGGAAATTATAGCGGTGAAGTTCGTTACAGTGTAGGAAAAATTAAAGGCGAAACCAAGAAGATCTTGGTTGTCCCAGTAGGTAAAGGTAGTGGATTTTTATACACTTATTATGGCGAATTATTAAAGGAAGATTTTTTTCCTTTTGGAAAAAAATACACTGCTGGTTTTTATGGTGCTTTGGGGAATTTTAGTGGTGGTTCTGATTTGGAAGTAGTGGTTGGTTCTGGTGGAGGAAGGATAGGTGAAGTTTTGGTATTTGATAAAGATTTGCAAAAAATAAAATATCGTTTTTATCCCTATGATAAGAAATTTATTGGTAAAGTAAAAGTGGTGGCAGGGGATACTAATGGTGATGGTAAAGCCGAAATAATTACGATGGCTAAAATTGGCACAAAATACAACGTGCGCACTTTTGATGTGCGCGGTAAAAAATTATCAGAATTTACGGTTAGTAATCAATTTGGTAATAGCGAATTAGAAATTGGTGCCACGGATGTGAATTTTGATGGTGTGGATGATATTGTAGTGGAAGGGAATTAAAATATTTTTGTAATAAAGATCCTTGACAAAGGGTCTTTTGTTATAGATAATAGCCGCATATGAAACTGTTCCTTTACAATATGTACTTGGTAAATTAATTCTGCGCGATGACTGTGAGTTAAATTTTAACTTAGAGTCATCGTGCAGATAAACCTAGGGTGGGTGAATGACTGATCCGGAAATGCCGGAATAGTTGTTTGTTTGCTCAAGGTGAGGAGGTAGTCGTGACCAACCAGAGAACTGTGGAAAATCCTGAGGGTGCTGGATTCAAGACACCTGAAGAGATCGTCGTTCATCCCCAGACCCGTCGACTCATCCTCGCGCTCCAGTGCGCGTTGGGTCTGGCGGTGTTCGTGTTGGTGTTCGTGGCCATCGGCATCGCTGGAAGAGTCGACAGACAGACCGAGCGTAGCAACGACCTCAAGGCGCAGGTCGACAAGGCGGTGGCGCAATTCACCGCCTTCCAAGAAGAACAGCGAGTGTGGCGCAAGGAGGTGTCCGTCGATTTGGCCTTCGAAGCTACTGAAGTGGCGAGGGCGATCAAGGACACCGAGTTCGCACTCATGCGCATCCACAACACGGCCGACAACGCCATGTTCAACACGCTGGAGGCGCAGACGTGCTTGCTGAGGGCCAGCTTGGATCGGCTGTTGACGCGATCCGCACTCATGCGCAGGTTGGCACGAGACAATCAACCACCAGTCGACAAGACAAGGCCGGTCATCCAGGTGCCTCGCCCTCACCCCACCAAGTAGTCCTATCCCGACATCGTCGGGCATCGTAGCTTGTGCGTTTTGATAATTGAAAGCGCCCAGCTCGCTGAGGGACAAAAAATCCCCAAAGGGTGCCCAACGATTCGTCGGAGGGCAGCCAGTTTAGAAAATAATAATTTGTTTTTTTAACTGACAAAAAATCCGTGCTTTAAATGAGCGCGGATTTTTTAATTTTGAAAGTGAGATTTGTTTAATTTCCAGTAATCAGACAAACTACTGGCCCATCAAATTTCCAATTATTTTTTAATGACTGTTGTAGTCCAACTACTGACAGGGCACTATTGGGAGAGAGTTTTATTTTTTCGGTTTTGTAAACTAATTTAATCATTTCTTCTATTTGGTTGTCGTCTGCAATCCAGCCAAATCCATGACTGTTTTTAATATCAGACACAACTATTTCTTTGCGATGAGCAATATTGTCCACAATAGCCCCAGCAATAGATTTTTTGGTGGTATTACAACAATGGGTCGGTGAAAAATTTATAGCTATCGGATGACAGGCAGTAGTTTGAACGATATGAATTTGTGGATTTAATTTTATTTTTTTAAAACCATCATAAAGTCCTTGAGCGGTAGTGCCGCTGGATGTAGGAACAAAAACCGCTGATAAATTTTTTATTTTACTTAATTCTTTGGCGAGCTTTTCATAACCAAGTAATGCGGTATTGTCTGTTGACTGTCGCAGTAACTTCGCTTGATTATTTTTATCCATTTGAAAAGCCGACTGTTTAGGGTTTTTGGTCTGGATAATTTTAATATTTTTTGAAATTATTTTTTTTAATAATTTTAGTTTATGTTGATCTATTTTTTTACCAATAAAAATATTTATATTCAATTTGGTTTTATGTTTTTGATTGTATTTTTTGATATATAACCCAGCAGCCAGAGCCGCATTTCCAGAGGACGAAATTACAAAATCACTCATTCCTTGTTTAATATAATGGTCAATCATGAGTGGAATTGAGCGGCCTTTATGAGACATCAAAGGATGTAAATCTTCACGTTTAAAATACAAAAATAGCTCTAATCCAAGTGTTTTAGCCAATTTTGGTTGTTTGGTTTGGGGGGTAGTCATAGGTCTTGCCAAAAGGCGTTTTTTATGATATAATCGTCTTACTTTGAATTAATATAATCTTTATGAAATTAGTGTGTGTTGAATGTAAAAATCCAGTGGATTTGACCTCTTATCCTGATTTGGATGTTGGTCACGTATTGGAATGCGAAATGTGTGGCATTACATTGGAAATTACCAGTATTGATGATGACAAGGTAAAAGCCGATGTAGTGGACGAAGGCAAATAGGCCATATATATCATCCCGACTATTTAGTCGGGATTTTTTTATTCAAATTTATATCTATAATAATTCTTCTATCATTCCCCTAAAACTGTGACTGCCCATAAAAACAACTGCGTCACCAATTTTATAGTTAGTATTTAAATAGCTTGTTAAATCATCGTCGTTTTCAAAATATTTAACATTGGTATGAGTTTTTGCAATTACCTTTGCCAATTCATCACCTTCAATACTGCCTGTAGTTTTTACTTTGGTTAAGCGGGGAATAATTACTTCATCGGCTTGATTAAAAGCGTGGTTATAGTCACCCAAAGATTCTTTTTGGCGATTGCCGGTATTTGGTTCAAAGACCGCTACAATTTTCCCTGAGTAAATATTTTTTAATGTGGCTAATATCGCCAGTGCTTTGGTAGGCGAATGAGCAATATCATCATAAACATCCGCGCCCAATTTATTTTGCCCGCGTTTTTCTAGACGGCGTTTGATGCCGGTAAATTTTGCAATCGCATTAATAATTTTTTCTGGTTCTACCACGATTTCTTTGGCCATAACAAAAGCGCCGCAAATATTTTCTGCCATATAGTCGCCCAGCATGGGTGAATATATTTCAAAAGCACCTTTTACATTTTCAATTGTAAATTTTAATCCAGCATTGGTTTGGTCAATATCGCCATAGGTATAATTACCGTGATCTTTACCGTAGGTAATTATTGGCGATTTGGCTTTGGTAATAATATTTTTGATATTAATATTATCTGTGCAAGCGACAATTAAACCATTGTTTGGAATCATTTGAACCAATTGTTCAAATGCCTCAAGATAAGATTTTACGGTTGGATAGACATCAGCATGATCACATTTGATTCCAGTTAATAATAGGTGAGTGGGTTTATAAGAGAAAAATTTGGCGCGTAAATCGGTGCGGCTGGTTTTGTATTCATCACCTTCAACTATACTCCAATCGCCACCCAGATCATCGGCGCTGTGAGAAAGCATATTGGAAAGACCCCCAAACATATAAGCAGGCATATAGTTGGCCTCTTTCAAAATAAAAGCCAAGAGTGCGGCCGTCGTGGTTTTTCCATAGGTACCAGCGCAGACAATAGAATTTTCTTTGATGAGATTTTGAGAAATTAATTCAGGATAGGAAACATGCGGAATATTATTTTCTAAAACAAATTGCAGTTCGGGATTTTCACTACCAGCCACATTGCCGACCACCACCAAATCTGGTGTGCCCATTTTTTCTACATGCCACCCAGGATAATAATTGATTTTATGTTCATTGAGATGCGTAGAAATTGGTGGATAAAATCCCACATCTGAGCCAGTCACTTTCCATCCTTTTTTCTGCCACAAAATAGCCAAGGCACTCATCCCGACACCGCAGATGCCGATAAAGTGAATGTGATTTTTCATACATTAATATTTCAATCGTTCAGAATTTTATTAACATCACCGTTTAACACAGTTGGTTTCATTGCTATAATCTCGGTCTCGTAGTATGGCATTTTTGGAATCGGATTTAAAAGAAAAATTGGTTTTTTTAAAATATATGCAAAGCCCATCTCCAAAAAGCTGTTTCCGCCGATGTATCCTTCAATATTATGTTTGTTGTAATTTAGTATTAAAACTCTTTCGCATTTATTTATGACATCGTAATGTTCGCGTATGGCGTCTTTTTCGTACTTATGAAATAGTTTTAATTTTTCTTTATCCTCATTATTTAAACCTACATATTCTATAGAAGAAGTAGATGCAAATGCTTCGTGCCCTAGTGATTTAAAATAACTTTCGACTTCCATGGCCTTTTCGGCATATTGCATGCTGTGGCAAATTGCTATTTTCATATTATTTTATTGCTTTTTTTAATTTTTCCAAATCAGTACTCCATTTTTTGCCGTCAAACCATTCCATATTTTCAAATTGTAATTTGTATTTGGCTTTTTCATCTTTGATTGAACCCAGATAAACATATTTTTTATTATGTTCCTGTGCCCAAACAATCGCTTTGGTCATCATACCAATTCCGAGATTGTTTATATTGGCGTTTAAATCGTAAAATGGGTAACTATAATGTAATAAATTATTTGTTTCATGACAAATAGCATAGCCAATAGCCAAATTATCTTCTTTTTGTCTGTAAATAAATAATTTATTAAAGTTACTTTTAATTGGGTCGGTAATCAATTCCTTTATTTTTTGCGCAGAAAATGTCTTATCACCAAATTTGGTAGCATAAAAATCTTTTCCCAACTTATGAATACCCCAATGATAATTGGTGTAGGGGATATCCACTACTTCCAAAACAATATTATCCGTGTGTTTTAATATTCGTTTATTTTCGCTATTAAGTTTAAATTTGGATAAATCAATTCGTAAACTTCTGGTCTGATACATATCACCTTTGTTGGTACGCGTAAACAAATAACCCCCATTGTAGAGAGTGTTAATATTTTCATCGGAGAAATTCGTGGTAGTTTTTTTGTCCCAACTTAAATACATATTTTAAGTTTATTTTTGGTAATACGATTTTTTTATATTGAACAAGCGAGGAAATAATTTGTAGACGAGTGTAGCGTGGCTGTCTCTGCTGTTTGATGAGCGTCAAGCTCCGAGTTCAGAGACAGAGCTACACGAGTCACAAATTATCCGAGCGGTTCATTATAAAAAAATCGTATTACCAAAAAATTATGCAAGAAAAATATTTTTAATACAGCGTCATCCAAATCCCCACAATCACCATCAAAGCATGCATAATCCAAAATCGCATGACAATTTTTTCCTCACTCCACCCCAAAAATTCAAAATGATGATGCAGTGGTGCCATTTTAAACAATCGACGTCCAAGAAATCTGCGGAAAAACACCTGTAAAATAACCGCAAAAGTTTCCAAATAAAAAATAAAACCAAAAATTGGTATATACAAAGTTTTATCAATCGCGATCATATTGATAGCCAACAAAGCACCCAGCCCTAGTGATCCCACATCACCCATTTGGAATCGTGCTGGCTTAATGTTGAAATAGGTATAAACCAACAAAGCCCCAGCCACAGTAGCGTTGAGGGGAGCAAAAGCGGTGCGTCCTTCAATACAACTAATAGCAGTCAATCCAATAAAAGTAATCAACAGAGATCCTCCAGCCAAACCATCTAGCCCATCAGCAATATTTACCGCATTGGCAGTAAACATTACAAAGAAAATAATAATAGGAATTATCAACCAACCAACATTCCAATATCCATCAAAAGGTACTTCCAAAATATGCCAATGAGGATCAAGTTTGGTGTAAACCCACCAAGCCGCTACTGCACCAGCGATAAATTGTAATAATAATTTTTCGTGAACTTGAATGCCGCGACCAGGATGAGAGCCAAGTATATGTGTCGCTCGTTTGAAAAAAGCCCAAGGCAAAGTTATGGCGTGCCACACACGCATATACCATAGACGATGAATTTTAATCAGAGTAAAAGTTTGTTTTAAGGTGCGTAAACGTCGTTTAGCGCCAAAAATATTGAGCCAATCATCAGCTGCACCTAACAGAGCTGCAATGCTCATTACACCAATTGGTACGTAAGTATATTTACGATTCCAGTTGAAAAATAAGGTAATGAAAATCACGGTAATAATTACCAGTAATCCACCCATAATAGGAGTGCCGACCTTGATCTGTCGGTCACCATATAGAGTAAAATCATAATCAGCTCGACGGGTAATCTTGAATTTATAGAGCAATTTAATGAGAAGCGGGGAAAACAAAAAAGACAACGCGCAAGCGCCAATAAAAAAAATCAGAGAATTTTGCAATAAAGAAATTTCCATGAACTAATTTTAGCTCAAAATGAGGAAATAATCAAGTAATTGATATTACGATTGAATTTCTTGACCAACCAACAATTTTGGAGCATCAAGCGGGTCATTCATTACTTCTTTGACAATTTTTTCCATTTTTAGCCCGCGGGATCCCTTGATTAAAACTATGTCACCCTGACGTAATTTTTCTTGTAAAAATTTCCCAGCGCTGACACTATCAGCAAATGGTGTTATTTGGTTGTCGTCCATTCCAGCTTCCCGAGCCGCCATGGCAGTATTTTTACTGGCCTCACCTACAGTAATTAAATAATCAATACCTAATTCGGCAACTTTAAAACCAATTTCACGGTGGGCATTTAATGTTTCTGTACCCAGTTCCAACATATCCCCCAAAACTGCAATCGATTTAGAATTTTCTTTTGGTTTTATTTTTGATAAAGTTTGTAAAGCAGATTTTACCGCCTCAGGACTGGAATTATAAGTGTCGTCTATTAGTAAAGTATTTTTAACCCCGGCAATAACGCGCATATGTCCGGGCATTGGATTTAAAGTGCGCAAAGCATTGGCTGCTTCTACTAAATTTACTCCAAAAATATTACCAACCGCAAATGCTGATAAGGAAGCAGAGATGCTATGTTCAGCTATTGCCCCATTTAACATGACTGGCACGGTATTTCCTTTGTAATTTATTTTAAAATTTAATCCGATTGGCCAGTTGTTGGTTTCATCATTAACGACATTTACATCAGTTGCTCGGAAATCAGCGTTTTCACTAAAACCATATTTGATTATTTCTGCTTTGGTGGATGAAATATTTTGCATTACCAAATCATTATCACAATTTATTACTGCAAAACCATCTGATGGCAATTGAGTGATTATCACTCTTTTTTCTTGAGCAATTTTTTTGATAGTTTTAAAATATTCGGTATGAGCATGAGAAATATAAGTTAGCACTCCCACTTTGCACGGCGCAATGTCAATTAGATAGGGGATGTCGCCAGGTTTGTCAGCACCCATTTCCAAAACCAAAATTTCCGGATATTGCAAATCTTTTATAAAGAGTAATTTTAATGCCTGATAAAAAACTTGTCCCCAACCGAATACAGAGTGTCCCGGAGTTTTTTCTATTCCAATTATAGTTAGTGGGACGCCGACTTCATTATTGTAGTTTTTATAGTTTTCACGAACATTAAATTTTGTTTTTAATACTACCGCAATAGCTTCCTTAGCGGAAGTTTTTCCTACTGATCCAGTAACACCAATCACGTCTGGACGATATTTACGGATTATTTTTTTTGATAAAAATTTAAGTAGCGCGTATAAAAATGTTTTTGACATAAATTAAATTTAAATTATTAGTATTATTTTATTTATCAAAAGGCACAGCATAATATTGCAAAGCAAATTTCATCAGATCACGGAATACAAAAAGTGATGTTTGTTCTGCCCACAATCGTTGTGGTTCTTCATATTTTACAATCAACACAAAACGCGGGTCTTTGGCTGGAGCAAAACCCGCAAAAGTATGATTTGTCCTTTCTTCGCTATATTTTCCTCCTTCAGCAATTTGGGCGGTGCCGGTTTTTCCTGCTACATAATAGCCCTTAATTTTAGCATTACTATAGTGATTTTCTACCACTGATGTTAACATGGCTGAAACAAGTTTGGCTGTATGAGCCGAAATGATATTTTCCACTTTTTTCGGTTGAGTTATTTCGTTTTTTCCATTGGGATATCTTACTTCCGACACTAAAAATGGTTTGTAAAGTATGCCTTGATTGGCTATTGCTGAATAAGCAGCAGCCAATTGTAAAGGAGTAACTGTCAGACCTTGTCCATAAGAGGCCACAGCTGTATAAATATCTCTATTTTTTTGTAAAGAGGAAATATCTCCTGGTGCCTCCGAGCTAAGTTCAATTCCGGTTTTTTGTCCGAAACCATATTTTTCTACAAATTCATTAAATCGATCACGTCCGAGTTTTTCGGACACAAAAATCATACCAGTGTTGATGGAATTTTCCAAGACCTGCGTCATCGTTTGAGTGCCATAACATTTTGCCATTGCATTGCGCAAAGTAAATCCGTTTATGGTGCGTGAACAAGGATCGTTAAAAGTGGAATTAGGCGAAACTAATCCAAGATCTACACCAGCCGACATAATTATTGGTTTGAAAACTGATCCTGGTTCATA
>Ga0172379_10007021_pt1 | contig 14797 bp, 19 predicted proteins | sample GrowelOW334metaG_FD_119756 | JGI IMG/M metagenome (GOLD analysis project Ga0172379, IMG submission 119756) | Groundwater microbial communities from an aquifer near a municipal landfill in Southern Ontario, Canada - Groundwater well OW334 metaG | ecosystem: Environmental > Aquatic > Deep...
AATATGAACCATACCATCTTTAACATAACCGGAAACAAAGCCAGTTTTTTGAGGAGCTTCATTGCTATTTAAACCGACTTTCTCTCGAATGTTTTTATCTAAATTAGTTATATATTTTTCTGATGCTTCTGACATATATTTATATAATAATTGATAACACATATATTTTAACCAAAATATTTTATGATTGATACACATGCACACTTAACGTCAAGATTTTGCGACGCTCAAAGAAAGATAGACATTACCGCAGTGATTTTGGCGGCATCATGTATAAAAGACTCTAAGGAAAATGTTGAATTGGCTAAAAATAATCCCCAACTTTTTGCTGCGGTCGGAGTCCACCCACAAGATACCGACCCAGGGTTTAAAAAATCAATTGATGAACAAATAAATATGTTGGATGAATTGGCTAAAAATAATAAAATTGTAGCCATTGGAGAGTGCGGGCTTGATTACTCGACTCCCCCGCCGGGTGAAAGCGAGAGAAACAAGAAAGATCAGGATATTTTATTCCGGGGTCAAATTTGTTTGGCTTTGAAATATGAGTTACCATTGATTATTCATACAAGGGACTCGATGGATGAAGCAATTAAAATTCTTTCTGAATATAAAAACACTAAAGGTGTGGTTCATTGTTATACCGGTGGAAAAAAACGCATTAAACGTGTTTTAGAATTGGGTGAAAATTGGTTTTTTGGAATTGATGGTAATGTGACTTATGAGGTTGGATTAAATGAAGTGGTAAAAGAAATTCCTAAAGACAGACTTTTAGCCGAAACTGATTCGCCGTTTTTGACGCCAATCCCACATCGTGGTGAAGTTAACAACCCAAATTTTGTCAGATTTGTTTATGAAAAAATTGCTGAAATTTGGAATATGGATATTAAAGAAACGGAAAAAATTTTAGACGAGAACGCAAAAAGATTGTTTAATCTTGATATTCGGCAATAAGATCAGTGAGTTCGGAAACTGGAGGATATTTATCAACTAAGGCGATTTGATTGTTAATAACTAAAATAGTATTCCCTTGAACGCCCATAGCATAGGCACGGGTCATATCTTTAATATATTCCGGATCGTAATCAATTTGGAGACGTTTACAGGCAACTTCGAGATCAGAAAATAGTTTTTTGCCTTTGGGAGAACCGCGATCATATAACTGGATGCGCATAGTTTATTATAAATCAATTTTCGGTGATTAGCTTGAGGCGGCCGGAGTTGAAAACGGCAGTGTCGGCGGTGAGACTTTTGGCTTGAACTCTGTAGAGATGGTTGTCGGAGCGAAGAGTTAGTTTTGCTGATGTCATAAAAGTAGAGTCCTGTTTATTGGTTTGAATCTCGCTACCCCAAACTTCAATGCCGGCAGTGACATCAAAAAGTCTTAAAAAGGCTTGGCCATTGCCATTTAATAACTTCATATTGGCCTCAAAATAGGCTTCTTTTAGTGAGGGATAGTCGTTGGGATTAAAATTAAATTCAGTGCCGGGTAAATTAGCCCAACTGTTACTTAAACTACTGCCGCTACCGGGAACGGTAACAAAAGAAACTGATTTAGATAAAGTTTTGGTTTTTGAGATTACTTGAGGCGTTGGGACTGAGCAAGAACAAACAGGAGTAGGAATTTTAGCTATTGAGTCTTGAATAATGTTTGTACAAACAGAAGGGCAGGTTTCGGTAGTTTGTTTTGGTTCCGATTTAACGGGTTGTGTTTTAAAAAACAAAAAATAATTAACAACCAGGATATTAAGAAAAATAACAAAAACAGCGACTTTTAAAATCTTATCCATTAATAAAATAATACACTATTTGGTATTATTTCTTTTCCAAATTTCGACGGTGTTGAATAGAAGCGAAGCGATAGTCATTGGTCCGACGCCACCGGGAACCGGAGTAATAAAAGAAACTTTGTTTTTAGTATTATCAAAATCAACATCACCGGTTAATTTGCCGGCCTGACCATAATTTGTGCCGACATCGACAACGATGCTACCAGCCTTAATAAAATCGGCGGTAATAAATTTTGATTTACCAATGGCTGATATTAAAATGTCAGCACTCAGACAGATCTCTTTTAAATTCTGAGTATGAGAATGGCACAGAGTAACTGTGGCTTGGTGTTGTTCTAAAAGAGCCAAAAGGGGTAGTCCAATATAAGGACTGCGGCCAATTATAACCGCATTTTTACCGGATAGATCAAGATTGTATTCTTCCAGGAGCTTAATTATACCCAGTGGTGTGGCAGAAACGATGGCATTAGAATCTTTTTGAAATAAGCGGCCAAGATTAACTGCGGTTAAACCGTCGACGTCTTTGCCGGGATTGATTAAGTTAATAGCTTCGGAGGTATTGAGATTTGGGGGTAAGGGTAATTGAATTAGAAAACTGGTGACATCAGAATCGTTGTTCAAATCGTTGACCTTGGATTGGAGTTCGGGGTCGGAAATAGATGAAGAAAGATGGTGAATAGTACCACCAATGCCAATTGATTCGGCAACTTTTTGTTTCATTTGAGTATATTTCAGGCTGGCCGGATCGTTGCCAACTAAAATTATATCCAAATTGGGTTTATTGGGATATTTTTCCAGTTCCAATTTTAATTGGTTTAATATCTTTTGGGAAAGGGATTTGCCATCTAAAATTTGCATAGTTAATTATAGTTCAGTTAAAATTTCTGAACCTGTGGGAGTAATAAGTATAGTATGTTCAAATTGGGCGGAAAGAGAGCCATCTTTTGTTCGAACAGTCCAGCCGTCGATTTCATCTAAAGTTACTTGCCAATTAAGTGAAGCATTAACCATCGGCTCGATAGTAAAAATCATACCGGGTTTTAAGACAGCATTATTGCGATTAGTATCAAAGTGGAAAACAAAAGGATCTTCGTGAAATTTTATACCAACACCGTGGCCGCCAAGATCCCGGACCGGGCTGAAGCCAAATTTTTTAAGATAGTTTTCGATTACTTTACCGACAGTATCATTTAGAGATTTTCCCGGTTTGAGTGAATCAATGGCCAAATAAAGGGAGTTTCTGGTGGCTTTGATTAATTTTTGGGCAGTGACAGATATTTGCCCAACCGGATATGACGCTGAGACGTCGCCATAATAACCGTTTAGAATAGTAGTGATATCAAGGTTAATAATATCCCCTTCCTGAAGAATTACTTTTGGTGACGGGATACCGTGGCAAACTACGTTGTTGACTGAAGTACAAATACTTTTAGGAAAACCATCGTAATTGAGAGGTGCGGGAATGGCGTGATTCTTAGTAATATAATCGTGGCCTAATTTATTTAAGTCTTCGGTAGAAATTCCTGGCTTAATAAATTTGGATAAAAATTGTAAAGTTTGAGCAGCTAGTTTGGATGACTTTCTGATACCGTCGATTTGGGATTCGGTTTTGATAATTATCATAGTTAATTATAATGTTGTTGATTGGTAATTTTATCAATAGTTTGCAAAATTACAAAAAGTAATTAAACTTACATTATGATAAAAAATATTTTCGAAAGCTTATTTTTGATAATATTTGTGTTTATTTTCAGTATTAAAACTGCGGAGGCGAAACTAGCGACCCCCAATATGGATGTTCAGAGGGTAAATATTGTGGCCCCAACATTTACGCCAACTCCGACGTTGGTAAAAATTCAGTTAGATCCCAATGTAAGGGTGGTAATGCCGATAGTGACACTTGCCAAATCAAGTCCAACACCAACAGTTACTCCTACAATCACCCCAAGCCCGTCGGCTACAGTAACAGCAGCACTAACGCCGACAGGGGAAGAGAAAGTTAACACACCAACAAACACAAATACAGCAACAGAAACCGCAACTACCCAAACAGACTCCCGTCCATTAATGTTATTTATGGCGGTTACAATCGGACTTTTGATAATTATTGTAGTCGCCCAACTTTATTTAAAGCGGTAAGCTAGATAAGAGTAAATAAAGATTATCAGGCTAACTAAAATAATTGGTAATAAAATAAAAAAGAGAGCGTAGCGGGGCAAAAATATACCCAATAGTGAAATAAGGGCGACAGCTTTAAAAAGTTTGGCTCCCAAAATATGGGTTTTATTCCAAACGGTAACATCAGACAAAGTCCAAGGGGTACGGAAACCAACAAACCAGTTTTGCCTAGCAACTGACATTAGAACTCCGGTGTAATAAAAAAGAACGGCAAAAGCCGGAGGCAGAAAACGAACTAAATTGAAAGAAAATATATTGGCTAAAAGTGTTAATAGATATAGATAAAATAAAAATCCAAGAACTACAACGACAAATTTGTCATAATATGATTTAAATTGAATAAAGTTTTTCTTATAAGGATCAGTAGAGGGTAGAAACTTTAGTAAAAAATATAAGACAAGCATTAGAATAGGCATAAAAAAGACACCGAAACTACGGGTCGAATAACCATTAGGTTCGCCATATAAACCCCAATGAGTGATCATAGTCGGAGGCAAGTAGGGATATAAAATTATGCCGATGATTACAGACAGAGCAATGATAATTATGGCCATAAGTTATTTTACATCTATTGACAAGTGTTAGTAAATTCTACTATACTTGTAGTATATATGACAAATAAAAAACTGGAATTGTCCCCACTTCCCTATGATTATGATGCTCTGGAACCGGTAATTTCTAAAGCTGTTATGGAATTGCATCACGATAAACACCATTTGGCTTATGTAACAGGTGCCAATAATGCTTTAGACAAATTACAAAAAATTCGAGAGGGACAAATTGAGGGAGATCTAAAGGCGATAATGCGTGATTTAAGCTTTAACTATAATGGAGCGAAACTTCATGAAATGTTTTGGAATAATATGAAACCGGCGATAGAAAATAATAATCCGGAGGGGTGGATATCGGATAAAATAGATAAGAATTTTGGATCGTTTGACGTTTTTAAAAAAGAATTCAGTGCGGCTGCGGTCGGAGTAGAAGGATCAGGTTGGGCGGTTTTATGGAAAAATCAAGATAATGAATTAATTGTCGGACAAGTAGAAAAACACAATCTTTTGGGTTTAAATGGATTTGAACCGGTCTTAGTTTTGGATGTGTGGGAACATGCCTATTATCTGGATTATCAAAATAAGCGGGCAGATTATGTTGAGAAGTGGTGGAAAGTGGTAAACTGGATCGATGTCGGAAACAAGTTGGCAAAAAGTATCTAAGTGGTACGGTAAAACCGTAGGCGAGAAAGGCCACTATTATCATCAAAATATTATTCTGCCTAATGTTTTGAGGTTGTTAGAACTAAGGCCAGGTAAGATAGTTTTGGATTTAGGCTGTGGCCAGGGAGTTTTAAGTAGACAAATTCCGGCTGAGGTAAATTATGTTGGAGTTGACGCGGCGGCATATTTAGTTAATCAAGCTAAAGAATTAGACAAGAATCCAAAACATAGTTTTTTAATTGCCGATATTACCAGAGATTTAAATTTGCGGCCAAGTAGTTTTGATTGGGTGACGATGATTTTGGCTATCCAAAATATAAAAAAACCGTTTAAAACCATAGAAAATGCCTTCAAATTATTAAAGCAGGGCGGAAAATTATTGATAGTTTTAAATCATCCGGCTTTTAGAGTTCCAAAACATAGTGATTGGTTTGTAGAAAAACAGAAAGGCGTCCAATCAAGGATTGTTGACAGTTATATGTCGCCCTTAGAGATTCCGATTGACTCGAGCCCTTTTGATAAAAAAGATAACAAGGTTACTTGGTCGTTTCATTACCCACTGTCGGCATATACGGAAATGCTTTTTGATAACGGATTTGTAATCGAAAATATAGAAGAGTGGATATCGGATAAAAAAAGTGAGGGGCCAATGGCACCAATTGAAGACAAGTCTAGACGTGAAATTCCCCTATTTATGGCGATAGTAGCAAGAAAAATTTAAGATTTTAGTTGTTTACCGAAAGCGATGCAGTCAGTTTGAATATCAAGAAGGGCAAAACCTGGAGTTTGCAATGCTTCCAATATGGCCTGATTTAGAACAATGGGATTTCTACCATCAATAGATTTAACAAAAACTTTAGGGTTAATAGCTTTAATTAGGTTGACGGCGTTGATGGGCTCACTTTGGTTACCTAACGGAGTCGATTTGGTTTTGGATCCCTTGGGGGTGGTGGGACTGGTTTGACCAGTAGTCAGGCTATATAAAAAATTGTTGGAGACAATAACTTTAATTGGACTGTCAGAGCGGACGGCCGAGACTAAATGATTTAAACCTTCGCCATAAATACCACCATCGCCACCGATAACACAAACTGTTAGTTTAGGATTAGCTAATTTAATACCTTGAGCCACCGGAATTGACCGACCGTGAAGAGTGTGAATGCCGTAAGTATTAATGAAGTCAGCCATATTACCAACACAGCCAATATCGTAGGCTATGGCTAAATTGTAGTTTGGAATATTTAGTTTAGTGAAAGTTGCCTGTAAACCGGCCATAATTAAATAGTTGCTACAGCCAGGGCACCAAGTGGGTATAATATTAGTTTTAAAATTTATTGGGTTCATAGTTGGTTAACTAATTCTTCGGGGAAGAAGGGCCGACCGTCATATTTTAAAATTTGACGGGTGGGTGAAAAATTAAATTGAGATTTTAGCAAAGTAGCTAATTGGCCACTGCTACTAACTTCTATAACAGTGGTATCTTTAAATCCGTTAATAATGTATTGCAGATCTGGGTTAATCGGCCAAAGAGTAGTTAATTGTAAAAATGCGTATTTATCGTCATTAATTAATTTTAGGGCTTCCAAAATTGGGCCTTTAGTTGAACCCCAGCTAATGATTAATTTCTTAGCTTTGTCGTTGCCGAAAAAATTGGCCTTAGGTGTCAAACTCAGAGCAGTTTTTAATTTAAGTTGACGTTTTTGAACCATATTTACCGCCATTTGGCCATCTTCGGTAGAAAATCCTGATTCGTCGTGTTCGTAACTATTGGATAAAAATTGACCATCAGGAGTTCCGGGAATGGTGAGAGCAGAAACTCCGGTTTTAGTTTTTAAAGAGTAGCGGGAAAAGGATTTATCTTTGAGCGGAGAAGTTTTAAGGGAAGCAATTTTTGGGCTTAATTTTGAAAAGTCGATATTATTACTGCCGGATTCTCCTAAAAATTTATCACTGATAACAATAATTGGTGTTTGCAACTGGGCGGCTAAATTTAAAGATTGAACAGCAAATTCAAATGACTCCTGGCGATCGCCAGGGGCTAAAACAACCAGAGGAAATTCTCCATGACCGGAATTTACGGCATGAAGTAAATCCCCCTGAGAAGTCCAGGTGGGCATACCGGTGGCCGGACCGGGGCGGGAAACTAAATAATAAACCATACCGATTTCAGCAACAGCACAAAAGCTAATGGCTTCATTCATTAAAGCAAAGCCACCACCGGAAGTACCGGTAGCCGCCTTAGCACCGGCAAAAGCAGCGCCAGCAGCTAAATTAGCGGCGGCAATTTCATCTTCAGGGTGAACAACGGTTAATTTATATTCTGTTTGTTTTTGAGCTAAAAAGTGAAGGACTCCCGTTGCCGGGGTCATCGGGTAAGCGGCATAAAAATTGCCACCACCTTTGATAAAACCCCAACCAAAGGCTTCGTTGCCGTCGACGATACGAGGTCTAGTTAATTTTTGTTTTGATAATTTTTTATACTGATATGCTGAATAATTTTGGGCGGCATAGTCGTAGGCTAAATTAAATGCAGTAATATTGATTACTGCATTTTTGCCTAAATTTTCCTTAATAACATCTTCAGAAATTTTTTTGTTCAGGTTTAAAAGATAGGTTAAAACGCCAAGACAAAGGGTGTTTTGAACTAGAGGATTGCCGACTTTTTGGGCTAATTCCTTAATGGGTAAGAAGAGAAACTTTGATGTTTTTGGTAGGGCTTTCAAATCTTCTTCGGTAAAGATAAGGGAGTTTTTTGAAAATTCATTTAGGTGACTTTGCCAGTGTTTAGGGCTAATAGAAAAGAAGATATCGACTTGGTAGTACGGGGCTGAAATTTTGTCCGGGGAAAATGATAGCTGATACGTGTTGTGCCCACCACGAACCAGGGAGGGGTATTCATTGTAATCACAAAAATTTAAACCATGATTAATTAAAATTTGCGACAAAAGCTGACCGCCGGTTTTAATACCTAATCCAGCTGGACCGGCTAATTTAACAGTAATGGGTTTCGAGGACATTTGTATATTTTACACGATTTGCAATTGGGCGGATATATGGTAGACTACAGACTGATTTAGGCAAAAGTATATCAATACCCTTAAGTACGACGAAAATGTGTACTCATTAATTAAGATTTAGGGCATTGTTCTGCAAAGCAGAATCTACTGCCCATCTCTAAAATTTATGATGTACAACAACAAGTACGGTCAGAGATCTGGTCGTAATAATAATCAATCCAGTCATAGTAATTTTGGTGGTTTTTCACGCGGCCATTTTGGTGGCGGTAGACCGTCGGTTGGAGGTAGACCTTCGGCTCAAAGAAGCTTTGGTGGCAGAGGTCGAAGTTTTAAAAGTAGAATTGATACCTCATTGTTTATCAGAAAAGCGGTTGAATTTACTAAAATCGAAGAAAGCCAGCCAATAAACAACTTTGAAGATTTTAATTTAGATCCGATTTTACTTCAAAATATTAAAGATAAGGGTTATGTTAAACCGACGCCAATTCAAGACCAGGTAATCTCTCACGTTTTAGACGGAAGAGATATTTTGGGAATCGCGTCTACAGGAACCGGTAAAACAGCTGCTTTTGCAGTGCCTTTGATTAATATGATTTTGAAAAATCCAAATAAACGAATAATTGTTTTGGCACCAACCAGAGAATTGGCAACCCAAATCAAACAGGACATCAGATCGTTTACTCCAGGATTAAGAGTGTATGTAGCATTGGCAATCGGTGGTGCTTATTTGCGAGAACAAATTATGGATATCAGACGAGGTCCACAAATAATTATCGGAACTCCCGGAAGAATTAAGGATTTAGGCCAAAGAAGGGTAATTAATTTTGGCGGCTTAGACACAGTAGTCTTAGATGAAGTTGACCGAATGTTGGATATGGGTTTTATTGAAGATATTAAATCAATTATTGATCAAATACCCAAAAATAGACAAACTTTATTCTTCTCAGCCACGATTGACAGAAAAATCGAGACTTTAATTGATACTTTATTAACCGATCCAATCAAAATCAACATAAAAACTAAAGAGGCTTCAGATCATGTTGATCAGGATATTGTCAGAGTGGAAAGACACAGAAAAGAAGAAGTTTTGTGCAAACTATTGTCACAAGAAGAGTTCAAAAAAGTGTTAATTTTTGGCGGTACAAAAATGATCGTTGAAAAAATAACTAATACTTTGATTGAAAAGGGATTTTCGGCAGGATCAATTCACGGCGACAAACCTCAATTTAAAAGACAAAAAGTATTAGCTTCATTTAAAATGGACCAAATCAGAATTTTGGTGGCTACCGATGTAGCTGCAAGAGGTTTAGATATAGCCGATATTACCCACGTAATTAATTTTGATCAACCAAATAATTACGAAGACTACATTCACCGTGTCGGTAGAACCGGACGAGGAAATGCAAAGGGTTTTGCGTTGACCTTTGTAGAATAAAAGAAATTCGTACAGGATTTACTTTTGCATATGGCCAAAGCCACGGCCGCTGGCGTTAATAAATCTTAGATATTGGGCGTCAATATTATTTGACTTGGCCCAGGCAGCAAGGTCAGTTCGTAATTGGGTTAATTTATCTTTTCTTTGTTGCGAGGTTAAATTTTGCCAGTCTGAAGATTGTTTTTGATTAATAATTTCGGTACGCTTGTTAACAATTAAATCTTTTTGAGCCGAAGTAATCTTGCCGTCTTTGATCAGTTGATCAAGTTTAGTGGAAAAATTGGCCACCATGTCTAATTGTCTTTGTTTTTGAAAATCAGCAAATACCGATTGAATGTCGGTTTTTTTTAGGCCAAATTTGGTTGACAGCATATCGATTAACGTTTGCTGCTTAGCCGGAGTTTGGGCATAAATTTTTCCTGATTCAAAAACCGCTAAGGCTAAAAAAGTTAAGCCAACAATTGGAACGACGATTTTTTTGTTCATATAAATTTAATTAATAACAGAAAGATAATAAAATCCGAGACTGAGAAAGGGCTTAAAATGTTTGGCGTTTTGAATTAATGTATTTTTTACCAGTCAATAATTTAGTGGTGGCTTCGCGGTAAGCAATCTTGGGAAGGGAATCTTTATTATCTTTTAAGTATTTGGCAACTTCGTCTTGATGGTATTTAATCAGACTGCGCAGAATCCAGGAAACAGCTTTAGTTATTAAAATATCTTTTTCCAATTTAAGGCCGTCGATATTTTTAAAAGCTAAATCGGATAACCGAGTATCAGTTGAATGGCTGACAGGTTTAGTTAATAAAACTAAAGAGGCCCGACGTTTGTGAACATTTGGATCAGAATTAAATTTAATCAACAAATCTTGCCACTGATCCCATTTGGATAAAAATTCATCAGGAGCGAAACTTAGTTGACAAAGAGTATCGACTTCTGCCCAACCTTGGGTATAGTTTAACCAATTGTTTAAAAGTGAAGGTTGGAGTTGTTGGCGAAGTTTGGGTAAAGCGCTAACAATCCGACCGGCAATTATTATTTCGTCATAAGAAGTGCCGTGTTGATAGAGAGAACTTACCAAATCGATAAAAGTTGTTAAATCAAAATCGTGGGACTTAAGAGTATTTTTAATAATTTGTTTTTGGATTTCGGTTTTTAGATGGTAGCTGGGTTTTTGGGTGCCGACATATTTGATATCAAAGCCGTCTAGATTCGGTTGGCCAAACTGCTTTAATTGTTTTAGAATTTCTAGATGGTTAAGATTAATTGGTGGCATTATTTATCAAAGTAATAAATTAATTTTTCAAAATCGATAATCCGATTGTTTTTATCAAGTTTAATCCCCTCTTTTTTATATAAGGCCAATCTGGTTTTGTGATATTTTGGAGAAATCCAGATCTTGCCGTTACTATAGACAATCCGGTGCCAGGGAATAGAATCAGCATCAGGAGCTTTAGAAAGAATTGAGGTAACCATACGGGAAAGCATTGGGTGGCCACCAGCAGAAATCGCCAAAAGACCGTAGGTAGTGACTCGCCCCGGTGGAATAGTTTTAGCTAGTTGCCAAACTTTTTTGCTAAATTCGCCTGGTGTTTTCATTATTTATTTAATTTTATCGACTCACCTTCGCCGACAAGTTGCCATTGATCGTTATGGTAATAAATTGCCTGTTTGTCGGTAATGGAAATAATTTCGTAATCAACTTTGGATAAATGACTCTCTAACATCGGCCGTTTGGTTTCGGTGAAATGAGGAGAAACTGCAAAAGGAACATAATTTAGGCCATGGGTATCGACTAATTTGACGTCATTAGTATCCCCATCAGGGCTCCAACCGGAAATGCTAATGTCAGGACCGGCAATTATACTGCCGGCTGAAGCGCCAACAAAAATTCGGCCTTGCTCAAGAAGACGCTTAAGATAGTTATTTAGGCCACTTTTTCGAATCCAATCTAAAAGATAAAAGGTATTACCGCCACTAAAGTAAATTATTTGACTGCCGATTAATTTTTGTTTTATGATTTCTTTATCTTCCTTAAGATCGGTAGTTTCTACCTGGAAGCCAAGTTCTATTAATCGATCAAAATCAGATTTGATAAACCACTTATCACTATAAGGATCACCGGCAGTTGGGACAAAGGCGACTTTATAATCTGACGAAGGACGGTTAAGTAGTTTTAGAAAAAAAGGAGAAGTTTCTATAGGAAGTCCGGTTGAAGTTAGAAAAAGTGTTAGGTTCATAACTATTTATAACCCGAATAAAAGACGAAGTAAAGTATGGAAATTATCTAGTTAAAATGGAGGTAAAGATAATGCTATACTGCTTTGTTATAGATAAATTTAAAGATAAATAAAATGAAAAAACTAACTGAAAAGACTGAAGTTAAAAAAGAAAATCTTAATATGAAATCGGCAGTATTCTATATTCCCCTGGCTTTGTTAGCATTAGTTTTAGTCGCAAGTTTATTTGCTTACATCAAGTATGGCAGTGTGGCAGCAGTTAATGGTCGACAGGTATCGAGACTGGAATATATTAAAAACATGGAAAAACAGGGTGGAAAACAGGTGCTTGAGGGAATGATTGAAGAATCTTTGATTATGGGTGAGGCGGCAAAAAAGGGAGTGACAATAGAACAAGGTGTAATTGATTCTGAAATTACCAAAATTGATGATCAATTAAAAACTCAGGGTCAAACTTTAGACGCAGCGTTGACGGCGCAAAGTATGACCAAAAATGATTTGATTCAACAAATTAAGTTACAAAAGACAGTGGAAAAATTGGCCAACTCACCAACTGAAGTAACTCAGGCTCAGATTGATGACTTTTTAGCAAAAAATAAAGATCAGTTTCCTAAAACAGCAACTAAAGAAGAGATGACAACTACCGCCAAAACGCAGTTGTTAAGCCAATTAAGAAGTGAAGCAATTTCAAAGTGGTTTGAGGAACTGAAAAAAGCAGCAACGATAATTTATAAATAAGATAATTATTGATGGCGGGGTTGAAATTGACGAAGGTAATAGATCTGATCACCAAAGTAAACTGGTTGGTAGTCGCCTTCGTTGGATAGTTTAATAAAAAATCGTTTGCTTCGACCATTATCGGGGTCAGCTAGATGTACAACGGATGATGAGGATTCGTCGGCAAGCGTTTGTAACCTTTGTCTAACCATTTCAATTGCTTCCCTACCTTTTCCAGGAGCTTGAAAAAATCCTACTACCACCAAATTCCACCTTCCGGTTAAGCCACGACCTTTAAAAACTTCACAATCAACCCGAATACCTGGCTTTTCAATGGTTTCGGAACTATAAAATTCACCATATATATCCTGATACATATAGTTTGTAACTTAACATACAGATGGTATAAAAACAAGACTAACTCAACAATGACTTAACACGGAATCCAGGGTAAAAGGCTTGGGGATAGATCCTGATGCTATGGTTGTTGGTATACTTTCTGATATCTTAATTGGAAATAGCTACCTCTTGTGGTTGGAAATTGCCATCATTTGTTGCAGTAAAGTAATGAACGTCTTAAGCGATCTTTCTTAAATCTTTTTCTTTTGCTCTATAGTAAAGCTGTTTTTTAATACATTATTTGCAGTTTCACATTCTGCACATTGGAGATATTTCTCTGGTCTAGAACGAAGAATTATGCCTTTGGCCAACAGGCATAGTTTATTGTTAAAAAAAGTTACTGTTTCTTTTTGATTTCCTTGAAGTATTTTTTGCCTTTGAGTTTGTCGGGTAATAAATCCTCTTTGGTGTACTTGTCGTAATTTTTACCATAGCCAAGATCTTTCATTAAGTCGGTAGGGGTGTTGCGGAGGTTCATGGGAATTGGTAGGTTACCAAAAGTTTTGACATCGGCTAAAGCAGCCATATAAGCATCATAGGCGGAGCGATCCTTGGCGCTCTTGGCAAGATAAGCAACTCCGTGAGCTAGATTTTCCCGACATTCAGGATAACCAATAGTTTCGACGGCACGAAAAACTGCATTGGCAACTAAAAGAGCCGAAGAATTGGCAATACCAATGTCTTCGGAAGCAAAAACAACCATGCGACGGGCAATAAATTTAGGATCTTCGCCGGCATCAACAAGACGGGCCAAGTAATATAAAGCGGCATCAGTATTGGAAGCGCGCATTGATTTGATAAAGGCAGAAATTGTATTGTAGTGTTCGTCGCCTTTTTTATCGAAACGAAGATAACTGTTTTGGAGGGTGGATTTTAAGGAATCAATAGTAAGCTTGTCATAAAGAGAGTGGGCATTATCAATCATAGTAATAGCCTGGCGGGCATCACCATTAGCCATATTAGTCAACCAATCGCGGGCATCTTTGGGAATTTTAATTTTGAGAATTTTGGTGGAACGATCAATAACCTGACCAATTTCGTCGCCAGATAATTCGTTTAAGACAAAAACCCGACAACGGGAAAGAAGTGGAGCTATAACTTCAAAACTGGGATTTTCAGTGGTGGCACCAATTAATGTTAAGGCACCGGATTCAACAAAAGGCAGCAAATAGTCCTGTTGAGCTTTGTTAAAACGATGAATTTCATCCAAAAACAGAACCTTTTTTAATAAAGGATTTTCATGAGCGTTAGAAATAATTTTTCTAATGTCATCTTTACCGGCAGATACGGCTGAAAGCTCGTAAATATCGGCTCCGGCAGACTTGGCTAAAATGCGGGCCAGAGTTGTTTTACCAACTCCGGGAGGGCCCCAAAATATCATTGAAAATAATGATTTGTTTTCAATGACAATTCGAAGCGGTTTGCCCTCACCTACTAAATGAGACTGACCAATAAATTCTTCTAGAGATTTGGGACGAATAAGTGTGGCTAATGGAGCGGAATAAGTTGATATACTTTGTATTATAATTCTTAATCGATGAAAAAGGTTAAAAACAATAAATTATTAATGGTAATAGTGGTGGGAATAGCCCTAGGCGTTTTAATCGATTGGGTTCGATTTGATGTAAAAATAAATAAAAAGATTGTTGAAGAAAGAAAAATAATTAACGAAGTCAAACCGACAGTAGTAGCGACAGCAACTCCGACTAAAGCACCGGTTAAACAGATGTCTTTTAGTGAAATGAATAAAATCTATGGTCCGTGTGCGAAAGTACCTGTTTTGATGTACCATCATATACAAACTGCA
>Ga0172379_10007022_pt1 | contig 14796 bp, 15 predicted proteins | sample GrowelOW334metaG_FD_119756 | JGI IMG/M metagenome (GOLD analysis project Ga0172379, IMG submission 119756) | Groundwater microbial communities from an aquifer near a municipal landfill in Southern Ontario, Canada - Groundwater well OW334 metaG | ecosystem: Environmental > Aquatic > Deep...
GGGATTTTTTCCTGATTTACGGGGTTTATAACGTACGCGCCAGTAAACACACCGGTCTTCTCTTTATTTGCCTGACGTTCAATTTCGGTCTTTTTCTGGGTGGCTTTTACGTAAACATCGACCGCATCTTTTTGTTCAGTAGCTGTGATCTGTGTCACGAGGTCGTGTTCTGGTGCTAGAACCAAGAATGTTGCGCCGAACAAGGTGTCGGGACGGGTTGTAAATACTGTTACCTTGTTGTCGCTATTTTCAAATGCGAAGGTAACTTCCGCTCCCTTTGATTTGCCAATCCAGTTTGTCTGGGCCAGTTTTACGCTATCTGTCCAATCCAAATCTTCGATTGCTTCTAGCAATTCATCTGCGTATTCAGTGATTTTGAAGAACCACTGCTTGACTTCTTTTTTCTCTACCAGTGGGTCGTCTGGGCCATCATGACGCCAACATTTGCCGTCAATAACCTGTTCGTTAGCCAGTACACTATTGTCCTTTTCGCACCACCACTGCATGCGCGAATCCTGGTATGCCAAACCTTGTTTGTGCATTTGGGAAAAGATCCACTGTGTCCACTTGTAATACTCTGGGGTGTGCGTGGCAATTTCTTTGCTCCAGTCGTTACTCCAACCCATTGCCTTGTACTGCTTGTGATAGCCAGGGATGATGTTTGCCATACTTTGCTGAGGTGAAACCCCTGCCTTAATAGCATAGTTTTCTGCGGGCAGACCAAAGGCGTCCCAACCAATTGGATGGTAACTTTCGTGGCCGAGTTGACGCATAAAACGAGCCTTTACGTCACTAATGGTGTAATTCATGGCATGGCCAATATGAATACCGGCGCCACTAGGGTAATTGAACATGCTCATAGCCAAATACTTGGGTTTTTGGCTATGCAAATCAGCCTGGTAGACGTGCGTGTCGTCCCAGATTTTTTGCCACTTCGGCTCAATGTCCTTTGGATTGTATCGTTGCATTATGATCTATTGTAACAGAGGTCAGGTAGATTTGAAATTCTTGGTCTTCTTTTTGAGCCAACTGGCACTTTGACGAACCAATTTCTGAGCATCTGATGGGTCGGCAAGAATAGGCTTAATGGCCTCCTCTGCGTAGACGCGGTTCTGCGAGCCTTTTACCAAGATAACAGACCCTTCAGCAATGTTTTCTTTCAGATATGCGCCAGCTGCGTATGGTGTATCAAACCGTTTCACAGTACAACCTTGTGTCTCTGCGGCCGCAGCCAGATAGTTATTAGCATCTGGTCCAAGTGTAATAACCATCGAAAGCTGCCTGGGGTCACACAGGGACCCGACTTCTGTATGAGCATCTGGAGAGAACGTGCCTAGTTCATTCATATTCCCAAGTAGCGCTATCTTTTGCGGTGCATCTATTCGATACAATGTCTCAAGCGCTGCCTTGGCTGCTTCTGGACTGGCATTGTAGGTGTCGTCAATGATTGAGGAGTTATGGATACCCCTTATCAGTTGCATACGGCCACTCACAGGTTTTACATGAACAAGACCATCGATAATCTCGTCACTGCTAAGGCCTAGTTTGTCAGCAACGGACACCGCTGCAGTCAATGAATACAAGTGTGGCTCTGCAATGCTTGTGTGCGAAGCACCCAGAAGTTGCTTGCCGTCTTTAGAGATACTAAACTTCACTCCGTCAGCCTGGAATAAGAAGGAATCAACTTTATACGTAGCCTTGTTGTGAAGTGCATATGTTGCAGGCCCTTCCAAGAACGCAAGGTATCGGTCATCGATCAAGTCAGCGTTAGCCAAAACCAAATCCGAATATTCGTAGATAGACAACTCTTCGTTAGCGACCGCGTCCAGGTCAGTAAAAAATTCCATGTGTTCTGGTGTAATAGCCGTTAAAACGCCAATGTCAGCATGCAGGTATCGCTCAAATGCAGCAATTTGACCAGGTCCGTCCGTGCCTACCTCTACGATTACGACATCGAATGGATAGGTCTTATGAATTTGAAGTTCACACTTAATGATTGTTACAAACCAGGCAAGTGGGTTAAACAGACTGGGTATTGGCAGCCCAAAGAAAACTAGCGGTACGCTGACCAGGTCATTGTAGTTGCCTTCCTGGAAACGAACCTTACGGCTAGCGCCAAGTACCTGAGCAATCGCAAACTTAGTACTGGTTTTGCCAATACTACCTACGACTGCCACCACTTTAAAATCGTGCTTGCGGCGTAGGCGGCGTACCTGCCAGCCTAAAACCGCAACAATAACAGATTTGGCTATTAGTTTCATCTAGGAGTAGTATACCGGATTTATGTCTGCCTCTGGCAAATTAGAGACCGAGTAGACTAGTAAGATTGTCGCTATCGGCTCCAAGTACGCTATCACTACCGGCTCCAGCACCAGAAAGCCCACTAATGAGTTCCATAACTGACTTTGCACCAGCTGGCTTTTCTACAGTGACAGGCTTGTTGTAATCATAAAGCGCTAGACGAATCTTAACTGAGTTGTCTTTGTCGCTAATAGTAGTAGCGAGCTGTGAAATCTTGCGGTCTGATTTGCCTACCCATAGGTCAAGTGGGTACTTACTAAAGTCCACCTTATCAATTGAGTCGATGTCGCTCTGCGCAAGCGTTTCGAGGCCTAGATTCTTAATGTTGGCATTCTTTACTTCTGATACAAAGGCCTTGAGTTTTGTTTTATCGATTGCAGCCTGAATGTGGTAACTATCTTGACCGTGAATTTTTTCGTTGGCTAGTTTTTTAGTCACCGTAATGAACTGGTGTTTTTTGTATGCGTCACCAATTTTCTTAGTGTCTTCGGCTGATAAGTTGGAATCGCTGCCTGATAGTGATACGTCAGTACCGGCTTGCTTGAGCAGACTTTCGTCAATCGTGTACCACTGATTATTCAGTTGGTTTACGAGAGGAGCGTAGGCTGCTGCCAATGCTGCAGATTCGTTCCCTGCCGCTTTCTCTACACCTGCATATGAAGCAATCAATTTGTCCAAACCTTCCAGTCCAGAAAGACGGAGGTATAGGCTTTTATCGCCTACACTGCGAAGATCAAGACCAACGGTGGTTATAACGGTCTTTACTTGAATGTTTACGTCAAAAGCACTCTTGTCATTGCTGGCACCCTTGAACAAGACAGTAGAGAACGTCTTACATGCATCCCCGGATACACAAGTGATTTCACCCTCAAACTTACCTGAAGTAGTCTTTTGTGAGTCAACCGTGTTAGTCAATGAATCTTGAACGATGCGCTGTGGTTTGTTTGGTGCAATGACACCAAAATATGCGCCGGCGGTACCGCCAGCAAGGATCACTACAAGACCAGCAATCGCTGCAAACAGTTTCACTTTCTTGGAAACACCTTTTTTTGCAAGCTCGGAGCCGCTAACAGGTTGCGTCGGAGGCAAACCAATAGAAGCTGCTGATGGTACAACGGGGTCCGTTACAACAGGTCCATCTACGGGCGCAGACTCTGGCTGAACGACCTCTGCAGTAGGAGTCTCGGCAGACGGAACTTCTGGCGTGCTTTCGGGAGTAATAGTTGATTCTGGTTCTGCTGAAGCCACTGTTTCTTCTACGGGAGTAGTTGGTGGCGTTGGGCCAGTTGGTATGTCGTTATTACCGTCAGCCGACGGCTGTTGATCGTTTGGTTGCATAGCTCCCTCCAACAAGAGTCTTATAGTAAACTGCTAGTGATTATACAAGTAGTACGAAAGAAAGTGAAACTTGTTTCAACATTCTGAGTATTACAACGTAAGCGAAGCTATTCCAGTAAAGCGCAGCTAGGCGAGAGCCTCGGGTAACTAGTTAACTCTACTCTACAGACTGGAGACGAGTTTGCAGCTCATCAATATCAATTGTGTCTTTAGGCAACTGTTGCAAAGGCTTTCGGACATTGTGCGCACTAATTGTTTCGCTTTTGCCGCCAGAACTCTGCACAATTTTTGTTGCCTGATGACTCCAGCCATCCACAGACACCTGGAATTGCATCTTGGCGGAGCTCTTGTAGTCGTTTGGATTGATTGACTCTAGCTGGGTCAAACCAATATCGCGGCCAAATTCCTTGAGTGCAGTAATGTAGCCTACCGGATCAATTACCACGTTATAGGTGTAATTTGGGCGCCCAAACGGAAACTCTCGTGAAGGCTTATTAGCGGTAAAAGTGTAGGCTTTACTATCTTTCAAAAGCTTGACCAGGTGGTGGCGTTGGCTAGCGCTCAAGTTGCCTGTAGGGATTACGCCAAGTACAGATTGGCTAAAAAGCTGTCCTGTAGACTGAGTCTCATCCTGAACTACTGAGGAGCCCCAAACATTCAATATATTAGAAAAGTCATACTCTTTTCCTTCGGTGTTTCGTTGGTTTGTCGTGATGCTTATGTAGCGTACGTAGTCTTGTGTTGCTGTTCCAATATTTTCCGTCACTGCGCTTGCTTCATCTGCACCGGTCTGCTCAAAGTGAGTCTGCGAATACACTTGTTGCTTTGGAGAAGCAAATACGTCTGTAATTTGTTCTGCTGACTGTCCGCCACTCTTAACAAGGCTCTTCTTAGAGAAGCTTGTTGTTTGCAAGCTATTGTCTACCATACCCCAAAAGATACGGTCCTTACTTGTCATATTATTATACTGCCAGCCACCGAAGGCAGTTACTGCCAAAATAAGCGCAACGATAGTAACAAACTTTACCGTAGCAATTCGTCTCACTACTTTATTTATAAATCCCGAGTTGTTCCCAAATAGTTTCTTCATAGATCATATTAAACAGTAGTTCTGGATTTGGCGCAATTCTTGACCAATTAAAATACCCCGACCAAGGCCGGGGTATTTTAATTGGTGGAGCTACAGGGACTCAAACCCTGGACCTCTGCCATGCCATGGCAGCGCTCTAATCAACTGAGCTACAGCCCCAAATTGTTATATCTCAATAGTTTGTTAACTATTTAAGCTACTTGCCAAGTTGATTGGAGCGCTTCGCGGTAGTAATTTTTTGCCGCAAGGCGGGTCAACTGAGCTACAGCCCCAAATAACCGATGTATTGTAGCGTAATAATTGTCTTTTTTCTAGTGGTGGTGCATGTGGTCATGACCACTGTGAACTACCGCGTGGCCCTTACCGCGGGAAATGAGCCAATAGTTTACCGGCACTGTCACGATAAACGCAACCACTAATGAAGAACCCAGACTAAACCAAAACAAAAATTGCGACAATGTCGCATGTAGCGCGCCAGGTATGAATATTATGACCGCGTTATCAATTAGCTCCATACTTGTTATTGATACAGTGTCAGCTGCAAGTGCTGTATTAGCAGCCCTCTTGCGGCTCATGCTTTTGAGCAACGGAAAAAACGTAAAGCTATACCCAAAAACAAAAGCCAAAAATACAGCCAAGAGAATGGTTATACTATTGCTCAAATCAAAAGCCGTACCAATGACCATACCCAACACTTCACCGATACCACAGCCTATAAGGCAGTGCCTAGTAGCCATAATAGCCATTGATCGTGTTTGTTTGTCCGCCAACATGAACTAAGTATACATAAAAAGCAGACCTACTGGCCTGCTTTTTTCGTGCGCGCCCACCCTGCGGCGGGTGGAATTTTGTTTTGGAAAATTTTTGTTTCACGCGCCGCTTGAGCGCACGATTACTCTAAGCATAAACTTTTAGCCAATTATGTCAAGCAACCCTTGTTCGTCAATAATCTTGGTGCCGTAGGCTTCGGCTTTTTTGAGCTTACTGCCTCCTACTTTACCGCCAGCAACTAGGTAGGTCGTATCCTTGGCGACACTGGATTGGAATGTACCACCGAGTGCACGGATCTTTTCGGCTGCGATATCCCGACCCATACTCTGGAGCGTGCCCGTAACAACAAAACTTTGTCCAGACAGGCGGCCACCTACTGACTTAACGTCTTGTGGCCAAACGCCCAGATTCCTAAATTTTGAAAGTAGGTCTTTGTTTTCTTCTTCGTCAAACCACAAGTACAGCGAATCGGCCACAACTTCACCGACCCCGTCTACTGCCCGCAGGTCATCCAAACTCGCAGTTCCTAGATTGTCCAGTTTACGGAATTTTTGTGCTAGATCAATGGCAGTTTGGGAACCAACGTGGCGTATACCAAGTCCAAATATAAAGCGGGCTAATGGGGGATTCTTTTTTTCGGCAATGGCATCTATCAGCTTCTGCGCAGAAATCTCTGCAAATCTATCGAGTTTTAATAGGTCATCTTTGGTTAATATGTATATGTCTGCAAGGTCTTTTACTAAACCGGCATCAACCAGGGCAACAACATTTTTTTCACCGAGTGTATCAATATCGAGCGCGCCTTTGCTGGCAAAATGCTGCAGCGCACGCTTAAGGATTACAGGTCCTGTTAGGCCCTTAACCCTATAAACTGCCTCGCCTGACGGTCTTATAAATTCAAGTTCTGGATACTGCCTGGCAAGTTCTGCCTCATAGTTAAATTCTTTTAGTCCCCGTGGGCGGAGAGCTAATATGACTTCCTCTACTTGAGGGATGATATCACCCGCCTTAAAGATGACTACAGTGTCGCCGACACGTATATCCTTACGGGCTATCTCGTCCGCGTTGTGAAGGCTGGCGTGCTGCACGGTCGTGCCCGCAACTGTCACGGGGTCAAACACAGCTACTGGAGTTGCTGCGCCCGTACGGCCGATGCTTATAACAATGTCCTTCACCACGGTTGTTGCCTGCTCAGCGGCATATTTATAAGCGACTGCCGCACGTGGCTGCTTACCCACCACGCCAAGTTCAGCATATTGCGCCCGATTGTTTATTTTGATCACCAGGCCGTCTGTATTGAATGGTAGCTCCAGGCGTTTCTCGTCCCATATATCTACAAATTTCATTACACCGTCCAGACTATCAAATACACTCGCCTGTTGGTTACGGCGTATCCCTAATGCCGTTAATGCTTCATATGCAGCCATATGTGTTGGTATTTCTGCGGCAGTTTCACGCATTAAATCATACGCGACGAAGGTCAGGGGACGCTCCGCAACCAGCTTAGGATCAAGCTGTCTGATTGTTCCGGCCGCCAGGTTACGGGGGTTGGCAAATTCTGGCTTACCAGCTGCGCGCTGACGTGCGTTTAGTGCTTCAAAATCCTTTTTGAGCATAACTATTTCACCACGAATTTCTGTGCGACCCTTTAGAAAGTCCTCGTAACCTTTTGCTACTCGTAGTCTGAGTGGCACGTTCTGGATGGTTCTAACATTGTTAGTTACGTCTTCACCGATAAAACTATCTCCACGGGTAACAGCGCGGACGAGCAAACCATCTTCATACACCAATGCGCAGGCCAATCCGTCCATTTTTACATCAGCAAAAAACTCGTGCTTTTTCCCGGGTAGCATTTTATCCATTCGCTTAACCCAGGCTTCTACCTCTGCCCTGTCAAACACGTCGTTGAGACTGAGCATGCGCGTGCTATGTTGGACTTTCTGAAACCCGCCTTTTAGCTCGCTACCGACTCGCTGTGTTGGACTGTCAGGTGTAATAAGCGCAGGATCGGCGGCCTCAATTGCCTTCAGCTCACGCATTAGGCCATCATAAACTGCATCACTCACCGATGGTTCGTCAAGCACGTGGTATTCATAGCTGTACTGATTCAGTAGACCCCGCAACTCTGCGGCCCGAGATGCCGCAGTACTCACAATAACTCCCGATACAAGCCATACATATAGCTATGCACTACTGGCAATCCGGCGGCAATCATCACCAAAAACACTACTTCTGCAATCGGCGTCAGGAACATAATCGTCAGGAACATAATTGATGCCATGAGGACAAACAGCATGATAGGCAGGAACAGAACTTTTCTCATAGTGGACCACCTTCTGAATCGAACGAGTTTTTTAGCAGAGCGTAGCGCCTTGATTGGCGTCATATCAGGCAAAGTAACAATGTATAACGCAAATATTGAGGTGCTCACCAAATAGGTGCTCCACAGCACAAGCAAAAACGACAATGTTGACCATAACGTCTTCTCAAGTAAGCCAATTGCAATATCGGAACCGATTGTTGTATTGAATAAAAAAGTTCCTAGGATTAAGGGGATCAGCTGCACCCCTATAAAAATCAAAACCAATAAGAACGGTACCAAGGGGTGCGTAGATTTATAGAAGGCATCCCTAAGAGTAACTTTTTCGCGTGCATGAGTTTGTCTCAATACCCAGATTATCGCCAAGCTCATAATAACAATTATTATCGACTGATATAGCGTAGCAACTTCACTGTTGGGACTATTGGAATTAACCAAAAAACCAAATACAGCGGCAGAAGAAGAAAAACTTCCACCTGCGCCGTTTACTAATTCTTCGAAGGATTGCTTAGCCAAACTCAAATCGGTCGTCAAACCAAAGCCACGGACCAGCAGCATGGTCAAACCCAAGTATATTAACGAAATGCTCACAAATATTTTTTTATGAGATTTAAGAAACGAAATGCTGTCTCTAAATATCCGCCACGCCGAAGGCACAGTATTGTTTACTTTTGTTCGTCCAAACATTTTGCCCTTGGATGGTTTCAATACACGTGGACTTGATGATCTTTCTGCTTTTTTGGTGGATTTGCGAGGCATCAGCTGTTCCTAGTGGTTGCTTTCCATCGCGCGTAGTCGACGAACGCGTTCTTCTACTGGCGGGTGAGTACTAAACAAACTGGCTATTGAACCTTTTTTCAGTGGGTTAGCAAAAAACAAGTGGGCAGTTGATGTGTTTTGTTTTTTCATAGTACTGCCGTATTTACCAATTTTTTCTAGTGCACTGGCCAGGCCTTCCGGATAGCGAGTAGACAGTGCGCCAGTGGCGTCTGCTAAATACTCACGCTTCCGAGAAATTGCCATTTGGATCATAACAGCAACCAATGGCGCCAAAATGCCGGCAGCTATGCCAATTATTACAAACACGTTTCCACCATTGTCATCATTGTCACGGAACCAACTCAGACGCAGTAAAATATCCGCCATAAATCCAATAATGACTACCAGCGCAAAAGCAATCATAGACACCCTAATATCATAGTTTTTTACATGCCCGAGTTCGTGCCCGATTACGCCCTCCAGCTCCGCATCCGTCATGATGTCTAACAGCCCAGTGGTAGCACAAACAACGGAGTGATTATAGTCGCGGCCAGTAGCAAAAGCATTAGGCGCCGGATCATCCATGATATAAACCTTGGGCATAGGCAAACCTTCGGTAATAGCCAGGTTTTCTACGATTCGCCACAGGCGAGGATTGTCCTGCTTCTTAATTTCTTGAGCGCCACTGATAGCAAGCGCCATTTTAGAACCATTGTAATAGCTAAAAATTACGTAAACTAGACTTCCTAGAAGAATGTATGGTGTCAGCCGAGGCTGACCCAGGCCCGCGCCAAGTAACCAGCCTAGAGATCCAACAAACAGCACGAAAAACAGCATTATAAATACTGTTTTACGCTTATTGCTGGCGATTTCGTTGTACATCAGAACCTACCTAATATTGTATGTAAATTATATTGAGCGGTCCGAATTAGAACTTAACATCTACAGGCTTTTGAGCAGTAGCAAGATCTTCCGTTTCATAGAATTCACGAGATTTAAATCCAAGGATACCAGCAAAGATGTTAGTTGGGAAAACTTGAATCTTGATGTTCAAATCACGTGCAGCACCGTTATAGAAGCGGCGCGCAGCTTGGATTTTGTCTTCTGTATCGACAAGCTCTGCTTGTAGTTGTTGGAAGTTCTCTGTTGCACGAAGTTGTGGGTAGTTTTCTGATACAGCAAACAAGCTCTTGAGCGCACCCTCAAACATGTTCTCTGCCTGGGCAGTTTCTTTAACACCCTGCGCGTTAAGTGCGTTAGCGCGAGCCTCGGTAACTTTGGTGAATACTTCTTTTTCGTGCTTTGCGTAGCCTTTTACAGACTCTACAAGGTTAGGAATTAGGTCTAAGCGACGCTTGAGTTGCACGGTTATGTCACTCCAGGCTTCGTCTGTTCGGACGTTGGCACGGACCAAACCGTTATAGATGACAATGATGGCAACGGCCAGGACTGCTAGGACAATTAAGGCAATAATCATTTGAGTATGTTCCCCTCGTTATATGGTACATCCAGTATATCACTTAGAGCTACCACATTTCTATCTGTTATTTGCCACCTGTCACGCGAAAGTAAAACAGCCAGACTGAAGCCTGGCTGTTTTACTTTGGTGGGCGAGGTGGGACTTGAACCCACAAGGTTGTTAAGACCAACGGATTTTAAGTCCGTCGCGTATACCAATTCCGCCACTCGCCCTGGTAGGACTCTCAGATTATACTATAAAGCTCACTTCACCTGAGAAAATCTTTTCAAGAAACACCCGCATATTCGCAGAAAGAGCTAGACTGAGCAATTCTTCGATTTCAAAAAACTCAAGATCATCAAACATTTCCGGCTCGGAGATCTTTGGATCCCCAGATGTAATTGTGGACTGAAACCAGGTGTATTTGTATTCATGATCGCCATCTACAAATTCGCCAACACCTAATGATCCAATAAGCCTTACTTCTAGGCCTAATTCTTCGCTTACTTCGCGAGTTGCGGCTTGTTCAGCAACTTCGCCCTCCTCAATTTTGCCACCTGGAAGTTCCCACTGCGACAGTTCGTCAGTACTCCGGTGCAGCAAAAGAATCCTCCCGTAATCATCAAGAATGGCGCAGCCAGCTAGTTCAGTCTTTTTCACGACTACAATTTTACCATGCAACTAAAGAACCCAGTGCATGACTGGGTTCTGATAACAAATATGGAGGCACCTACGGGTAACGCTCCCGTCTACACGGTTTTGCAGACCGTTGCCTAACTTCTCGGCCAAGGCGCCATAAATAACAGTACCGGCACATTATACCGGATAGATTAGTCTGATTACTACATGTTTGTTAGTCAGAGGGATTTCGTTGTATTGGAATTGGACGAACACGCGTATTAAAGTCGTCTACAATGGCCGCCAACCCGTGAGCAACAACCTGCTCTGCAACTCTGGAACCATCGTGTGTATCTGGTATTTTCTCTACCAAAGTGACTACTGCAGGAGTGTTTTCAATTGCTGTATCCGGGTCTATTTCCCGCAGTTCATGATTAGCTGCCGCAAAGTCTAGGGCGGAAAATCTACCTAGCTCTAGCAGTTTATTACGTTTCTTCTCCTCTGCCTCGGTTAGTATTTCGCGATCCTTTAGCTCTTCATCAACCTTAGCAAATTTATCGAGCGCATATTGTGCAGTTTTAAGACCCCTTTCTGCTCTATCCCCAGGCTCTCGAGCCCTTAACTCACGCGCATAGCCTTTCTGGCCTGAACCGTACATTAAAATATCACCTATTTCTGCAGCAAAGCCAAAACCTAACTTGATAGATTTTTTAGTAATACCTAGAGTGAACCAGCCTATCTCTGTGATACGGTCGAGATTACTTTGCTTGCCTTCACCTTGTAATATATTGAAACGTTCTTGCACTGTTCCCCCCATGCTACCGCGCTTAATACCAACGAAATAGTGTATATGACAATGGCCTGTCTGATAGTGAGTTAACTAACATACCCAGTTAACCCAACACTACCTAGCCAGCCCCGCCTAATTGAACTCTTTCGAAATACACGGTATCAGCAAAGTGGAATTACCCAGCGAGCTACGATTGATAATCCAGATATACACTCCACTCATTGAAATATTTGCCAATAGCGTACAGTATTAAGTGTATGGACGATACTGAGGACGTAAAGCTGGTTCGCCAAACACTATCGGGCAACACCGAGAGTTATGCCGTGCTAGTGAAAACTTACGAGGCTCCGTTGTTGCGATATATTACCTATTTAGTACACGACCCTGATCTAGCGGAAGATGTAGTACAAGATACATTCATTAAGACATATCGCAATTTAGCAGGTTTTAAACAATCTTATAAGTTTTCGAGCTGGCTCTACCGTATCGCCCACAACACGGCCATGGACGCCGTCAAGAAGCATAGTGCAGTCATTCTGGAGGCACCTCAACTTGATCGCCTAACTGCAGTGGAGTCAAGTATTGCTGAGCGTATTGACCAGGAAATTTTAGCTAAGGATCTGGGCCGCTGTCTAAATAAATTGCCCGCAAAATATCGCGCGCCAATCTTGCTCTTCTATTTTCAGCAGAAAAGTTACCGTGACATAAGTGACATTTTGCGGATTCCGACCGCAACCGTAGGAGTACGAATTGGCAGAGCAAAAGTCCGTATGCGCGAACTATGCAAAGAATTGGAGGTACAGCCATGAGAACAAGAAATAATAAGCGCGACCATACCATCGCCCATAACATAATGCGGCGGATACAATCCGGCGAAATCGCCATGAGACCGCGCTGGCAGTTCACACTGTTTACCATACTGAACTTTGTCGGGCTGATTGCAACCGCTATCGTAACCATATATTTAGTAAACCTAGTGGTGTTCAAATTGCGACTGGCGTCCAGTGACCGGCCTATGTACGGCATGCAAGCCAGCCTAGATTACTTTGCGAGTAATTTCCCTTGGCTGGCCTTCGTATTTGGGATAGTTAGTCTTGGCCTTCTCTTGTGGCTGGCTCGTAAGCATGATTTTTCGTACCGCCTCGGCCGGTGGTTACTTCTAGCGGTAGTACTGCTCAGCATAGGCGTTGGTGCTGCATTGGCTTTTACTAGTTTCAATAACCGTCTTGAAAACTTCGGCCCTACCCGTGGCATATATAATGGACAAAAAAGCCACGGCCAGAACGGTAGTGATGGCTCCCCCGAACAGAGTGGTGACAGCACAATGCAGCGCCGCGGACAACAAAATTGAAATAAACTGCTCCTTACTTTCGTATTACATATAGAAAGGAGGAAGCAGCCATGAAAAAGATGCTACTTACGATCGGTGCGGCATTAGCAATTGCTACCGTACCAGCAGCAGTCGTCGGTGCACAGGGCTTCGGTTACCAGGGCGGTAACGCAGCAGGTACCCAAACCCAAGCACAGGCCCAGGATCAAACAGGCAACAACAGCCAAGATCAGACGCGGCTCCACCTGCACGATGGTACAGGCGAGAACCACGCTAACTGCGATGGCACGTCAGGCGACATGCACCGTTACGGTGCACGCGACTAGCCGACACACCGAGGAGAGCGAACCAATTAACAGGTTCGCTCTTTTTAATAGAAGTCTGGTGACTTGTTCGGTCTTAACTGAAATGCCGCTTTCTAGCCCAATCGAACCCGATACCTATTCAACAAACGGCGCTAGAGTGGTACAGCCAGGCAACTCTGATTTGTCAGGATATACGTCCTTACCGAGGTATTTTTCCCAGGCATTGTGCACATTTGTGATCTTCTTGAGCATTTCATCTTTTACTGAATCATCCAGGTAGGAGTAAGGACACGTATGCGAAGGTCGATTGCCACTTTGCCCTAACACGCCAATTTCAAGCACTCCAAATCCTGCGTGATACTGTGAATCATGCTTGCTAACCCGGGCAATAACCTGGCCACTTTTTACTAAATCACCTTTTTTCACAAGCGGGCTATCAACATGCTCGGTTTCAAACATTAGGTCGCTACCGCTCGGTCTGATCATAATCGTATAATCACCGCTATATATCTGCCTTACATCTTCTACTACACCATCTACCAAGGCTTCTACCTTAGTTCCAAGTGGCAATATGTACGTTGGCTGTGGGTTTCGTTTGGATGGATCGTTCGGTGAACGAGGGTCCTGCTGTCCAAAGTCACCCCAAATTTGGTTAAAATTCAGTGGAATTTTCGTAAATTCCATGTCGCCAGCTTTGTTAGTTGCCTCATTGTAATAATCTAGTTTAAATCCAATGCTTTTCATGACAATTTTATTGCTGGGTTCTGGCTTACTCGATGACACCTCTGAAGATTTTTCTTGAGAATTATTGACCGAAGGCTCTGGGGCCTTTTTGCTGGTAACTTTCCAGGCCGCAAAAACAACCACGCCAATTACGATAACAATTACTAGGACTGCAACGTGCGCAAAACCGGACTGTTTATTTGATTTATTCATGCTTATGAATAGACTATATGCTTATGCTTAAATTAAATCAATTACTGAAGGCGTAGCCATCCCTCGCAGTCCCAACAACAACCGAGTGAAGTTTATTAGGTTTAGTGGCTTGTACTGCCTTCAGTAGACATTGTCCCGTAACCCCAATCCTTCTGCCATTGCTTCATATCAGCAATTTCATTTTTCTGAGCAGAAATGATTGCGCCTGAAAGCTTTTTAATTTCGTCATGCTTAGCATTTGCCGCAGATAGTTGCGCCATTTCAACCGCGCCTTCGTGGTGTACAATCATGCTTTCTATAAAGGCTTTATCGTACTCATCACCGGTTTTATTCTTTAAGTCAGCAGACATTTCGTCCATAGATAAACTGCTCACTAATGAGTGATCGCTAGTGGTATTTTGTCAAAGAATGAGTCAATCCAAACGATCCGTTCAACCTTAAAAATCTGTCCCATAATGACCGCCCAGGGTAGTCCGGCAAAGAGAACAAGACACAGAAGCATAAGAAATGCTACGCCTTTTTGTTCGCTCGAGATATCAACATCCTTTGTAAGCTCACCAAAATAAATGAGCGGAACTGCAGTAATAATTAGTGGAAGGCTCACAAAAGCTACTCGCTTTGCGATAAGTCCTTGGCGGTCCTTAAGCTGCGCGCCAATACTAGTCAGTATGTCTGCGTAGGAAGTATTTCGTTGTATGTTATTGAGTTATCTATTGTGTTTATCCAAAAAGAACGAAGGTGGCAAGGGCGAGTAATAGCACTAATACAACTATGCTACC
>Ga0172379_10007023_pt1 | contig 14795 bp, 17 predicted proteins | sample GrowelOW334metaG_FD_119756 | JGI IMG/M metagenome (GOLD analysis project Ga0172379, IMG submission 119756) | Groundwater microbial communities from an aquifer near a municipal landfill in Southern Ontario, Canada - Groundwater well OW334 metaG | ecosystem: Environmental > Aquatic > Deep...
CTATGACTACAATTGGAGTTATTTTTAAAAAAGAAGACAAGTTGATCGCCGGGACGGCGCAGCAGGTCATTAAAGAACTGAAAAAAGATGGTTATAAGGTCAACTTGGCCAAAGCCAAGTTCGTGATCACTTTGGGGGGCGACGGGACGATCCTGCGGGCAACCAGAATGCTCGCGCCGCGCGGTATCCCGGTCCTTGGCGTTCATCTGGGTGGGGTGGGATTTCTCTCGGAAATAGAATTACGTGAATTGAAATCCGCCTTGCAAAAAATAAGGGCGGGTCAGTATAAGCTTGATGAACGGCTGATGATCCAGGCGAAAATTGGCGGGCAGACGATCACCGCTCTCAACGACCTGGTCATTACCAAAAGCGGGATCGCCCGGGTCATTAAATTCGAACTTGAAGGGATCGCTCAATATACGGCCGACGGCCTGATCTTCGCGACACCGACCGGCTCCACCGCCTACAACCTGGCCGCCGGCGGGCCGCTCCTGGCGCCGCACTCGAAGCATATTATTGTTTCCGCCATTTGCCCGCATAGCCTGAGCAATCGCTCCCTGGTCGTGGACGGGCCGGTTGATTTTGTCCTGCGCCGGGGCGACAAGGTTATTTTAACGGGTGACGGCCAGCAGATGATCGGCGTTAAGGTCGGGCAGAAAATTACGGTCAGCAAGTCAAACTTAAAAGCGCGGTTTATCCGCTTAAAAGATTACGACTTCTTTAAAAGAGTAGCGAAGACTTTTGGTTTTGGCGAAGGTTAATTGTCGAACCGGCCGGTATTGAGGGCGATCAACTTGGTCAGGTCCTCGATCTTGATGATCGGGTGAGGGTCGGACAGGTTCGGCGCCCCGGTAAAAGGAAAAACGGAAAAGAGCGATAATTTGCTGACCGCCGCGTTGGTTAATTTGTCAAAGTAATTGAACAAGGTCTGCTTTTCCAAGGCTTCCATGACTTTCGCGTTATCCATAGTGTTCATTATTTTATATTCCCCTTGATCTCGTGGCGCAGAAAAATGTCGGCGAAGACCTTGACAAAATTGCCCGTGGGCCGCTGTTGCTGGCTGATCTGCATCGCGTTGCGGACGTGGTTGACCCGTTTTTCCGACCCGACCCGGGTGATGGAAGCGACGTCATAAGATTCACGATTGTTATTGCCTGGTTGCATCTGTTGTTCCTCTCACCTATATATCGACGCCTTCGGCCATAAATTTCACTTTATTTCGAGATTTGTAGGAATTCTTATGATCGGGGCTGCCCCCTCGCTTTTGGCCAGCGCCTTGAGGTATTCCGCATAACGACCATGTTCAGCCGCTTGCTGCGGATCTCCAATCAAGGTGTAACACTCGCTCCGGAGCTTCGAGATCAATGAAAAAAACGGATCGATCGTTTCCACCGTTTGCAGGGTTAGAAGTGCTGTTTTACTGCCCGGTGCCTTATTTTTCTGGAAGACTGAATCCTCGTTCAGATCTCGCACCTTACGCTGCAAGAAATAAAGCATCAACATTGCGGTATAGAGAAAGCTGCTTCCTATTACCAGTTTATAGTTTGAGTAGACCCAGCTTAAACCGATCCGGCGCCAGAAAAACCAGGGCCCAATCCCGGTCGCATAATTCCGGTGTTGCTTGTTGAAGCAGGCTAGCGCGGGGCTGCCATCAAGCGCATGTGCCGCTTGGACGGATAAACCGAGCTCCTGGCTCACCAAGGCAAATATCCCCGCCCCTAATATGCAGTTGCCGATCGTATTATATTGACCACCTATATTTCCCAATGTCGAGGATAGCGCAACCAATGGGTCAACCCCGTAAGGCGAATAATACAATTTTTCCCCAAGCAACTTATATAATGGTTTGATCTTTATGGTTGGCAGTTTTGCTTTGGTTAAACTGACTATCTGCTCAAACATTTCGATCCCCTCCAGGACCTTTTCCGCTTTCAGTTCACCCGCCGCCGTAAATAATCCTGCCAGGCTTGCCAAGGTCGTACCCAATCCCATTTCCAGTTTAAGCATTTTATCAATAAAGATATCAGGCTTGTCTTGACTTGGCAGCGGGTTATCGCGCAAGAACGCCTCTCGATCGACCGTTTTAATTGTACCGGGGATGTTGCGTGGCTTAAATAGCAGTAAATGCCCAGTTCCTTGGCGCATCGCCGGCGGAATGAAAGCTCTTATATCATAGTTTTTCATATTGGTTATCCACCAATTATTCGTTACCTTTGGAAAGAAATTTCAGCCAATTACCCGCCCGTATTATGTGTTATAATAAACCTGACGAAAAATGGACCAAATTCTAAAAAGCCGCTACAAGATCTCGGACAAAATTTCTGAAACGCCCTTCAGCGTGACCTATCGCGGATTATTTATCGGGACCGACAAGCCGGTGATCATCAAGATATATAAACGGGGGACGCTGAACTCATTGCTGATCCGGGAAATGAAGAAGAAGGTCCTCGGCTTATCACTGCTTAACCACCACAGCGTCGCCAAACTGTTTGACGGCGACTACGGCTGGCAAGGTTTTTACTATGTCCGGGAGCAGATCGAGGGGGAATCGCTGCAGGCGATCATGCAGCGAAAGGGGAAGATTGACATCGATAAGGCGGTGGCGATCGCCGATCAGGCCTTAACGGCGTTGGCCGCGGCGCACGAAAAAGGGATCTTGCACGCCGGCTTAAAACCGACCAATATTTTTATCGATAATCAGGGAATAGTAAAATTGACCGATTTTGTCGTCCAGGGAGAGATCAAGGATTCGCTGCCGCAAAAGATCTTCAGCCTGATGGATAACGGGCAATACACCTCGCCGGAGGAGCTGGAAGGGAAGCCGCTGTCGCCCGCCGCCGATGTTTTTTCCCTGGGGATGATCCTTTATGAAATGGTTTCCGGGAAACCGGCTTTGCCCGAGCATGGGCTGGCCGGGAGCATTAAAAAGCTGAAAATCGACGGGCTGATCCCCAAGGAAGAATTGGCGCCGTTCCCTCAATACTTAAAGGACGTGCTGATCAAGTCGTTAAGGAAAGACCCGTTATTAAGATTTCTCACGGCCAATGACTTCCGCCAAAGCCTGGAAAATAAAAGGGTGATCGAAGCGCCGGTCGCCGACCAAGAGCTGGCCGCGATCTTTGAAAACATTGTGACCCAATATGGCGGGGAGGAGATCGACCGCAACAGCGAAGTGCTCCAGGAAGTCGGCCGGATCGAGATCCGCTGGGGGAAAGAAAAGCATCGGAACTGGATCTTGGCGGTTTTTATTGCCGCCGCCGTCGCTCTGGGCATTTTATATGCTTTCTTTTTTGCGTTATAAATATGATAGTTGATTATTTGAGCTTTTATTTTGTATTGGTCATTATCATGGCTTTGGCGGTCACGCTGTTCGTGCTTAAGCTGAGGATCGCTTCGCCTAAGTGGGTGCTGGGGTTGGTTTTTTTCTTTATTATCATCCCGCTGATTGTTGGATATTATTACATTGTCTATTTTGAATCTTTGCCGGAGGCGATCATCCCCGATGTAACTGGCTTGCCGTTTGAAGTTGCCCAGACGAGGATCGAGGCTTTGGACCTTGAAGTCAGAAATGCCGGTTCCGCCTTTGAAGCGAAATACCCTGAAGGGTATGTCATTTCCCAGCGGCCGGAAAGCGGGCGGCATGTTAAAATTGGGAGGGTGGTTAATCTAATCGTCAGCGGCGGCAAACGGAAGGTGGTCGTGCCAAATTTGTTGGGCAAACCGTATACGCTGGCGGACAGCATTTTAAGCCCCGCCGAATTGCACGTCGGCGAGATCAGGTACGAGCAAAATCTTAACGTCGCGGAGGGGACCGTCCAAGCTCAGGAACCCTTGCCGGGGGAAGAGATTGACAATGGGAGTGGGGTCGACCTGATCGTTGCAACCACACTCGAGGTCAAAACCGAGGAAGGGAGCGAGGAAACAGAATGATAAAAATAGCGCCTTCGATCTTGTCCGCCGATTTTCGTAACTTGGAAAAAGAGATAAAAAAAGTTGAGGCGGCTGGCGCCGACTTGATCCATATCGATGTCATGGACGGGCATTTTGTCCCGAACATCACGATTGGCCCGCTGATCGTCAAAGCTTGCCGGCAGGCGACCAAACTGCCGCTTGATGTCCACTTGATGATCGAGAATCCCGACCGTTATATCCCCGATTTTGCCAAAGCCGGAGCGGACATAATTACTATCCATGTTGAAACAGTGAAAAACCTGGAATCGGATATCGAACTGATCAGGCAGAATAATGTTAAGCCGGGCGTCGTGGTCAATCCTGGCACCCCGATCGAATCGGTCTTTCATGTCCTGGATAAAGTAGCGATGGTCTTGCTGATGTCGGTCAATCCCGGCTTTGAGGGACAAAAGTTCATGCCGGAGGTTCTGCCAAAGATTAAAAAGCTGAAGACGGAATGCGGAGTGCGGAATTTGGAATTGGATATTGAGGTTGATGGGGGAATTAATCCGCAGACCGCCAAAGAAGTTATCAACGCCGGCGCCAACGTCCTTGTCGCCGGGTCGGCGATCTTCTACTCCAACGATTACAAAAAAGCGATATGTGGACTGAAGACGACATAAGGTTTATGCGCGAAGCGCATGACCTGGCCAAGTCGGCCGAAGGGCGAACCACGCCTGATCCGATGGTTGGCGCGGTTGTGGTCAGACAGGGGCGGATCGTTTCGATGGGATATCATGGCGAAGTTGCCACGCCCCATGCCGAAGCCTGGGCGATCCAGAAAGCGGGGAGCGAAGCGCGCGGCGCCACGCTTTATCTTAACTTGGAACCATGTTGTTTTTTTGCCAAAAAGAATAATCCCCCGTGCACCGAAGCCATCATAAATTCCGGCATTCGGCGGGTTGTCGCCTCGATGAAGGACCCAAACCCGCTGGTCAACGGCCGGGGGATCGCCAAGCTCAAACGGCATGGGATAAAAGTTGAGGTTGGCTTGCTGGAAAAAGAGGCGCGCCGGCTGAACGAAGTTTTTGCCAAGCATATCACGACCAAGAAGCCGTTCATTGTGATGAAGACTGCCATGACGATCGATGGCAAGATCGCGACCCGGACCGGTGCTAGCCGCTGGGTGGCTGGGCCCGAATCGCTCCGCTTCGCGCATCACCTGCGCAATATTTATGATGCCATTCTTGTCGGTATTAATAATGTTCTGGTCGATGACCCGCAGCTCAACGTCCGGCTGGTAAAAAAGGTAAAAAATCCGGTTCGGATTGTCCTTGATGCTTTTGCCAGGACGCCGGTCAGGTCAAAAGTGGTTTCTCATCCGGGCGGGAAAACGATCATTGCTGTCGGCCCCAAGGCTCCGGCGAACCGGATCAAAGCGCTACAAAAGGCAGGGGTCGAAGTATTAAAACTACCCGCGCCAAAAGATTTAATTGATATTAAAGCGCTGGTCAGAGAGCTGGGAAAAAGAAGGATCACCAGCCTGTTGGTTGAGGGAGGAGGAGAAGTGAATGCTTCTTTTCTCAAGGCAAAAGAAGTTGATAAGGCCTATTTTATTATTGCACCAAAGATCTTTGGTGGCCGAGAGGCCAAAACGCCGGTGGAGGGGGAAGGGATCAATTTGCCGAGGCAGGCTGTCTGGTTAAAACAGGTCCACCAGGAAAAATTAGGCGAAGACATCCTAGTCTCCGGCTACTTTTAATGTGCTACGCTATCCCCGGCAAAGTAATCGCGATCGAAGGCAAGACGGTCTCGGTCGATTATTTTGGTGAAAAAAAGAAAGCGATCAACGAGATCGTCAATTTAAAAGTCGGCGATTACATTTATGCCCAGGGCGGGTACGTGATCCAAACGGTCCCTGAGAAAGAGGCGGTTGAAGTCCTCGAGACTTGGAAAGAATTGTTTTTTGAGCTTCGCGCAACCGACGTTCGCCTCTCTCGCCGGCCGGAGGAAGAAACCGGGATCAGCAAGCAGTTCTCTTTGATCCTCGACAAAGCGGCCGAGGCCCAGGAGCTCAAGCGGGACGAATTACTCTTATTGCTCAAGACCGAAAATCCGGCCGAACTCGATCAGCTCTACAAAACCGCGAACTTCCTCCGCCAAAAACACCTCTCGAACTCCTGCTGTGTCCATGGCATTATTGAATTTTCTAATTATTGCATGAATGATTGCGTCTATTGCGGCATCCGCCGGAGCAACGCGATCCTTAACCGCTATCGGATGACAGACGAAGAGATATTAGCCGCGGTTGCTGAAGCGGTCGAAAAGCATGGTTTTAAGGCGCTGGTCCTGCAGTCAGGCGAAGACCCGGAGTTTACGACCGACCGTTTAGCTGGCTTGATCAAAGAGATAAAGAAGCGGCACGCGGTCTTATTGTTTGTTTCCGTCGGGGAAGTAGGAGAAGATGGGCTAAAAAAACTTTATGCGGCGGGCGCCCGGGGGCTTCTAATGCGCTTCGAAACCAGCGATCCCCTGTTATATTCCAATATTCATTGCGGCGACGAACTTGAAGAGCGGCTAAGCAATCTGCGCGCCGCCTATCAAATAGGCTATTTGGTTGTGACCGGCGGCCTGATCGGACTGCCAGGGCAAAAAGACGAATCACTGCTCAATGATATTTTATTAACTAAAGAATTGAACGCCGAAATGTACAGCTTTGGCCCGGTCTTGCCGGCAGGGCCAAAGACTGATTTGGTTTTAAAAGTTTTGGCGATCAGCCGGATCGTCGATCCCAAAAATGCCAAAATAGTTGTGACGACGGGGTTTGAAACACTCGATCCCGAAGCCCGGCGGAAAGGGCTCTTGGCGGGGGCCAACTCGGTCATGCTGAACGTTACCCCGCTGAAGTATCGGCAACTCTACAATATATACCCCAAACGAGCACACGAACAAGAAACAATCGAAGAGCAGATCAGAACCACCCTTGACCTCCTTTATTCCCTGGGTCGCGCACCGACCGATCTAGGTATCTGATATCTCTCGACAAAAACCATTTTTTGCCTTAAAATATAGTAATAATCGGTTGTGAGAAGAATCACAATGGAATTTTTTCTTTATGCAAGCATACTTTATCAGCCAAGCAGAATTAACCGCGCTTATTTCGAGTCTCCTTAAAGACTCGATCGTTATCGCTCCAGTCTCTTTCCAAGGGAAGAATATTTTACAACCGATCAATGAAGGGACTGCCGGCAACGTAAACCTGTCCGGCTACCGGACAATCGAGCCGTTCAAATCATTCCTTTTTAAAATAACGGAAAAAGTTGCCGAATATTTTAACGTTGACCAGCCAGCGTCCGGCAAAAAACTGGTTTTTTTGGGCGTCCGCGGCTGCGACCTTGAGGCGTTGGAAGTTTATGATAAAGTTCTGGGGGAAGGGGAATTCGCCGATCCGTCTTATCTGGCCAACCGCCAGGACATTCTATTAATAGGCGCGGACTGTACCGATTGCGGCCCGACCTGCTTTTGTACGATGGTGGGGGGGCGGCCGTTCCCTTATCAGTTGTTCGATCTTAACCTTTCGCCAGTGGCCGGCGGCTACGTGGCTGAGGCCAGGACAGAAAAAGGGGAAGGGCTCATTGCCTTATACAACAAAGCGTCAGATGAGCAGGTCAAGGAAAAAGAAAATATCCGGCAGCAAGTGATAGCAAAACTTGAGGCGAATAACCAGGAGTACAAATGCCATTGCACGATCAATTGGGATGAAGCCCATAAACTGAATCTGGAAAATACCAAAGCTTGGCAGACGATCACCAAGAATTGCGTGGAATGCAGCGGCTGTAATTTCATTTGCCCGACGTGTACTTGTTTTCTGCTTTTGGATCAAAAAGCAAACGAACAGAACGACCGCTTCAAGGTTTGGGACGCGTGCTTGAAGAGCGGGTATGCCAAGGTTGCCGGCGGGGCGAATTCACGCCCCAAGCTTTACGAACGACTGCAGAACCGCTATCACTGTAAATTTGACTATTCTTTCGACCGGCTTGGCCGGTATACCTGCGTCGGGTGCGGCCGCTGTATCGACGGCTGCGCTGGGAATATCGATATGCGCAAGGTTTACGCCGAACTGGTCAGGCAGGCGCCGCTCACGGCGAAGTTGGAATAAAATGAATTGTAACGGACAAAATCCATATCGACCGATTAAAGCGAGGACGGAAAAGGTGATAACCGAAACGTCCAACATCAAGACGTTTGTCTTTCGTCCGGAAGAGCCGCTGACCTTTCTCCCTGGCCAGTTCATGTTGGTAACAATTCCGGGGGTCGGAGAATGTGCCTTCACGCCGTCTTCTGATTATAAAGTTACCGAAACCTTGGAATTTACTATTATGCGGGCGGGCTCGGTCACAGCACTTATCCACCAGTTAAAAGCCGGGGATACGGTTGGCCTGCGCGGGCCGTACGGAAAACCTTATCCATTGAAAGATTATCACGGCAAAGATGTTTATGTGGTTGGCGGTGGCGTCGGCCTGGCGCCACTCCGGGCGCTTCTCTATGGGTTAAACCACGAGATTGATCATTTGAACAAGGTGGAAGTCCGTTTTGGCTCGAGATCACCCCAGGATATCTGTTATAAGGATGACCTGCCAAACTGGGAGAAAAGGAAAAAGACCAATATTGTGATCTCGGTCGACAGCGCGGCTCCCGGCTGGACCGGCAATGTCGGCTTAGTAACGACGATCCTTAAGGACGACGATGTCGATGTCAAAAACGCGGTCGCGGTCGTCTGCGGGCCGCCGATCATGATGAAGTTCGTCAACAAGCGCTTGCTTGATATGGGGTTTGCGCCCAAAGATATTTACTTGTCGATGGAAAAGAACATGAGCTGCGGGATCGGCAAATGTTTTCATTGCAATCTGGGGAAATATTTCGTTTGCAAAGATGGTCCGGTCTTTACCTGGGAGCAAATAAAGGATATACCGGAACCGTGGTAACGCGTAACGGGTAACGAGAATATGGAAATTAAAAAATCAAAATGTTTGTTTTGTTCCTTAGGATGCGGAGTTTCGTTCCGCGCGGAGGGGGACAAAATAGTGGCGCTCGATTATGACAAATCTGACCCGGTCAACCTCGGAGCGCTTTGTCCGCGCGGCCACTACAACATTGAAATGGTCAACCATCCCGGCCGGCTGACGGAACCGCAGATTGGCAAACGGAAAGTTTCCTGGGAAGAAGCGGTCGCCTTTATCCGGCAGGAGCTGAAACTGTTCAATAAAGAAGAGATCGGCTGTTTGGTTTCCTGCCTGCTCAGCAACGAATCGGCTTTGGCGGCGGCCAGGCTGGCGCAAGCGCTCGGGATCAAGAATATTTTGACGGCCGGCGCGGCGGCTGACCTTGAAGCATATGAGGGAAATAAATGGGAAGTCCCGGGCGCTAACCTGGCTACTCTTGAATCATTAGAACAATCGGAAGCGCTTTTAGTTGTCGGTGACATTTTAAGCCGGGCGCCGGTCCTCTCTAAACGGCTCAACAAGGTTAAGTACGGCAAACGAGGAAATAAAATAATTGTTATCGACCCGAACAGCACCCATACCAGTTGGTTTGCGACCAACCATTTAGTCTGCCGGCCGGGAACAGAAGCAGTGGTGCTGGCTGCTTTGGCAGGCGAGCTTCCGTATCCAGCAGCGGAGAATATTTCCGGTGTACCGGCCGTTAAACTACAACAAGCGGCCGAAGCCTTCCGCGCTGCGACGGCGGGGACGGTGATCTACGTGCCGCAAAGCAAGAAGCAACGAAGTGACCTAGCGGTTTATTACGCCAAAAAGTTAGCCGCCGCTTCCGATAATAAACGGTATCTTGTCTACTACCTGTTCGGCAACACGCTTGGGGTCAACACGATCATTGACCGGGAAGCGCCCGACCACCCGACTTATCACGAACTGCTGGCCAAGATCGACCGGGGGGAGATCAAGAGCCTGCTGATGTTCGGCGAAGATATTTCTGCCGGGCATGCCGAGTTGCAAAAACGGTTCCGGATGCTGAAGTTCGTTGTTTTTGCCGGCCACTTTGAGAGCGAATCGCCGGCGATCTATGATAACAGCATAATTTTACCGCTGGCGACCCAATTTGAAGGGGGGGGCAGTTATCTTTTGGCCGACGGGATGATCGCGTCGTGTCAACCGGTCGTGCCGGGAGCGGGGAGCGAAACATTAGCGAAGATCTGCGGTTTATTGGCGTACATCAATGTCGGCAGCCAAGATGGAGCAGAGTGCGTTGGCCGCGGCCTGATCAGTAAGATTAAAAATGAGGGGGAAGCCCTGGCTGAACTGAAAACGATCGAACCTGCGGAGAGTACTCCCGGCAAACCGATCACCTATTTTGGCAACAACCATCTGGTCAGCAACTTCTTCTGGTATCAGGTGAATAAAGGTGGTTAGGTTGATAGGTGGTTAGAGAAAAATGGCGAAAAGAATATATTTAAACTTAGATTTGTGTTGCGGTTGCAAGAGCTGCGCGGCCGCGTGCGCCTACGGGCACCATCTGCAGTCGCTGCTTGGCCACTCCAAGCTGTCGGCGGCAGAGTTGCCGCTCCACTGCCTGCATTGCGACCAGCCGGCCTGCACGGCCGCCTGTCCGAACGAAGCGATGAAGAAAATGGAGGACGCGACCGTCCTGCGCAGCCAGTATCGCTGCGTCGGCTGCCGTTCCTGTTCAGTTGCCTGTCCTTTTGGCGTTATTCAGCCAGACTTGGAAAAGCATATTACGCCAAAATGCGACCTCTGCCTCGACCGGCTGGCCGAAGGGGATATCCCGCGCTGTGTGGCAACCTGCACCTCGGGCGCGTTATCGTTCGCCGAAGTTGATGAACAAGTCGTTGATAAGAATAAGAACCTGATCTCTGTTAGAATGTTGTCTAATTTTGTCGGCAGGAGGCGGTAACTATGGGAAGAGTTGAAGAACATATGGATAAGGCTTGTTCACTGTTGCGCGAGGGAAAACTGCGCGACGCGATCAAGGAATATAAAGCGGCCCTGGAGATCGACCCGGAGAACGCGATCGCCCACAAAAGCCTGGGGAGCATTTATTACCGGCTAACGATGCTCGACGAGTCGATCACCGAATTTGAGCTGGCGGTCAAGCATCATCCCAAGTATGCCGACGCTTATTACGAGCTTGGCGTTTCGCTTTATCGCCGCGGACGGCTCGAAGATTCGATCAAAGCGTTCGAAAAAGCGGTCGAGATCAACCCGAACTTCCACATCGCCCGCTACTGGCTCGGCCTCTCATTTTATTATTCCGGCAAGCTGCTGAAAGCGATCGAATATTTTAAGCAGGTGCTTGATAAGGAGCCGCACGTAGTTATCTCTCGCTATCATATGGGGGTTGCTTACGCCCGGTTGAGTAAGTTTAACGACGCGATCGAGGAATTTGAGCTTGTCCTCAAAGATGTGCCGGCGAGCGCCGCCGCTTATTATAATTTGGGCAAGGCCTACTATAATAAAGGGGACGTGGAAAAGGCGGTCAACGCTTTTGGCAAAGCGGTCGAGATCGATCCGGAAGACGAGCGGTCGAAAAAGAACCTGTTAATGCTGGAGGATTTGAAGAGCAGGTTCTTCTAAATTGAGATTGGAAACCTGCGGCTGAACGCCGCGGTTTCCAAAAAATATGATAAAACTATTGTTTGATTATTTAATATTTCCGGGGTGCCTGTTCTGCGCGGTGGCCGGACTGCTGGCAACGTGGGTGGACAGGAAAGTGACCGCTCGGCTGCAATACCGGGTCGGCCCGCCCTGGTTCCAGCCGTTCGCCGATATTGCCAAGTTACTCGGCAAGGAAACAATCGTGCCGGAGGGGAGTGCCAAATATACTTTTCTTGGTGCGCCGCTGGTCGGGCTGGCCGGGGTGACCCTGGTCGGAACACTGCTTTGGCTGGTTGGCCTGAACCTGGGCCGGACCTTTGTCGGCGACTTGATCGTGGTTATGTATTTGCTGACCCTGCCGTCCCTGGCGATCATTATTGGCGGGTCGGCGTCGCGCAACCCGCTGGCGGCGATCGGCGCCAGCCGCGAAATGAAACTGATCCTGGCGTATGAATTGCCGTTCATTCTATCCGCCTTTACTGTTGTTCTCCGCACTGGGTCGCTCCAGCTGGGAGAGATCATCGGCTGGCAATTAGCTAATGGGCCGCTCCTCTGGTCTTTTTCCGGCCTCCTCGCTTTTGGCGCGGCGCTGTTGGTGGTCCAGGCGAAATTGGGCGCGGTGCCGTTCGATATTCCGGAAGCGGAGCAGGAGCTCGCCGCCGGGCCGATCATCGAGTATTCCGGGCCGGCCTTGGCCGTGATCAGGCTGACCCGGGCGATCCTTTATTTCATTCTGCCGTTGTTCCTGACGATCATGTTCCTGGGAGGGATCGACGTTTGGTTCCCGTTGAAATATCTGGCGGTCCTGACTTTGGTCATCCTGATCAAGAACACTAATCCGCGCCTGCGGATCGACCACGCGCTCCGGCTTTTCTGGGGGCCGGTCACGATCGCGGCGGCGGCTGGTTTCATTTTGGCTTTGCTGGGGAAATAAGATGTTTAAAAATATATTTAAATGGGGGCTAAAGAAGTCGCTCTGGGTTTACCATGCGGGAGCGGCGGCCTGTAATAATTGCGACATCGAGATCCTGGACATGCTGACGCCGCGGCACGATGTTGAGCGGTTCGGCGTGATGCTGGTCGGTTCGCCGCGGCACGCCGATGTTTTGCTGGTGACCGGCGTCTGCAACCGCCAGACGGCGCCACGGCTGAAACGGCTTTATGAGCAGGTGCCCAAGCCATGTTTGGTGATCGCGATCGGGAGCTGCGCCTGCTCGGGCCATTTCTTTCGCGACAGTTATAATTATGTCAGCCCGATCGACCAGATCATCCCGGTCGACGTTTATCTCCCCGGCTGCCCGCCGAAGCCGGAGGCGATGATCGACGCGGTCATAAAGGCGGTAGGAAAAATTAAATGAGCATATTGGAACAAGTTAAAAATAAATTTAGCCAGCTAGAGGTTAACGAAAAAAATCCAAAGCGGATCTATCTCAACGCGGATAACGAGACGGCCAAAGCGGTCGTCCTCTATCTTTTTCACGATCTAAAGGCCCGCTTATCAACGATTACCGGACTGGATTCTCGGCCAGGGGTTGAACTTTTATACCACCTGGCGGTTGACAGCGAAGCTAAGGTGATAACCGTCAGGACGTTGGTCGCGAAGCCGGAGCTGCTGATCGCCTCGGTGACGCCGGAGATCCCGGCGGCGGAGTGGGTCGAGCGGGAGATCGCCGAGATGCTGGGCGTCAAGTTCACTGGCCACCCGAACCTGGCCACGCTGCTGCTGCCGGACGACTGGCCGGCCGGCGTTTATCCGCTCCGCAAGCAAACATTTGAATCAAAACAAGAATTGAAAGAGATAGAGAATTAAAATGGCAAAAGAAACAATGATCCCGATCGGCCCGTACCATCCGCTCCTGGAGGAGCCGGAGTTCTTTAAGTTCTACGTTGAAGGGGAAAAGATCGTTGACGCCGAAGTGCGCGTCGGCTACAACCACCGCGGCGTCGAAAAGATCTCCGAAGGGAAAACCTTTGACCAGGCGACTTTTGTCGTCGAGCGGATCTGCGGGATATGCTCGACCTCCCATCCGTTCGCTTATGTCCGGGCGGTCGAGGATATTTCCGGCATCGTCCTGCCCGAACGGGCGGAGTATATCCGGACGATCATCGGCGACCTGGAACGGATCCACAGCCACCTTCTCTGGGTCGGGCTGGCCGGCCATTTTATCGGTTATAACACGGTCTTTATGTGGGCCTGGAAGTACCGCGAACCGGTCCTCGACATGTTCGAGATCATTTCCGGCAACCGGAACCATTACAATATGTTCAAGGTTGGCGGCGTCCGCCGCGATATTAAAGAGACCGATGTCCCCGGCCTGCTCAAAGCGATCGACGATGTTGAGCGCTTTTGCGGCATGCTCCTGAAAGCGGTGATTGATGACCCGGTGATCAAAGCCCGCTTGAAAAATGTCGGCATCCTGAAAAAAGAGGACGCGATCGCCATGGGCGTTGTCGGCCCAGTAGCCAGAGCGTCTGGCATACCGATCGATGTCCGCAAAGACCACCCTTACGCCGCTTACGACCGGGTCAATTTTGAGCGGATCGTCATGGACGGCGGCGATGTTTTCAATAAGGCGGCGATCCGCCTCCTGGAATGCATTGAGTCGACCAAGATCATCAGGCAATGCTTGAAGCAGATGCCGGCCGGGCCGATCGACGCCGCCGTCCGGGAAGTTGGGGTCGGCGAGGGGATCGGCCAGCACGAAGCGCCGCGGGGCGAATGCATCCATTACGTCCGCTCCAATGGTTCTAATTATCCGGAGCGGCACAAGATCCGCGCCCCTTCATTCATGAACGTCCCGTCCTTCAAACTGACCGTGATCGGCGAATCGATCGCCGACGCCGCCCTGATCACCGCCGCGGTCGACCCGTGCTACTGCTGCACCGAGCGGATGGCGATCGTTGACCGGGAGAGCGATCGGGTCCTGCTGACCGGCGAAGAGATGGTCAGGCTAAGTCAGGCCAAAACGGAGAAGCTCAAACAAAAATGTCTTTACTAACCTACATAATTGTATTGCCGATTATCGCGGCCGCCCTTTGCTTGCTGTTTAAGCGAGCCGCCGCCGCGATCGCTTTCGTAATGTCGGTCGAAGCTTTGTTCCTGGCTTATTCCCTTTTTACCGGGGGGAACCAAGAGTTGCCGCTGCTCAGCCTGCAAGCGTATCCGCTCAATTCAGGCATTTATTTGATCGCCGCGCTGATCACTTTATTGACCGTCCTGTACTCGCTCAAATTTATCGGGCGGCATGAACGGCTTGGTGAATATTACAGCTA
>Ga0172379_10007024_pt1 | contig 14795 bp, 16 predicted proteins | sample GrowelOW334metaG_FD_119756 | JGI IMG/M metagenome (GOLD analysis project Ga0172379, IMG submission 119756) | Groundwater microbial communities from an aquifer near a municipal landfill in Southern Ontario, Canada - Groundwater well OW334 metaG | ecosystem: Environmental > Aquatic > Deep...
ATATTCGTCCTGCTTAAGCGTGCAGTCTTCATTATACGGACCGTCCGGTAATTTAACTTCTTCCGCCAAATTTTCATCTGGCTGATTGATGTCCGCTCCGCCCTCCAAACAGGCTTCATCGCTGGCTTTGAATCCTTGATCGCAATATCGGCAGGTATCGCCATCGATGTAGCCGTTTCCGGCTTTGCACCGATCGGCAAACGCTTGGCGATCGCCCGACAACCATTTTTCATATTCCTTTTTCACGTATTCATCGGCCTCTTTTTCACTCATGCCGATCTCATCGCAATAATCGCCGTGAAAAGCGCATTTGCAATATTGAAAATTGATATGGATGCCGCAAAATTCATCCTTGATATCCGGCTTGTTAAAATCCTCCGAACGGCCGACGCCGGCCGGCGATATGCAGCCGGTCAATAAAAAAAGTGAGGCCAGGCCGACGATGATCAATGGTTTCATATTGTTTATTTAAATCATTCCCGCTATCCCCGCCCATTAACTTTACGTCAATTTAGCGTAATTTTCAATATATTAAATGTCGGGCTGACTACTATTTAAAAACCTCGCCGCAGGCGAGGTTTTTAAAATTATCCTGATAATTTTTTTCCGGATGTTCCGTAACGGATGGCGCGGCCGTAAACCATAAAAAATATCGATTTATTGCGCAAGGTCTCCGATGTAGAAATTCGGTAAGAAACCTCTGGCCGTCTCCGAATGAGGCGTGTTCGAGCCCATCGGACGGGTTTCGAACAAAGTGGTCGCATCCTTGCCGCAACCTGCTAAGATCGCCGCGCCGCCCGGATGCTTGCTGCCGGCGATGAACTGTGTAACATCATAGACCTTGCCGTTGATCGCAAACCAGCAATCGGTCGATGTCGCGTGCCGGCTGATTTCCGGCAGTCCGAAAAGTTTCACCGGCAATTGATTTTTATCAGTCTGGTCGGTGGTGGTGCTTTCGGTTTCAGCCGCTGGGATCGGCGTTTTAGCGGCATATTGGTACCAAAATATCCCGCCGGTGATAATGATCAAGCCGACCACGATCGCAATGATTGTTTTCATAAAGTTTTTTTAGGTTATTAATGCCTTTCCGATATACTCTACCCGGTCTTTTTTGTAAAGATGGCATACTGTGGATAAATCGGCCGATAATTGAAAAAAACCGCCCCGATGAGGGCGGTTCCGATCAATTTTTGAAATAAATCTATTCGATCTTGGTGCTCGTTTATCATGATAAGCCATGGTCGTTGAAGCATCGGCCGTATTTCTTATCAATGACCTGGATGTGCTCCAAGATCCAGCCGTTCAGGAAATCGAGGATCTGCGCGCCGACGTCCGACTCCCGTTTCAAAAATCGCTCATGCAATTCGTTTATTTTTTCTATGTAGATGTGATGTTGCTCAATGTGGCTCGGCGCGTCGGTGTAGTTGAATTTTTTGAAATACTTCTCTTCCTCGCCGAAATGAAATTCGACGTAGGCCTTCAGGTCATAGATCGTCTTCTCAAGCAGAGCCGGATCGTCATCGAGTCCGTCCTGCAGGTCATTCAGGATGGAAAACAGTTTCTTATGCTGCGCGTCGATCAGTTTGACGCCGACGCTGTATGACGGTTGCCAGATGATTTTTTGCATAGAGATGCGGCTGGATCAGGCTAGCTTCGTGTCTTTGCCGGATTCCAGAATCCTTATTATCTTGTCTAATTTATCGCTTTCGATCCGCGACAGGGCTTTTTGTACTGCCTCTATCTCTTTCTTCGCTCTTACATTGGTCGCGAAATCTTCTTCGGCGTGCAAGCGGTCGCGTTCGTTCTGCCGGTTCTGTGACATCATGATGATCGGGGCGGCGTAGGCCGCCTGGGTGGAAAAAAGCAGATTTAAGAGGATGAACGGGTAAGGATCCCAGCGATAGATATAGCCGACGATGTTCGCGATCATCCAAATAACCACTAAGACCGTCTGGAAAATGATAAAATTCCACGAACCCATGCCTTTAGCCAGCCTATCGGCGATCGTTTGTCCGAAAGTCAGGCTGTCTTTGTGTTTTTGATGCCAGGTTCTTTCTCTATTATCCATACGTATTGATTATTAGGAACACTCTTACATAAATTTACCTTTTTTGGCCCGATTATGCAAATAATGACCGCCGCGAATCCCGCGGCGGTCATTATGATCGTATCGGAAATTTTCGTCATTTCGGTTTCCAATCGGTCGCCTGCATCATTCCGAATTTATTCCCTTCTGTATCGATGCCGCTGGCGAACCAGCCCACGCCTTTGATCTCGCTTTTTTCCCGTGTTATCTTGCCGCCGTTCTTTTTTACCGCGGACATCGCTTTGTCCAGATCGTCGACCATGATCGTACAATCATAAGTGTAAATCTTCTTATCTTGCGGCCGCTCATAAAGGCCGCCATTGATGCCGGGCGTGTCCGCGGGTCCGGTGGTCAGTCCCCAATAATCCATGCCGCCCTGATCTTCGGCGCTCATCATTTTTTCAATCTTCCAATCGAAAGTTTTTTCGTAGAAAGACTTGGCTCGCGGGACGTCGTCGGCCTGGATCTCGAAATGAATCACACGATTTGCCATACGCGTTATTTTAATTATTAGATCCAGACTTTATCGAATTAATCTAATTTCCGCAAGCGCCTGAACCCGTACGATCTGAACCGGCCGTAACATGAATTTCATATCGCTCGGCTTGCCAAAAAAACGACCGGTATGACCGGCCGTCGATTATTCGCCAACTGCTCTATTGTTTTTTTCTTTTGAACGCCCTATGGAGGCGAAATAACACGATGGCGATAAAAATCGTCCCGGTCAGCCAATAAACCACCTTTAGCGCCAGGGTCTGGCTATCGGTGCCGATAAATACGCTGTGGACAAAAACATAGCCGAATAGCGGGTAGGTAAAATCATGAACGACCCGCCATAATTTCGGCCACTTAAGCCTGGCCGCGAGCGAGCTGATCATGATGATAGCTAACAGGTAGAAAGCAAAGATGCCGAGAAAGACGTAGATCGGCTTATAGTCAGTCGCGAATGGTATGAATATGTCAGCTAATGAGAAAAATAAGAACTTATCAAACAGGAGTGATGACATATGCGTCAACACCATTGCGCCTAAAGATATGCTCAGATACTTATGGATGCTCCAGGCTTCGACCGGATTTGTAAACCGATAGAGAAAGCCGGTGTTCATGCCGACGCCCCAGACAATGACGACGAATAACAATAGATAGGCGGTGATGGCCGCCGCCCGTGAAATATACCAAGGCAGGCTCGGCAGGCGAGTTTTTATATTTTCTCCCAGGAGATCATTCACGATATTGCCCGAACCGATCTCCTTGCCTTTCAAGATGACGCTCGTACTCGTCCCGGACATTGCGGCCGTGGATGTAGCTCCGTCAGTGACCGGTCCATGGATAACCAGCTCGACTGCCCGATTCATAAAGCCCAGATAAAATCCGGACAGACCGGCGACTGACAATATAAATATCAATATGACCGTTTTTTTCATAGGCGTTCGTTAAATGAACTCTAGATCCGGAATAATCGCATCGCTCTTTTGGACAGAGATAACCGGCCATCTTTGAAAAAGATCAAGACCGCTGATTCCGCCTGCTTTTCGATGAAACCCAAACCCTCTTTTTCTCCCAGAATCAGTACTGTCTTGGCAAAAACATCCGCCGATCCGGCGCTCGACGAAACGGCGGTCACCGCCAGGATATCATTTACGACCGGCAAACCGCTCCTTGGATCGATCAAATGATGCCAGGAAAAATTACCGTTGTTTCCTTTGCGCTTGAAGACGCCTGAAGTAGCGATACCGCATTTTTGCCCATGAGTCCGGATCCAAAATATTTCCTTGCCCGGATCATTCGGATCCTGCACGCCGATCTTCCAGCCCGCGCCGGCCGCATCGCCGCCTTTGACCGAGAGGTCGCCGCCCGCGGATATCCAGTAATCATCGACCGACGAAAAAAGATCATCACTGAGACGATCGACGATGAAACCCTTGCCCAGGCCGCCGAAATCAAGACGCATGCCGCGCGGTTTTTTTACCCGGTCGCCGTCAATCTCGAGTTCCCGGAAGCGATGACGCGACAGAAAATCTTGTCTGATCTTCTCCGGGTCCACCCTGTCCGTTGCGCCACCGCTTATCTCATCGATATCATCGAAGCGGCGATCATAGCCGATCGCTTCCAGACTGCCAATAATGGTCGGATCAAAAATACCGCCGGTCAGATCATAGGCCGACTTGCATGCCTTGAGCAGATCAATCATCGTCGGACTGGCCTTGAATCCAGCCTTCTCGTTCTTGTTGAAACGATCCAGCTCATTGCCCGCGATAAACCGGCTGAACCGTCGTTCAAAATCAACTACGCGCTGTTGCGCGTCCTCGAGCAGACCGGATTTTTCTTCGCTCAAACCGGCGGTGATGATCACTTCACTGCCGAGAGCATTGAATTTCTTCCATGTCATAGATAAATGGCTGATATTATTTACAGCTTCCCTTCCAGTTTTTGTCTCAGGAAACCGCCGTGACCGGTTCCGGCGCCGGAATCGGAGCGACGGGCGGAGGAGTTTCAACTATCGGTTGTGTCGGGACCGGATCGGCTGCCGGGATTTTTTCGGCAGGGGGAATTACGGCCGGTAATTTCGGAACGGTCGCCGGTTTTTTCACTGCCGCTTCGTTTTTTTCTGCCGGCTTTTTCGGTTCCGGCGCAGGCTGAGAAACGGAAGAGCTGCCAACCGCTTCAGCGTTTCCGGCAACAGGCAGATGGTCTTTCGGCCGCTCTCCACCCTGATCGATCTGCTCCGGCTCGGCGGCTGAAGCAGATTTATTTTCCAGAAAATCATTTTTTTTCGGCTCAAAAGCGATAATTTCGATCCGTTGTTTTTTCGCGCCCGCGTAAAAACCGCCCGCGAGGAAAAAAATTATCAAGGCCAGAAAACCTATTTTATTGATGATTTTGTTCATATCATTAAACATGCTTGGTGTCTTAATCGTCATCGTCGTCGTCATCGTGGCCATGGTTCTGATTGATTGGCCCATTAGATCCGGATCCCGTTGATGGCGAGGGCGAAGGGGCGGGCGCCGGGGCGGGTGTTGGCGAGGGCGAAGGGGCGGGCGCCGGGGCTGAGGCAGAGGTTGTAGGCGCCGGGGCGGGTGTTGGCGAGGGCGAAGGGGCGGGCGCCGGGGATGGCGAGGGGGCCGGAATCGGGGCGGGCGCCGGGGATGAGGCAGAGGTTGTGGGCGCCGGGGCGGGTGTTGGCGAGGCTGCGGGCGCCGGTTGGGTTGAAGGCGCCGGAAGGGGGGCTGGAGCTGATGATGCTGATGTGACTGGGATTGGCGCGGGCTGATTGGCCGCGGGCGCGACGGCGGGCGCCTCAGCTTGAGCAGGAGCAGACGCGTGAGTTGTCGGTGCGGGCGGCGGCGGTGTCACGCTTGCTGGCGCGACCTTTTTCTCCGTCGGTTTCGATGCCGGTGCCGGGGTTTTCGTAACTGCCGCTGTCGCTTTGGCAGCCGCGGGCGATGATCCGTTATTGATTTTTTTATCCGTCGCTGGCGGCGTATGATCGACCGGGGCGGACGGCGGGATCGCTTGTTCTTTATCCGCTCCGGGTATCACCGCCGGAACGTCGGCCGCTGGATCAACCGGCTCTTCCGCCCGGATCAGACCGGATGATGTGCTCGGCAAACGTGCCGCATCTTCGATTATCTGATCATTTGTCTTTCTGGCTAATATCCTCTGATCATAAATCTCTTGAGCGATTTTATACACCTTATCGGCATCATAAGAAGCGGAAGAATTGATCGAACCGCTGCCGTTTTTTTTGTCTACCGGCGCCGCCTGAGCCGCATGGAATATGAAATAAAAAGGCAGGAGCATGGCCAGGGCGCCAAAACCGGCGGCATATGACCAATTCTTTACGCTCGCCCAGACCGTCGTGGCCGTAAACATTGAAAATTCTTCCATCTCGATCTGTCGAGGCGCGATTCCGAGCGACAGAAGGTTCTGCTTCATCGCTGACATGAAAGCCGCCGGACCGCAGATAAAAAACGTCTTGTTCCGGCTATCGCCGATAAACTTGCTGAGCAGCGGCGCGCTGACTCTGCCGTTGACCACGCCCTTTCTTCTGGACTTCGGAATTTGCTCGGTAACGAAAAATACAGAGCGCATATTTTTGTTCCGCTTCTCAAGTTGCCTGATCTCGTCAAAAAATAAGGTGCCGGCGATCGTTTTGTTGGAATAAACCAAAGCCAAACGGTTTTGGAGGGCCCGCTCAGCGGCATATTCCATAGTGCTCAAAAACGGCGTAATGCCGATGCCGCCGGCGATTAATACCAGATCCTGATGTCTTTTTTGGTCGAAAACGAATTTGCCGAACGGGCCGGTCACGAAAATCTTATCGCCTGCTTTGAGCCGCGTCAGCCCGGTAGTGAACTCCCCGCCCACTCTTATGCCTAATCTGATCCGGTCTTTCCGGGTCGGCGAGCTGGCGAGCGAAAATGCCCGTTTGGTTTCCTTGCCGATGATGCCGTTATCATAGGATATCATTACGTACTGTCCGGGCTTAAAATCAAAAATCGGCCGGCCTTCGGCGTTTCCAAGCTCTAGGATTACGGCATCGGCGGTCGGTCGGTCGATTTTTTTTATGCAATATTTTACCTCATTCATATATCCGCTATTGCGCTTAGTTGTTCACAGATTTGAATCGATACGAAAAAAGTCAGTGTATTATTCCTACCCTTCTTTCCGCACTGCTCGTCGATAATGAGGCTAGCATTAGTATTTCTCTCCGTGGCCGGCTGGCGGTAATTTGCTATTCTTAACTTATTGGATTTACGCCGACTGATAAGACCTGAAAAACAAAAAAAGAATTATGCCTAAACGATCGCGCACATGAAGACTGTTGTATATTCTACACTGCCGCAGCTCGTTTGTTACTTGCAACTGCGGTGCTCGAGTCATAGGTTAGGGGCTGGCATTTTCTTTGTCAATGATCCTTGTCAAGCGAATAGCTGTTCTGGGGCTAATATTAATTTAATTAAGGATTTAAATTAAAGCGGATAACTCAAGATGGCGGGTCGCTCATATTTCATTAATCCAATCTTAATGAGAGGTCATTAAACTTGGAATAAAGATAATCGTTTTATATATCTTTATTCAAAAGTTAAAGAAACTGGTCCAAAAATTTTTACATTTTCGGATCGATAATAACAAATCTATGAAAAAAAAATTATTGTCATTAATCATGCTCGCCGGCCTGCTGACGTTCAGTGTCGCTTTTGCCTCAAGTGATGACGGCGGCTCAGGCGGTTCAAGCGGGTCCGGCCGATCATCGGATTCTCCGAGAAGCGCGGATGATTCCAGTTCCCAGAGCGGTCTCGAAGTGGAAACCGAGCATGGTGTAACTTTCTTGAAGCCCGATGGCATATCCGGCGGTGATTTTTTCAGGGTTAACTTCGGCGCGACTGAAGCGATGGAAGTGGAAACCGAGCACGGCATAACTTTCTTGAAGCCCCACGGCATGTCCGGCGGCGATGTTGCCAGAACCCTGGGCCTGAATTCCGAGGGTATGGAAGTGGAGACCGAGCACGGCGTAACTTTCTTGAAGCCCCACGGCGTTGGCCGGGATGTCAATTTGGAGAATCGGCTCGCGGGCAGGATCCTCTTGGACGTGCAAGCCAAGGGCGAGGCTTGGTGGGTCGATCCTCTCACCAAATCCAGATTATTTCTCGGGCGGCCTGACGACGCATTTAAGATAATGCGCGGACAAGGCCTGGGCATCACTAACGTGGACCTTAGCCAGATCGCTAAAGAATCTGAAAGCCGGGGGGTAAGCAGTCTGGCAAGGCGGTTGTCCGGGCGGATTCTGCTCCAGGTGGAAGATAAGGGCCAGGCTTGGTTCGTAAACCCGGTCACCTTTAAAAGACATTCGCTCGGCCGTCCGGCTGACGCCTTCAATGTGATGCGGAACCTGGGGCTGGGCATAACCGAAGATAACCTGAACAAGGTCAGGCTGCATCTCGGCTCGGTCGGACAAAGGCAATTGGTGATTCCGCTCTTATCGGACAATAGTTCCGGCCAGACCGGTTTCGCTGAAATTAAGGAAGTGAACGGCCAAGTAAAGGTCGAAATCGCGCTCTCCGGCACTCCGGCCGGTTCGATCCAGCCCGCGCACATCCACCTGGGAAACCGCCCCAGCCTGGGTGCGGTAAAATACCCGCTGACCAATGTGGTTGATGGAATTTCCGAAACGACAATCGCTGTAACTTTTGATAAGTTACTTTCCGAGCGTCCGCTCGGCATCAATGTCCACAAGTCTGCCGCGGAAATTGGCATTTCGGTAGCCAGCGGCAACCTGTAAAACAGAATAAACGATCAATCCGAAAGAGTCCCGCCCAGGCGGGACTCTTTCATTTGTCAAAAAATGCCCCTTAAATCCTTAGAGAAGGCTACAAAACTATTTCATGGTATAATTACATGATGCAACTGCCAAAAAGAAAACCTGGGAAGTATACGTATCTAAAAACTGATCCTAATCTTACTCCGGCAAAATACGCCGAGCTTGAGGAAAAAGTCAGGCGTCTTAAGGCTGTCAGCCGGCCGAAAGCCGCGGCGGAGGTTAAACGACTGGCGGAAATGGGCGATCTCTCCGACAACGCCGCATACTCGATTGCCAAAGGACGCCTGCGCGGTCTTAACCAGAGAATACTTGAACTTGAAGATCATCTGAAACGCGCGGTCATCATCAAACCGCCTGACGATATGAGTGTTGTCCGACTCGGTCATCAGGTGACGATCGAGACTGGCGGAAAGGAACGGACTTACCAGATACTCGGCTCGTCAGAAACTGATCCGGAACACGGCGCAATTTCAAATAGCTCGCCGCTCGGCTCCGCCCTGATGGGCAAGCGTGTCGGCGATATCGTCAGAATCAGACCGACACTGGCGAAAGAAATCAGCTATCGGATTATTAAGATAGAATAGACCACGCCGAAAAAGACCCCGCTCCGCCAGTTGGCGGAGCGGGGTCTTTTTCTTTTGTTTACTGACTAATTTATTTTTTTCCGGTACTAATTATGACGGTCGTCTTATTATCACTAGCGCTTACCATCGCTGTGGCGGTCCGGTCATCTTTTTCCGCGATAACGGAAAAGGTGCCGCCGAAATTCATATTGCCGGTTATTTTCCAGCCATCAGAAGAAAATTTTTCCTGGTACTCGGCTGACGCTTGAGCCGGACTTTTTTCAGTCTGGATCGAAACGGTAAATGTTCCCTTGGTCGGTTCGGAAAATGCCGATACCAGATTGCCGTCAATCACATAAACGTCTTTAGGAAAATCTACGGGCAATTTCACGTTCTGGCCGACCTCGATGTTGCCGTCCTTACTCTCGACTTTTACGTTACCCTGGTTGACATCGACGTTCGCCTGGCCGCCTGTCTGCTGTTCGATAATTTTTTCGGCCGCCCTCTCGCTCGTTGTCTGCGTGATGGTCTTGCCGCAACCGCTCAAAAGGATAGCCAATATCGCCAGTACTGGCAGCAAACAGTAAATTTTGATACTCTGCTTAGTCATACTTAGTTTATTAATGTTATTAATATATTAAATGCAAATATTTATACGCCCGCAACCTAGAGCCAACCTAACTCTTTATACATTTCGATGCTCGGCGGTGTCAGCGAGAAATTTTTCAGTTCGTTTTTCTTGACCCACTTTGCCTCGGCCAAATCATCGCTCGGAACCAAGTCGCCCCCGGCATAATCGCATAGGTATTCCAGAAAGAAATAATGCGTCATCTCACCATGCTTGTTCGCCGTTTCGGCTTGCCGCGGCTCTTGTCTGTACTCCGGTACGATGTTCCGGATATTTGTTATTTCGACTCCCAACTCTTCCCTCATCTCTCTTTTTAATTCGCTCAGGAAATATTCGTCATTGAAAGCGCTCTTATCATAAAGTTCCGCGGCAAATCCGGTATCATCCGCTCCGCCGCCAGGCGTATGCCAGACGTCAGGATATGGCGGCACGCCCTTGGCTTTTTTTCCGAGGATTATCTCGTCCCCTCTCTGGATTATTCCGATAACGATATATCGAGAGTTCATAAGCGAAAGCTTTGCGTTTATCCTATAATGATTATATATCATTTTATCAGATAAACAAATGCCGCCGGATGATCCGACGGCATCCCCCATCGCTTGTCTCGGCGACGGATCGTCTATGGCTAGCCGACCGATCCGCTGCCGTGCCTTCGTCCTGTCTGATCTGCCAGCAGGTTCTTCAGCACCCGTCTTAGCCTTCTCTTGAATCTGATCATTTTTATCCTGAAGTTAAAAATCTGTGTCTGCGAATTCATATCTTTTCTTTAGCTGTTCATTATATATTTTGCCAATGGCCGCTTACTCGAGGGTTTCCGCGGTTAAACCATCAATTAACCTGTCCGTCCGCCATTTCCGGCCAGACCGGGATCCGTTGCAGCTCTTCATCATCGAGCGTCCAGACCCGATGGCCGAAGAAATTCTCCAGGCGTTCCAGGTAGACATTCTTTCGGAATCCATTCTCAATCACAAAAATCTTTTTTTCGATCATACCTCGCACCAGGCTGCCGTCGGCGAATCGCTTTTCTTCGATGTTCTTGGCCATCGGCTGAACGGTCCCGCCATGCGCAAGTTCGCGCAATCTGCGCTCTGTTATCTCGGCGAGTTCACCGACGCTGCGTATCCGCCACTTGTAGCCGCCGATTATGACGTAGGCCCCGCCCTTCCGTCTTTTTCTCCCCCGGCCGAATAAAGGCGCTTTGTCCCGGTCTTCTTTCTCTACAGCATCATTCGATAGTTTTATTGTCATTTTCATAAGATTTTTAACAGCCCGCGCCGATCGGCGGACTGATGTTAAATTATATGAATCCTTTAGATAAGTTTCAATCGAATTTTCATTATATTGGCCTAATATTAAGATATGATTAAGATAAATGAATTTTATTTCATCAATTTAGGATGACGGCCGGATAATATTGTTGATCTGCGCCGTGGAAGCGAACCTTGGTGTGTATGGCTGTGGATATCTAAAATTGACAAAGAAGGTTTAATCGACTATTTTTAAATAACTACTTATTGAATTCCTCCTTATGAGAATTTTGGTGGTCGAAGACCAGGAAAATCTCGCCAAATTGATCAAAGACGGCCTCGAGACTGACGGTTTCGCGGTCGATTACGTCTTGGACGGTCTGGCCGCGCAGACACGGATCGAACTCAATCACGACGATTACGACCTGATCATCCTCGATCTGATGCTGCCGAAAAAGGACGGTTTGGAAGTTTGCCGAGCAGTTCGGGCGCAAAAGATCACTACACCGATCCTGATGCTCACGGCGAAAGACGGTGTTGACGACATCATCAAGGGACTTAATGTCGGCGCCGACGATTACCTGATCAAACCATTCTCTTTCGAAATTTTAGTCGCCCGCATCAGGGCAATTCTGCGGCGGCCCAAAATCTCTCTGCCGCTCGAGCTTAAGGCCCGGTCCATCTGCCTGGACCCGGCAAAAAAACTTGTCCTTAAAAATAACAAAGAAATAAAGCTGACACTGAAAGAATACAGTCTGCTCGAATATCTCATGCGCCATCCGAATCAGGTCATAAACCGGGAGCAGATCCTCTCGAGCGTCTGGGATTTCGCCTTTGATTCGTTTTCTAACGTCGTAGACGTCCACATAACCAACCTGCGGAAAAAACTGGGGGATAAGGGAGGACAGATACTGGAAACCGTCCGCGGCATGGGTTACAAGATAAACGCCTAGCACAGCCGATAAAAAAATCACCCCGTCTTTAAGCCGGGGTGATTTTTTAACTGCCGAATCGAATGACTTATGGAAGTATCACGTCTTTTTTTATGGGGATGGAGACGTAAAAAGTGGTGCCTTCGCCATCGCGCGATTCAAACCTGATCTTGGCTCCGGCTTTTTCTGCGACGGATTTGACGATGTAGAGTCCGAGGCCGGTGCCGTCCCTGTTTATCTCTTTGGCATTTTCCGCTCGAAAAAGCTTATCGAAAATCTTGTCTCTGGCAGCCTCCGGTATGCCGCAACCTTTATCGGAAACGATCAGGCGGATGAATGACCCGTCGTGCTCCAGGCTGACCATTATCGGACTGCCGGCCTGGCTATACCGTATGGCATTCGTGATAAGATTTTCCACGATGATCCTGAAGACATTGTGATCGAATTCGATAATCGGCACTTTTTCGAAATTCGTCTTCAGGTCCAATTTCTTGCCGTTTATCTGCAAGGCAAGCTCATTCAATATGCTTTCGATGATTTTCACCAGATCGAGCGGTTCCGTCTTGAGAACGAAGGTGCCGAGTTCGATCCTGGAAATATTGAGCAGCGCGTTGATAAGATCGGTCATACGCTGGGTCGAACCGTAGATCTCTTCCAGATATTTCTTCTGCCGTCCCTCCACTTCGCCGCCGACGCCGCGCAGGAGCAGCTCGGACGCCAGACTGATGCTTGCCAAGGGGGTGCGCAGCTGATGCGAGGCCAGGGAGACGAATTCGGTCTTCGCCCGGTCGATCAATTCCGCCCTGGTGATATCGCGTCCGTATAGGTTGACGTAACCGTATTCTTTGATAGGCACGATAAGAAATGAGATGATTTTACCGCTATAAGTCTCAACGACTTCTTCTTTGAGGTTGTCGGCTAGCGCGCGGCTGATGATGCCTATCCATCTGACCGGCGCGTTCCCGTAAACCATGACGCCCCAGGCAGCCAGCAAATCCTGGCATTCCGGATTCGCGTAGATTATGATGCCATTGTGATCGATGCGCAAAACCGGACTGGGATTCTGTTCGGGGAACTTCGCCAGATTCTTTATCTCCGCTTCCGCCGCGTGCCGTTTGCTTATATCCCTAATTACTCCCATCGTATACTTCGGTTCGCCGCCCGGATCACGGATGACGGAGACGCTCAGGTCGCCCCAGATTATCCGGCCGTCTTTGCGCAAATATCGCTTTTCCAGATAATAATTGTTGGTCTGGCCCAGCTTCATCTTCTTGAACTTTTCCTTGTCTAACATGATGTCGTCGGGATGGGTAAAATCTGAAATGTTCATCTTATTCAGCTCGTCGCTCGAATAACCGATCATCTGTTCAAATTTGCCGTTGACCATGACCGGACGGCTATCCATATCGGCCAGGATGATGCCGACGGCCGCGTTATCGAAGATCGCCCGGAATTTTTCCTCGCTCAAACGATGAGCGGTTTCGCTGTCCTTCAAGTCCTTGAAGAGATAGCTGAACGGTTCGGAGAGACCGACTTCGATGATCGCCAGATAAATGAGGTAGAAGGCGGCGATTTTCAACAGATGGCCGGCCAAATTCATGGCATCATAAACACCGGCATAAAAAGTAAACAGGATTTCGGAGATGATGGTGATGACGATCGACCAGCCTAGCAAAAACAAGACCCGCCCGTCGAATCTGTGCTTTTGCTTATAAAGGCGGAGCAAAGCAACGGCCAAAAAAAGAGAAATCACGACCTCGCTGACCCGCTTGAACCAGGTCAGCCCCTGCCCTTCTACGTAAGCGGTTGGAAATATCTGCAGCCAAAAAATGGAGCCGCAGAGCGCCGCCGTAACGATAAGATACAGATAAAAAGCTTTATTTTCATCCAATTTGCGCTTGATGAAAAATGGAGCGATAACCAGGGTCGCGCCAAGCAAGTAACGGCTCGCCAGCCAGAGCTGCGTAGCCAAATTCGCGTCCAAAGATTCCGGGAATACGCTCATCCCCTTATAGGCCAGCGCATGCAGTCCGTCAATGATTCCGATGAAAAAAAAGGCGATACCGATCAATAAGAAATAATTGTTCGCCAGATATCGCCGGGAATTCCAGGTAAAGGCAAAAATGCCGAAAGCGATCACGATACTGATCCCTTCTGCCAGTGAATGGAACAGCAAGTAACCGTAAAAACTCAACAAATAGACCAAAATGATGATCAGGCCTATCTGCAATAACCCAACATATTTACTGGTGAGTACGGATTGCGTCTCTTCGGTTGCCATGTTCTTTTTCCCTAATGTCAGTGTTGTGATAATTCGATATTATATTAAGTATCGATAATTTACAATATCATAGCCGGCGCATATTAATTTAAGATTAAGTTGAGCGGATCGGCTAAGTTTTTTACGCAAAAACAAAATTACCGGTCCCTGACCGGTCATTATTAATTATCGGCCTAATAACAAAATAAAATACCCCAAAAAAGGCATGCCTGACGACGGATGCTATGGGCTGGATGCCAGCCCATCACCATTCCGCTTTTTTTCCGAGGATTATCTCATCGCCCCTCTGGATTATGCCGCAAACGATATATCGTGTATTCAAAAAAAAATTACATCTCATCATATTCGACTAACCGCGGCACCAATTTTATCGTCGGCACGCTGATCAGACTGATTACGAACTTTACCAATATGTTCGAAATTAGTATTTGCGCCACGGTCATTAAAGGCAGGCTGCCTAAAAATGCGACAACCGTGAAAATCAAGCTGTCTATTATCAAAGACGCGGAATTTGAAAATAATACTGCCCAGGTATCGTTCATCTTTTTATAAATTATGCTGAATATTTCCGTATCGACCAATTCGGAAATCACTTGCGCGATGATACTGGCAAGTACTATCCGGCCGACCGGCAGCAAGATTGCGTCATACGCCGCCTGATTGCCCCAAGCCGGGTCTGGCGTCAGCTTGCCGATGAGCCAAAAAAAGAAAAACATCACCAGATTAAGCAGAGCCG
>Ga0172379_10007025_pt1 | contig 14791 bp, 17 predicted proteins | sample GrowelOW334metaG_FD_119756 | JGI IMG/M metagenome (GOLD analysis project Ga0172379, IMG submission 119756) | Groundwater microbial communities from an aquifer near a municipal landfill in Southern Ontario, Canada - Groundwater well OW334 metaG | ecosystem: Environmental > Aquatic > Deep...
GAGGTGGGAATCGAACCCACATCCCTTGCGAGACACGATTTTAAGTCGTGCGCGTATACCAGTTCCGCCACTCGGGCAACAAAATAGATTATATGTAAAAAATGATTAAATAACAAGCTTTTTAGCTTATCCTGACTACATACTTGACATTTAGATAAAGATATGCTATTCTGTCTCTATATGAAGAAAATAAACAATAAATCAATAAATTCTGGCTTGAAAATACTATCTATTTTAGCCTTTTCTTTGCTTGTTATACCAATGAGTGCTTCAGCTGCTTTCGGTACAAATTTTTCCTATTCAACTGGAAATCATACCAGCAATTCTAATACACGTAATAACTATGCTCCAACCTACTATTATGTCAATCCCGTCACTCATAGTTGGCAAACCGGCCCCATTGATCAGCAAACAATATATTATCAAAACTACAATCCAACTCCAAGTACTCCAGTAGTTTATTCAAACACAGTAAATACTTCAAAAACAGTAGCGACAAATACCACTACCACAAAAAGAACAATTACAAAAAAATCTCCCAGTCAAAACGAAGCTATTATAGTTACCACTGCAACAATCACTCCAAGTAGTAATAGTGACACTTATAAAAATTTAGCTGCTAATACTTTTTTTGGTTCATATACTTTCTTGCCTTCCGGCTTGATTCAATGGATTCTCTTAGCGATTTTCATCTTAATAATAATTATTCTTACCAGAATAATTTTCGGCGCCAAGGAAAATTACTACACAGCTCCACTGAAACACGAATAAAGGAAAAGTCCTAGGAAAAAGTCAACCCAATGGGTTGACTTTTTCGTTTTTGTATGATTAAGTAAGAACAAAGTTGTTCGTCGACATGGGATTTTATTCCACAATTTCGTGGATAAACAAATACCTCAAGGTAAAAGGAGTAAATCATGGACAAAGTGTATGAGTTGTTAAGCTCATTCATCAATATCAACTGGTGGATTGTTTCCCTCGTCGCTGTATTGTGTTACATCGCAGCCAACGTCAAGATCATTTCGGAAAAAGAGAAAGGCCTCAGAATTCGTCTCGGCTACATCATTCCGGAAGAACTTGAATCTGGACCATATTTGACTCTGTGGCCATTCATCAAATTGAGCAAGGCTCCGAAGACCAGAATCAAAGTGGACTTCGGAACATTGGATGAACAAGATGTTGAACGCGCCGACAAAGCAAATGCGTCTGAAACTTGGTTCGTAATGCGAGAACCGATTCGTATCAACTGGGGAGATATCGCATCCTCTGGTTTAAACGAAGACGAGCAAAAACAGTACGAAAATGACCCACTCGCCAAGCGTTTAACATCGGACCCCCATCTCTACTTCATCTTCAAGATTTTCAATCTACAAACTCTGATCGAAGTTGCTGGTGGACTCGAGGAAGCGATGGACCGTATCAAAGATACGTGCATCACCGCTCTCCAAGAAGCAGCCGGTAAAACCTTCGTGGCGAAAGCCATCAAGGAAATCGATCGACTGAGTGTAGAGATCTTCGAAGAAGTGCAGTGGCTGGTGGGAGACCCAACTGCAAAACCGAAAAATGGCACAAAACCAAACGAATCGTGGGGTGTAGATGTTCTCGAAGTTCGAATCAAAGACATTGGTACTCCACATCGTGCCAACGTAGCCGTAGCTGAACGTTCAGCCACGGTCGCCAAGGCAGCCGGTGAATCTACGGCAACCATTCTTAAGGCCAAAGCCAAAAGAATCGAATTGACCGAAGAAGGAACCGGTAGAGCTGCGGCAAAAACTGTTGAAGCGGAAGCGGAAAAAATCGAACGAACCAAAAAGGGCGAAGGCGAAGCAGCAGCAATCAAAGCCATCGGTGATGCCAAAGCAGGAGCCATCAGTGCGAATGCTAAAGCCGTCAGCGAAGAAGGTGGTGACTTGGTTGCCAAACTCGACGCTCTCAAAGCTGGACTGGAACATGGCAAGACCGTGATCCTTCCAACCGATATGTCTATACTGACTAGCGTGCTCAGCGTCAAAGCAGCACTCGACGCAGTCGCTCCTATCGCCGAGAAAAAAACCGAAGTACAAAAGGAGGAGTAAATGCTCGGCACAATTTTTTTCTCTGTACTCTTGATCAGCCTAACGTGTTGGATCATGCGGGACAAATGGTTCCCAAATCGAAGACGTCATGGTGTTTCGAATACCGAAACCAACACGAATACTCCGCCATCACACGCACCATCTGCTCATGAGGCACACGGTCACGGAGAAGGACACGGCGAACAAAAATTGTCGCACATCAGTCGTCTCGCCTTTCTTGTTGTTGGTGTAGTGTCTTCAATAGTGTTTGTTGTGTTGATTGGTTTGATAGTTTTCATACTTCTCACCGCTAAAACATGTTTCGTGATCGGTGTGAACGCTATGACCAATGCTACCCAGCAACATGTTCGGACGGTACCACATCAATCCGTCCAGCAGTTTCCGGACAGATTCACCCCATGTCACTTCGAGATTAAGGAAATCCGAGACCTCTATACCGACGGTGAGCCGGTTTACATTCTACCGCCTGGATGGTCAAAGAAAGACGCTATTCTCTACGGTGGTCATGGACATCTGACGATCGAAGGTGGCAACATCCACGCTGGCGACTGGAGTTTCTGGGCCGCCGGAGATGATCCCAACAAAGTTGTTCTCATACGTGTTCTTGGAAAATAATCGCAAAAGGCGGCTCATCTCGAGCCGCCTTTTTTTGTTTCTTTTTTAATTATTTTACGAACCTAAATCCACTGTACTTGTTGCCGGATCCACGTCATCTTGCAAGTTGAAAGTACGCACGATAATACCAAGAATTGTAAACACTCCTAGCATAATCGTAATACCGATAATCCCCCAAAGCATGTGGCTTTTACCGGTTGTTTTTTTCTCATCGTTGTCTTGATTAGTAAAAAACTCAAAAACACCGTAAAGAAAATACACAACCGCCAAAGCGAACAAAAATTCTATCAGCGGATTAATAATGATACTATCGACTCGGCCGATATAACAATTAAGAGTAGTACACGCGGTAGCGTAAGCTTTCGTAAAAAATAAATCCATGATTACGGCGTTGTTGTAGGATTTAAATTGATACCTGGAAGATCAATAGAAGTAGGAGCGGTACCAGATTCAATACCAAAGGTCTTTCCTAGCATATTTACCAATCCCCACATACCGATGATCACAGCCAAACCAATAATGCCGTAAATTATCCTATTGCGTCCTTTTTCTTTTGCTTCTTCATCATTGGAAACAACATAAGTGATAACTCCCCAAACGAAGTAAACAACTCCTAAAACCACAAGCACTGGAACAACACTATTTAAAAGTGATCCAATTCGACAAAGAATACCCTCGATCGTATCAATGGTCTCAGCGCCACAACCCACAAGAGTAGCTGGCGCGGCCAATGCCAAAACCGGCATTAAACCCAAAACAGAGCTCGACAATATAACTAATTTCTTTTTCATAATTATAATAATGTTAATAATAAAGCGACCTTAATAAACTAATAATATAACTCAATTATAACACAAGCCAAATTAAATAAAAGCAACTATACAGGAGGGCGAACCTGTGGAAGCAATGATCCCCCTGGAATCGTAATACCGAAAGTAGTCTTTAAAATACCCACCAAGCCCCAAACCGAAAGCATCACCGCCAAAGCGATAATTCCCCAAATCATAAATTGTCTCCCCTGTTCCCTTTTTGGAGCTTCGTCTCCATTGATAATGAAAAAATTAACTGCTCCCCAGACGAACATCACCATCGCCATAGCAAAAATCAAAGGAATAACCGCATCATTAAGAATACCGGTGACATAACATAAAACATCTTTCAATGTAGCAGTATTACTAATAGTACAAGTAGCCGGATTCCCGGTTAAGGGTGCCAAATTAGGCGCAGTCGAAGAAATACCAAAAGTAGTGATAACGATATTAACCAATCCAAATAAACCTACGATAACAGCCAACCCGATAATACCGTAAATAATACTGTCTTTACCTTTTTGTTTGGCTTCTTCTCCATCAGCAATAACATACCGCACCACACCCCACACAAAATAAACTACTCCTAAAGCCACCAAAATAGGAACAATTAAATTAAGAATTTCTTGAAATTTACACAATAATGCTTTTATACCAGTCAAGGCAGGATCACATGTTTGTGATGAAATTGAATCAGGAGCACAACCATTACCATCATTGTGAGTACCAGCTGGACAAGGACCAACAAAATGATTATTAGCAAAAATTATAACAGGTGAAAATAGAGACAAGAGCACCAGAATAAAAACAAGTTTCTTAATATTTTTCATAATATCTTTTAATTAACTACCAATAGAAGTTATGGTAGTGGAAATAATGTTAGCAATAGCCCAAGAACCCAAAAGTACCGAGGCCCCAATTAAGGTTACGGTAAGGGTCTCTTTCGCTGTATTTAATTTTTCCGGATTACCTCTGGCAAAAACAAATAGAAAACCGGAGTAAACTACCGCCAAAGCGATAATAGGGATACCAATCAGTAAAACTCCCTCCACAATTTTTTTAATTAAATCCGGCAAAGTATTTACATTATCCCCAAGCGGATTACAAATCTTGCCGGACGGTTCACAAGGCACTATAGTTACTTCGGCCAAAACAATAGCCGGCATCATAAACGCGTAAATCAAAAAAAACAATCGACGCCCTTTTTCTTTTATAAATTTCATCATTTTAAGTATATAACATATTAAAAACCAATCCAAGCCCCATTATAACCCAGAATTTGTAATACAAACCGAATAATCAGCCAAGATGCTGCAATAAAAATTAATCCCCAAACTGCATTGGCAAAAATCGATTTTGCCTTGTTACGAGCGCCAGCAGCTTCTCCTCCGGAAATAATCATTAAAAAACCAGCATAACCAAACATAATAGCGGCAATGGGTATAGCCATATAAAAGAGAATAAACTGTATGACTCTATTGACTTCATCCATAAGTTCATTAAAATCACAATCGTGTGTACAAGTAACCAAACGAGTATCTTCCGCACTGGATAAAATAGGAATTATAAGCAGAAGAAAAAAAGAAGTTAAAATAAAATTAAAAATAAGAAATTTAGTTGTTTTATTCATAAAAAATTACTAAAATAATAAAAGTTGAAGTTTGGAGTTTGCATCCTTGATAGCATTCTCTATGGACATATTATTCGAAAGTACGGAATTAATCATCACACCCCAAATATTATCTGTATCTTTAGGAGAAGGATCCGGCCAACTTCGGGAATATAATGCCGAACTGTAAAAGACTGGCGAAAAAGCATCTGGTTGTCTAACAGAAAGCAAATCCCTTCGAGCCGGAGCTATTCCAAGAGCAGAAGCAAAATCGGAAGCAAAATCCCCCGTAGCCATCAAACTAGCAGCAGTAAAAGCAGTATTGAAATTTTTTGATGAGGAAGCTATCGCAATACCAAGAACATGCGCACCGGTTGATTTAAAATTTGAATTTTTAATTTGTGGTATACCGGTTACTAAAAAATTCTGATTTGGATTTTTATTTACAATAGATTGTAACTCACTACTGTAACCAAAATAAAAAGCTAAATTATCTGCAGAAAAAACATCATCCGAATTAGGAAAAGAACGATTCCAAGAATATGCCGGACTATTCGGATCAGCAAAATCAGTATAAAATTTTAAAATAGAAGGAAGATTATAATTCCCTATTGCAGAACCCAAAGTAGAATTAACAATTCCCTTATTTTCTTGAATAATAGGATTACCCGCTTGCATAAATAAAGCTATTAAAATATCTTTTGCATGCACAACATTCGAGAAATGCCCTAGGGCTACTGCGCTTTTTATTATTTTCCCGGTCTCATCTTTCTTGGTAAGAGTCGGCACCATATTGGTCAAATCTTCCCAAGTAATTGGAGGGTAAACTATACCGTTACCATCCAAAATGCTCCTATTGTAATACATAACCAGAGGATCAATAGAGATAGGAAAAGCGGAAACTCCATCAGAAGTTATAAACACTTCCCCCGCTCCAGCGAAAGTATTTTTAAAAGAAGCCAAAGAATAGGAAGAAAAAGGAATGGTAAAAAGTTTATCTTTATAGTGATGGACCAAATTATCCGGTAAGAAAAACATATCCGGACCAGTTCCAGAAGCTAGAGCTTCCAATAAACTTTGATCAAAAGAATCAGCTGATTTTTGAACGTATTTCACTATAAAACCAGGATTCACTTTATTAAAATCACTCAAAATAGGAGATATTTTAGCCGAAGGAACCGTACCCCATAAAATTACCGTACCTGAAGCGACACTATCACTCTTACCGATCGGTATAGTACCCGAAAAAACCAAAACACCCAAAACAGCAGCTACGACAAATACAATTATAAGAATAAGTTGAAAATTTATTTTCATTTTATTTATCCTTAACTAATATCATACCATAATGATGATCTCCGGCGTTAATTTCTCGTTCTAAAACAAATCCATTCTTTTCAAACATCTGGAGCGCATCTTTTTTCGACACTATTTTATTTTTTTGCATAATTGAAACTTCGGACCAATCGATAAGTAAAACCCTACCTGCTGGTTTTAAAATACGTTTTAATTCTTCAATAAATTTATCCTTATGCTCAACCTGAAAAAGAATATTGGAAGCGATAACGGCATCCACTATATTTTCTCCCAATTTAGTACCTCCTAATTTTTCCACATTTCCCCATATAATTTCTACATTTTTTAATCCTATCTCTTTAACTTTTTTCTTGATAGTATCTAAAAAATCTTTCTGTAATTCAATAGCATAGACTTTTCCTTTAGTCATCAAAGTACCGGCAGCAATAGAATAATATCCTGTCCCCGCCCCAAAATCTGCCACTATACTGTTTTCTTTTAGACCAAAAGCTTTTAAATTTTTTAGTGGGTCGGTGAACATCTATATATTGTAATATAAAAACACATTACCCGCACTCTTTAAATACAAGCCAATGAAGCGATACCATCACCGGCACGAAGACGCATAACAGTCACTCCTTGAGTTTGTCGGCCAAGTGAAGAAACATCTTTTAGAGCCGTACGAATCACTTGTCCTTTTTTGGACATAGCAATTAATTCCTGCTCTTCCCCGGTTAATACTTTTGCTACAATCAATTTGCCGGTCTTTGGAGTTACCTTGGCCGTTTTTACTCCGGAACCACCGCGTTTTTGTACTTTATATTCTTTCAAACTGGTTTTCTTTCCGAAACCATTGGCACTCATTGTCAAAAATGCACCACCGGTGGAAATTTTCTTGACTACATCCACACCGATAACTTGATCCATTTTACCGAGTTTAATTCCAGAAACTCCACCTGCTGTTCGTCCCATTTCACGCACATCGGATTCCTTAAAACGAATAGACTGACCTTCGGCTGTCGCGATCATTACTTCATCACCTTTTTCGGTTACTAAAGCAGAAATTAATTGATCGTCTTTATCCAAACGAATAGCAATAATACCGCTACGACGTACATCTTTAAAGCTCTCAGAAGACATTTTCTTGGCGGTGCCGTGTTTGGTGACCAACATCAAAGAAGTTCCGGTTTTACTTAAATCTTTCGGCATGGCCAGAATCGAATTTACTTTCTCTTCTCCATTAAGCGCTAAAAAATTCATAATCGATTTTCCTTTAGTGGCTCTACGTCCTTCAGGTATATCATACATTTTCATTTGATAAACTTTTCCTAAATTGGTGAAAAAAAGCAGGTTGCTATGTGTAGAACCGGATACCAACATAGTGACAAAATCTTCTTCTTTGGTTTCAAGATCGATTACACCGACTCCCCCTCTTTTTTGGGTATGGTATTCGGATGGATCGGTACATTTTACATAACCTCCTGCAGTTAATACCAACATTGTTTCTTTCTCTGGAACCAAGTCTTCATCGGAAATTTCCTTCACTCCACCTTTGACAATTTTGGTTCGACGTTCATCTGCATATTTCTCTTTTATTTCCTTCAATTCATCGGCAATAGTTTTCAAAATTTTCTTCGGACTGGAAAGCAAATCTTTCATTTCAGCAATGAACTTTTGTTTCTCGGCGAGCTCATCTTCTACGGCCTTACGCTCAAGACCGGCCAATTTCGCTAACTTCATTTCCAAAATAGCACTCGCTTGTAAATCGGAAAACTTAAATTCTTTCATCAGATTTACTTTTGCCACAATGGATGTCTTCGATCCGCGAATTACAGTAATCACTCGATCGATCTTATCGAGTGCTTTTTTCAAACCCAATAAAATATGTTCTCTTTCTTCAGCACGACGTAAATCATAAGCACTGCGACGTTTGACGACTTCTTTTCGGTGACCAATAAATTCATTTAAAATACTCTTTAATGAAAGAGTTTGCGGCACACCATCAACCAATGCCACCATGTTAAAATTAAAATTGGATTCAAGCTGAGTATTTTTATAAATATAATTTAAAACTTTCTCCGGATGAGCACTATTCTTCAAATCCACCACGATGCGAATATCTTTCGTCGATTCATCACGCAAACCTTTTATTCCTTCCAATTTCTTTTCTTGCACTAACTCGGCGATACTCATTATCAAATTAGCTTTGTTTACCCGAAAAGGAATAGAGGTAATAATAATAGAAAAATTACCGTCTTTTTGTTCCACGATTTCTGCTTCTCCACGGCAAACTACTCCACCTCGTCCCGAAGAATAAGCATGCAACATATCTTTCGAACCAAAAGCAATACCACCAGTCGGAAAATCAGGACCTTTGATAAACTGCATCAAATCCTCAGTGGTGGCTTCATCGTTCTCAATCAAATAATTTGTCGCATCCAAAACTTCCGCCAAATTATGTGATGGAATATTTGTGGCCATTCCGACAGCAATACCAAGAGTACCGTTCAATAAAAGTGCCGGCACCGAAGAAGGAAAAACTATCGGTTCTTTGCGGGTTTGATCATAATTTGGACGAAAATCTACTGTTTCTTTCTCTAAATCACGCAAAAGTTCGGAAGAAATCTTGGACATTTTTGCTTCCGTATAACGCATTGCGGCGGCATTATCACCATCTATCGAACCAAAGTTTCCTTGCCCCAAAACAAGTGGATAACGATATGAAAATTCTTGTGCCATACCTACCATAGAATCATAAACAGCTGTATCTCCGTGAGGATGATATTTTCCGAGCACATCTCCGACTACCGCCGCCGATTTACGAAAACGAGCTGAGGCAGTGAGTCCCATTTCATGCATCGCAAAAAGAATTCGACGATGTACTGGCTTGAGTCCGTCTCGTACATCCGGCAAAGCACGTGAAGTAATAACCGACATCGCATAAGCGAGATAGGATTCTTTCATCTCTGCCACAACATCTACGGGCAGAATTGTATCAATTGAAGACTTTTCGTTTGTTGGTTCGGTAGACTTTTTGGCCATAAAAATTATTGGGTCGGCTGGATTACATTGGCATTAACATCTAACATACTTTTATATCCTTCCACAATGTTATCTTTTAAAGCAGCAAATGGTTTTAGATCTTGATTTACTTTCGCTTGAGTTTTCGGGTCGGCCAAAGTCGTTCCTAAAGAATAAATCCAAAGTAAAATTAAAATAACACCACACACGCCGGTCAATACATGTAAAATATGTCGACGTATATGTTCGGGCTGTCTTCGAATATGATGAAATATTTTATGCATATTATTTTTTTATTAAAAACTAAACGGCCTTTAATACAATCACCTCACCTTCTTTATTATCTAAATCTTTCCTTTTGAGTGTCAATTTATCTACCACTTCTGCCTTTTCTTCACCTAATTCTTTCAAAAATGATTTTAGAGAGGCATCATCATAATCCATGGGAATAATCAGTTTCGGCTCTAAGGTAGAAGCCAACTTAGCAGACATTTTCGTATCAAGTAAACCATGACCACCCACAGGTACAAAAAGAATATCGGGGTCATTAATCGCTTCGCGAGATTCTTTGGAAAGTTCTCCATCTGACAATGCACCTAGAAAAGCAATATTCAAACCATCCACCGAAAACAAATATATTGTATTGATGTATTTTTTGCCCGCAATATTCGATTCCGAAGCAACTCCTTTTATGAAAATTTCTTTCACTTCATAATCTCCGGGTCCGGAAATAATAAAAGGTGCTCGTTCACCATGAGAGAGTTGTTCTACTCCGTTGTAATCAGGATGATTCGTAGTCACCAAAGCTATGTCCGCTCCAAAGTGCGCCGAAATGCCGGTCTTGGAACTTTTACTGACGGGATTAAAAGCCAGGACCATCTCCCCTTGCCCAATCTTAAAGAACTGTTTGCCGAAATATGTGATTATCATTCTGTATATTATATCATAAAATGAACAGCAAAAACAAGTATATTTTTACACCTATTTTGTGTCCAAATGCCGTTGCTTTATGGTAATCCATATTGCATTTTTCCAAGAAAAAAAATAATTTAACCTATTAAATATTGACAAATAGGGTCAAAACGTGTTAGTTTGTGAGCAGGAAAAAATGCTCTTCGATATATCGAACAGTCGTCAAAACTGATGAAGGAACAAACACACAGGAGGACTACAATGTATCAACAGTTGATTTGGGATCTCTCAAACCTCGGAAATGGACGCCTGTATGGAGAATTTCGCCTGGTCTTGTTCGATGGTGAAAAGAATCTCGGAAGAAAATACTTCCGTGTCATGCTCGACATTTTCGAACCTTCTCTCGTTCTCGAACACGAAGGAACAGGTAAAAAAATCATTACCATCAACGGCATTCCATCTGCTGAGATCAGTGGTCTCGAATCTTGGGCTCGTGATCTCATGTCCAAGATGATCAAAAGTTACAATCGAACTTACTCTTCTCTTCCGATCGGAATGGCCATGGGCGCCGTGATGGGTGCTGACATCGAAAGTGAAGAGATCCAGGAAATTCTTCTGGGATTAATCTCAACATCTTCTTGAAACAAAACAGGAGGCAACATGAAGATAATCGTATTACAAAACGAGAGTGAAAGTCTCGAAGAAATCAGACGAGCGGTGACACGAATCAACCCAGAACGTGCTGACGAAATTCGATTCACCTCCGAGCCGGACGAAGTCCTCGAGTTGATCGACACCGACAATCCGGTATTCGTTGTCACGGACCAAATTTTGGGCAGATCTTTGCGAGGAACAGACCTCGCTCGATTGATCAAGAGAGTCAATTCACAAGCCATTGTGTTCATCTACAGTGACATGTGTATTGCCAACGAAGCGGTAAACGGTGTCATTCAGAAAAAAATCGACAGCTATCTTCTGGGTGAACATACTCTCCTGGCGAACATCCTCGCTAGTGATCTCGATGATGGTTTCACTCCGGAACGAATCCAGAGAGATTTCGCGCCAAGCAAATCAATCTGGGAAAACTGACGACAAACATCCGGCCCCCGCCTTACAGCGGGGGCTTTTTTGTTTCCATCCTTGCATTTTTTCATTTTTATAGTAGTATCATCTTACAAGTAAATAAATTATTAAAAGCGTGTTTTAGGGTAACTCTGTTGAAGCTATAACAAGCCAAAACAAAACCTAGACCTTATATCCGCTTGAACGCGGATTTTATTTTTTATGGATACAGAAGAAGTAATAAAAGAAAATTTAATATTGAATTCAATTACCGATCGAAGTGCCAATCGACCAGAAATCGATTCACTCGTAGAAGGTCCGGTAATTTTAGTGGAAAAATCTTCCGTCTATGTAGATCTGGCTCCTTTCGGTACCGGAATTATTTATGGCCGAGAGTTTATTAATGCCAAAGATGTCATCAACAAACTCAATTTGGGTGATGTCATAAAAGCAAAAATAGTCGAAGTAGAAAATGAAGACGGATATGTAGAACTTTCTCTAAAAGAAGCAAAACAAGCTCTAGCTTGGAACGAAGCTGAAAAAGCCATCCGGGCAAAAACGATACTAAACTTGGAAGTCAAAGATGCCAATAAAGGAGGCTTGATCTTGGAATGGCAAGGAATTGCCGGTTTTCTCCCAGCTTCTCAACTTAAAGCGGAACACTATCCAAGAGTACTGGATTCAGACAAAGATAAAATATTAAAAGAATTAAAGAAACTAATTGGAGAAAAAATTTCGGTAATGATTATTTCTACCCTACCAAAAGAAGGAAAATTAATATTCTCCGAAAAAGACAACAATCCGGAAGAGAAAAAAGAAATTTTGAGTAAATACGCAGTCGGTGATAGTTTGGATTGCACTGTTGCTGGTATCGTGGATTTCGGAGTATTCTTGAAACTAGAAGATGGTTTAGAGGGATTAGTTCATATTTCCGAACTTGATTGGGGCCTAGTTGAAGATCCACGCTCTATGTTTAAAGTAGGAGATCAAATCAAAGCCAAAGTTATCGAAATAAAAGACGGTAAAATTTCTCTTTCTATTAAAGCATTAAAGGAAAATCCTTGGAAAGAATTCGAGGGTAAATTAAAAAAAGGAGACATCATAAAAGGGGTGGTTATTAAATACAATAAACACGGCGCTTTGGTATCTATCAAGGAAGGCGTTGCTGGATTAGTCCACAACTCCACTTTTCCTAGTGAAATAAAACTCCGAGAAAAATTGGAATTAGGCAAAAATTACAATTTCCAAATTACCCTCTTTGAACCAAAAGATCAAAAAATGACATTGGTCTATCTAGAATAATAACAAACAAAAAATCCCCTAATCAATTAGGGGATTTTTTGTTTGTTTATTTTAAGTATTAGCGACTGAATCTAAAGTAGCATCTAATGGACCAATGGCTTCCATGATAGATATCACTTGCTGAGCATAGCGTGGAATAATAGATGGTGGATTATAGGCTCGAAGAATCTGAATAGTGGTCTTGTTGTCATAGTGATAAGAAGTCTTCGGATTATTTCCGCCCAAATTATGAGCTACTATTTCAATGGCTTCATCGTTTGATTTAAAACCAATTTTACAAGAACCCCAACCAAAAGCGTTGTTCGATACTCTATTACAATCATTTTTACCACCGGTAGACTCTCGCACCGCAATAGCTGCTAAAAGACGCCAATCCAAGCCGTTCTTCTCCGCTTCGGTAGCCATTTTAATTCCGGTACCAAACAGGGGCATATCGTACTCCGCGAAATAACTATCAATAAAATCACCCTTAACTTTTAAAAGCTCGGCCTCCGGATCTTTGGCTTGATTAAAAGTCAAAAAACTATTGGCTGTAATATTTAATTGTTGGACCAATACGTTTTGGGGCAACTCTAGGTTACGTATACCACTCGCAGGAGTAGATAAAGTCATAACCGGTAAAATCATTAGAGCCTGCACGAAACGTATAAGATTATTTTTTTTCATATTTAGGCGGTTGTGCTCCGCCAACTTCAGATCTGTTTTTATAGTTTTTAGGCTATAAATTAAAAAACCCTTATTTAATAGGCTTACGCCTTATAATAAGGATATACTTAAATACTAGCATATTCTAAACCAAAAGTCAATAGTTAAACAACATTTCCCTGATATGTCAAATCAAAAATACCTTGTTAAATAAGAACATTTTAGCATATGACTATTGACAAATATAACTAAAAATAGAACAATAAACTAGCTGTGGACATCTACTGAACCAAATTGAACACTTTATCGGCAACTTTATAAGCTTCTCCGGCCCCCATGGTCACAAGTACATCTTCAGATCCTAAATTCAGAGATGAAATTACTTGTCCAGCCGACGTAAAATCGGTAAATGCTTGCACTTTCTCCCCTCTTTGAGCTATAGCCGCCGCCAGTTTCTCACTAGAAACAGTGGGATCCCTCTCTTCTCTGGCAAAATATATAGGCAATAGTAGAACTTGATCGGCATCCTTAAAACTTTTCACAAAATCATCAAAAAGGGCTTTAGTCCGACTATAGAGGTGGGGTTGAAAAAGGACAGTAATCTTTTTCTCACCTTTTGGATATAATTCCCGCAAACCCTCCAAGCTAGCCATAATTTCTGTCGGATGATGAGCATAATCATCATAAATGATTGTTCCCGCACTGGTGACTCCCTTTTTTTCCAGCCGTCGCCACGTACCTGTAAATTTTGATAATGCTTTTTGAGCTATTTCTTCATCAATACCCAACTCATTAGCTACTGCCAATGCTGCAGCTGCATCCATTCTATTGTGTATACCGGGAACCAATAATTTTGGTACTTTTGATAAATATTTTGAATAATCAGAAATTACTTTTTCACTTTGTGACATAAGTTGGTCGAAGGCACTTTGTATATCTGCCAGATCTTTATAATAGTCCAAGTGCTCTTCTTCAATATTTGTAATTACTAAAATTTTTGGTTTTAAATTTAAAAATGACCGTTCATATTCGCAAGCCTCGACTACAAACAAGTCACTTTTCCCAACAATTAAATTAGATTTATAATCTTTCAACAAAGAACCTACCACAACCGAGGGATCTCTTCCCGCCTCGATTAAAATCGAAGCGATCATCGCCGTAGTCGTCGTTTTGCCGTGAGTCCCAGCAACTGCAATAGTTTTTTTATTTTCAGTTACTATGCCGAGCATTTGCGGGTAACTTTTGTATGGGATACCAAGATTTACAACTTGATCAAAAAGTTTTTTATCATAATGTGGTATGGCAAGAGTATATACGATCAGTTCGGTATTCTTCGGTATCAACTCAAAACTTTGTCCTATGGTTATTTTTATCCCAAAAGCCTCTAATTCTTTGGTGATTTGAGTTTCAGATATATCTGACCCGGAAACTTCCTTTCCTTCTAA
>Ga0172379_10007026_pt1 | contig 14789 bp, 18 predicted proteins | sample GrowelOW334metaG_FD_119756 | JGI IMG/M metagenome (GOLD analysis project Ga0172379, IMG submission 119756) | Groundwater microbial communities from an aquifer near a municipal landfill in Southern Ontario, Canada - Groundwater well OW334 metaG | ecosystem: Environmental > Aquatic > Deep...
AAATATTGCACGACCGAGAAACAATTATTTTTTTCTGTATCTACCAAAAAAGATCTTTTCTATGAAGACAGAATAAAAAAAATTCACGGTTTACTATATGAAATACATCTTTCTAAAGAATCTATCCCTACTGGAGAAACAGGCAAGTATGAATATATATCATGAAGAATAGATCTCACCAAAAAATATTTTGATCCTGATAGCGAATTTTATGTTTGCGGTAAACCTGAAGTAGCTAATGATATTATCGAAAAACTTACTTTTCTGGGATTCAAAAAAATTTACACGGAAAAATTCTAAAAACCGCTTGATTTTATTGGAAATATCTATATATACATCCCACGAAGTTTTTTTTGTTGTTGTTTAAATTACGGATATGCGGATATGATGTAATTGGTGTAGCATAGCAGACTTCAGCTCTGTTCGTACGGGTTCGAGTCCCGTTATCCGCTACTTATTTCTTCAACAAAAAACATGGCAAGACAAATCATTATCGGATTAGCTATTGCTTGATTAGGTTGATCTATCGTCTATTTTTCTTCTTATCTAGCGGAAATGTTTGGAACAATCGCTTGGTTTGAAAAAAATTTATGAGGAACAAGAAATGGTTTGGTTATCTTTGGGTTTGGTATTATGATTATCTGATTCTTGATATTGTTTGGTGTGATACCTACAAATTCACCTGCACAGAATCTTGGATGATTTACTACTACGCCATCAATTCAATAAATTAAAATTCAGCTCGTGTGTTTTAGGGGAGATGGCAGAGTGGTCAATTGCATCAGACTGTAAATCTGACGCCTCACGGCTACGTAGGTTCAAATCCTACTCTCCCCAAATTGCTTTATTCCCACTGTTATGGAACAGGGATTTGTATATATACTTTCAATGAATAATTGAAAATATTATACATGAAGCACTACTGATTTAGAAAGAAGAATTACTCAACATCAAAACGGTTTGGTAAAATCTACTAAATTATTTATTCCCATTTGACTATTATACTCTAGGAAGTATGATACAATAAAAGAAGCAAGACAAAAGGAATATTTGTTAAAAAAACAAAAAGACAGAAAACAAATCGAAAGATTTATGCAATGACTATAAGCAATATTGGGAGTGGTCAATTGCACCCGCGGTAAAAACCGGGGCGCCTCACGGCTACGTAGGTTCAAATCCTACTCTCCCCAAATTATTATTGCCCATTTATGGGTCCTTAGCTCATTTGGCTAGAGCGGGCACGGTTTTACCGGCCAGGTGAGGGATCTAGAAAAAATCAAAACAAAAAAATAATGCTCATATTTATTATGGGCCCTTAGCTCATTTGGCTAGAGCGCCTCGCTTGCACCGAGGAGGTGAGGGGTTCGACTCCCCTAGGGTCCAAATTAATTAATAGTTAACAACTAAAAACTAACAAAGAAGGATTTTTGAAAATATAAAAAAACACCGACATTATTAATTATTAATTAATCCATGCTCCCATAGTTCAATGGATAGAACACCAGCCTTCTAAGCTGAGAATGTAGGTTCGATTCCTACTGGGGGTAAATTATAATTACGAAATAGAAACAGTAATTCTCAATAAAACCCTGCTCTCGTCGTCTAGTGGTTTAGGACATCACCCTCTCACGGTGGAGATCGCGGGTTCGAGTCCCGCCGGGAGCGAATATCATTACTATTCTTACTTGTTTCTTTAAATCTGGTTTAGGACAGTTTTTATCTTTATATTAGTATATGGATACAAGACCAAGTAATACCTTTAATAAAAATAGAGTATTTATGGTATATCTTAATGAACAGATTAAGGCACCAACTATTGTTATGGTAGATGAAACATGAACCAACTTATGAACCTTTCCAAGAAAAAGAGCGCTCGAAATCGCAGAAGAACAAGGCAAGGATTTAGTACAAATAAGATACGATCAAGAAACTATGACATCGACAGTTAAGCTGGTAGATTATGGAAAATATATGTATCAAAAATCAAAAGACGATAAAGAAAAAAGGAAAACACAAAAACCAACCGTTCTCAAAGAAATAAAAATCAATTATGCTATCGGAGAAAACGATCTTCAAATGAAAATAAAAAAAGCGATCGAGTTTTTGAAAGAAAGATATAATGTGAAATTTTTCATTAAGCTGAAGGGGAGAGAAAAAATTTATGCTAACAAAGCTATCGAAAAACTCGTTAAAATAAAAGGCGACTTGGCAGATTATGGGAAATCTCAATTTGAAACCCCAAAACAGGAAGCGCAGGGATATAGTATCATTTTATTCAGTAAATAATATTATGGGAAAAGGATTAAAAACTCATTCATGAGCAAAAAAAAGATTTAAAATTACTTCAACTTGAAAGGTTTTATTCAAGAAAGCGTGTAACAACCATTTATTGACCAACAAAGGGGATAACAACAAAAGCGATGGATATGGCGTATCATTATCCAAAACATACGTAAAAAAAGTAAAAACTTTATTTCCTTATAACCAATAGTTCAGATGGTAAGAGTAACAAACGGGCTTCAAAGACAAAGAAGACACAAAAAATTTATTAAACTTGCAAAAGGGTTTAGACTTGGAAGAAGCAAAGTATACAAGCAAGTAAGATTGGCATTGGTAAAACAATGACAACATGCTTATAAAAGCAGAAAAGAAAAAAAGAGAGACTTTAGAAGACTTCGAATAGAAAGATTGTCTGCTGCAGTCAAAGAGAAAGGCAATAAATACAGTACCTTCATCGGAAGCATGACCAAAAAAAATATTATCCTCGATAGGAAAGTGCTTTCCAATATCGCTGTTGCATTTCCTCAAGTATTTGACAAGATCTATGCAGAAGTAGTAAAATAAAACAACCACTACGGTTGTTTTTTCTGCCCGGATGGCGGAATTGGTAGACGCACAGGACTTAAAATCCTGCGATAGAAATATCGTGCCGGTTCGATTCCGGCTCCGGGCAAAAACTTTAGACGTCGAAATGAATGTCGAGTAAGACGTAATGAAAAAAACGTAAAAAAGTCTTGCATTTTGATGGAATAATTATATATTCACACGGCTAAAAACTTTTTTTTATTTATCAATTTTTTATTCATGGGATTTACCATACGAAGAACATGAGATCTCAATACCAATGAAAGGATGATTTCTTTCTACAAAAAAGAACTCTGGGCATCTCATATTTTAGATAAAGCAAAAAAACAAAAACATTATAACACTAAACGATATAGAAAATTTGTTTCGTTCAAATTTCCTAGCGCAAAAAGATATAAAAGGATCAAAGCTATTGTTTCTCATGCCTATAGGACAAATAAGAAAAAATATAATACACTTGCTCAATTAGGCAAGATCGTATAAACCTTGCATTCTAAATTTTAAATTCTAAATTCTAAATTAATAATGTATGCTGTTGTAGAACTCAAAGGACATCAATATATACTACAAGAAGGAAACACCATTACTGTTGATAGTATAGATTTAGATGAATGAGCAAAAATGACTATTGATAAGGTGCTTTTGGCATTTGATGAAAAAGGTGAAAAGGTTGTTGTTGGCACTCCATATATCACCAAAGCAAAAGTTGAATGCGTGGTGACAACCCATCAGAAAGGAGAAAAAATGAGAATCATCAAATTCAAAAGAAAAAATAGATATCAAAGAACGATTGGGTTTAGAGCGCATCAATCGCTTTTAAACATTAAAAAAATCGATATTAATGGGTAAAGAATGAGTTTTGGAACGAGATGGAGAAGTTCTCGAAGTTTTGCCTGCATGATTTTTTAAGGTAAAACTCAAAGATGTAGACACTCTTGTTCGTTGTAAAAAGTCATGAAGAATGAGTCAATCGAACATCTCGATCATTACATGAGATCGAGTAAAATTGGAAATCAATCAGTATGATATGAGTCAGTGACGTATTGTATTTAGATATAATGATTATAAAGTATGACATATAAATACCCCAACGATAAATAGTCATCCATGAACACACTATGTTAAAAAATAATTTATTTACTATGTAATTGCTATAAGATGAAAATTAAGTCCTCTCTTCACAAAAGATGTATGTATTGCCAAATAGTAAAGAGAAAAGGAATACTCTATGTTGTTTGCAAAAAAAATCCTAGACATAAAGTTAGGCAAGGATAATTTTATTTATTGTTTTTAATACGCATGTTTAGACTATCATGACACGTTTTACCAGAAAATAAATCCATCTGGATTGGACTTACTTCCGTATATGGCATTGGGCTCAAGAGATCCAAAACTATTCTTGCTCATGCAAAGATCAATTATCTCAAAAAGGTAAAAGATATCACAGAAGATGAACAAAAAAAAATCATTGAACAGATTCAAAAATATATTCTCGAAAATGATCTCAAAAGAGAAGTGGCATTTGCTATCAAGAGACTTAAAGAAATCAAATGTTATAGAGGAATGAGACACAACCTTGGATTACCAGTGAGATGACAGGTGACAAGAAAAAACGCTAAAACAGCAAAAAAACTGCTTGGAAGATCAAAAGTAAGACCAGTACTTAAGAAATAGACTATTAGATGCTTAGATTGTTAGAATATTAGAAAACAATATCTAAATATCTATGCCCCTAAACTTCTAATTCGTCTTAATTCATTTATCATTTATCATTGTTTATATAGATGGCTACACCTACTACTGCTGTAAAAGCAAAACCGGCTACTCCAAAAAAGAAAAAAGATTTGAAACTGGATTCCTGAGTTCTTCACGTACAAACCACCGATAACAATACAATTCTTACTTTGGTTGATGACAACGGGAATAAAGTACTCTGATCAGGGACAGGAAAACTTGGATATAAAGGAAGTAAAAAAAGCACACCTTATGCTGCTGAACTCTTAACTAAACAAATATTAAAAGAAGCTCAATCATTTGGACTCAAAGAAATAGGTGTCATCTTTAGATGATGCGGATTGGCGAGAGATGGTGTTTTCAAGGCAATCAATGAAATAGGACTTATAGATATCAAATATATCAATGAAAATACCGCTATCCAGTTTGGAGGATGCAAAGGGAAAAGGAAAAAGAGAATATAGACTAAAAAATACCCTTAGAAGCCTAGAGACTTTTAGAGGGTTAGAAAAACAACCATAATCTAAGCATCTAATAATCTAAGCATCTAATAATCTAAGCATCTAATAATCTAATGTATTCTAAATTTTAAATTTTAAATTAGTTGTTCTATGAGATATACCTGACCTAAGTTTAAACTATGTAGAAGAGAACAAGTAGATCTCTTTTGAGCTAAAAAGTATAATGTAAAGAAAAATAGAAGTCTGCCATGACAACATGGAGCTAATATGCAAAGATCTTCTGAATACGGAAAGCTTTTGAGAAATAAACAAGTACTCAAGAGAATGTACATGTTATCAGAAAGACAATTTGTAAGACTCGTCAAAGAAGTTGCTGCTAAATATGCTAAGAACAAAAACATTACCCATGATACAGCTCTTTTTCAGTTTTTGGAAAAAAGGATGGATTCTAGTGTATATAGATCAGGACTTGCAAAAACTATCATGCAGGCAAGACAGATGGTTACCCACGGGCATTTTCTGTTAAATGGGAAAAAACATAATATCCCCTCATCATTTGTACGTATTGGAGATAAAATTAGTCTCAAAGAAAAACTAAAAGACTCTACCCTCTATAGTCAAAATGCTACGGAAACTAAAGGCAAAATCCCTTCATGGATAAAATTAGATAAAACAGCTAATGCATTGGAAATATTAAATGATCCTCAGGTTGGAGAACTTTGAATACCCGCTGATCTTTTGAAAGTTATCGAATTTTATGCGAGAGCATAATTTAGTCGTTAGTCTTTAGTGAAATAAAACAAAATCTTTTACTCTTTATTACTCTGCATGTTGGATATACAAAAGTTCATCTGAGCTCCCAAAATTATTGTCTCAAGTGTAGACGAAAGAACTACAAAGTTTGAAGTAAAGTATTTGCCTAGAGGTTTTGGACAAACACTTGGAAATGCTTTGAGAAGAATTGTTTTGTGATATAGTGTTGGGTGAGCTATTACCGGATTAAAAATAAAATGAGTAAATCATGAATATCATGTGATAGATGGAGTAAAGGAAAGTGTTATTGATATGATGTTGAACTTTAAGACACTCCGCCTCAAAGTAGATGAAAAAGCTGATAATATTCAATGGATCTCTCAAAGATTTTCGGGTATAGGAACGTATACTTCAAGTAATATCAAATTCCCTACTGGTATAGAGCTTCTCAATAAAGATGTACACCTCTTTGAAATAACAGATCCATCACTAGAGCTCAATATCGATATTAGAATAGAAAAATGATATGGATATTATAGTATTGATTATCTTAGAGCTCGTGACAAAAAAGATGAAGATATTGATGCGAATATTCTTTTGATAGACAATGAATTTAAAGTGATCGATTATATAAAATATGAAGTAGAAGAAGTGATTGAAGATTTTACCTGATCTACAAAGGACTTGCTGACCATCGAAATTAGATCATGGTTTGATAACGTTTCTCCAAAAGAAATCATCATGTTTGCTGGTGAGGTATTGGCTTCGTATGCTAAATTGTTTATATTTGATACGGTATATATTGATAGATCATTTTTTGTGGATATCGAAGACCTCGATAGAGTACAAGACAAATTCCATGAAGAAACCAACATCAAAACAATGCCTATTGATGCTCTTCCTCTCAGCGAAAGAACAAGGAATGCATTGATCAAAAATAATATCTTGTATGTAGAAGATCTTGAAAAAAAGAAAAAATGAGAACTTTTGCTTATGAAATGAGTAGGTAGAAAAGCTATAGATGAGATAAACAGTGCATTAGCAAACATAGACAAAGCACTTATCGGCTAAACCGCCGAATATTGAATGCTAAACGATAGTTCATAATAAGACAATACCAACATTATTAATTTTTAATTATTCATTAGTTTGTTATCATGAGACATAAGGATAATAAAATGCTCGAATTACATACAGGAGCAAAAAAAAGAGATGTCTATATTAGGCAGTTGTTGACCAATCTGGTGAAAAACGGAAAAACAACTACCACACCAAAAAGAGCTAAAGTACTCAAATCTGAAATTGATTCCTTTTTCGCTAAGCTTGTAAGTATGAGCAAGAAATTAGATGAAAAAGATGCAAAAAGAGAGTGCATCAGATATATCAAATCTATTATTTTTGGGGAAGCTGAAGGAAAAAAAGTATTGAATATTCTCTTACCTAAATATATTGAATCAGGATCGACCTCAAGTTTCGTAGCTGACTACAAATTAGGATTTAGAGTAGGTGATGGTGTCCAGAAAATATTACTTAAACTACTTTAGAACTGAGATACAAGATTCAAGATACAAGAACCATTTAATTATATGGCTATATAGTTCATGTATCATGCCTCATTTAATTCATTTAGTTATTTGAAATAATAATCATGGAATTTACAAAAAAAGATTTGAATAAGACGCTTCGAGTAAAGCCAGCTGACATGGAGAAAAATAGAACATGGCGGAGAATTGATGCGAGCGGGAAAGTGCTCTGAAGATTGGCTGTAGATATTGCGAAATTGCTCTTGGGAAAACACAAGGCATATTATTCTGATTTCTGGGATGCAGGGGATTTTGTTCTTGTAGAAAACATCGACAAAGTCAAAGTGACAGGAAAAAAACTTCAGGAGAATCTCATGTATGCATACAGCGGATATAAGGGGAATCTCAAGCAAATTACTCGAGAGCTTGTGATGAAAAAAAATCCTGAAAGATTGCTGACTGCCGTGCTTAGAGGAATGCTTGCCAAAAATAAACTCAGAGACAAAAGAATCAAAAGAGTTAAATTTGTAGTCTGAACAACTACCAAATACGATCATTTTAAACCTATTACCCTATCTAAATAATGGCGAACAAAGAATATACCTATGCTATAGGAAGAAGAAAGGAAACAACAGCTGTTGTTAAACTTTTTGGACAAGGAAACGGTAACTTCATCATCAAAACTTCTAACGGATCACAAAAACCATTAGCAGATTATTTTGGTGGTAACCTCTATCTTCTCGATGCCGCTCTTTCCCCCCTCAAAACCCTAGGTGCTGACTACCTCAAAAAGTTTGATATTGAGATTGTCGTAAACGGTGGAGGTATTTCAGGGCAAGCAGATGCTATCAAGCTAGGAATCGCAAGAGCGTTGATCGAATGGAATCCTGAGCTTAGACTTACCTTGAAACCCTATGGATTGCTCAAGAGAGATCCTAGAATCAAGGAAAGAAAGAAACCAGGTTTGAAGAAAGCAAGAAAAGGACCAACTCGATCGAAAAGATAAACTTTTCTCAATCAAAAATTAATAATTAAAAATGAATAATGTATGAACTGTCTTATTATGAACTATTGTAAATCGCAATAGTCCATGCAATAGCGAAATTAATTATTCATCATTAATCATTCATTATATTTATCAAAAGGGCTCTTTGGAAAAGGAGTTTTTTTGTTTCCTGAAAAGATTGACTTTATGAAGTAATTATGTATATATATATATCATATATAAAAACATATAAATATGACAAAGAAAAAAATACTTTTCATTACAGAAGTTATGACAGCTAATTGGGCATTTGAGAGAGAATTATGGCTTCTGAAAGACACCCACGAGTGCTTCATTACTGAATGTTTGGATGATGCCCGCGAGAGAGTTGAATCTGGGGTAGACAAGGTGGTGATGTTCCCGTTTTTAATCGCATATCCCAATTATGAGTTCAATATTAATCCTCAGATTGAGGTGAAATTTGGTATGGGATATTGTTTCTGGAAACAGGAGCTGGAAAAAAGGAATATCCCGACTATTATCGTAAATATATATGATATACATCATTCATATATAGATGAGGCGATGACGAGAATCATGAAGAATAATTGGGCAACCGATTCCAATGTAACATTTTTCGGCAAATACCCTGAGATGAAAGATTCAAGACGACTCGTAGAACTAATTAAGAAATGAAAAAAATAATTCCAATGTGCCGCAGTTTTCTGTGGCTTTTTTTTGATTTAAACAGGGCACAGTAGAAATACTTAATTTCCCACTTGAAATAATCACGACAATACATATCTTTTTGATGGTAAAAATAAATGAACTAAAAATTTTTTGCCTATGAAATCAAGTATTATTAGTGTTGTTACTTACTCTACCAAAACCTGCTGAAAGAAAAAAAAGCTAAAAAGAGTAACTCGAGCTGAATCAGCTCACACTAAACAATTGCAACTTTCACTTCGAGAAACCGTTATACGGGGACTTGGTGGGAGTTGCTTTTCTTTAAAATAAAAAAAATGAGTCATAATACACGACCCATTCTCCCGAAATCTTCAGGGATGACTAATAATGCTTTTAATATCTTTTTTTATCTCTTCTATTGCTCCGTAAATCCCTATAAGAGATATAATTGCCCAAAGGCAAAAGATATCTGTCATTACTGCTAGAGTTTCCATCAATTTTTGTGCATTAGGATCTGTAGCAGGATGGGAAAAAATAAGAATGTTTACATACGTCGCACCAAGTATACAACATAACGCTACGATACAGTATACCGTTATTTTCATTTTTTTCGGCATAATCTAATATTTTTTTTAGTTTGTTTTTATTTCGTCTTGAATATATCCATTTAAAAATATCAATCAAGAGTATATTTTATTGAATTGGTGGGAGTTGCTTTTTTTATGTGTTCGCACCCGGGTGCTGACTGAAGATGGAGTAAATTCGTTGAAAAGAAATACCATTTTGTTAGTATGGGTGATGTGAATAAATTCAGATTTTTTTTATTTTTTTATTATATACAACACATGAAGGATTTAATATTCCTCGGCATCCAATGATGTGGAAAAGGGACTCAAGGTAAACTGCTTTTCAAAGACTTTCCAGATACTGTCTATATGGAGATGGGACAGCTCTGCAGAGCGCTTATGTCTAATGATAATGGCATTGGAAATTACATCAAGAACATTGTGAATAACGGTCTTATGGTAGATAATTTCATCACGCATGATCTGCTCCATACCACCATACAGATAGCAAATAAAGAAGGAAAAGGGATCATGATGGACGGATTTCCTAGACTTATGGAACAAGCGGAATTTATGATCAAGAAGATGGAAGAATACAAAAGAGACTATATAGTGATCCATTTTGAGCTTTCCAAAGAAAAGGCTTTGGAAAGGATGCAAAAAAGAGCTGCGATCGAAGCGCGTGTAGATGACACTCCTGAAGCAATGGAAAGAAGGCTTGCTGTCTTCTTTAATGAAACGCTTCCTGTCATTAAACATTTTGAATCATTAGGGAAAGTAGTTACCGTCAATGCAGATGGTGCAATCGAAGATATCCAAGCTGATCTTAGAAAGAAATTAGGGCTTTAAATAATTAAAGATTCCCATATGGCTAAAGTACTCAGTAGAATCAAAATAGATAAAATAGGATATGGATGAGTAGGGCTTGCGAGAATGAGCGATGGAAAAAGAATCCTGATCAAATGAGGCGCTTTGCCAGGAAGTATCGTTGATTTAAAAATAGTGAAGCAAAGAAAAGATTATGTAGAGGCACATATCACTCACATCGTAGAACTCGATCCTAAGATCGTGGATGGAGAAATTTTCTGTCCGCATTTTTTTTGGGAAGAAAAAGAGCTTCAAGATTCAAGATTCAAGCTTCAAGCTAAATTTAAAATTGGATGCGGAGGCTGTAAATGGCAGATGTTGAGCTATAAAAATCAGCTGAAGTTGAAGGAAGATATTGTCAACGATGCATTCACCAAGATCAAAAAAAGATTGCCTGAGTTAGAGGTCTTGCCCATCATTTGATCTCCTGAAGAAAAGAATTATAGAAATAAAATAGAGTTTAGCTTTGGGAAATATATAACTAAGTGATCTTGCCCCACCCTTTCTTCTGTCGACGTCATTCCCACGAAAGCGGGAATCCATCTTGCTAAACATGGATTCCCGATCAGGTCGGGAATGACGTCTGTTGTGGGTGGAGAGGGGTTGGGTCTGCCTGCGGTAGGCAGGGGTGAGGTAACTAATGTAACTCTCTCCGACCGAAGCGTAGGTTTCCATAAGCAAGGTGAGTTTAGCAAAATCATCGATATCGACAATTGCGCGCTTATCTCTGATGAAGCAAACGCGATATTTCAGCATATCAAGAAACTTTGCAAAGCATCATGACTCCCCGTCTATGACCAGATGACTCATCAGGGATTTTTTAGACATTTGGTAATCAGAGAAGGAACGAATACTGACCAATTTCTCGTAAACCTGTCTGTCGCGGACAACAACATCAAAGAAAAAAATACAAAAAAACGAGAGAACTTTCTTGAAATATTAAAAAAAGATACGATACTAAATGAAAAAGTAACCACATTTGTGGTCACTTACAATAACGGGCTTGCTGATACCATCAGGAATAATGAATCAGTCACCAAAACATTTTGGTGAGAAGGAAGCATCTACGAAAAACTTATTTTCAAAACTAAAAATGATGATAATCAAGAGCTAACAACTAAAGACCAATGACTAACGACTGTCTCATTCAGAGTCTCACCCTTCTCCTTTTTTCAAACGAATACACTTTGAGCGCAACAGCTTTTCAATCAAGCGATGAATATGGTCGGACATATTGAATGAACAATCCTCGATCTTTACTGCGGAACGGGGACTATCGGGATAAGTTTTTTGAAATTAGGAAAATGAAATAAACTTGTCTGAATAGAAATTGTCCAAGAAGCGATTACTGATGCCTGATATAATGCGAAGATAAATGGACTAGAAGACAAAGTTATTTTCTTAGCAAATCCCGCTGAAAAAGCTTTTACTCAGACCCCAGAAATCAAAGAAAAATTAAAAACTCTTGGTCTCGTCATCATTGATCCTCCTAGGGATGGTCTGCATAAAAACGTCGTTCAGATGATTTGCGATCTCAAAAAAGAATCTGATTTTAAATTATTGTATATTTCTTGCAATCCGGTAACAATGGTCAGAGATATAGAACTTCTGATCCAATGAGGGTTTAGCATCAAAGAAATCCAGCCTGTGGATATGTTTCCTCAGACGCATCATATAGAATGTATCGGTATACTTAGCTAACCTCGTAGTTTGCGGCGGGGGAAAAGTGCAGATATATTGTACAAAAATTATTTGGGCTCTTTTCTTTCGCTTATCTTGCTTGCCAGTGGTAGGCTTCATGTTCATCCATCCTGAAAATAACTCATAATACCTTCTCGGTAATGATCTTCGTTATATGGACCGAAAATATAGTCATGGAATCTATTTTCTTGTGGTGTATTATTTGTATAGGTTACATTTTTACCATAAGAAACGATTAAGTGATCAAATTCTGCTTGCCATAAAAGATGCAGCGCAGCAATTTTGTTTTGTGGCTGAAATCATGGCAACATCTTTAATATTTTATCAAATGCATTTTCTCTATTGGCAATAAATTTTCCGCCTACCTCTACCGTATCTATCATTTCTTTCAGTCTCTTTTTTCCACTGATCCAGTCCTTTTCTGTTATAAATTCTGGACGTTCGGTATTGAGAAATACATCTCGAACATCTCCCAAAGGCGCCATTTTACGATGAAGTGCTATATCAAGTTCTGGGAAATCTGTAGATTTCATGCCGTTAAATACTACTTTCCCTTCATGTAATAAATTTATTACATCACGATAGACTTTTTCATATTTAAAATTACTTCCATTATTCTCTGTAAACTTCTCAAAACGTTTGCGCAAGCGTAAAAGCATTTCAGCTCTTTCTGGTGGGATTGATTTCAGCACATTTTTTTCTATGAGCAGTCGATCTTTTTCTGATTGGTGGTCTTTCACACAAGAAGGTATTTCTCTATCAGTCATTCTTTGATTTGTTAATATTTCTTCTAATTCTTCTATTTTACTTTCAATCACGGTTTCTATAGTTTGCCAATGCTTCGTTACATAATTCTGTGTTATTTCTCCTTCTGGCAATGCAATAGTTCCTTTCTGTGAGAGATTTTTGAGCGCTTCAATAAGTTCGAGTGCATAAGATTCTTTTACCTTTCCCAAATACTGAATTTTTCTTGTTAAGGTTCATCTAGCAATTGCGTTTTGCTTTAATGTGTCATCTAGTAATGATGTTTTTTCTTTTTCTGTCATGATTATATCATAAGAAGATAAAGATTTGTATGTACCATTAAACCTCTACTATTCTCTACTATTTTCCTCATATACTCCTTTAGAATCCGTATCTGTCGGTAAAAAGTCGAGAGGATCTTTTTTGGAAGTTTTTTCTATTTTTTCACCAATTACTGGTTCTTGGGAAATTTTTTTTGATGGTGATTGTAAATTTTTTGCTAATTGTGATTTTTCTTTTTCTACCGATTCGTCCAAAATCTGAGTCAAACGTTTATCTTTTATTAAGTTTTCAGTATCATTTTCTGATGATTTATTGAAATCTGACATAGGTATATGGGCAAAAATGTAAAATAAGTTACAAAAACACTATATATATTTATTTATACAAATCAAGTTTATTTACTTTTTTTATCATTATTTGGGAGACTCTTATTCACTATTGAAAAATCTTGTGATAATCATATATTTTCAATCTATACCAAACCGCTTTCGCGTATAATTTATAGACAATAATTATTCTCATGCTACCTATCCAACACAACATTTCGCTCAAATCATACAATACGTTTGCTGTCGATGTACAAGCAGATTTTTTCTGTGAAATACATAACGAACAAGAGATATTTGATCTGATTTCGACTGACGTTTTTGCTACTCAACCACATATAATTTTATGATGATGAGCAAATATCCTCTTCACGAAAAACTATAATGGACTCGTGATAAAAGTTTCATTGCTGGGAAAGAAAGTAGTGAAGAACAATAATACTACTGTCTATGTGAAAGTAGAAGCCGGAGAAAATTGGCATGAAATAATGATGCGAAGTTTGGAGCAATGATATGTCTGATGAGAAAATTTAGTCCTTATCCCAGGTCAGGTGTGAGCTGCTCCCGTTGGTAATATCTGAGCATACGGAAAAGAAGCTAAAGATATTATTCATGAAGTTGAGTGAGTAAATATTGAAACGAAAGAGAAAAAAGTGCGGACAAATAATGAATGTAAGTTTGGCTATCGTGAAAGTATTTTCAAAAATGAATTAAAAAATAAAGTGATTATAACCTCAGTAACGTTCATATTCCAAAAACAATCTTCTGACTATATTCCCGATATTCAATACAACGACATCCAAGATACAATCGCCGAACAATGAATTGATCCTGCTACTATCTCTGCACAGGAAGTAGCGAATATCATTATCACGCTCAGAGAAAAAAAATTGCCTGATCGAAAAAAAGTCGGAACCGCAGGAAGCTTTTTTAAAAATCCTATCGTTGAAAAAAATCAGTTTGAAAAATTATTATTGAAATATCCACAGCTAAAATGAAACGCTATTGTCGAATGAATCAAGCTTTCTTCAGGACAATTAATTGAACTAGCCGGATATAAAGGTAGGACAGAATGAGCAGTCGCTACCTACGATAAACATGCGCTCATCATCGTCAACAACGGTGGAGCTAGCGGCGGAGAAATACGAGCATTCGCTCAAACGATACAAAAAAAAGTCCTAGACCTCTTTGAAGTGAGTCTAGAACCTGAGGTGATTATTTTATAGACTTGAGTATCAAGTATTGAGTATTAAGATTTTATCTTATGTCTTGATACTTTTGTCTTATGTCTAAAT
>Ga0172379_10007027_pt1 | contig 14788 bp, 11 predicted proteins | sample GrowelOW334metaG_FD_119756 | JGI IMG/M metagenome (GOLD analysis project Ga0172379, IMG submission 119756) | Groundwater microbial communities from an aquifer near a municipal landfill in Southern Ontario, Canada - Groundwater well OW334 metaG | ecosystem: Environmental > Aquatic > Deep...
TGGATGAACTTCAAGAAAAAAAATATTTAAATGATGCCGACTTTACCGAGCGTTTTATTACCGAGCGGATATACTTTAAGAAAAGCGGTAAACAAAAAATAAAATCCGAACTGCTGAAAAAAGGTATTCCAATAGCGCTCATTGAAGAAAAGTTAAAGTTGGTAATCGATGAAAATGAATCTTACGAAAACGCTTTAGCTTTGGGGAAAAAGAAAATGACATCTCTTGCAAAAAGGGGATTTGACGATAAGAGGATAAGACTAAAACTCTTTGCTTTTCTTGTAACAAAAGGATATGATTTTGATGCCACCAAGCAAGTGTGTAACGCATTACTAAAAGGGGATGAAATAGAAGAGTAACGGGGAAGTCCAAGAGACAAGTTGGAAGTTCTTCTTCGGCGAAGCAATAAACAAGGGGAACATTTTTCGCATTCATTTCTAAAGGATACCTCGCATAATCAATCTTCATGCGTTGGAAAGATAAACCAAAGCATAGACAAAGAACCCCAAAGCGAAAAAAAATCGCTCCCAAGCATAGACAAGGAACTCAAAAGTAAAAAAAAATTGCTCCAAAGCATTGGAAAGAAGTTCAAAAGTGGTGGAAATAAAGATCAAAGCTATGGGAATTTGAACCAAAGTTGTAGAAAATCATTCCCAAGTATTGGAAAGAAAGCCAAAAGCCGTGGAAAATTACTGCAAAGCTGTGGAAATGAAGACCAAAGTGATAGAAATCAAAACCAAAGCTTTGGAAATTAAGACCAAAGCCATGGAAAAAGAATCCAAAGTTGTAGAAAATCACTCCAAAGTAATGGAAAATTACTCCAAAGTAGCAGAAAGCCGCTTTTTAGCTTAAAAACGAAGAAAACCCCTTGTGAGCTTTGTGTCCGGATATTTTTTTTACCACAAAGTTCACAAAGGAAGCACAAGGAACGCAAAGAAAAAATCCTTGTAGACTTTGTGAAAAAACTTTGTGCCCCTGGTGGTTAAATATTTTTTTACGGAGTATTGGATATTTAAAAAATATTTTTATAAGTTTGGAGTGAATCTTATAGGGGTTATTATCCCGCTTCAAAGAAACAGAATAATTCCCTCTTTAATTTTCACCATCTGATGGTTTACTATTCTTGTTCCGGGTAGATGGGGCGTTCGTTCTAATAGTTCAGGTGTACTGGTAACTTAACTTATTAATTCATAATCTAAGGGTAATTTTATGTCAGATAAGAGTCCATCAGTGAACGTACCGAGGGAAGTAATCCTTCAGACAGCAGAAGCTACTTACAAGGTAGCGCAGAACAAACCGGAATTACTAAAATTCGGTATTAACGAAACGTACTTAACAACTTTTTTTGCCGATATTGAAAAAGCAAAGTCGTTTAAGAATGACGAAGCTTTATCAAATGAAACCAAAGGGGCGACTAAAGAAAAAAATGTGCAACTTGAGTTAAGTTACACATGGCTGCAAGCGGCACAATTTATTTACACGGGGAAGTTTAAGAAAAGCGATCCTCAATACAAAGAGTTCCCCGAAAAAATCTCTCAATATTCCAAAAATGAAGCGGAAATGATCGATCTGCTTCCAAACATCATTACACTCCTTAATAAATACAAAACCGACTTGACCGATATGCAGAGTGATTTTATCGCCGAGGGTGAATTGTGTTTGCAGAACTTAAATGAGCGGGACGCTTTGCAGGGAGCTAAAATGAAGGAGGATACTGAATATACGGCAGCTCGCCATGCGGCTGAGTATGTAGTTTATTACAAGGTGAATAAAATAAACGAAGCGGGAAATCTTGCGTATAAGAAAAACCCGGCTGTTAAAAAGTTGTTCAAGTCCCCCTGGCCAAAACCGAGAGGTGGAAATGGTAAGGAGCCGCCTCCGCCACCGGCGAGTTAGGGAGTAGTTGAAAGTATAAAGTGGAAAGCAGAAGTCAGTCGGCAGTCAGCGGTTGGCAGTCGGCAGTTAAATCTAATGACTAATGACCGATGACTGATGACCAATTTCTAATGACCAATGACTGGAAGAGATGAGGTTTGTTTGGCATCTCTGAAGAAGTGAAATGAAAAAAATCTGCGGTCTAACATTCCTTGTTAGGAGGAGTATTAGGCTGCGGGAAAATTGGAAATTAAAATGAAAAGAAAGTTTTTAATGAAATATAGTAAGCGGACTGCCATGTAGATTATACGGAATTATAGCATGATAATTATTAGCAATATAATATTGCCAATAGAAATAGTGGAATTATAATCAATTATTTTCATACAACTTATAATTTAAAGGTGTAAAGGTTTAATTATGAAAACTTTATTTGCAAAGCTAATTCTTTTGTTCACCTTTTTTATTCTAATGAACAATTTATTCCCTCAAAATTCTGATATAGAGTCATTACTAAATAATATTGCTGATGAATCAATTTTATTAAAAAAAGAAACAAATGCTCATATCTATATTGATAGTCCTTATCAAAATAGTGAACGTTATCATCAAACGTTCTTAATTTTGCCGGATTCTAATATGTTTAATTATCTAAATTATTATCCAATCACCGCCTTTAATTTTGTTAATTCTCAAGATGATTCGAAAATATCAAGAATGAAAATAGAAGATTTAAAAAAACGAGAACTTTATAGCCTGAGTAATAGCAGCAACATTAAGTTTAACCATATTAAAGGATTTGAATTATATGACGACGAAATTGCTTCAGCTGACGAATTCTTATTAAAAGAGAAGCAGCAATTCTATATTAACAAATTAACAAGTTGTTGGATCCAATATAAAAACGAATACATGGGGACTTATTTGAAAGGTATAAACGGAACATATATTTTCCCCGAGCTAAACGAAAATTCATATGCAAATGAAGATGATAAAAGGCTGTTTTTTAAAATGAAGACAGATGAAAAGTATTTTTATTGGTCTTACTATTTTAAAATGGATAAAACTGCATATAACTTTGATCAAGAAAAACTAAAAATAAGTACTTTTGATGGTAAGTGGGGATATCAATATGCCGGTTATTTAAGGGATTCAAAAGAAGTCAATTTTTCAAATGACCTTGAGATGAATGTACCCATTTCTGTTGCGAAGCAATTATTTGGAGATAATGAACCTTGTTTTTATGAATCAATTGTGACCGTAATGCCATTAGAGGGTTATAAAGCTATTAACATCGGATGGACGATGCATGTATTGAATTATGAAGTCCTAAAGATTAAGAAAAATTTTTACAAGATGAGTCAATGGTCATATAAAAAAAATAGGTTTATTGGCAACCCAATATATACTTTAATTTTAGAGTCAACTGATAAGACTCCATTAGGGAGAATCAATAATCGTGTGCTAATTAATTCAATGAATATATCAGTAGGGCGTGACGAATATTTGAATACAAATATGACAGAAGATTATTCTGGGACATACACGTTGTATAACAAATACCCCTCAATTAAAAAAGTTGATCTTATTATTTCAAAAAACCCATCAACCAATAAATTAGAAGTTAATTCTATTGAATATAAAGGACGATCTGGAAGTAAAAAAAATGCAGGATCCAACATATTTCTTTCGGGTAATATATTATATGTAAATGGGATTAAGTATGACTTTGTTGAGTATAATAAATTAAAGGGTCTTATAGCGTTGTTAGGTAGTAATTTTATATTTTTAGAAAAAACAAAATGACTGGAAATCAATTACTAATTGAGTTTAATATGAAAAAATCTATTTACTTATTATTTATCGTATTTTTAATATGTTCATGCGGTAAGAAGTTGCCCGAAAACTACGGAATTTATGTCTATTCAATCAATGATTATCATCAACTAAAACCACAAAACACTTTTATCAGCGGCAATCTACTTCAATCGATAAGTGGAATAAAAGGCACATCCGGCGCTATTTATGAAAAGATGGATTACCTAATAATTTTTGAACAGAATATAAAACCAGATGATATAAAAATCTCGAAATTGAGGTTCAATAGAGGTGGTTATGTTAGAAATTTATTTGGTGAATCGTATACAGAAGTAAACTTATGGACTTCGGAAAGGGAACTAACAATTAATATTGCACCAGTAGAAGGGAAAAAGGACATATACAAAGTAACTACAACTCAGCCATTAGACAAAGGGTTCTATGCAATTCACTTCGGGAGTTTAACAAACCAAAATACTTATTCCGCTTTAAATAAAGTTGCTTATGATTTTGTTATTGGGACAAATGGAGAGGATTATCAACCATATGAAGAAGTTGTTAGAAAAAATGAAAACGCCTTTTTATCTAATGCTACAGAATTGCTTAAAAAAATAAATGAATATTTTAATAACAAGAATTATGAGAAAGTTCGTCAGATTTATGTTAGACCCGATGGTAATAAATTTGATGACAATGAATGGAGCTCTTTAACTAATGGATTCGACAATTGGATATTACAAAACGGTAAAATCAAATCGTCCCAAATAATTAACAAAAGTATTAATGAAAATTATGGTTCTTTCTCATTGCAGACAGAATATGAAAAAGGTGGTATAGTAAACGAAGAATTAAATGTCATAAAAAAAGGTGACTCATATTACATTACGTTCATTGGAATAAACTAACTGTTTTTTTTTACCAAATGTTTTTCTGTTTGAAAACATGAACTTAAAACGCATATGACCCATCAATCAAGGGGTCGGCGTATTCACTTTCATCATTTGTGTAATTATTTGCTTTGTTCTTCAGAGCACTGTTCCTTAGTAAAGTAGTTCTTTTAAATAAATTTTATAATAATTATTGGTAGTTGCTAATTCAGTGGCCTTGCTGTTTTGGGTCGCTGCTTATTGGCGAGACCGTTATAATAGAGACAAAACATCATGAAAAAAATAACCGAACGATTAAAAGTAACGATAATTCTTTTACTCATTCTTTCGTCTGTTACATTAAGTCAAAACTTACCACTTGTAGTTGATAATTCTGCGTGGTTCCCACCTGTAAGAAGTCAACAAGTTTTACCTGATTGTACACATTTTTCTTTAATATACTATTTAAAATCCTCTATATGGAATCGCAATTTCAATCGTGACCCTTTGCTTGAAATAAATCAATTCAATCATAATTTTGTTTGGAACCAGGATGGCGGCTTTATGGCTACTGGAGCTGCAGCATCATTTATGATGCATCAAGGTTGTGTGAGTGTGTCCGATTTCCCAATTAATGAACAAACTTCAGAAAGAATACCATCTATGGATATAAGAGAGAAGGCATTACGTTATAAAACTAAAAATTTTTCTACTACTATTATTCGGGGTGCTATTGAAGGGGATTCTATATTAATAAGTCAACAATTATCAGCACTTAAAGACTCATTAAAACAAGGGCATTGTTTCTCTATCGGGCTAAAATTATATAATTATTTTTTTAATATGACAAAAGAGAATAATATTTATAATTGTTATAAAGGAATAAGTTATGACAGTGTAAGATTTGGACACGAAGTATGTATAATTGGTTATAATGACACCATCAGAACAGCAGAAGGACGAGGTGCTTTCCTTGCGATAAATTCTAATCTGGACTATCCAAAATTCTATTTAGATTATAATTGGTTCTTCTATTCCAAAATTTATTTTTTCTGTACTTTCATAGAAGAAGACTTTTATTATAAGCCAGAACTAACTCTTAATCTATCGTTGAAGTCGGCACTTAATTCCGAGGAGAGAACAAAATATATCATAACTGATACAATTTTTGTCAATAGGGACGGACAAAGATTTGAGGATTATACATCTTATTTTGATAATCAAGGAAATCATTACCAAGACTTTGCAGCAGGGTATCTATCAAAATTTTTACAATTAAGAAAGATTAATGGAAAGACAATTCCTGCACAACTGAATGGTTATACTACGCATAACCTTCTATTCTTACCGTACAATACTAATAATGATTATTCTGTTTTCACGGATATAACGAAATATGTGAAAGCTGATAGTCTTAAGTCACTTGAATTGTTAGTCTGTGACCCAATTTCCGCATCGTATTCCGGAATTGTTTGCGATTCTACAGGACACTCATATACTGGTCCGGAAATAAATCTATATTCGTATTCACGAAATCCAAATATTAAAATACCGGAAGCTTACATTAGATTTCTTGGAACAGATAAACGTATTGTTGGAAAAGTGATAGAATGGCCCGATACAACAGTAACATGTTATAATTATTATTCTGCTTCATTATTTCCATTTATTAAACCACCTACTAATAATTATGCCTTAGTTAAGAAAAGCGTTTCGAAATTCAAACGAAAACTTGTAACTTTTGATGTTCTTGACACTCTTACAGTTGATGTAGAAAATTATATTACTTCTTCGTTAAATAATTTTACACTTAATCAAAATTATCCCAACCCATTTAATCCATCAACAACAATAAGTTATTCAATCCCTAAAACTAGTCTTGTTACAATAAAAATTATTGATATCATCGGGAGAGAAGTAGCAACATTAGTTAGTGAAGAAAAACCATTTGGCAATTATGAAGTTTTGTTTGATGGAAAAGATTTACCAAGCAGTGTGTATTTTTATAGGTTGCAAGCTGGAAGTTTTACAGAGACAAAAAAGTTAGTTTTGATGAAATAAACGTATAACATCTTTAATAAGTAAAGAGTCCACGCCTGAGGCGGGTAAACAAGAGAAAAATAAATATCACTGACATTCCGCAGATGCGGGTGCTTAAATAAAATGTTCTTTGTTTCTACAATTTATAAAGCACAAACCGATAAATCGGTTGCGGAATAAGGTATAGTGAAAATCCCAACGACTAAAGTCGTGGGTTAATAGAAAAGTTTTAATAATTAATTCGGCAGTGTTGGGTTTTAACATAACATGTTGTTAAGCATAAGTGATGATTGAATTAAAAGGAATAAAGAAGTTTATGTTAATCATAGGTGGAGTTATTTTTTTAACAATTATTAGTTTCCTTTTAGTATTGATTTTTATGAGTTCCGGAAAACCCAAACAATTTCTTGATAAGAATGGGAAAGTGTTTAAAAACAGCATATCAGAAAAAGTGTTTCTAGAAATAAACGGCACAAGGCAAGGGATGTTTATAAAGGGAGAGAATTTAGATAATCCTATCATTCTTTATTTGCACGGCGGAATGCCGGATTATTTTTTAACAGAAAAATTTCCGACTCATCTAGAAAAGAACTTTACGGTAGTGTGGTGGGAACAACGGGGTTGCGGTATATCGCATAATTCGAATTCAACAAATAATTATACAACTTTAGATCAACTTGTTGATGACTCCATTACATTAACTGAATACCTGTTAAAACGCTTTAATAAGAAGAAAATTTATTTAATGGGTCATTCCGGCGGTACTTTTATTGGTGTTTATGTTATTGATAAAGTTCCGGAATTATATTATGCATACATCGGCATCGCTCAGATGTCCGATCAACGCAAATCGGAAAAGATTGCCTACAACTATATGCTTAGTAAATACCAAGAATTAGGGAATCGAAAAATGGTTGAAGTTTTACAGCGTATATCTCTCGGATATAGTGGGGAATTACCAGAGGAATATGTAAAAATTAGAGACGTTGCAATGCACGAACTTGGTATTGGAACAATGAGAAAAATGAAAAATCTAATCACAGATCTTATTCTTCCGTCATTGTTGTTTAGTGAATACACATTATCAGAGAAGTACAATTTATGGGCTAATAAATCACAATCGGGTATCAGCCAAAACTGGAAAAGTATGATAAATACAAACTTAATGGAAAGTAAGAATTCTTTTCGAGTTCCGGTTTATTTTTTTCACGGTATTGATGATTATACTTGTTCTTATGAATTGGCAAAAGAATATTTTACAAAAATCAAAGCTCCAATAAAAGGATTTTATACATTTTATCAATCAGCACATAGTCCGATATTCGAAGAACCTATAAAAATGAATAAAATATTAATCAATGATATAGTGAATTCAAGAACAGAGTTAGCAGATAAAATGTAATGGGGAATGCCTAACCTGGACAAGCCCGCCAATAAGCTGTCGGGGAAACCAGAACCAAATTATCACATTAGAATGATTGAATGGTTGTATGTTTGAATGAAAAACATTCATCCATTCATCTTCATTCAGTCATTCTATCGTTTTATTTGTCTCATTAATATTCTGCCAATTCGCCGCGGCGAATTACTCGAACTTTTTTGTTAAGGGACTAAACAAGAAACAAAAAGGAATAATGAATATCGAACAAGAAATGTAGAATATCGAAGGGTGAAAACTCATCATTCATTATTCCGTAATCATTATTCGTTATTCTTTTAAATGCTTAGAACCGCGCTAATGTACAAACGCCACATTGCCGTAATTAATTACTTCAATTCCTTTTTCTGTTCTTAGCAGAAGCTGTCCGGTCTCATCAATGTCATCAAAAGTTCCGTGCTTCATTTTCCCATCCTGGTTAAGATAGATTTTCTCACCGATCATTCCGCACTTATCGCGATAGGCTTGTAAAACAGCTGCCGGTTTGTTTTTTACTTTCCACAAAAGTTCTTCAAAATTATTTAGGAATTCCGCCAAAATTTTTTCTCTATCAACATCCTGGTTCAATTCTAATTTTAGCGAGGTTGGCGGATAATTAAATTCTCCTGTAAATTGAGTTTGGTTTACATTTAATCCGATCCCGATAGCAGCTCTTTTTATATTCGCGCCTAAAGAAACGGTCTCAACAAGAATTCCGGCTGTTTTTTTCCTTTTGATAAGAATATCATTCGGCCATTTAACTTCAACTTGTAATTGAAAGAGGGTTTCTATTGTTGAAGCAAGAACTTGTGCAGTTCCCAAGTTCAAAATGTTAAGTTTATCTTTCAGGTATTTGTCGATATTCAGTAAGATTGAAAAAGTAAGATTTTGTCCCTTCGCGCTCTCCCAGGTATTTTTAAACCTTCCTTTTCCTGCAGTTTGTCTCTCGGCAAAAACAACAGTTCCGTTTTGGTTTTTACTTGATTTATCCAGGAGAACTGCATTGGTAGAATTAATTTCAGTGAAATAAAGAAAATTTCTTCCGATGGTTTCGGTTTCTAATTTGATATCGAATTGGTTAAAGTTGAAGTTTGGCTGTATTTCCATTTTAATCGCTTAGTTATGAAAAAATGACTGATAGTATGACAAATATTTCACATATTTGTTAAATATGTCAGAAGTTCTGACAAAAGTGTATAAATCCAAATTTTATCTGTTTTCGCCGCAACTTATTATAATGTAATAAATTACGCTATAATATAGCATTTGGCACAATGGTTGTTATAAGTAATTCAAAAGATGAACAATAAAAGGAAAACTAAAATGACACTTATTAAATTTGAACCTTTCAGAGACTTAGATTTATTGAACACAAATATAAGAAGATTTTTTGACGATTTCCCGACTGCTGCTCAAGAATTTAGTTCTACTTATCATCCTAAAATTGATGTTTATGAAGATGATAAGAAGATTTACTTTGAAGCGGAAGTTCCGGGTATGAACAAAAAAGATCTTAATATTTCGGTTCATGACAACATTTTAACAGTTACCGGCGAGAAGAAAAAGGAATATGAAGAAAAAGGAAAAAATTTCTTCAGAATGGAAAGAGCTTTCGGTTCTTTCACCAGAAGTTTCACATTACCGGATGAAATAAACGCCGATAAGATCGATGCGAAATTCACTGACGGTATCTTGAAAATAGAAATTGAAAAAGCAATTCCGAAAAAACCGGAAGAAAGAGTTATTTCAATCAATTAATTATAAGGGAAGGAAAATCTTTCCTATACTTTCATTAAAACCCAGGAAATAATATGAGCAAAATAATTGGAATCGATTTAGGAACAACAAATTCTTGCGTATCGGTTATGGAAGGCAACGATCCTGTTGTAATTCCAAATTCTGAAGGCGGAAGAACGACTCCTTCGGTAGTTGCATTTTCAAAAAACGGAGAACGTTTAGTCGGTCAGCCGGCAAAGCGCCAGGCAATCACAAATCCAAAGCAGACCATCTTTTCAATTAAAAGATTTATGGGACGCAACGTTAATGAAGTTACCGAGGAAATGAAAAAAGTTCCTTATCAAGTTTTAGGCGGTGAAAATGGTTCAGCGCGTGTAAAAATAAATGATAACCTTTATTCGCCTCCAGAAATTTCCGCTATGATTCTCCAGAAAATGAAAAAGACTGCAGAAGAATATCTCGGACAGGAAGTTACCGAAGCCGTCATTACAGTTCCGGCTTATTTTAACGACTCACAACGCCAGGCGACAAAAGATGCCGGTGAAATTGCCGGGTTAAAAGTTAGAAGAATAATCAATGAACCGACCGCAGCCGCGCTTGCTTATGGTTTAGATAAAAAACATAAAGAACAACTTGTAGCTGTTTACGATTTAGGCGGCGGAACGTTTGATATTTCTATTCTGCAAATTGGCGAAGGAGTCTTTGAAGTAAAATCATCTAACGGCGATGGACATCTCGGCGGAGATGATTTTGACCAACGGCTAATTGACTTTCTTGCCGATGAATTTAAAAAACAAGAAGGAATTGACCTACGCAATGACGCTATGGCTTTACAGCGTTTGAAAGAAGCCGCAGAGAAAGCAAAAATTGAACTTTCGACATCAGCGCAAACCGATGTGAACTTGCCGTTTATTACTGCAACCCAGGATGGTCCTAAACATTTGAATATCAATATTGCCCGTGCAAAGTTTGAACAATTGGTTGACGATTTAGTTGAACGGACAAAAACTCCATGCGAAAAAGCAATTAAAGACGCGGGAGTTTCCGCTTCACAAATTGATGAAGTTATCTTGGTTGGTGGTTCAACAAGAATTCCGATGGTTCAAGAATTAGTAAAAAGTCTTTTTGGAAAAGAACCTCATAAAGGCGTTAATCCTGACGAAGTTGTTGCAGTTGGTGCGGCAATTCAAGGCGCTGTTTTATCCGGTGAAGTAAAAGACGTATTGTTGCTTGACGTTACACCTCTTTCATTAGGAATTGAAACACTTGGCGGAGTAATGACAACATTAATTCAAGCTAATACAACTATTCCTACCAAGAAGAGTGAAGTGTTTTCTACAGCGAGCGATAATCAGCCTTCGGTTGAGATTCATATTCTTCAAGGTGAAAGACCGATGGCGACAGACAACAGAACTCTCGGAAGATTTCATTTAGATGGAATTCCACCTGCGCCAAGAGGGATACCCCAGGTTGAAGTTTCTTTTGATATTGATGCGAATGGAATTCTTCATGTTGCGGCTAAAGATAAAGCCACAAACAAAGAACAAAGCATTAAGATCACCTCTTCCAGCGGTTTAAGCAAAGATGAAGTTGAAAAAATGAGACGCGATGCACAGGAACATGCGGCTGAAGATAAAAAGAAAAAAGAAGCGATCGAAATTAAAAATCAGGCTGATAGTTTAGTCTTCCAAACCAAAAAACAAATTGAAGAGTTGAAAGAAAAGTTAACACCCGATGCAAAAGAAAAACTTGAATCCGAAATTAAAAAAGTTGAAGACGCAATTGCATCCAACAATACGGAGACAATAAAAGTTGCAACCGAAGCGTTGAACAAAGTATGGAACGAAATTGCTTCTACTCTTTATTCACAAGCTAATGCCGGGCAGCAGCAACCGGGTGGCGGATTTAATCCGCAGGATTTTGCAAATATGGGCGGACAACCGAATGAACCTCATCAAGAACAAAAGAAAGATGAGAAAGAAGTTCAAGACGCATCGTATGAAGAAGTTGATGATAAGGATAAGAAGTAAGTTAAAAAAATGTTTGACGGATAATGTTTGATGGATGATGTAAATTCGATAGATGTCGATAAAATCGTGGCAAAATATTCCAATGGTCAGTTGATCATTAATTTACCGAAGCAGGAATTTGCCAAACCCCGAAAGATAGAGATCAAATAAAAACCTAAAAAAGCCTCGCTTCTGCGGGGCTTTTTTATACTCGCCCACTAATTTCACCTTAAATTATTTTTCAAAAGAAGCGTAATTTTCATTATATTTGCAAGTCAAAATTGAAAAGGGTTTATGGTAAGCTTAAAATCATTGAATTCGGAACAAAAAAAAGCTGTTGAATATGACGGCGGATCATCATTAATTGTTGCAGGGGCAGGCTCGGGCAAGACCCGTGTTCTCACCTATAAAATTGCTTATTTGATTGATAAAGGATACGAACCGGAATCTATTCTTGCGCTTACTTTTACCAATAAAGCTGCAAGTGAAATGAAAGATCGTATCAAAGAATTGATCGGAACAAAAGCTCAATATTTATGGATGGGGACGTTCCATTCTCTTTTCGCAAAAATTTTACGTATTGAATCCGAATCGATCGACTATTCTGTAAATTTTTCCATTTATGATACCGAAGATTCTTTGTCCCTTGTACAAAACACGATGAGCGAAATGAACATCTCTACCGATACGGTAAATCCAAACGCAGTTCGTCATCGCATAAGTTTTCTAAAAAACCACATGATAACTCCCGCTGAATTTAGAAAAAAAATGATGACCTCATTTATCGATGAAAAGATTGCTGATGTTTATGAGCAATATCAAAAGAGAATTCAAGAACATAACGCAATGGACTTTGACGATCTCTTACTGAAACCTATCGAACTATTTTTAAAGAATCCGAAAATTCATCAAAAATATAAAAAGAAATTTCAATACATCTTAGTTGATGAATTTCAGGATACCAACAAAGCGCAGTACGAGCTGTTAAAAATGTTGGTGAACAAAGAAGAAAAAATTTGTGTTGTTGGCGATGATGCCCAGAGTATCTATAGCTGGCGCGGCGCCGATCTTACCAACATGCTTAATTATGAAAAAGATTATCATAAAGCTAAAGTTTTTCGACTTGAACAAAACTACCGTTCAACAAAAACTATTCTTGCCGCTGCCGATAGCGTTATAAAAAATAATAAAGATCAAATTAAAAAAACGCTTTGGACGGATAATCAAGAAGGTGAATTGGTCGGGTTGATAAAATGTTCCGACGAAAAAGATGAAGCATACCATATTACAAGAATTATAAAAGACGAAATTCATAATTACAAACGAAGTATGAACGACTTTGCCGTTCTCTATCGCACGAATGCGCAATCACGTGTGTTGGAAGATGTTTTCCGCCGTGAGAAAATCCCATATTTAATTATCGGTGGAGTTGAGTTTTATAAACGTAAAGAAGTTAAAGATATTGTAGCTTATTTGCGTGTAATCGCAAATCAAAATGATGAAGAAAGTCTTCTTCGCATTATGAATTTTCCGCAGCGCGGAATAGGAATGACAACAATCAAGCGAATGACCGCGTTTGCACGAAGACATGAAATTTCCTTATTTGATACTATGCAAAGAGTCTTTGAAGTAATCGATATAAAAGAGCGCATCCAGAAAAATGTAAAAGGTTTTAGAATTCTTTTAGATAAATATATTACTCTCAGCGACCGTCTTTCCGTTGGCGAATTAACCAGAGCTTTAATTGATGAACTTGGCGTTATTAAATTATTTAAAGAAGAAAGTTCATACGAATCGTTAATGCGGCTGGATAACGTACAAGAACTTCTTTCTGCAATTACTGATTATTCCGCCGAGCATCCCAACGTAAAAATAAATGATTACTTGCAGGATGTTTCACTTGCATCAGATTTGGATTTGTTGGATGAAACAAAACAGCACGTAAATTTGATGACGGTACACAGCGCGAAAGGTTTGGAGTTTCCGATAGTATTTATTTCAGGCTGCGAAGAAGACATTTTCCCCTTGTCAAACCGCTTCAGTACCGATGCTTCGATGGATGAAGAGAGAAGACTATTCTACGTTGCAATGACAAGAGCCGAACTAAAAGTTTTTGTTTCCCATGCAAGATCGCGTTACAGATTTGGTGAAGTAGCTTATCAAAACAGATCGAGATTTATTGACGAAATCAGTTCCGATACAATTTCCGAAGTAACGAGCGGTTCGGGAAGAAAAGCGAATCGGAAATCTAAAAAAGAAATTTATTACGAATATTTTGAGAATGTGGATTATGTCGATTTCAGTCAGGATAAAGCCAACCATATAAAAGTCGGCAGCAGAGTTATGCACGATAAGTTTGGGTTAGGCAAAGTTCTTCAAGTTATCGGCGCGGGCGACACACAAAAAGTAAGTGTTGCCTTCGAAGGGAATAATCTCAAACAATTAATGTTAAAGTTTGCAAAATTAAAAATATTAAATTGATTTTAATTTGGTTGAAACCTACCCGGCAATTAAATTTGAAATCAGAATGACAACAAAGTTGATGATAAAAATTTATCACCTTGCCTGCGGTTAGTAGGATTGTTTTTCAGCAACACAATTATTTTTGAATGAATCGGAGTTAATAAAATGATAGCCCCTAAAAAATTAGCAATTTTAGTTGCCGGAGGACCGGCGCCCGGGATTAACAGCGTTATCGGTGCAGCAACAATCCGTGCTGCCGTTGAAGGAATTGATGTTCTTGGGATGAGAGACGGCTTCAAATGGATTATGGAAGGCGACATCAGCCATGTTAAACAGTTAAATATTCACAACGTTAGTAGGATTCACTTTACCGGCGGTTCGTTCATCGGTATTTCAAGAAGCAATCCCACAAAAGATAAAAAACTTTTAGAGAACACCGTAACTTCTTTATTAAGGTTAAACGTTGATAAACTTATAACCATCGGCGGTGATGATACAGCTTATAGCGCAATGAAAGTTGAAGAAATGGCTGCCGGAAGAATTCGTGTTATTCACGTTCCTAA
>Ga0172379_10007028_pt1 | contig 14788 bp, 15 predicted proteins | sample GrowelOW334metaG_FD_119756 | JGI IMG/M metagenome (GOLD analysis project Ga0172379, IMG submission 119756) | Groundwater microbial communities from an aquifer near a municipal landfill in Southern Ontario, Canada - Groundwater well OW334 metaG | ecosystem: Environmental > Aquatic > Deep...
GTAAATTACCAATTACGGGCAAAGCCCAAATTACAATGTATTACATCCATTAGGATATATTACGTCCGCATAAACGGACAAATTACGCCCGATAGGGCAAATTACGAACAAAGTTCTTATTACGGGCGAAGTCCAAATTACCGTGTGAAAAAGTAGTCAAATCGTAATTCTAATTAGTCTTTTACCTTCTTAGTCAATCCGTGATGTCAGTCAGAAAATTTCATTCTAGATGGAAAACATATTTTCAAGTATTGCTTGTGATATTTGGCTTATCATTGGTAGCTTTCGGCTATCTCAAAGTTGATATGTTTCTGATGGATCAAAAAATTACCGATCAACGTGTGGTGCTTGACGACCAAACTAAACAGCTAGAATCGTATAAATTGCTTACTGGCTACAACAAGCTGCAAGCGGTAAAGATTCTGGAAGAAAAGCAAGTTACCATGCCGTGGTCTGATCATATTACCAAAGTGATCGCTATGCTGGAAGACCTCAAAAAAGTCGATACGAGTACGACAGATACTATTGCGCTTTCTGATTTCAATGTCAGTCTGGATAAGATTACGCTCAAGGGACAGGTGTCCAACTTGCTGCTTTTGTATTATTCCAATGCGGCCAAAGGTATCAAATCGCTTATCGATAGATTCTCCAGTTTGGATTTTGTCAAAAATATCCGTATCCAGACCTACGATAGAGTAGGTGACAACAATTATTATGAATTTGTTTTAGAAGCTAACGTTATCAATGATGCAGGAACAGGTAGCACCGCAGAATAGTCAGATTATTGATAGATTGCTTGGTGAGCAACAACAAAAAAAATCTGCTGAAATCAATACACTCGCAGAAGATAGTCAGGTATTGATTACGACTTCAAGAGTCGTGAGTATCAGATATAGGATTTATTTCATAATTCTTTTACTGGTTCTTGTGATTTTTGGCAACAATATTCTCTTGCCTGCATGGGATAATTTTCAAGCGACCCAAACGCAGGTGAGCGATATCAATCTCCAGATTTCTAGTTTTGAAATCAAGAAATTGCAATCTGACGCTGATCAGAAATTGATCCAAAAAATTGAAAGTCAGCAATCAAATATTATTTCGTGTCTCAATACGAGAATAAATTGCAGCGCGATAGATCCTGCATTGAGAACTAACTTTTCATTTGCGAGATCCTATATTCAGCTCAATAATTTAACAGATCCTAAAATGTTTATCAACGAAAAAATCCTGCTCGCAAATATCAATGAATATTTACTTAGAGATCCTGTGACCAAAGCTAAAAATGGATTAATTAATAAGATCGCTATCGGGGAATCAAAACAATTTTTCTGAAATTTATTCTACGTTCCGCTCAAACTTAATATCACTTTTGATACCAAAGACGCATTACTTTCTTTTATCGACAATGTAGAGAAAAGAGTACTCGCTGATGTAAACTATCGTGTCTTATATAAGATTGATAAAGTAAACTACGATATCGCTAATTATACTACACAACAAAAAGTGGATATAGACTTGAATGCTTATTATTATACAGACTAACGATTCGTAATTAACTTCGTGTAATTAACTTCGTGTAATTTGCTTCGCGTAATTAATTACCAATTACGATTTATTATATCCCGAAGAGATAAATTACGATGAATTACAACGTGAATATATAGTCAATCTTTTATTTCGTCTCTCTATGTAGTATGTCAGAAGAACAAAACAGCGAAAAAGAGTATAAGGCATGACCGATCGATAGTGTGATTGTGTCTGCTTTGCAATCCATGGATAGAGGAAGCTTCTGAGCCAAGGATAAGATTTTGTTTTTCAAGGAATTAGCGTATTTGCTCAAATGAGGAATCTCTCTTTTTGCTGGAGTACAGCTTATTTGAGATACTTCAGAAAACTATGCGGTAAAAGAGATTGCGAAAAATATTTCTGCGTTTCTTCATAAAGGTAAAAGCTTTTCGTATGCGCTCAATAGACTTCCTGATTATTTTGATGCTGGCGATTATTCATTGATCAAAACCTGAGAAATGTCTGGAGAACTTCCTATGATTCTTCAATCGCTTGCGACAGAATATATTTATATCAAAGATATGAAAAACAAATATGTAGGCGCGTTGATCTATCCTGCTATCCTTATCGTAGTGGCTATTGTTGCGGTACTTGCGTTATTTTTGCTCGTATTGCCCAATATATTTTCGATCGCTGAAAGTTTCCAAAACTTGCAATTGCCATGGATTACTAGAGCATTGCAGAATATTTCACTCTTTTTACAAATGCAGTGGAAAGTATTACTTTGAGTCGCTGCATGACTTAGTTTGATAGGCGGTGTATTTTTTTCTACGGAATTTTGAAAAAAAACCTGGTTCAATATTCTACTCAATATTCCTATGATCGGTAAGATGACCAAATATTTCTATATTGTGAAATTTTGCAGATATATGAAACTTATGATGAACGCTGGAATGAGCTATGTCCAAACCTTTCAACTTTTGAGGGACATTCTTGGTATCCCAGCATATCATGATATGATAGAACGCATTTTGGTGTGATTGAATAAATGAGAAAATATTTATAGTGTCTTACAATATGAAACTGATTTGATTCCTTCAGATGTATCGGTGATGATCAAGGTGGGTGAAGAATCTGCAAATCTTTCCAATTCTTTGGATAATATCCTCGATATGTATCAGGAAGATCTCAACAATATCATTATGCGTTCCTCAAAGATTATCGAACCCGTGATGTTGATATTTGTAGGATGAATCGTAGTAGTTATCGCGCTTGGTATCTTTGGATTGATCTTGCAGATTATGGAATGAGCAGGAATGTAAATGAATGCAGAATGTAGAATTAAGGTGGAAAAATGGAAATATTTGCATAATATCAGATTCTGATTATAATTACATCTATCATGTATTCTTTTATCCACTAATTTATCGTCATGGTAAAAAAAATAATTAGATGACTGGATGGTAAAGTCACGAAGCAAAAGAAAACTTCTTATAAAGAAATAAGTTGTGTAACTTGAACTGTGCACAAGGAAATATCTGAAGATTTTCAAAAAAATAAAGAAACTAATCCTTTTCCACAATACAAAAGATATACTGAATTACTAAACAAACTCACTCCTGATCGGCAGAGAGAAATGAAAGAAAATATTATAATAAGTGCAGATGGCAAAATAGAGATAATTAAAATGAAAAAGAAGTTCTCTATCCTTACTGCGGAACATAATGGTATAGATGTTTTTAAAGGAGAATATGAAGACAGAATCGGAAGAACAGCGACCAAATGAGTAATATATTTTACTCCAGAAGCAGCAGAGAGGGAATGTAAATTACAAAACAAAAAACTTCTTAAAAATCAGTCGGAATTAGAAATGTTCATCAATTTTTTCCCAGGAAAGAATGAGCAAGAAAGAATGGAAAATTTTAGAAAATTATTTGATTTGAGATATACAGGATGGCGAGATGTAGATAATGACATGTGGAATGCTATGAGTCTTTGAGAAGTGGGATCTCTAACTCTTGCAAAAGAAGGCAATACAATATATGGCATGGGATATGATTTTGGTGGCTGTCATATGGGACAAGGAGGACAATGAAACACGGCTGTACAATATATGGCTTACGAAGATTGTTAATTATCAAAAAATCCGCTTATGCGGATTTTTTGTTTGTGTTGTTTTTTTCCTCATCCCAACCCGGCGTCATTCCGGCGTTAAGTTTTGTAGCCGGAATCCATGCTATGGTACTTTAGTATGGATTCCCGCCTTCGCGGGAATGACGCTAAAACGGGGGTGATGGAATTTACTCGCCCTTTGGTACAAAGTGCATCATATCTAAGAGGGTATAGGTCTTCTTCGGTAATCATGCGACGATATATTCTTTTCCATTTTCTTCTATCGTATCATATATTTTAGTAAATTCTTTTCCCTCTCTCATTTCTTGCGCAGCATCATATCCTAGATAGATAGCGGTGTATTCTTTGCCGTCTAAATTGTACGTCAGCTTTTTTGGATTGATGATGTTTTTCAGCTTCAAAGGAATATTATTTTTATCATAGAGATAGAAGAGATCTTCTCCATCAAAAGGCGTCTCTTTCATTACTAACGAATCGTGGATAGTAAGTCAGCTAAATCATTTTATATTTATAATATGCGCTTCATCCAATAAAGTATTGGTAGGTCATACTATTCCTACGATTTTGACTGTTCATAAGCCAAAGAATCCTGATAGACTATCTCCTACTTTAGTAAATAATCTTTCTCTTTTCATCATTTGCGCTTCAGTATAACCTAAAATCATTTCTGCCCCTGTCGAATTCATTATTCCTGTTCATTCACTGATAGTGAATTCATTTGTAATAGTATCGCTTCCCAAAAATAATTTAGGTATTCCTGTCGGAGTGAATCAGATTTTATTTGGAGTGTTGATGATAAATTGGTTGATATCTGTTTTGATTCATGGAGCGTTTAAGTTTGCTGAGAATGCGAAGTTTTGTCCATTTCCTAATTTGGCAAAGTTTCGAAAAAAGCTGAGAAAGAGTATTGTCATAATAAGCGGAGCGAATAGTGAAATCCAGTTTTTCTTTTTTGGATGGAAAAAATTTAATAGTAATGAATTCAATACTACGGAGACAGAACTCATTGCCATAGCTAATCCTGCAAATTCTGGTTTCAACGTTAATCCCCGTGTTGCAAGTACTCCAGCCGCGATAGGTATTCATAAGGTGTTATAAAACAGTGCGAAGAACATATTCTGTTTGATTTTGTTTACTGTCGCTTTGCTAAGTTGTATAGCAGTTAGTACATCGTTCAAGTCGTTTTTCATAATGACAACGCTTCAGGATTCCATCGCCACGTCAGCCCCTGAGCCCATGGCGATACCCACATCTGCTTGAGTCAATGCAGGGGAGTCATTAATCCCATCACCAACCATAGCGACGATATATCATTGATCTTGCAGTTCTTTTATTTTCATCGCTTTATGCTGCGGCAATACTTGCGCTAAGACATGATCAATTCCCACTTGGCGAGCTATCGCTTCAGCGGTTCTTTGATTGTCTCCGGTAATCATATAGACAAGGAGCCCCGCTTTTTTTAGTCTTGCAACGGCCTCAGCAGAACTTGCTTTGACGGTATCCGCTACTGCGACGATGCCGATCATTTCTTTGTCCGTAGCCAAAAGCATGACGGTCTTCCCTTCAGCTTCCAGCTGTTCTATTTGATAGAGGTTTCCGATCCCGATATTTTTTTCCGCCAACAATGCTTTGGTACCCAAAAGATAGAGCTGACCATGAATTTCTCATTGGACTCCTTTTCACGGAATCGCTTCAAACTTCTCTACATTGCCTATCATAGGAAGCATATTTGCTTTCCCATAATTCACAATAGCTTCAGCCAATGGGTGTTCAGACTTCGCTTCTAGTGCGATGGCAATTTGTATAAGTTGATTTTCGTCGTAGCTATTGACTGCTACTATGTCCGTCACTTGTGGTTTTCCTTCAGTGATAGTGCCTGTTTTATCGAAGATAATAGTGTTTACTTTGCAGAGCATTTCCAAGGGCTCGCCTCATTTTATCAGAATTCCATTCTGCGCTCATTTGCCAGTTCCCACCATCAATGCCGTGGGTGTCGCTAACCCAAGCGCGCAAGGACAAGCGATGACGATCACTGCAGAAAAATAGAGCAATGCGGAAGTTAAGCCGGTTCATACAACAAAAAACCAGATTAAGAATACTATCAGCGCTATGATAATGACTGTCGGCACAAATATTGCAGAGATCTTATCTGCGAATCATTGGATAGGTGCTTTGGATCATTGCGCTTCTTGAATGAGTCTGATGATTTGCGCGAGTGCGGTTTCATTACCAATCTTTGTAGTCTCCATTTCAAAGCTTCATAACTTATTTATTGTCCCTCAAAAGACTTTAGTACCCACCATTTTTTCGATAGGAATACTTTCCCCCGTAAGCATAGATTCGTCGATGCTTGAATGTCAGGAAATCAAAACTCCATCAATAGGTACTTTCTCTCCTGGTTTCACAATGATGATATCTCCCTTTTTTACCTGTTCAATAGGCACATCAACAACTGTAGTTCCTCTTTTGACTTTAGCTGTCTTTGGCGCTAGTCCCATGAGTTTCGCTATGGTTTGCGAGGTTGATCACTTAGCTTTTGCCTCCAAATATTTTCCTAGAGATACAAACATGATCAGTAATCCTGCCACTTCAAAATAGATATTGGGAATTTTCTCCGCATTCAATCCTATCCATGATCCTGTCTGATATGCAAAGAGCAATAAATTATAGAGACTATAAAAGAATGCAACACTGGTTCCTATCGTGATCAATGAAAACATATTAAAAGTTCTCATCTTGAGTGCTGACCATGCTCACTTGAAGAAATCAGCTCATATAATAAATAAGATAGGAGTTGTTAATAGTAAGGAAATGATTGCTGTCCATGGCATAATTATTTTTTCTCGTGGCAATATCCCTGGCAAAAAATCATAGAACATGAAGGCAACCATAGGGATGCTCAGTATCGCAGATCGCAGAAATTTTTTTTTCCAATGTCTGGTTTCTTTGATTCTTTTTTCCATCTCATTAGATGCGTGATTTTCGTCTATGATGTTTCATGAATATCCAGCAGCTTCTACTGCTTTAAGTAATTCTTCTTTTGAAGCTGTCATCGGATCTATTTTGACCATAGCTTGTTCAGAGGAAAAGTTGACGCTAGCTTGAAGCACTCCCGGTGTTTTTCTGAGTGATTTCTCTATCAGCAATGCGCAGCTGCTGCAATGCATGCCGTCAATATCGATGGATACCATTTTACTGTTCGTGTCATTTGCTTGTTCTACTGGAAGATTTTTGCTTCAAACTTCAAGCTCCAAGCTTCAAGCCTCGGAATTTTTTCATTTCTCAGTGGCTATATAGCCTGTTCATTCACTGATTGATTTTATGATAGCGTTTTTATTCGTTTTCTTTTCGTCATAGGTCACTTCAGTCTCTTTCTTATCCAGAAAAACTGATACTGACTTTATTCCCGTTGTACTATCTAAACTTGCATGAATTAACTTCTCGCAAGATTTGCAATGGATATCGGGCATAGATAAAAGTAGTTTTTGCATGTTGTGATATTAAAAAAAATAAAATTTGTTGTCACCTCCATACCCTAAAGGATATGGCTAGGTAACGTTATTTAACTGCTTGTTGGATTTTTTGTTCAGATACTTTCTTTTCGTCAAATTCTACGGTAGCGGTTTTTCCTGCTACTGACACTGATTTGATGCCAGGTAAAGTTTTAATAAGTTTAACACAAGCTTCGCAGCTGATTTGTACTTTTGTAGTTGCCATGATAAGAATATTAAAGAAATAAAAATGTAATTTTGGCTTCGCCCGTAATAAGAACTTCGTTTGTAATTTGCCCTATCGGGCGTAATTTGTCCGTTTATGCGAACGTAATATATCCTAATGGATGTAATACATTGTAATTTGGGCTTTGCCCGTAATTGGTAATTTACACGAAGTTAATTACACAAAGTTGATTACACGAAGTTAATTACACGAAGTTAATTACGCGAGTGAAGCGAATTATTGTACAATAATAGTTCATTGATGCATTCCCATAGCTCAACAAACTACTTGGTATGTTCCTGCTTTAGCATTGTTGATTACGATGATTACCGGCACGTCTTTTTTGACCGGGTATACATTGCTGTCTAATCATGGGAAGGTCATGGTATTCATACATCATGCCCCATCTGCTGTTGGTGTGATAATTAATTTATAGCTTTTGCCTGCAGTCAACGTAACTGTCTCTGGTATAAGACTTACTTCACTGTGTCAGACATTCACCGTTTCATAAGTTGCTGTTGTGTTTACAGTATTTGTAGTTATTGGTGTTGTGGTAGTTGTTCTGCTTCCTCCACCACATCATCCACCTCATCAATTTCTCATCATAGGACAAGAATAGCTAGAAGTTGCTGCTGTGTTTGTATTGTTTCAATTGGTTCTATTTTTTGCAAAAAGATTTCCAGAAGAAATGAAATAGAGTATTCATCCTAAGATGATTATTCAAACGACGATCATTCGTCCCGAATACGCGGTTGTTTTCGAAATCTGTGATCACTTCACTTTGTTTGTGCTAACAGTTTCTCAAATCACCGGTATACCTCAATCATCCAAAATAACTTCGTTTCACTTGTTCTTTTGGTGGTTGAGAGTATTAAATTGTTTTTTATGGGTCATTGTAATTAGATTAAAAGATTAAAAGATAATTAATTAATATTGTAATAAGAACTTCGTTCGTAATTTGTTCTATCGGATGTAATTTGTCCTAATGGATGTAATACATTGTAATTTGGGCTTTGCCCGTAATTGGTAATTTGCACGAAGTTAATTACGCGAGTGAAATGAGCTTATTACGTGAAAAGCGAATTACATGAGTGAAACGAATTTATTACACGAGCGAAGCGAGTTTTTATTGCACGATTATTTTTCATTGATACATACCCATGGTTCCGCAAACTACGTCATATGAACCTTTTTGGATATTTGTGAACTTATATATAATAGGTTGTCATTTAACGATGGTATGTACTTTATTATCGAGTCCTGGAATTGTCTGAGTTACCATACATCATTTTCCGTTGTCTGTAGGAGTTATGATCAATTCATAATTTCCTCCGACATTTAGTGTGGTAATTTCTGGTACTAGAGCTAAGCCATCAAATCAGACTTCTATACGTTGATATTCTCCAGTAAATGTGGTCGTTTGAGTGGTATTTGTAAACCTTGCTATTCATCCTAAGAGACGTCGACCATTCATGATCATGAATATTCAAAAAAATACGATTAGTGTCCCTATGATAGTGTTGAGTAGTTTGAATTTCTTTTCCTTGATGTATGATGATCCTAGTCCTACTGCCAATAATACTGGTGCTGTTCCTAATGCGAAAATAGCCATTGCCAATCCTCATAATCGGAAATTTCCTGTTTTTATAGCAATCAATTGCATAGATAAGGTAAATCCACAGGGTAAGAAAAACGTTAGCATACCGATCAATGGAGCGAATATCGGATTTTTAGTCGTTAGTGTTTTTTCTGACCATTTTTTAGGGAGATGTAATCCGGCAGAGCTTATATTTGGAGCGAGTCCTAGAAGATGTAATCACATCCAAAGCACCACTATTCCTACAAATATCGTTAATATCGTTGTTGTTGTGAGTGATATCGCCATTGCTTGACCTATAAGTCCTAAGATTCCTCATAAGAGAAAAAATCCTCCGATTCTTCATGCATGGAATGATAATTGTGTTTTGAGATGATTTTTTGTTCCTGTTTCTTTGTCTCCATATTCTGCAAATCCAATGACAATACTTCCTACGATTGCAAGACAGGTAGAAACTGAAGCAATGATTCCCATCAATAATGCTACTCATAATGAAAGTTTATCTCCTACGGAAGGAAGGTATTGAACGATATTGAGTTTATAAAAAATTAAAGCGAAAATACCGACAAGTATCACTGATGAAAATATATGCTTTCGGTTAATCTCTTTTTTATTTTGCTGAGGTTTGCCTTCAAGGACATGATATCAAGCTTCTCTGATGGATTTTTCTATTTGTGGGAGCACTTGTTCGTTTGGTATTTCGATATACATTATTCCTGTATTTGAAGAAATATATTCTACTTTGACACCCTCGATAGTTTCTGATGACTGTTTAATGAGCATTTCACAAGATACGCAGTGCATACCTTTAATGTAAATTATTTTTTTTATTTTTGACATAATAAAAGATTTCAGAAGATAAAATAAAATTCCAGAAGATCAAATTGTGAAAATTAGAAACCCTATCTTAGCTTAAATTTACTATGATGCCAAAGAGATCAGAAAATTTGTTATATTTGATATTCGTATTTCGTCATGGACTCCAAACTGTTGTTAGTATTTTATCTTTTGTTGTGTATAGGTCTTTTACAAGATAATTGAATGTCGGCATTTTATGCGGTAAGTAATCTGTATATTCTAACTGTATCTGTATATTTGAATATGCACTTGAAAAAGCGAGTTCACAGCAATCTATGCTTTGTGTTTTGTTAGTTGATGATTGTTGGTGAGCATGACACTGTCAGATCTCATTCCTAGTATGTGAAAAAAATCCCATAGTGCTTGCATGGAGAAGTGTGTTTATCGAGAGTATATATACTATAAGCGCTATTATTGAAAAGATTTTTTTCATACACTTTTTTGAAATAAAACTATTATAATCTGATTACTTATTTTGTGCTGTCTTAACTATCGTCAATATTTCTTCGATCATGGTATTCATTTTTTTCTTATCATTGGCTTTGACCGCATCTACAAAACAACAATGGAGATGTCAGTCTAAGAGTTGTAAGTTCACATTTTTTAATAGCCCAATTACTGCAAGATTCTGTTGGATGATATGGATGCAATATTCGTCTTTCTCTGCCATAGTGATTATTTTGTCCAATAAGCTTCTTGCTTTCTTGAATGCGATAAGTTGTTTCTTTTTTTTATCGTTTGAATGCATACTCTATAGTAGAAATAAATATTTCCCATACCTGGGGGGTAGGTATAGTATAGTCAGAAAAAAATAAAATGCAAGAGAATATTTAAATTCAGAATTCAGAATGCAGAATTTAGAAAGATAAAAAATTTAGAATTTGAAAACTGAGTGTATTTCACTACATATATGCTATTCTTTATTTACTCGTTTATATGAAAAAAGGATTTACTTTAGTAGAAATGGTTATTGTGCTATTGGTGATTGGGATTCTGATGGCGGCAACAATGAGATTCGGTTCCAACCGTATTGTTGACCTCAAAGCACAATCTATCAAGGAACAATTTGTCGGATATTATAATGAATTATATAGTCAGAATATGACGTCAAGTTTTCGTGATGGGAAAAAATATCAGCAATTAACTGTTGTTATGACTACCGGAATATATTATATAGTAGATAGTTTACCAAAGATGAATGCTAAGTTACCTCATTTAGAAATAAGAAACTTACGTTTTGAGGCTGAATGACCTCCATTTGCTGTTGCTAATTTAGTATTTACTCCGTATCAGTTGTGATGTGCTATTACTGATGGAACTACTAGCTGAAATATTTTGTATTTTGATCTTATCATCCCGGATAATGGCAAGCAATATTGTTTTGAAATCACTTCGGAAACCTGTAAACTCATTGAGACAAGATGTAATTAGCCCTTTGGGTGTAATAGGAACTTCGTTCGTAATTTATCCTAACGGATGTAATACATGGTAATTTGGGCTTCGCCCGTAATAAGAACTTCGTTTGTAATTTGCCCTATCGGGCGTAATTTGTCCGTTTATGCGGACGTAATTGATTGTACTTGGTGATTAATTACACGAAGTTAATTACGCGAATGTAGTGCTTAATTATGCGGAGCTCATTACATGAAATAAAATACGCGAACGATAGTGAGTAAATTACCATATGAATATAAGTAAAATCGTAGTAAAATATTAACATTTAGTTCATAAGATAATATATGAAACGCAAGTCTTGATTTACTTTCATCGAAGTGATAATCGCTATCACGGTTTTTGCTATCGGTGTGCTGGCGGTTTTACGCTTGATTACGCAGAATTTGGTTACTTTGGATATCACACAAATGCGTACTAATGCTACTTTTCTTGCAAAAGAATGAATAGAACTTGTCTATAATATGAGAGATTCAAATATTGCCAAATGATTACCCTGGGACTGTGTACTCAAGACTTGATTTGTTACTGATGATTTTGGCACTATGGATTCAGAAAAAGTGTGCGCATGGAATTTTGCCTCATGAACTAATGAAGTATTGCAAATTTCTTTTGATCGTGATGTATACACCTATGCTGTACCTACTACCTTATGAACAAGTTTCAATGAGCTTTGGACGGGAAATAGATTATATTATACTACATGAGCCATTTGATGACATGATATATTCTGGTATTCTTCACGTCCTGTCCAGTGACAAGATCCGACATTTTTTTCGAGATATATCCTCTTTACTGGTGTCCGTGAATGAGAAAATATATTACCACGTGATAGTATTTTGAAAGTAGAATCGCATGTACTCTATAATAAATGAACAAAAACGTGAGAAGTGGTCCTGGAAAGTTTTATTTGAAATTATTAATAAAATAATGATACAAGAGGCAAGATGCAAGAACTATTTGGTTATAAGACTATAAAGTTCATGGATCATGAATCATGTGTCATGTATCAAATATTTAGCTTATAAGTCTGTATATGAAAAAGAAATGATTTACATTATTGGAGCTTATTATCGTGATGGCAATTCTCGGTATCCTTTTTGTATTGCTACTCAGAACATATAATTGGGTTGCGACTATGGTGTTTCGTGTGCAGCAAGAAAAAGAAGTTACTCAAGAAATATTGCAGATTTCGCAGATTATTCAAAATTTTTCCGACAGAAACACCATTGATTACTCAAAATATTGAAGTGGTGATCTGGTGAAAACTCAGTGAATTGCTGCTGTGTTGTATCTGAGTGGACAGGATGGACAAATAAGCTTTTATGCTAGTGGCATCTGTGTGGAACCGGCTAATGAATATGTTCTTACTGGCGCATGATCGTGATGTTCGCTGTATATGCAATCTGGTGATAAACAGATAGAACTTATCAACACCAACAAGATAGCTATCAGCAAGGTGATATTCAAAATTATTCCGTTTGCTTCTGAACAAGAATATATAGATTCTACCTGACTTTGCGCTGAAGGAAATTATCTTCATTGTCTCAATTCCCCTGGATTTCGAATGATTTTCAAAGCATATAGTATTAATTATTGAACGCAGTGGGCAACTCATGTGACCGTTCCGTTTCAACAATTTTTCTAACTATGAAATTGTAATTTGCCCTTTGTGCGTAATTGGTAATATAATTGTAATTAATTATGCGAAGTAAATTGCCAATTACGCGAGTGAAGCGAGCGAATTACAACATGAATGAAAATCCGATCGTTATTGTTTATATAAATTTAGTTTATAAGTCGATATATGAAAAGTAAAAAGTGAAATATCAGTATCCTCGTCATCTTTGTCTTATTAGCTTCATCGCTGCTAGGGATTTTGTCGATGAATTTCGTCCAGCAAATGATGCAGCAATCAGCAGTCGTAAATTCCTACTATAAAACATATTATCTCTCTAAAGCGTGAATAGAGCTTTGATTTTCGGCTATCAAACATCGCGGTGTCGGATTTGAATATATGGTGAATACCTGATCTGATATCGTATCTAATAACTTTTTTTCTGAGCATAATTTTAGTTTATCTATAAGTATTTCTGGTACGGCGTCATTGTTGTCTAAAAAGTTTTGGCAAGAGAGTGGTAGTGGTTGTACATATCCATATGTGCTTAGTGGTGGTGAATCTTTGATTATACCACTCTTTAGAGATAATTATACATGACCTGTAGCAGGAAGTTTTGAACCGTGAATATATTATCAAAATCTTGCTGATCTTTTCAAAAATGATAAAATTCAGATTGAAACCGTTGATTCTCCTGATTCAGTTACGTTCGGACTTCTTATCTTGTCTGGTGAAGATCTCTATGAAAATGGGATTTTCTTCAGATCATGATCGCTCAATACTAATTCATTGAATGAATTCAGAACTGCTTTTGAAACGTATATGATGGAAATAAATCCGACTTTAGCTAATGATTATTGATCTCCTCAATTTATAGAAGATTGATTTAAGATATATTTTATGATCTCAAATACTGCACAAACTCAACAATCATTCTGTCTACAAACAGTTTCTACTCCTTTGGAAATGGTGTATGTTCTTCCTACCGATACTTTCTTCCTCCAAAGCCAAGCATCCTATGGTAACCAGCAAGTCGCTTTAGATGCCTCGTATGCTCAGCCAATCCCTGGGTTCTTATTTACTACCTATAGTTCATATCAGTAATATTTTTTTCAAACAAAAAATCCCAACTCCGAAAAGTCAGGACTATATTTTTTTTACTAATGACTATTAGCTAAAGACTATCGGCTGAATTATAGTTTTCCCATCAAGTCTTCCATCTTTCCTGATTGTTCTTTTTTCGCTTTTTGTGATAATTCGTCTCTGTCGATTGTTTGTCTTACTGCATCCCATCTTTTGAGTCTCATTTCTCTTTCTTGATCGATAGTGTTTTTTTCGTTTTCATCTTCAGCTTTGAGGGCATGGAGATTCATCTGTTCTTCGATGTAGATTTCATAGAGTCTGAGGATCTGGAATGATCGTAATTCAGATACTGTTTTTACTACACTTTGATCTCAGCTTTTGACTGCTATATACAGTTCTTTTTCTTGTTTCTTTTCCTCTTTTTTGAGTTCATAATCGCTGCTAAATGATCCAATAACTAACTGTTCCAAAAGATCTCGATCGAAATCATTTTTGAGTTCTTCAGGAGTTTCGTAGGGGAGCGGTTCAAATTTGGAAAGATATTCAGTATACCAAATCTGATCTTTGATGTCTCCTTGGATAGGACCGAAGAGCGTCTCATATTTTTCTACAATTTGTTTTTTCTCGGGTTTTTCCCTGAGTTCTTCAACAAATGCTTGAAAGTCAAATAGCATTTTATGTGGATAAATAGTAAAAATACGTCTTATATTAATAATAGTTTATATATATTATAGAGTAATTCAACATAAAATTCATCCCCAAATGTATCAAAACTTTGTTAAGCTTATTTTTTGATATTAGTTTATTTCATATATCCATTCAAA
>Ga0172379_10007029_pt1 | contig 14786 bp, 15 predicted proteins | sample GrowelOW334metaG_FD_119756 | JGI IMG/M metagenome (GOLD analysis project Ga0172379, IMG submission 119756) | Groundwater microbial communities from an aquifer near a municipal landfill in Southern Ontario, Canada - Groundwater well OW334 metaG | ecosystem: Environmental > Aquatic > Deep...
CAGGCAGTACGGGAAAAACCACAACAACCGAGATTCTGGCCTCAATATTGAAAAATGATGGAAAAACTATTTGGTCTGCTGAGGGAGTAGACCCTGTTTACAACATTCCCAACACAATTTTGAAAACTCCCATCAATACCAAATATCTAATATTGGAAATGTCTGTTGAATATAAAAACGAAATGGATTTCTATCTATGGCTTGCCAAACCCGACATAGGTGTGATCACCAATATTACAAAGACACATACACAATATTTGAAAGATGAAGCAGGGGTTGCCTGTGAAAAAGGAAAATTGATTCAAAATCTAAACAAAAACGGAACGGCAGTTCTAAATTGTGAAGATAGATTGGTATCTACTCTAAATGTTTCTCCAAAAACCAAAATTGAATATTTCGGATCAGGATCAAATGTTTCCGGATCAAATATAGTACTAAACCAGGATTTGAGTACGGATTTTGTTCTTCAAATTGATAAGAATACAAAAAATGTTCACATGAACGCTTTTGGTAAACAATTTGTTGATAACGCCTTAGCGTCAGCCACTGTTGCAAAAACATTAGGAATAGATGAAACAGATATTGTTAAAGGCATCGAAGGTTTTAAACGCCAGAATCACAGACTGAATATCATCAAAAGTTCTTCTTTTGGAATAATTTTTGATGATACATATAATAGTAATCCTAAAGCCGCGAATGAGTCGTTAGACACCTTTTCAGTAATCAGTAATGGAAAGAAAAAAAATGCAGTAATAGGAGATATGTTGGAACTTGGACAATTTGAAAAAGAAGCACACCAAGAACTGGGAAAAAAAGTTGGAAATATGGATTTTTCGTGTCTCGTGTGTGTAGGAAATGCGGCAAGGTTTGTGGTAGAGGAAGCTTCAAAAAAAATGGGAAATAGAAACTGTTTTTTAGTAAAAGATTACAAAGAGGCTTTGGATATTGTTAAACCATACCTATCTGAAAAATCGGCGTTGTTTATTAAAGGTTCCCGATCTTTGCATTTGGACAAGATAGTTGACGCCCTAATTGCCTCGTAACCTACACAAAGGTTATAATCTAGAAAGACTATATGACAAATTATTTAACTTTAAGCCTGGGGATTATAATGTTCTCATTTTTGGTCTGCTTGGTACTGGTAATTCCTTTCATAAATCTTCTATATAAACTCCATTTTACAAGGAGAAAAGAGGCACCCAAGCATGGTAAGGTTCCACTTTTTGACAAACTTCACGATATTAAGGAGGGTACACCTGTTGGTGGTGGAATTTTGATAATTTTATTGGTTAGTCTGCTTTTCGCGATTTTTTTTCCACTGGCTTCATTTTTGGGACTTTATGTTAAAAGTGCATTTTCTTTAAAGGCGGAGTTGTTTGTTATCTTTTTTGCGTTTATATCTTTTGGAATATTGGGACTCTCGGACGATCTTCTAAAAGTTTTTGGCAAGCCCACCAAGGGAGTTTTAGGATTGTGGTTTGGGCTAAGACGTTGGCAGAAATTTATTTTGCAATGGATATTGGGTTTTACTTTAGGGTTTCTAATATACCGTTATCTTGGAGTGCATATAATTAATATTCCGGGCTTCCACATAGTTTGGGATTTGGGCGTTTGGTATATTCCTTTTTCTGCATTTATTATTGTAGCGTTCTCAAATGCCTTTAATATTACTGACGGTTTGGATGGATTGTCGACCGGCCTTTTAATTATATGTTTAGGTGTTTTTGGAGTATTGGCGATGGGAAATCTGGACACTCCTCTTTTATTTTTTATCTCTCTTTGGATAGGTGCTCTTTTTGCATTTTTGTACTTTAACGTGTGGCCGGCTAGGCTTTTTTTAGGAGATGCCGGAGCACTTTCTTTTGGAGCAATGTTGGCGGTAATTGGTCTTATTACCGGAAAAATTTTAGCACTGGTTGTTGTTGGTGGAATTTTTGTTATTGAGGCAACATCTTCATTAATTCAAATTTTAGGTTGGAAATTTTTGAAAAAACCTATTTTTCCATTAGCCCCAATTCATCATACATTTTTAGCGAAAGGTTGGAATGAACCAAAGATTGTTATGCGCGCATGGCTAATGGGACTACTTCTGGCCGTTTTTGGGCTATGGTTGGCGACACTATAACCTTTTAAGTGAAAAATCGAAAATCAACTCTCTCAAAACAAAATAATTTTTTTGATAAAAACTTATTTATTCTAATAATTACCTTGGTTGTATTGGGGATAATTGCAGTTGCTGACGTTTCAGCTCCTCAGTCGCTAAACAATTACGGAGATAAATTTTTCTTATTAAAAGAACAATCAATTTCTGCAGCAATAGGTGTTGGAGTGTTTTTTGTATTATCAAGAATCAAATATACTTTTTGGCAAAAATTGGCTATTCCTCTATTTTTTATTTCTGTGGGATTATTAATATTGGTTTTAATACAACAATTTGGGATGTCGGCACTTGGGGCCAGGCGTTGGATAAGTATTGGACCTATTAATTTTCAGCCATCTGAACTTGTAAAATTTACAATATGTATTTATCTGGCCAAAGTCGCCGCCGGTGACAAATCTCCTTTCTCGTATTTTATTCCACTTGTTCTTGTTGCAGGTCTTATTATGCTTCAACCTGATTTGGGAACAACTTTGGTAATATTGTTAATAGGTTTTTCGCAGATTTTTGTATCTAATGTAAATTTATTTTATGTTTTAGGATCTGTTGTGGTTGGTATGGCAGGAACATTTCTTTTAATTATTTTTTCGCCATATCGAAAAGCCAGATTATTAACCTTTTTTGAAAGTACGGGCGATCCGCTGGGAAGTTCTTATCACATTAGACAAATATTGTTAGGGTTGGGTTCGGGGGGTATATTTGGTGTTGGTTTTGGTGCGTCACGTCAAAAATATTTATTTTTACCCGAGGCTTCAACGGATTCCATATTTGCAGTGATAGCAGAAGAACTGGGTTTAATAGGGGCATTGATAATAATATTTTTATTCGCACTTTTTGTAATAAAAGGCTTAAAAATTGCCAAAAATGCTCCCGATAAATTTTCATCAGTTTTAGCTACCGGAATATCAGCTTGGATAGGGGGGCAAGCATTTTTAAATATAGGCTCTATGGTTTCGCTGGTTCCATTGACGGGAATACCACTTCCTTTCGTTTCTTATGGTGGCACCAGTTTAGTGATGATACTCTCCGCATGCGGTATACTACTAAATATATCAAAATTTGCCAATCATGATCAAAAATAAATTGGTTCTTACAGGAGGCCACGCAGCAACAACTGCAGTTGCTGTTGTTGAAGAAATAAAATCTCAAAATAAAGATTGGAAACTTTATTGGGTTGGGGTTAAAAATGCCATAGAAGGAAAAAGAATTACAACTTTGGAATCTGAGGTGTTGCCACATTTTGGTGTAAAATTTTTATCATTGATTACCGGAAGACTTCAAAGGAAGTTCACCTTTTGGACAATACCGTCTGCTTTAAAAATTCCAATCGGTTTTATGCAATCATTTTATTATTTGATAAGGATCAGACCAAAAATGGTTTTATCGTTTGGGGGATTTGCCTCTTTTCCGGTGGTTTTTAACGCCAGGTTATTGAAGATCCCCGTTATTATTCACGAACAAACATCGGCTGCCGGAAGAGCCAATCTTGCTGCCGCAAAATTTGCAACAAAAATTACATTAGCAAGGATCGGAAGTGAAAAATACTTCAAAAATTTAGATTGTGTTGTGACCGGTAATCCTGTAATGAAAGGAATAACAAAAATAAGATTTTCGAAAATTAAGGATAGTGTTCCGGTAGTATTTATTACAGGAGGCTCGCGTGGATCGCAGAGTATAAATCAGGTTGTTGAACAGATTTTGAAGTCGTTATTAAAAAAGTATAAAGTAATTCATCAAACCGGAGGTCTTGATTACTTAAAATTCTCCGACATCAAACAAAAATTGCCACAGGCTTTAAGGAGAAATTATGAAGTATTTATACGGGTAAACCCACTTGAGATAAATGATTGTTATTCAAAGGCAACAATTATTGTAAGTAGAGCCGGAGCCAATACTGTTTCCGAAATAATGATAATCAAAAAACCGTCCATATTAATTCCTTTGCCAATAAGTTTTCTTGATGAACAAACTAAAAATGCCAAGGTCGCTAAAGATATGGGTATAGCCGAAATTATTCCCCAGAATAAATTAACGCCAAAAAAACTTTTGAGTACAATTGATAATTTAATCCTTAATATTGAAGAAATCAGGAGGAAATGTCGTGGAAAAAAATCTCCGGACCTTGAAGCTTCAAAGAAATTGGTTGGTTTAATAGAAAAATACATGAAGTGAAAAAGATTACTTTGTATTTAATTTTATTTATATTACTTTTAATTTTTCTTCCAAGATTTCTTATAAATGTCAAAATTGAGTGCAGTAGTCAACTTGGAGATTGTCCTTCAGATGTTGTTAGTCAAATAAATTATCTAAACGGTAAAAAAATGTTTTTTGCCAAACGAAAATTGAAAGAAATTTTACAAAATAGTTATATTGTTTCGGAATTTTCAATTCAATTTAAACTACCTAATATTTTAGGTATAGATTTACTTATTAAAAAACCTATATACGCCATGAAAAATAAAGATGCTAATGTTTATGCTTTGATAGATAGTAATGGAAGCGTTCTTGCCACTACCGATAAAACCAATTTACCCTCTGTGATAATCGAAGAAGGTATTCCGGAAATAGGCAATAAGATTACAGAAAAAAGTTTATTTGCTTTAGAGCTTGTTGACGGAGTCGGTAATATGTATCAAACTAGAGCAGGGATAGTAGAAAAGGATACTTTACTTGTTGATTTGCCCGGACCAGTAAGAGTACTATTTCCTTTAGTGGAGGCTAAGAAAGATGTTTTGTTGGGATCGCTAAGACTAATATATTCGAATATTCAAGGCGAGGATGGAAAAGTTTTATATTCACAGATTGACATGCGCTATAAAAATCCTGTATTAAGATAAGGAATAAGATTCAGGATTTAGTCCCAGGGCAGGATAAAAATCCTGTATTAAGATAATAAATAAAAATGAACAAACCAAAAATTATTGCAGCAATCGATGTGGGTTCAAGTAAAATATCTACTCTTGTTGGTCAGGTCACGGGCGACCCTGCCACAGGAGAAACCTCAATAAACATAGTTGGTGCTGCTCAGTCGGAATCAAAAGGTATTAAAAAAGGACAAATAGTTAATATTGAAGAAACTGTTGAAGCAACCATTTCATCAATTGAAGCTGCAGAGCGCATGGCCGGGTACAATCTCGATACAGCTTATGTTTCCATAGGAGGAGCTCACATACATTCCCAAAATTCGCACGGGGTTGTGGCGGTTTCTGATCCAAATGGAGAGATAACTGAAAATGATGTAGATCGGGCAATTGAAGCGGCCTCAGCTGTTTCATTGCCTGTTTCACGAGAAATTATTTTTGTTGTTCCGAGGGAGTTTATCGTTGATGGAGAATCCGGAGTTAGAGATGCAGTAGGCATGAGCGGTGTAAGACTTGAAGTCGATACCCATATAATTTCGGCAGCTAGTGCAGCTTTAAAAAATGCCAAAAAGGCAATCAATGAAGTTGGTATAAAAATTGAAGAAACGGTTTTTTCCGGACTTGCATCTGCAGAAGCCGTACTTACACCCACAGAAAAAGAACTTGGTTGTGTACTAATAGACGTAGGTGGTGGTACAACTTCGATTGCTGCATTTATCGATGGTGCCATTGTCTATTCCGGAGTAATCCCGATTGGTGCAAAAAATGTTACAAATGATTTAGCCATTGGTCTTAGAGTTTCACTTGAAACTGCGGAGAAGATAAAAATTGCACTTTCTCAGAAAAAGAAAAAGGATCAGGAGGAGAATGATGAGCTTGATTTGGAGGATTTGAATATTACAGAAATTAAGAAAATCTCTAAAAAAACATTAATTGAAGGAATAATTAGGCCACGATTGAATGAAATTTTTTCTATTGTAAAAATAGAACTTGAAAAGGAAGGTGTTTCCAATAGAATTCCGGCAGGAGCGATAATAACAGGAGGTGGTGCTGAGACTGTTGGTGTCATAGATTCTGCCAAACGTGTTCTTTCTGTTCCTGTCAGAATAGGTTTTCCTAAAGGCATAGGAGGTTTAATCGATGATGTAATAACACCGGCATTTTCTACTTGTGTAGGCTTAATTTTATACGGCGCAAAAGTTAGGCCCATCGAGAACTTGACAAGTTTCTCAAAAAAGATAAAACTACCCTCAACCGGAATGTTTGGTAAATTAATTGATAGTGTTAAAAACCTTTTACCATAGCGACATTATCGGTCATATATATAGCTTGTGTTTTTCTTCTGCCCAAGGTACAATTCTGCCACGTATTGTTTTGAATAAAAATAAATAATTTATGGCACTCGTTAAACCAGATTCAGCAAGAATAGCAAAAATCAAAGTAATAGGTGTTGGTGGTGGCGGTGGAAATGCTATTTCATCCATGATAGAAGCTGCTAATATAAGTGGTGTTGAATTTGTTGCTATAAATACTGATGCACAAGTTCTTCTCAACAACAAAGCCCCGACAAAACTTCAGATTGGAGAAAAACTTACAAAAGGCTTGGGCGTTGGGGGAAATCCGGAAATCGGCCGTCAGGCTGCTGAAGAATCGGTTGAAAAAATTAAAGAACTTCTTATTGATACGGATATGGTTTTTGTAACGGCCGGGATGGGCGGGGGAACGGGAACAGGTGCCGCCCCTGTTGTTGCACAGCTTGCTAAAGAGGCTGGAGCTCTCACTGTAGGAGTTGTTACCAAACCTTTTGCTTTTGAAGGAACAAGAAGAATGGTGGCAGCCGAGGACGGAATAGAGAGGCTTAAAGATGCCACAGATACTCTAATTGTGATTCCTAATCAAAGGTTAATGGATGTAATTGACAGAAAAATGACACTTCTTGAAGCATTTAAAGTTGTAGATTCGGTCTTGGGACAGGGTGTTGGGGGTATTGCCGATATTATAACTTCTGCAGGTCTTGTTAACGTTGATTTTGCCGATGTTAAGGCAATTATGAAAGATGCTGGAAGTGCACTTCTTGGTATTGGAACAGGAGTTGGGGAAAACAGGGCTCAAATGGCAGCTCGTGCTGCTGTATCTTCCCCACTTCTTGATCTTTCAATTGAAGGTGCAAGGGGAGTTCTTTTCAATATTGCCGGAGGTAACGATCTGACAATGTTTGAAGTTGATGAGGCGGCAAGAATTATTTCTGCTGCGGCAGACCCCGATGCCAATGTAATTTTTGGAGCCATAATAAAGTCCGATCTTTCGGATCAGGTTAAGATTACTGTTATAGCGACAGGATTTGATGAAACCAGATCTCACCTTGCCCAAATGAGTCAAACTGCCGCCCAAAAACCAATTGTTCAAGGAGTTATTAGTGAGCCAATGTCTGCCTCTATTAATCACAATGGCTCAGAAACCGAAGACGAAGAAACACCAGAGGAACCAAATGGTACATCCGGAAAAGATGAAGATATTTTTGGAGAGAAATTTGAAATCCCCGCATTCCTCAGAAAAATTCGCTAAAATTTGCTCCTCGGGTGTAAAATATCTATATGTCTGTTAAAAAACAAGGATTTATTCAAGCTCTGGGTGTTCTGGTATATATAGGTCTTGTTGGATTATTTATTAATAATGCCGAGAAGGTTGTAGGTAACCTAGGACTTCCGTTTGGCCCTATTTTTATGCTTCTTCTACTCTCAGTATCGGTACTTATATGTGCAGTATTGGTTTTGTACAAACCATACAAATTCTTTATTGATGGTAAAAAGAAAGAAGCTTTTAACACAGTAATTTCAACGGCAACTTGGCTTTTTATCTTCCTTCTTATATCGCTTGGAGCAATCTTTATCTTCAAATAATCAGAGTTTGGACTTAAGTTCAATGGCTCTTTCGATAATTCTATCTCCAACATCTCCCCAATCAAAATATTTTTTGTAAGTCGTGGGATCAATTAGTTTAATTTCAGTAACGCTTCCCGCAGGATCTTTTGTAAAAGGTCCCAAAGGTTTAACCTTGCAAGCATATCTAAGTTGAATTATATATTTGTCATGATCAAAAACCTCCTGGTAGCCTATGGGAATGCATTTTAAAACTTCCATGTTAGATTCTTCAATAATTTCGCGTTTAAGCGTTTCCTCAAATGTTTCACCTTTTTCTATAGTTCCACCGACCAATCCCCAGTTTTTCTTTTTTCCTCCGAACCCTATAACCATTTTGTCGCCATAGAAACAAACTCCGTACGCCTGAGTAGTCTTATTTGGGTCAACCTCGTTAAAGTTTTCGCAATCATGGTATATAACCTTAATATTTTTATTGAAATTGATCATGCGCGAACTGATTGTCTTAAACATAAGGCAATTATATCGCATTGATCTCAATTAGTGTCAATTAAGTCGGCATGCTAAAATTATTCTTCATGAAGACGATCGGAAAGGTACTTATCTTGACAATTGTTTTTGCTTTAGGCTTTGTTGTCTCAATAATATATTTTCTCGGAGCTCCCGATAAATCGGATAAAACAGTTGTCTTTATTGTTCCTGAGAATCAATTGGAATTTGATGTTCCCAAAACTTTGGAAAAGCAAAAATTAATCAAAAACGAAAAAGCATTTCGTTTTGTGATGAATAATTTTGCTATCGGTAAAGAGATCAAGTCCGGAGGTTATCGATTAACTCAAAATATGAATGCCTGGAAGGTTATGACTAAAATTACCGGTAAGCCCGATCTTGTCTGGGTAACGATATCCAAATGTTTGAGAAAAGAACAAATAGGTGAAATACTCGCAGAGGCTCTGGGTTGTAATAGCGAAAAACTTGACGAATGGAATTCTCTTTATATAGACACTTCTTCAGAATATTTTGAAGGCGTTTATTATCCAGACACGTATCTTTTACCGACTGACGAAAGTACGGCACAAATTGCCAAGCGTTTTATAGATAATTTTAATGAAAAATTTGCGCCTCTTTCAGATGCTTACATAGCCAAAAATATTAAATGGACGACGGGACTTAAAATTGCATCGCTAATTGCCAGAGAGGCGGCAGGAAAAAAGGACATGAAGATAATCTCGGGGATTATCTGGAATAGATTAAATACCGATATGGCTCTACAAATTGACGCAACAATGCAGTACACACTCGGAAAACAAGCCAATGGGAGTTGGTGGGGAGGCATTGATATTACCCAAAAACAAAGCGACTCGCCGTATAACAGTTATAAAACAAAAGGCCTTCCTCCTACGCCGATTTGCAGTCCAAATATTGACATGATTGAGGCAGCTCTAAACCCGGATGAAACGGATTGTCTTTTTTATCTCCATGACAACATGAAGGAAATCCATTGTGCAAAAACATACGCCGGACATCTTAAAAATATAGACACCTATTTGAAGTAAACCCTAAAGATAAATGTTAATATTTGATATATGAATTCCTGGCAAAAAATAGTTGTCTTGGTATATGGAGCTATTAGTCTGTTTGTTTTTATCAAGAGTTTTTATGAAGTTAAAAACAAAAATAACTCTTTCGGGCTAACACCCATACTGTCACTTCTTGGAATTTTTGTTTGGGGGGACGGATTAATCCTCGGAATCTTTTGGATGCTAGCATCTGTGACAACTTATATTATCAATAGTTGGTATCTGTTTCTTTTGATAATTTCTGTATTTTGGGTAGTTAGAGGTTTAGGAGAAACAAAATATTGGCTTAATCAACAATACTCAAAAATTTTGAGAAACCCACCTGAAAAACTGTTGGGATATTCAATTTTTAAAAATGATTCGATATGGTTTATATATCAAATAATTTGGCAATGCCTTACGGTTGTCGCGATTATTTTTTCAATATATTTTGCATTCAAGTGGCTAAAATAAATTCTTCGGACAACCTCGTTCTAAAACAATTTGATATAATTGCCCAATGGAATTAGATAGAAAGCAATTTATGGCTTTCCCTAAAGAAATTAAGGATTGTTTGAAAAATTGTGGTGTAGAAAAAGTTGAGTTTAATCTTAAATATACCGATAAACTTTTGGGAAAACCGATAAGTGAATTTCTTCCTGTGATGGTCAGCGAGTTGACCGATAACTGTGTTGAAAAAGGGGCTAAGAATATTTATATCATCCTAACGGATAATTCTCTTACCGTTGAGGACGATGTCGTTGAACAACACCCCGAAAAGACTCTTAAATTATTGAATTAAATTAAGATATCTGGTAATGAAAAGACAATACCCGGATGTAAACCCTGTGGAGGTGTAGGTATTGCCAAAATAGTCATGGGGTGCCTCGACAAGTTTGGGGGAAACCTTGCGTACTCTATCAATAGCGGAAGAATTGTTGCTGAGGCGACTTGGCAATAATTATTTTGCAAAAAGCGATACAATAAATCTGAATGATGTCTACATCTGATTACATAGGTAAAGAAGTAAAAGTAATTATCGATAGACCTCTTGGCAGTATCCATTCCAAACACGGTTTTACCTATCCGATTAATTACGGATATATTCCCGATACAAAATCTTCCGACGGCGAAGAATTGGATGCTTATGTCTTAGGTCCAGAAAGACCCTTAGAGAAATTTACGGGCAAGTGTATTGCTGTGATTCATAGGACAAACGATAATGACGACAAACTGGTTGTGGTTTCTGACGGAGCAAATTTTTCAGATAATGAAATCGAAAAGCAAACCGAATTTCAGGAACGGTGGTTCAAACATAAAATTTTTAGATAAGTTAGAAATCCGGTTGAAAATAATGTATTTGGAGTTATGATAAGGAAGGTAAAAGAAGGCATAAACATGGATTATAAAATAAAGGAAAATATTAAAAATAGTTCAGGGATAAAAAAATATTTAGTAATTGTCATCGGAATACTGGCGGCATTGTATCTGATTAACCCGGGGTTTGGTGTATTTGAATTTATTCCCGACAACGTTCCTCTTGTGGGAAATTTGGATGAGGGAGGAGCTGCATTTTTACTTCTATCGGTACTTGGATATTTCGGCCTAGACTTTAGAGATGTTTTCGGAGGTTGGTTTAAAAAGAAATAGGATTATCAAGATCGTTTCTTATTTCATCTGTAACATCCAATCTGTAAATACCGGGTTGGATTTGTTGCCATTCCTTGTCTGAGCCTAATATAAAACCATCCTCGAACTCACGTGAATTAAAACCTTCCGCTTGGATAAAAACAAATTCGTCCTCCTCAATAAGATGTAAAAAATAATTTCCTATCGGCCTTGTTATTTCAGGAATTTCTAAATAAACAGGTAATAATTTATCTGGATTTTTTGATAGTGTATTTATAGCTATTTCCCAAAATTTTTTCTGAACAATATTCAATGGTTCAAGCTCGTTGTCCATCCTTCTCTCCATGTTTATTGCTATCTTATGTCCGCGTAAATAGAAAGTCAAAAAAATGTTTATATAGTATAAAATAGTATATTAGTGGCAATGATGAATCATAAAAAGAAAAATTTAGAAATTAGACATAACGAGGCGTTTGTAATAATTCCGGTATTAATAGTTGTTTCAATAATTATTGTTGTTCTTTTTGCCATCATTAAAAACAACTCAATAGCCTTAGATGAAAGTTTAAGTTCGACTCCTACAGTAACAATGTCTATATCACCCCCACCAATTGCAAATCCTACGCCAATTTCTACAATAAGTCCCACACCTAAACCAACTTTGACTCCCAAGCCAACACTCAAGCCGGTTAGTGGCCCACCAGGAAGTGGTCTTTCAACAATTAATATAGAAACAGAGAAAGGCAATTTTACGATAACAATACTTTCTTTGGATCTGGCCAGTACAAAAGTAATTACGGATTCAGCAAACGACTCGGATTGTGGAAACGATTGTTTTGTATCCAATCTGCAAACTTTTGTGACAAAAAATGGAGGTTTTGCCGGTGTAAATGGAACATATTTTTGTCCCGCCACATATCCCGAATGTGCGGGAAAAACAAATTCTTTTGATTTCCCTGTTTATAATACAAGGTTGGGACACTGGATAAACGGTGGAAATCTGTTTTGGAACAATAGAGCAATTGTTTATTTTGACGGCGGTGGGGGTCATTATGTTCAAAATGCTAATTCCTATTCGGGAAATCCCACCGCAGGAATTGTAAATTATCCGGGACTTATCGATGGAGGAAATGTTCAAATTGATGATAATCAGTCAGGTTTAAGTGACAAACAAAAAGCTGTTGGTACAAAAGTCGGAATAGGTGTTAGGGGAAACACGAATGTAATGGTAGTAATAGCCAAAAATGTAAATATGCAACAGTTTGCCCATGTATTTAAAAGTCTTGGGGCAACAGGAGCTTTAAATCTGGATACAGGCGGATCTACAGCGCTATTTTATGGAGGCGGGTATGTTTATGGTCCGGGACGCGATCTTCCTAACGCAATAATTTTTGCTTCAAAATGAGCCCGTAATAGATTTTACCATGTGCCTAAAACTATGCTAGAATGGCTTCATATGGATAAGAAGTATTTTGAATCGGTTGACCAACAGGTCAACTTTCCGGAAGTTGAAAATAAGCTTTTGGAGAAATGGTATACAAAGGGGATTGTTAAGAAATATCTTAATCGCAACAAGAACTCCAAAACGTATTTTAGCTTCCTAGATGGACCCATAACGGCCAACAACCCCATGGGTGTACATCATGCATGGGGGAGAACCTATAAAGATCTTTGGCAGAGGTTTAAAAATATGCAAGGTTTTAGACAGAGATTTCAAAATGGCTTCGATTGTCAGGGGCTATGGGTTGAAGTGGAAGTTGAGAAAGAGCTTGGCTTCAAAAATAAAAAAGATATTGAAGAATTTGGTGTCGATAAATTTGTTCAGCTTTGTCGGGACAGGGTTAAAAAATACTCAGGAATCCAGACGGAACAAAGTAAACGTTTGGGATACTTCATGGATTGGGAACATTCGTATTACACATTAAGTGAAGACAATAATTATATGATTTGGCACTTTTTGAAAGTCTGTAACGATGCCGGATGGATATATAAAGGTCAAGATTCGGTTGCTTGGTGTCCACGGTGTGAGACTGCAATTTCCCAGCACGAAATGCTTACTGAAGATTATAAGGAATTGACTCATGAATCGGCATTTTTAGCATTTCCCGTAACGGGACAGAATGAAGAATATCTTTTGGTTTGGACGACAACACCATGGACCATACCGGCAAATGTTGCCGTTGCGGCCGATCCGGATATTGACTATTCTTTGGTTGAGTATAAAAAAAGAAGATATTGGGTTGCGAAAGAGGCAAAAGATAGAATCTTTTCTGAGGTAAAAGTAAAGGAAATAAAAATCACCAAAGGAGCAAAATTGATAGGACTTAGATATAAGGGGGCTTTTGATACACTTCCCAAAGTAATTGAAGCTTCCCGTAATGATAAATTTCACACAGTTGTAGCAACAGATGACATGATTTTGCCTATAAATACACAAGAAGGATCGGGAATGGTTCATGTAGCTACGTCATCGGGCGCTGAAGATTTCAAACTTGGCAAAAAGCTGGGATTACCTACGATTAAAGTGATTAAGGATGACGCTTCTTATTTGGAAGGTTTGGGATTTTTGTCAGGTGAAAATGCCAAAAAACATCCGGAATTAATATTGGATTTTTTACATAAACTTGAAAGTGAAGGTAAGCACTTTTTGTATAAAACCGAAAAGTATACACACAGGTATCCAGCATGTTGGAGGTGCAAGACCGAACTTGTTTGGAAAATTACAGACGAATGGTATATTTCGATGGATACTCCATCCAGAATTTCCAATTCTCAATTTTCAATTTCCAATGAAATTAAAAAGGAAAACTGGAATGAAACAGATGAAGAAAAACCAAAATTATCGAAAGATACAAGAACTTTAAGGGAAAGAATGAAGGTTGTTACGGAAAAAATTAGCTGGATACCCGATTTTGGTCTTGATCGTGAAATGGATTGGTTAACCAATATGCATGATTGGCTGATAAGTAAAAAGAATAGATATTGGGGTTTAGCCCTTCCAATTTGGGAATGTAAAAAATGTCACACTTTTGAAGTAATTGGCTCAAAACAAGAGTTGAAAGAGAAAACAATCTCCGGTTGGAAAGAATTTGAGGGAATGACCCCACATAAACCACAGATTGATTTGATTAAGATTAAATGTCCAAAATGTGGCACTACCATTGAAAGAATAGAACCTGTTGGAAATCCTTGGCTTGATGCAGGTATTGTTTCCTTTTCGACAATTAGCGAAGCAAATAAGGCATGTGGATTTGAAGCTACAAAAACAGAACCTTTATATATTAAAAATAAAGATAATTGGCAGAAATGGTTTCCGGCGGATTTTATTACCGAAAGTTTCCCCGGACAATTTAAAAATTGGTTTTATGCACTTATTGCAATGAGTACGGTGTTGGAAGATCAAAACCCATACAAAACTGTTTTAGGATTTGGAACCTTGCTTGGTGAGGATGGTCGTCCGATGCATAAAAGCTGGGGCAATTCTATAGAATTTAATGAAGGTGCAGACAAGATTGGAGCGGATGTTATGAGGTGGATGTTTTCCAAAGCAAATCCTGCAGACAACATGCTTTTTGGATACAAAGTAGCTGATGAGGTAAGACGCAGATTTCATCTTAAACTTTGGAATATATACAATTTTTTTGTAACTTATGCCAATCTTGATGATTGGAAACCCGGAATTCATAAAAAACCGGGCAGA
>Ga0172379_10007030_pt1 | contig 14786 bp, 15 predicted proteins | sample GrowelOW334metaG_FD_119756 | JGI IMG/M metagenome (GOLD analysis project Ga0172379, IMG submission 119756) | Groundwater microbial communities from an aquifer near a municipal landfill in Southern Ontario, Canada - Groundwater well OW334 metaG | ecosystem: Environmental > Aquatic > Deep...
CAGCATCGCACCGCGCAGGTTGCCGATCCCGCCCAGCACCGCCGCCGTAAAGGCTTTTAATCCCAGCAAAAATCCCATGTAGTAATGCGCAAGGCCGTAATTGGCACTCACCATCAATCCTGCGATGGCCGCCAGCGCTGAACCCAGCATAAAGGTAACCGAGATGACCCGATTGACATCCACGCCCATCAATTGCGCGGCGTGCTGATTTTCAGCTACCGCCCGCATTGCACGCCCCAGCGATGTGCGATGCACAATCAGCATTAAGCCCGCCATGATCACAAACGCCATGATGATAATGACAATTTGAATATCGTTGATAATTGCGCCGCCAACGTGGTGTGACTGATTGTTGATCAACTGAGGAAAGGCGTGGTATTCGCGCCCCCAGATCATCATCGCCAGATTCTGCAGCACGATGGAGACGCCGATCGCGGTGATCAACGGCGCTAAGCGCGGCGCATGGCGCAGTGGCCGGTAGGCGATACGTTCGATGCCAAAACCCAGCAGCATGCAGCCTGCCATAGCCAGCAACAGGCTGACCGGCAAGGCCAGCAGCGGCGGCACCCCCCAGCCGATCAACGCGGTCAGTGCTGACAGCGCCAGCATCGCGCCCACCATCACCACCTCACCGTGGGCGAAGTTGATCAGTCCCAGTATGCCGTACACCATGGTATAGCCCAATGCCACCAGCGCATACACACTGCCCTGCACCAGACCGTTGATGATTTGCTGAAAAAATATTTCCATTGCGGGTGCGATTAAAATCCGTTTTAAGGATTATTTTTCCGCGCCAACGGTTTCCAGCACCTGCCACTTGCCCTGTTTGACCTGATACAACGTCACGGCGCCGCCCTTCAGATCTCCGTTGCCATCGAACTGAATATTGGCGGTGACGCCCTGATGCGACAGACTGGCTAACGCTGGCATATATTTAGCAGGATCAATCGAATCGGCCTTTTGCATTGCGGCAATCATCACGTTGACCGCATCGTAGCAATAGGGCGCGTATAACTGGATAGGCTGGTATTTGGCCACAAAACGATCTGAAAAATCTTTCCCGCCCGGCATTTTATCCAGCGGCACGCCGGGCAGTGAGGCATAAGCACCCTCCGCCGCATCCCCCGCCAGCTTAACGAATTCGGGTGTATACCCGCCATCACCCATCATAAGCCTCACATTCAGCGCAAGCGCCTTGATTTGTCTGGCCATCGGTCCGCCCTGCGCATCCATACCGCCGTAGAACAGCAAATCAGGCTGGCGGCCTTTAACGGCCGTCAACACCGCCGTGAAATCCACCGACTTATCGCTGGTATATTCATGCGCAACGATCTGCGCACCTGCGGCACGGGCGGCTTTGATGAATTCGTCTGCGAGCCCCTGTCCATAGGCCGTACGGTCGTCGATGATGGCGATTTTCACGGCACCGAGATTTTTCACCGCATATTCTCCCAGCGCACGGCCTTGCTGCGCATCATTCGCCATCACGCGAAAAGCGGTCTTAAAGCCCTGTTGGGTATAGCTGACCGCTGTGGCGGAAGGTGAAATCTGCGGAATCGCGTTATCGCTGTAGATTTTTGCAGCTGGAATGGTAGTGCCGGAATTAAGATGGCCGATCACACCTGCCACTTTATTGTCCACCAGCTTTTGCGCGACGATGGTCGCCGTCTTGGGATCGGCCTGATCATCTTCGCTGATCAATTCGAAATGTACCTTTTTGCCGCCTATCGTAATGCCCTTTGCATTCGCATCGTCGATCGCCATGCGTGTGCCATTCTCGTTGTCTTTACCCAGATGCGCCTGAGGACCGGTCAGGGGCGCAACTGCGCCGATACGCACGACCAATTCACCAGCCGCCTGATCGTTAGCGGATTTTCCGCATGCGGCCAGTGCGAACAAGGCTGTGAACAACAGTGAAACAGAGCGGAATGACATAGTTGAATCCCTGGGAATTAGCGCAGTGGCGATAAGCGGTCGATTATGCATAGCCGCCGCACTGCTTGTCAATTTGACGGGCAACAAAAAAGCCGGCTCGCACCGACTTTTATGGAGATTACTCAGTAGCGACTTATTTAGCCAGTGCCAGAATAAAGCGCACCAGTTCCTTCATTTGTTCGGGCTTTTTGCCTGAGGCATCGTTCGCCGGCATCGGCATGGTTCCCCAGTTGCCAGCGCCGCCCTTGGAAACTTTGATGATCAGACGCGCTTCGGCAGTGGCGTCCCCTTTATATTTGTTGGCAATATCCATCCACGACGGACCAACGACCTTCTTGTCAATCGCATGACAAGCGGTGCAATTATTCTCCCTGGCAGCCAAGGGCATCGTTTTAGCAGATTCGGTAACCGACGCCACCACAGCTTTAGGCGCAACGGCATGAGCCTCCTCAGTCTTGTTGCAAGCGCTCAGAAACAGCGCAAACAGCACAACTAGAAAAACGTAACTTTTTTTCATGGAATTCTCGGTTTAAGGCGTACGACAAATGAAAAAGCGAAGCCGACGAATCAGCTTCGCTTCAGTACCGCTAGATTACTTCAAACCAGCGATAAACTTAGACAGTTCTTTGATATCTGCATCGGATGCGCCCATGCCCTTAGGAGGCATATTGCCCATCTTCCAGCCAAATGCACCACCCTTAGTAACATTAGCAGCGATTTTGCTTTCAGCATCTTTGTCGCCAGCATACTTCTTAGCAACTTCAGTCCAAGCTGGACCAACGACCTTTTTGTCTACAGCGTGGCATGCGCCGCACTTTGCTTTGCCATTTGCTGGCATATCAACAGCCATAGCTGAACCTGCGATCATCAAACCTGCTGCAACTGCGATACTTGCGATAATAGATTTCATATGTTCTCTCCGTTTTATGATCAAAAAACTTATAAAGATGCGGAGGTTTCTCCTCCGCTAGTGATTCTAAACAACTCCGCTCAGTTTGCCTATCAACTTTTCTGAACGTGAGCCAATAACGTTCAGAAACACACTCCGGTTGACACCGTTATTACAAATACAGCACATACCTGCATCAATGGCTTGGCTGAGCATCCGGCACGATCTTATCCAACACCGGCGCTTTTAATACGGCAGCAGACTTCGCCGCCTCCCCTGCATGATGCTTATCTTGCATAGGACAAGGCTGACTTTCATGTTCTGCACAAGGATGCTTATGGGATTTATGTTTTACCGGGCCGTGCTTGACGTCGCACGCATAGGCTTGCGCGCCATAGAACAACGCGAGAAACAGGATGACTTTACGCATTTGCACACTCCTTAAACCGACTCGGCACGATATTCAACGATCATGGTGTGACGCGTGCCTGCCGCGACCGTCACCACATTATCGATCGCATTGACCGATTCGACGCAAACCATTTCTCGCCAGCCGTCCGGCTGCCCCATATCGCCCATTTTATTAGCTTTTTCGACCCACGGCGTCCACACCACGGTCGATTGGCTGCCTGATTTAGCGATATGAATGCGACGAGCCAGCTTATCGTCGTGAATCACACACTCGCTGCCGGTGTTGATATAGACGCGATCAACTTCACTATTAAACGTGATCGCACCATCCTGACGACGCAAGTTGGAGCCGCCCACCTTGTCCCAGTATTCAGTGCCTTCCAGCCCCGTCACGCGGATAGCGCCGATGTCGCTGATCTGAAAATAGGTGTGCAACGCTTCGCCGATCACGAAATCAGTTGCACCGGTATTTTCAGTCGTCATTTCCATACGCAGCGTTTCACCAACAATTACCGTCAGATCCACATTGCACGACTCTGCCCATTGCGCACGCGTTTTGTCGGACGCGACCAGTCGCAAAGTCAGTCGCGTTGCACCACAAGGCTCAGTACCCGATTCGATCACGCGCCAGGGCACAGTGCGTGCAAAACCGTGACCCGGAAAGCCTGCTTCGCTCGCATGCGCGCCGAACCAAGGCCAGCACACCGGCGCCCCGCCGCGTATCGATTTACCGACTGCGGGTTTAGTGTCGCGCGACAACCACACCACGGGAACCGCCTGACTTTTCGGCTGCCAGCTCATCAGATGTGCGCCCTGCAAGCACAACGATGCGCGGCCCAATGCGTTGTCGATTTCAGCGACGATCAAACCGCTCGCGTCTACGTTAAAAACCAATTGCCCTTTGATACCGAATTGCGAATTCAATGCTGTCGTCATATTTAGCTCCAATTGATAATTTAAAATTAATAGTTGAAAATTAGCAGTTGTTAACTTTCAATTTGAGTCACATCTCTCACCGCGCCCTTATCAGCACTGGTGGTCATCGCCGCATAGGCCCGCAGTGCCACCGACACCTGCCGATCACGACTGACCGGCTTCCAGGCCAGACGGCCGCGCGACGCCATCTCGGTGCGGCGTCGCACCATTTCCTCATCCGAAATACTCAGAACGATGCTGCGATTGGGAATGTCGATTTCTATCGTATCGCCTTCAACAACCAGCCCGATCGCACCGCCTGCAGCCGCTTCCGGCGAGACATGTCCGATAGAGAGCCCCGAGGTGCCACCGGAAAAACGTCCATCGGTGAGCAAGGCACAGACTTTGCCTAAGCCTTTCGATTTCAGATAAGCCGTCGGATACAGCATCTCCTGCATACCCGGACCGCCCTTGGGCCCCTCGTAACGGATCACCACCACGTCACCCGCGACGATAGTATCGGCAAGCACCGCTGCGACCGCATCGTCCTGACTCTCAAACACGCGCGCACGCCCGGTAAATTTTAAAATGCTCTCATCTACGCCCGCCGTCTTGACGATACAACCGTCGACGGCGACATTGCCATGCAACACCGCCAAACCACCGTCCTGCGAATAGGCATGCGCCTTGTCGCGGATGCAGCCCGTAGCACGATCAGAATCCGTTTCCGGGTACAGCATCGATTGCGAAAATGCGATGGTAGTAACGATACCACCGGGTGCGGCTCTGAAAAACTTGTCCGCCGTCCCATCGGTGTTTTGCACGATATCCCATGCGGCCAACCCGTCGCGCAGCGTCTTGCTGTGCACCGAACCCACCTCGCCATGCAGCAAACCGGCTCTGTCGAGTTCACCCAAAATCGCCGGAATGCCGCCGGCTCGATGCACGTCTTCCATGTGATATTCGGATGAGGGCGCAACCTTGCACAACGTGGGTACATGGCGCGACAAACGATCCATATCCTTCATGGTGAAATCGACCTCCGCCTCACGCGCAATAGCCAACAGATGCAACACGGTATTGGTCGAACCGCCCATCGCGATATCCAGCGTCATGGCGTTTTCGAAGGCATTAAACGTCGCGATATTGCGCGGCAACACCGATTCGTCATCCTGCTCATAATAACGTTTACACAAATCGACGATCACGCGCCCTGCACGCAAAAATAACTGCTTTCGCTCGGCATGGGTCGCAACCAGCGAACCGTTACCCGGCAGGGACAGACCCAGCGCTTCGGTCAGGCAATTCATCGAGTTGGCGGTAAACATGCCGGAGCAGGAACCGCAAGTCGGACAGGCGGAGCGCTCGATCGCATCCACTTCTGCATCGCTGTAATGGCTATCTGCAGCAGCCACCATCGCATCGACCAGATCCAGCCCGCGGGTCGCGCCATTCCAGTTCACCTTACCGGCTTCCATCGGGCCGCCTGAGACGAACACCACCGGAATATTCAGGCGCATCGCCGCCATCAACATACCCGGCGTAATCTTGTCGCAATTGGAAATACACACCAGCGCATCGGCGCAATGGGCATTGACCATATACTCGACGGAATCTGCGATCAGATCGCGGCTGGGCAGCGAATACAGCATGCCGCTGTGACCCATCGCGATGCCGTCATCCACCGCGATCGTATTGAATTCTTTGGCTATTCCGCCCGCACGCTCAATTTCACGCGCAACCAACTGCCCCATGTCTTTCAGGTGAACGTGACCGGGCACAAACTGAGTGAATGAATTGGCAATCGCGATAATGGGCTTGCCGAAATCGCCCTCTTTCATACCGGTCGCGCGCCACAGGGAGCGCGCACCGGCCATATTGCGGCCATGAGTGGAAGTACGGGAACGGTAAACTGGCATGATGTCTCTCTGAAAGGGTAGGCTATAATCAAGTTATCAATTCTACCTGATTCCCACATGCTCGTTTATCCACACATCAATCCCGTCGCCCTGCAACTCGGCCCGCTCGCAATTCACTGGTACGGCCTGATGTATATGGCAGGCTTTTTGACCTTTTTGTGGCTGGGGCGGAAACGCATCGTTACGCTGAATTACACGCAGATTACCAACAAGACGCTCGACGATCTGCTTTTTTACGGCGTGCTGGGCGTGATTTTAGGCGGCCGCCTAGGTGAAGTGCTGTTTTACAATCCTTCCTACTATTTTGCCAACCCGCTCAAAATTCTCGCCGTCTGGGAAGGCGGCATGTCTTTTCACGGCGGATTTCTGGGCGTACTGGTCGCGATGGCCGTGTTCGCCTATCAGCAAAAACTGCGCTGGCTCGAACTGATGGACTTCATCGCCCCGCTGGTGCCACCCGGGCTGGCCTTCGGACGACTGGGAAATTTCATCAACGGCGAATTGTGGGGACGACCAACCGATGCACCCTGGGGGATGATTTTCCCTCACGTCGATAATTTACCGCGCCACCCGTCCCAACTTTATGAGTTCGCGCTTGAAGGCGTGCTGCTATTTACGCTGCTCTGGCTATATGCAAAGCAACCGCGCCCTGTCGGCGCCGTATCCGGCCTGTTTTTGATCGGCTATGGCAGCTTCCGCTTTTTAGGCGAATTCGCCCGCAATCCGGACGACGGTATTTTCGGTTTAATGAGTCTTGGCATCAGCATGGGTCAATGGCTAAGTTTGCCGATGGTGCTGACCGGAATCGCCATGATGGTATGGAGCTACCGGCGCCCTGTGGCTTGACACAGCCCGACACCTCTTTCACACTGACTGCAATTCACTCAGCGACGCTACTTTGAACGATTTTTCTACAGCTTCATTATTTGGCATCTTGATCTTGCTGCTGGTTTGTAGCGCATTTTTTTCAGGCTCAGAGACCAGCATGATGGCGATCAATCGCCACCGCCTCAACCATTTAATCCGCAAGGGCAACAAGAGCGCAAAACTCACCGCACAGCTGCTGGGTAAAATTGACAAGCTGCTAGGCTCTATCCTGCTCGGCAATACCTTGCTCAACGTTGCAGCAGCAACCCTAACCGAATTCATCGTGCTGCGCCTGTACGGACATAACGAACTGGTGATGCTGATCGGCACACTGCTGATCACGCTGATGCTGCTGATTTTTAGCGAAATTCTGCCAAAAATAATCGCGGCGAGCTATCCGGAACGCATCGCACTTCCGTCAAGCTACTTGCTCACCCCGCTGATCACCTTGTTTCATCCTGTCGTATCGGTCGCCGGCGGCATCGTAAAAGGCGTACTCTGGCTCTTACGCATTAAAGTTCAGACCGATCAGAGCAAACAAAAAATAACCCTGGAAGAATTGCGTGGCATGGTGCTGGAAGCCGAACACTTCCTGCCGCGCAAACATCAGAAAATGCTGCTCAACCTCGTCGATCTTGAGCGCATCACAGTCAACGACGTAATGATCCCGCGCAATCAGATCGAGTCGCTGAACATCAACGCAGATGAGGACGCGCTGCGCGAGCAGATCATCACCTGCCACCACACGCTGCTGCCGGTTTATGCGGACACACCGGGCAACATCCTGGGCATCCTGCACATCAAGCGCATCCCGGCGCTTTTTCAAGAGGGAAATTTCAATACGACAGAATTACGTGATGTACTGCAGGAACCCTATTTCATACCGTCAGATACCCCTCTGCTCCAGCAACTGCAACAATTCCAGGAACGTCACACGCGCATGGGGCTGGTGGTGGACGAATACGGCGAACTGCTGGGACTGGTGACGCTGGAAAATATTTTGGAAGAAATCGTCGGTGAATTCACCACGCAGTCCCCCTCACAAACGGGTAAATTTCTGCGCCAGGAAGATGGCAGCATCCTGCTAGAGGGCAGCACTACCTTACGCGAACTTAACCGAAAGCTCGGCTTACACCTGCCGATGGACAGCGCTAAAACGCTAAACGGACTGATACTCGAACAACTGGAAGACATTCCGGAAACGGGCACCAGCCTGAAGATCGCAGGCTACCCCATTGAAATCATTCAAACTCAAGATCGCATCGTCAAAGTTGCACGTTTGTTTCCGCAACAAGTACAAAAACAGTGAGTGGGGAGTAGGAAGTAGTCAATACTACTGGTTTTTCCACTCACCACTCACCACTCACCGCTTCTCCGACTTTACAATCCACCCAAAGCTCGGCATCATACCGCGCAATGTCGGATAGCAACTCAGAGGAAACTTCATGGCTGTCGCACAACAAAAAGCAAAAGAATACACCTACACTTGGGAAGGCAAAGACAAGTCCGGCAAGTTAGTCAAAGGTGAAATGCGATCCATCGGCGAAGCCAATTTGTCCGCCTATCTGCGCCGTCAGGGTATTACCGTTGCCAAAATAAAACGAGCGCGCAGCAGCGCCAAAGCAATCACACAAAAAGACATCACCTTGTTCACAAGGCAACTAGCGACCATGCTAAAAGCCGGTGTACCGCTATTGCAGGCGTTCGATATCGTCGGCAAAGGGCATCACAACCCGTCCGTTTCAAGACTGTTGTTTTCGATCAAAACGGATATTGAAACCGGCAGCAGCCTGCAACAAGCCTTCAAAAAACATCCCCTCTATTTCGATGATTTGTATTGCAATCTGATTGGTGCCGGCGAATCGGCAGGTATTCTGGATAGTTTGCTCGAGCGCCTGGCGACTTATCAGGAAAAGATTCTAGCCATCAAGAGCAAAATCAAATCCGCCCTGTTCTATCCGGTTTCGATTATCGTGGTGGCCTTCATCATCACGGCCGTGATCATGATTTTCGTCATTCCCGCATTTAAGGAATTATTCTCAAGCTTCGGCGCTGATTTGCCGGCCCCGACCTTGTTCATCATGGCCATTTCAGATTTCTTCGTCAGCTACTGGTGGGCCATTTTCGGCGGCATAGGCGGGGGCTTCTACACTTTCTTCTATTTCCTGAAGCGTAGCCGCCCGATGCAGCACTTGATGGACAGGGTGCTCCTTAAACTTCCCATTTTCGGGGAACTGGTAAAAAAAGCCACCATCGCGCGCTGGAGCCGCACTTTATCCACAATGTTCGCGGCTGGCGTGCCGCTGGTCGAAGCCTTTAATTCGGTCGCGGGTGCTGCGGGTAATGCCGTGTATTTTGATGCGACCAAGAGCATACAGCGCGAAGTGAGCACCGGTAACAGCCTGACCGTCGCCATGCAAAATACCGAAGTATTCCCAAGCATGGTGATCCAGATGGTGTCGATCGGCGAAGAAGCCGGCTCCCTTGATGCGATGCTCTCCAAGGTCGCCGACTTTTACGAAGCCGAGGTGGACGACGCCGTCGAAGCACTCTCAAGCCTCATGGAACCCATCATCATGGTCGTGCTGGGCACTTTGATCGGCGGCATGGTGGTGGCGATGTATCTGCCTATCTTCAAGATGGGCCAAGTAGTATAAAACCGGATTGAGGAGCGAGAATTGCGGATCGAGTAAAACACCGTGATTTCCTCCTCAATCCTCGTTTCTCAATCCACAATCCTCACCTATGACCTTACTCGACTTACTTGAATCATCCGCGCCCCTGTTTATCGGTGCCTGCACGCTGCTAGGACTGATGGTTGGCAGCTTTCTGAACGTGGTCATTCATCGCCTGCCCAAGATGATGGAACTGGGCTGGCGGTCGCAATGTGCCGAGTTGCGCGGCGAAGCACCCGTGGAGAGTGAACCGTACAATCTGCTGGTGCCGCGCTCCGCCTGCCCGCAGTGTCAGCACGCCATCCGTGCATGGGAAAACATCCCTGTGATCAGCTATCTGCTGCTGCGCGGCAAGTGTTCCGGCTGTCATACGGCCATATCCTCCCGCTACCCGATCATCGAGACTTTCAGCGGTCTGCTCTGCGGATTTGCAGCATTTCATTTCGGTTTCGGACTGACCGCCCTCGCGGCCCTTATCCTGATCTGGGCGTTAATCGCGTTGACGGCGATCGACTTTGACACCCAGTTACTACCTGACGACATCACCCTGCCGCTACTGTGGGCCGGACTGCTGTTCAATCTGTACGGCGCTTTTACTTCATTGCATGACGCATTCTTAGGCGCCGTGTTTGGCTACCTCGCCTTGTGGTCGGTATTTTGGCTATTCAAGCTGGTCACCGGCAAAGAAGGCATGGGCTACGGAGACTTTAAGCTGCTAGCCGCCTTAGGTGCCTGGTTAGGCTGGCAACTGCTGCCACTGATCATCATCCTGTCTTCGCTGGTCGGTGCCATCATCGGCATTGCCTTAATCATCGCAGTCAAAAGGGGCCGCGAGATTCCCATTCCGTTCGGGCCATATCTTGCCGGCGGCGGACTGATCGCACTGTTCTGGGGGCAGACGCTCACACAGAGCTATTTACAGCTATTGGCACCGTGAATTCGCTACCGCAGACGTGCATCGGTCTGACAGGCGGGATAGGCTGCGGGAAAAGTACGGTCGCGCACCTGTTTGAAGCCAAAGGGGTTCGCATTATCGATACCGATGCGATCGCCCACCAACTTACTCAGCCGGGTGGCAACGCCATCGATGCGATTCGCACCCACTTTGGTTCTGAGTATCTGCTGGCGTCCGGCGCGATGGATCGCCCGAAAATGCGCCATCTGGTTTTCGCAGACTACGCCGCAAAAGCCAAATTGGAAAACATCCTGCATCCGCTGATCTTAACTGCCTGTTCGCAGGCAATCTCCACCCCGAGCTTAGCGCCGTATACACTGCTGATGGTGCCACTCCTGCTGGAAAATCCACCCTTTTTGAAACTAGTGCAGCGCGTCCTACTGGTCGATTGCAGCGAGCAACAGCAGATTTCGCGCGTCATGCAGCGTAGCGGGCTTGACGAATCAGAAATTCGTGCGATTATTGCGCTACAAATGTCACGCAAAGAGCGGATTTTTCGCTCGGATGACCTCATCAAAAACGACGGCATGCCGGACGAATTGACCGCTCAGGTAAACAACTTTCACAACGATTACCAGCAGATAAGCAACAACCATTTGACGGCAAGCTGATATTCAATATATCTTCCGACCTTAGCATTTTTTTTTATCGAATTTAAGACCATAACGACGTGATCAGCTACGAATTCCCCATCAATGAAAAAGTACGCACCTGGTTGCGTCTTGAGGATTTGTTCGCGCGTATGAATTACTTTTTAGCAGGCGAAATCAGCATGGAACATCATGTTGCCCTCACCACGCTGTTTGAAATTCACGAAGTTGCCAGCCGCCCGGATCTTAAATCTGAATTGCTACAAGAACTCGAGCGCCAAAAACGTGCGCTGGCCTGCTTGCATAATAATCCGGCCATTTCCGAGCAGGCGCTGGATAGCATCCTGACAGAAATTGAACAAGCCTCATCCGCACTCCTCGCCATGACGGGTAAAGTGGGTGCGATACTGCGAGAAAACGAATGGCTGATGAGCATAAAGCAGCGCGCCAGCATGCCAGGCGGCACCTGCCAGTTCGATCTTCCGTCCTACCATTACTGGCAAAAGCAACCCGTTGCCTTGCGTCGTAGCGATCTTCAGGAATGGCTCTCACCACTGCTGCCTATCAGCGCTGCCATCAGTATTTTGCTACGCCTGCTGCGTGAAAATGGCAGAACCATCAGTTTTACCGCGCATCAGGGCACTTTTCAGCAAATGCAAGGCGGACGCGCGGCTCAACTATTACGCGTGCGACTGGCAGCTAACCTGCCCTGCATACCTGAACTCGGCGCAAACAAATATGCCATCAATATTCGTTTCATCGTCGCGAACTACGAAGCCAAATCATCGCTGTTAGAACAAGACGTTCCCTTTGACCTGACTTTCTGCACCCTGACAACGTGAGTAAACCGCCTATCGTGCCATGCCCGCGCTGCGGCAAAGAATCCCCTTGGGATACCAACAACCGCTTCCGTCCATTTTGCAGCGAACGTTGCAAAATGATCGACTTGGGGAAATGGGCTGACGAAGAATTTCGCGTCGCCGTGCCCGACGACGAACAAGACTTTACCGCACCACTCTACCAAGCCTGACGAAGCAACGCGATACCGTGCGCACCCCGCTGCCACGCTATCGACATCTCCGCACGGGTTAGCCCGCCTAACGCATAGACCGGTATGGATGATCCTGCCGCCAACGCTGAAAAGCGCTCCCAGCCCAGATGTGCCGCCCCCGGATGACTCTGCGTTGGCAACACAGGGCTTAACATCGCGAAATCGCAGCCTAGTCGCTGTGCACGTTGCAACTCCTCATCCGTATGACAGGAAGCGGCACACCAGGCCACTGAATGGCGCTCAGTCAGTTCAGCCAATTGTAGTGAAGTTAGATGCACGCCGTCCGCACCGACCTCGCGCGCCAGCGCTAAATCCCCATTAATCAACACCTTCGCCCCGGCTGCATGCGCCATTGCCACGGTACGAACGGCCAGTTCGCGAAGTCGCTCGGGCGTTAAATTTTTTTCCCGCAATTGGATCAACTGCAACCCGGCATCCAGCTGCGCCTGCAGCTTGATCAAAAACGACTCCACACCCAATTCTGCAACGTTGCTAATCGCATACAGCGCAGGCAATTCGAGCGCGCGCAAAATAGGCGCATTCGCCGGCAGCACAGGCGACACCCTCACGTCCTGAGCCTGTTGCCACGAAAATTGCTGACCTTCATGCGGATAGAGCTCCCCTCGCCATTCGGTGACCCGAAAAAAACTCAGCCTGACTGTTGCATGAGGATAGGTGAACACGCGCGTAAGCCAAGGATAGGCGGTAAGAACCTCAATGCCCAGCTCCTCATGCAACTCGCGCACCAGCGCGTCGTGCGCAGTTTCACCCGCCTCGACCTTACCCCCCGGAAATTCCCAGTATCCCGCCCATATTTTGTCGGCGGGTCGCTGTGCGAGCAAAAACGTGCCGTCCGGGCGCTGCAACACGGCAGCGGCCACTTCGACTACCTTCTGTAATAATGCACTCAACGCAATCCCTCCGAATCATTTTCAGGCACACATGCCCCCCATCTTGGCATCAGTGTATTGGTGACCCCCAGATGATCCAGAATACGTGCGACCACAAAATCCACCATATCCTGTACATTTTGTGGCTGATAATAAAAGCCGGGATTGGGCGGCATGATGACCGCACCTGCTTGGGCGAGTTTGAGCATATTTTCCAGATGAATGACGGAAAAAGGCATTTCACGCGGCGCCAGAATTAAAGTGCGTTTTTCCTTGAGCATCACATCCGCCGCACGCGCGATCAAATCATCGCTGATCCCGCAGGCTACTTTAGCCAGCGTGCCCATCGTGCAGGGGCAAATCACCATCGCATCACCCGGATTGGAACCCGAGGCCATCGGTGCATACCAGTCATCGCGCCCGAACACCTGTAACTCGCCGCTAAATTCCCCCATGCGCTCACGCAACACGCGCGCAGCTTCCGGCGGACGACTGGACAACACCAGCCCCATTTCCTGTTTGGCGACGATCTGCGCCGCCTGTGAATACACCAGATGCACGCGCTGTCCGCTTTTCAACAGACATTCGAGCAGACGCATCCCGTAAGGCATCCCCGATGCGCCGGTAAAGGCAAGATTAATCGTTTTCACAACAGACACTCCAGACTATTTAGTTTCTGCATTATCCATGAAACGGGCGGCAATCAGCCCGTTCACAGCACCGAACACCAGTGCGGCGGCGGCAAAAAGGGGAATCAGGTAGGCAATCCCCGCATGCGGGATCAACCACAGATAGACCAGCACCATCTGCCCTGCAATGTGCGCAAAGGCCGCGCATATGCTGTGCGTGACAGGACCAAACCAGCGTGATGGCAGGTGTTGCGCCAGCGCCAGCGCCAGCAGGCTCAGCAGCGCGCCTGTCAAACTCAGAAAAAATCCCGGTGTTAAAAAATTGCCGAACAACAAACTGCCTGCGAACACCCGCAACAACGAGACCCATGCTGCCGTGCGCCAGCCGTAACGCGCCAGCACAATCAAGGTGACAATATTGGCAAGTCCGGGCTTAACTCCGGGTAGAGGCGATGGAATCGCGCCTTCCAGTATCGTCAGCCCCAGCGCCACCGCAGCCATCCGCGCGACATGGTGATCCTCTGCCGTGGTGTTTAAGAGGATTGAGGATTGAGGAGGAAGGATTGAGCCGTACACCGAATTTGGAGCTGTGGCTTCTTCTCGATTCTCAATCCCCGATCCTCGATCCTGCATTTCAGTAATTGAGACTGTCATATCGTTTGTGACTTCCGACCAGTTCGACGCTCACCTGATTGGGCAGGCACAGCGCAATTTCGCCAGCCTGTTGCAACCAGCCCTGACGTACGCAGTACTGGCGCGGACCGGGATCTTTTGCGATACGTACTTTGCGATTTTCTATCGATATCAGGCTGACGCCTAGGGGGCCTGGCACTGCTATTTGCTGGTTGCGCGACAAGGGCACCTCGCGAAACAGCTTTCCGCCGCTGCGTATGATGGCCTTATCGGCTATTTCGCCCGACCAGAACATCAGTGCAAGCAACACCACACTGCCCGCACCCAGAATCAGCGTCAGCCAGTCACCCGGCCTGATGTGATCTAATGCAAGCGGTGACATGGCGTCAGGAGAGTTCGCGGTGGCGTAACAAAACCTGCTGCTGAG
>Ga0172379_10007031_pt1 | contig 14786 bp, 12 predicted proteins | sample GrowelOW334metaG_FD_119756 | JGI IMG/M metagenome (GOLD analysis project Ga0172379, IMG submission 119756) | Groundwater microbial communities from an aquifer near a municipal landfill in Southern Ontario, Canada - Groundwater well OW334 metaG | ecosystem: Environmental > Aquatic > Deep...
CGATGGTCGGATCGAAGGCGCCCTGGGAAAGTTCGGCATAATGCAGGGCGGATTTTGTCACCGCCAGGACATCGGGATGCACGGTGACCGGGGCTATTCCAGCGTTGCGGTTCACCTTGTCAACTTCCGTGCCTTCCTTGTTGGCACTCATGCGATCTTCAATCTCCCGTAGGCGGGTGAAAATCTCGCGGTACAACGAGGTTGTGCCGCGTTCGAATAGATTTACGGTGCATACCGTACCAAGTACGAATTCAGTCTGGACGGGGAGCGGTTGTGCACAGGAAGAAAGATAGAAGGTGAAAAAGAGGGCTGGCAGAACCGGTGACGGATGAAAATTCATACGGGCAAGATAGCCTTTTCGGTGCGTGTATCGCAAGCGGATGAAACAAGATAGCCAGTTTGTTTTTATTTGCTTGTACCGACAGGTGCAGTTGGTTATTGTTATTGTATGGATTATGGCAAGAAAGTGTTTTTTCTGTTCCCTCCAAGTGTGGTGAAGGATGAACTGGTCTTCCGCTTGCTCGAACAGGAATACGAAGTATATATGCTGCGCGACGTCGCCGCCGCGAAACGTCTGTTAGTCCTTTACCCCGATTCGCTCCTTTTCGCCAATATCGATGAAGGTATGTCGGAGCCGGAATGGGAAATGTGGATTCTGGGTGTGCAGGCCGAACAAGCCACAGCCGGAGTCGGTATAGGTATCCTGACCTACAACGCCAACGACGAGATGCGCCAAAAATATCTGATGGAAGTTGGAGCGAAATGCGGCCTTATCCATATGAAGCTGGGTATAGACGAGAGTACGCGTCTGTTGTTGGCGACCCTGAGTGCGAACGAGGCCAAGGGGAGAAGGCGCTATGTCCGGGCAGACTGTTCAAACGACAAACTAAGTTCGATAAATCTCCACCATGGGGCCAAACGGATCAGCGGCAGGATCAGGGATATCAGTGTAGTGGGTTTTTCCTGCGTATTTTCACCCGATCCGGGTTTTGCGAAAAACACCCTGGTCTCCGACATCCAACTCAGGATGCGGGGTGCCCTGCTTTCCGTGAATGCCATTGTTTTCGGGACCCGTGAGCAGGATGGCTACCCTAGCTATGTTTTCCTGTTTTCGCCCCCCCTTTTCGGGGATGCCCGTACCAAAATACGACGCTATATACAGGTCGCCCTTCAGACTGACATCGAACAGAAAGCCAAAGCCTGAAAAAAAGCCAGAAACCTGAGCCAAAGCATCTTCCTTTTCAAGGATCACACCGGCAGTCTATCGGAACCATTTTTCTTATTGACAAATTGACCAAGCTGTATTAATCTGCGTGTACGATAACGCATCGTTTGCAGGTGGGCTTAGCGGCATGACGGTCAAGGAAATCGCGACTATGGCGGGGGTCTCCATCGGAACCGTGGACCGTGTCCTGCACGGAAGAGGCCGCGTATCGCTTCGGACCAAGGAAAGGATCGAGGCCATCGTCGCTTCCAGCGGCTTCGTGCCCAACCCCATCGCCAGACACCTCAAGCGGAGCGAACCCTACCGTTTTGCGGTATTGATGCCGCGCCGGGACGAGGATTCCGGCTACTGGGAGCTGGCCGCGAAAGGCATCCTTGGTGTCGCCGCTGAATTGCAGGCCTTTGGCGTCGCAGCCGACATCCTGGAGTTTGACCGCTACGATCCGGCTTCTTTCCGCGCCGTCTCGGATTCGCTGTTGCTCGCCGGTACAGATGCGGTGTTGCTGGCTCCCGTCATGCCAGATGAGGCCCGCAAATTCATAGGGAAGATCGAGGGCCGGATTCCTTATGCCTTTTTCGACGCCGACTTGCCAGGTGCCCATCCGGTGAGTTCCACAGGGCAGGATGCCTTTCGCGGCGGGTATCTGGCGGGCCGTTTGGCTTCCCTTTTTTCCGGTTCCTTGGTCAGCCCGCGCTTCGTCGTTCTGAACGCCCACGCCGAGGACCACCATATCCGCCTGCGCCGGGACGGTTTTCTGGCATGGGCTGCCGAGTACGGGTTTCCGGCGGATGCTGTGGAGGATGTGGACCTGGAAGATGACGGGCAGCTTACCGCGTTGTTCAGCCGGCTTTTTTCGGCCTATGACGATCTTGCCGGGGCCTTTATCACGAACGCCTCGACCCATCACATCGTGACCGTCGCGCGCGATGTTGCACGCACAATGGCTCCCCAACGCGGTCGGCTTATAGCGATCGGCTACGACCTGGTGCCGGAAAACGAGCGGTTGCTGCGGGAAGGCTGGATAGATGCCATTATCTCCCAGCGACCGGAAACCCAGGCCAGAACGGGTTTGCTCGACCTGTACCGGTCCATTGTTCTGGGGCTCGAGGTGGTGAAGCATGTCGAGGTACCCCTCGATCTATATCTGAAGGAAAATGTGCCGCTTCCGCCGGGAGCCCGGCAGGATGTACGGCACAAGTCGGTGCAAAGCGGACCAGGGTCCGTGAGGGCGGACTTCGGTCCGAAAGGAGTGCAGCCATGGGAATGAAGAAAGGGACCGCATACGTGGTCGGGTTGGATTATGGGACCGATTCATGCCGCGCGGTTTTGGTGGACGTTGCCGACGGTAGCGAGGCTGGAGTCGGTGTGATGCATTATCCGCGTTGGACCAAGGGATTGTACTGCGATCCTGCCTCCAACCGGTTCCGCCAGCACCCGTTGGATTATATCGAATCCATGGAGGGTGCGGTGAAGGCTGCGGTTCACCAGGCTGGTTCCACCGCGGTCGCCAAGGTCGTGGCCATCGCGATCGATACCACCGGCTCCACGCCTTGCGCCGTTGACGCCGACGGCATGCCCCTGGCGATGAAGAAGGAATTCGCCGAAAACCCAAGCGCCATGTTCGTGCTGTGGAAAGACCACACCGCCGTTGCGGAAGCGGCGCGCATCAACGAACTGGCCCGAACTTGGGGCGGTATCGATTACACCAAGTACGAGGGTGGCATTTATTCCTCCGAATGGTTCTGGGCCAAAATCATGCGCGTGCTGAAAGAGGACGCCAAGGTTGTCGCCGCCACGGCTTCCTTTGTGGAGCATTGCGATTGGATGCCTGCACTGCTCACCGGGACGAAGGGCGTCGCGAACCTCAAGCGCAGCCGCTGTGCTATGGGACACAAGGCCATGTGGCACGCCGATTTTGGCGGTTACCCAGCAGACGAATTCCTGGGCAAGCTCGATCCCAAACTTATAGCCATCAAGGCCAGTCTAGGTAAGGAAACTTGGACGAGCGAGAAATCCGCTGGAAAACTCAGCGCCGAGTGGGCGGGAAAACTTGGTTTGCCGGTGGGAATACCGGTGGCGGTTGGCGCCTACGACGCACACATGGGCGGCGTTGGCGGCGGCGTTAAACCGGGCTGGATGGTCAAGGTTATGGGCACCAGCACCTGCGACATGATCGTAGGACCAAAGCCGAAAAAGGAAACGCCGGTGCGCGGTATCTGCGGGCAGGTGGACGGTTCCATCGTGCCGGACATGCTTGGCTACGAAGCGGGCCAGAGCGCCTTCGGTGACGTGTACGCCTGGTTCAAGAGCCTGCTCCTGTGGCCCACCCTTTCCCTGCTTCCCGAAATAGACGGAGTGGATGGCGCGACGAAGGACAAGATCGCGGAAGCCCTTTCGAAGAAACTGATTCCGGCTCTCGAGAAAGCCGCGCAAGCCATCGATCCCGAGGATTCTGGTGTGGTCGCGCTGGACTGGCTGAACGGCAGGCGGACCCCCGACGCGAACCAGTTGCTCACCGGAGCCATCGCGGGCCTGTCCCTGGGGTCCGACGCACCCCGTGTTTTCCGCGCCCTTGTGGAGTCCACTGCCTTTGGCGCCAGGGCTATCGTGGAGCGTTTCAGGGAAGAGGGCGTCGCCATCGACGGCATCATCGGTATTGGGGGCGTGGCGCGCAAATCGTCCTTCGTTATGCAGATCGTGTGCGACGTGCTGAAGATGCCCATAGATGTGCCGGCCAGCGACCAATCGGTGGCGCTTGGTGCCGCCATGTTCGCGGCCATCGCAGGCGGGGTCTACCCGGACGTGGAGGCTGCCCAGAAAGCCATGGGTGCCCCCATCGAGAAAACGTACAAACCCTCCGCGACCGCTTCGGCAACGTACGACAAGATCTACAAGAAATACAAAGCCTTGGGCGCGTTTGTTGAAAAGGAGCTGGTATGATCGATCTGAAGAAATTCGAGTTTTGGTTCGTCGTCGGCAGTCAGGATCTATACGGAGAGGCGACGCTGAAACAGGTGGCGGAACACGCGCGCATCATGGCGGAAGGCTTCGCGAAGGACGCTGCGCTTCCCGGCAAGCTCGTGCTCAAGCCCACCGTGCTCACGCCAGCGGGTATACGGCGCGTTTTCGAGGAGGCGAATTCCACGCCCTCCTGCGCGGGCATCATCACCTGGATGCACACCTTCTCACCGTCCAAGATGTGGATAGCTGGCCTGTCCATCAACCGCAAGCCCCTGCTCCACCTGCATACCCAGTACAACCGAGACATCCCCTGGGCCAACATCGACATGGACTTCATGAACCTGAACCAGGCCGCCCACGGCGACCGGGCACACGGTTTCATCCACGCCCGCATGCGCCTGCCGCGAAAGGTTGTCGTGGGTCATTGGGAGGATCCGGAGGTCCGCCGGCGCATAGGTGTCTGGATGCGGGCCGCCAGCGCGGTGGCCGACGGCAAGGAATCCGTCGTCATGCGCTGGGGCGACAACATGCGAGAAGTGGCCGTCACCGAAGGCGACAAGGTGGAAGCCCAGATCAAATTCGGGTGGCAGGTGAACGGTTGGGGCGTGGGCGACCTCGTCGCCAAGGTCAACGCCGTTGCCGACAGCGCCGTGGACGCCCTCCTGAAAGAGTATGAGGCCAAGTATGAATTGGCAACTGCCGCGAAAGCCGATGTCCAGCCCGCAAGGCCGTGCGTGAGCAGGCGAAATTCGAGCTGGGCATGAAGGCCTTCCTGGCGGAGCAGAACGCGGGCGCCTTCACCACCACCTTCCAGGATCTGCATGGACTCCCCCAGTTGCCCGGCCTCGCGGTCCAGCGTCTGATGGAACAGGGCTACGGTTTCGGCGGGGAAGGGGACTGGAAAACCGCCATGCTCGTGCGCGCCATGAAAGTGATGGCATCGGGGCTCAAAGGCGGCACCTCCTTCATGGAGGATTACACCTACCACTTCGAGCCGGGAAAGGAAGCCATCCTGGGTGCCCACATGCTGGAAGTCTGCCCCACCGTCGCGGCGGGCAAACCCCGCATCGAGGTACATCCTCTCGGCATAGGCGGAAAAGCCGATCCCGCCCGCATCGTCTTCGACGCGGCCCAGGGCCTTGCCGTCTGCGCGACCATCGTCGATTTGGGTGACCGCTTCCGCATGATCGCCAACGAGGTCGAATCCATCAAAATAGAAAATCCCATGCCCAAACTTCCCGTGGCGCGGGTGCTGTGGAAACCCTTCCCCAATATCTACGACGCGGCCGCCTCCTGGATACTCGCGGGCGGCGCCCACCACTCGGGCTACTCCACGGTCGTCTCCGCCGAATACCTGCGGGATTACGCCGAGATGATGGGCATCGAGTTCGTCAGGATCGGCAAGGATACCTGTCCTGACAGGCTACGGGACGAACTGCGCTGGTCCGAGGCGTATTGGAGTGCCCGCTAGGGCCATGGTATAAACAGATTGATCCATATCCGGCAGGGGCGACACCAAGCGTCTCTGCCGGTCTCAAACTGAAGGAGCCATAAATGTCCGCCGATCAATACAAGACCCTGCGCGAGGAAGCCTTTGAGGCCAACATGGAAATCCCGCGCCGCGCGTTGGCCATCTACACCTGGGGCAACGTATCCTCATTCGACGCCGCCAAGGCCGTCTTCGCCATCAAGCCCTCCGGTGTCGCCTACAACGACCTCACGGTAGCTTCCATGGTCATCGTGGATCTGGACGGCAAGGTGGTGGACGGGAAACTCAACCCCTCGTCGGATACGAAGACGCACCAGGTCCTGTACCGCGACTTCCCTGGCATCGGCGGCATTACCCACACCCATTCCACCTATGCGGTCGCCTGGGCCCAGGCCCACCTGTCTGTCCCCGTATTCGGCACCACCCACGCCGACCATGGCGCCGAAACCATCCCCTGCACCGAGTTCATGGGTCCCGCCGCCGTCGCCCGGGATTACGAACTTGAAACCGGCAACCTCATCGTGGATACCTTTAAAACCGCCAAGATCAACCACCTGCACATGCCCATGGTCCTCGTCGCCGGCCACGGCCCCTTCGCCTGGGGCGCCAACGCCACCAAGTCCGTCTACCACGCCGCCGTCCTGGAGGAAGTCTGCAAGATGGCCCAGCTCACCCTCAGCCTTCACCCCGCTTGCCCGCCCCTCCCCGAACACATCGTCCGAAAGCACTGGGAACGCAAGCACGGTGCCGGCGCGTACTACGGGCAGAAGGAGTGGGTACTGACTGACACCGTTTGGGGCGAAGTGCAGGCAAAGTTGCATTGATGCGACAGGTGTTATGGACTGCCCAAAACTGTTTCAGGTTTTGGCGGGCATTTCGCCGTGGCACTGCCGAGGCCGTCGTCTAAAAGGTGAAGGCCTCGCAGGGTGCCTTGTTTCCTTGCTATCCTTTAAATGCCCGCTTGTGCGCCGAGTTCAGTGGGGTGGCGTGGCGCTTGGACATGGCCAACGAGTCCCGGTCTTCCGTTCGCGGCTTTCTCAGGTACCCTGTATCTTGTAAAAACAGAGCAATGCTGGTAGCTCCACGATAGATAAGCCCGCCTGTTCAGCCCCTTGCCCAAGGTGTTGATTCCTTGATCGTCAACTTCCGGATTTCCTGCGCGCGCCTTCAAGTTCGCACAGCTTTCCCTCGTTCATCCGTCCCTCCTCGTATCGACAGGTAGTGGCAGATCGCTATTTCTTGGGCTCCGCGGTGGATTCCCGAATCACCAACGTGTGGGGCAGTATGATGGGCGCGCGGTCCACAGCTTCCTCGCAGATCAGGCTGTGGATGAGGTTGGCTGAGGATTCGCCCAGTTCCACGAGGGGTTGGCGCACCGTGGTTAAGCCCGGCGAAAGGTAGGCGGAGATGTCTATGTCGTCGAAGCCCATGACCGAGATATCCTGGGGGACCCGCAGACCGGCTTCCCAGATAGCCCGCATGGCCCCGATGGCCAATTCATCGGTGGCCGCGAACACAGCGCTCAGTTCGTGATTCCGTTCGAGCAGTGTTTTCATTCCCAGACGCCCGGAGGCTGGAGTAAAGGCGGGCGTGAACACCACCCGCTTCTCATCATCGACCCCGATACCCGCATTCCTCAAAGCCTGGCGATATCCATCGGTCCGCTTGAGACCGAAGGTGAAGCCTTCGGCGGAGAGCATGTCAATTTGACGGTGCCCCAGCGAAAGCAGGTGCTGGACGGCTTCCTGGGCGGACTTCTCCTCGTCCACGTGTATGGAGCAGAAGTTGGAATCCTTTCGGTCGAAGGTGGCCAGCAGGGCTGGTATACCGGCGGCTTCCAGAAAATCGTAGAAGTGGTGGTCCTTGACCTCGTGGAGCATGATGACGCCGTCCACTTTTTCCGCCTTCAGGCGGGCAAGGCAAGATTCCTCACTCTCCGGCTCGAATTTGACGAAAAAGAAAAGGGTGTGGTAGCCGAAGGTTTCAAGTCGGTGTTCAATGACCGAGAACAACTGCCGCTGGAACATGTTGAAGGTATCCGGCGCGATGATGCCGACGGTAAATGAGCGTTGGAGCACCATGCTTCTGGCGGCACGGTTTGGCACGTACCCTGTCTGCTCGACCAAGTCCAGGATGATCTTTCGTATCTCGGGTTTGACGTATTTCTTCTGGTTGATCACCCGGGATACTGTCGACGGCGACATTCCCGCCAGTCTTGCGATGTCTTTTATGCTGACCATGGTACGACCTTACGCCGACTGTAACAAAAGCCCGCACGGCGTGCAAGCTTACTACCCGTAGCGGAGAGCGAAGAAATCGTAGAGGTCGTGAAGATTTCTGGTTATACTGACTTTCTCGGTCTGGAGATGAAGCCCTGGGAGTGATACAGTTCGGATGTTCAGAATTGATGTAGTGTTTGGTTGTGGTGTTATCTGACTGTGACAAAAGGAGTTGCTGTGATGAAGAAATCCGCCTGTATCGAGACATTGTTCACGGAATTGCCTTTCGAGGGCAGGTTCAAGGCCGCAAAGGATGCGGGCTTCGACTGCGTGGAATTCTGGAGCTGGACCGACAAGAACCTGGATGTGGTCAAGGAAGCTGCAGAGAAGGCCGGCATCGCCATCGCCTCTATGTCGGGGGACCGGGATTATTCACTGGTTGATCCGGAACACAAGATGAAGTACATCGACTTCGCGAAGAAATCGATGGAGGTAGCTAAAAAAATCAACTGCGGAACTCTTGTTATCCATTCGAACGCGCTGGGCGAGGGCGGCAAGGTTGTGAACCATTACACGAACCTGTCCCACACCGTGAAGCTTTGCTCCATGTTTGATATGCTGAAGGATCTGGCTCCCATCGCCGAAAAAGCGGGGGTTGTGCTTGTGCTTGAAGCATTGAACATCACCCTTGACCATGTGGGCAATTTCCTGGAGACCACGCGGATGGGCGCCGAGATGACCCGTATCATCGGGTCTAAGAACATCAAATTGCTGTACGATGTGTACCACATGCAGATGAACGAAGGCAGCATCTGCGACACCCTTTCCGCATACATTGACCAGATTGGGTACATCCACGCCGCCGACACCCCCGGGAGGCACGAACCCGGCACCGGGGAGATCAATTACGCGAACGTCCTGCGACACCTGGAAAAGATCGGGTACAAGGGCGTGGTGGGTTATGAACTGTTCCCGAAGAAAAGCACCGCCGACGCGGTGAAAGCGATCATGGCTTTGTAGGAAGAGGTTGATTCCATCAAGTACTGATAAACGGGTATACTTTGACCTGAGTGCATATCCAGTTGCGGAAAGGGGGATCCTATGTTGAATAGACAGCGTTTTGCGCTGAATAGAATCGCGAGCCCATCATTGGGACTAGCGGAATTTTTCAAGCTCACCGCCAGCCTTGGTTTGTCCAAGGTTGAACTCCGCAACGATCTGCCGGGCAAGCAGAGCGTCGCCGGGATCGTGGACGGGCTGAAGGCTGCAGAAGTCGTCAGGATGGCGAAAGACAACGGCGTGAGCATCATTACGATAAACGCCCTGCAGAAATTCAATCTGGCTTCCGTGCGCAAAACCGCGCTCAAGGATCTAAACGCCCTGCTGTCGCTCTCCGCGGAAATTGACTGCAAGGCGATCATCCTGTGCCCGAACAACGACGTTGCCGACGCGCGGGCTCCCGAAGTCAGGTACTCTGAGACTGTCGATGCCCTGCGGCAGTATGGACCTCTGTTTGTAAAGTACGGCATTCTGGGTTATGTGGAGCCCCTTGGCTTTGGGATTTCATCCCTTGCTTCTTTGACCGTGGCCATGAATGCGGTAAAGGGTTCCGGCTTCGGCTGTTTCCGGGTTGTGCACGATACCTTCCATCACCACATCGGTCCAGATGATTCCGCTATCTATGGTGCGAATGGATTGGGTGCTTCCTATGAGGTTGCCTACACGGGTTTGGTCCATATTTCCGGTGTCGAGTCGGATATCGCCACAAGCGCCTACCGTGATTCACACCGCGTACTTGTTGGGCCGAAGGATCGCATGAAGAACCGCGAGCAGATCCAGCGCCTGGATTCCCTGGGGTACATGGGCGACTATTCTTTCGAGCCCTTCTCGGAAGCGGTGCAGAAGATGGACGTCAAGAAACTCACCGCTGGAATCAACGCCAGCATCGATTTCATCATCGGGAAATAGAGGTCCACGCCCGCCCAGCCCGGCTCCCTTCGTGGGTCGGGCTGGGAACCTGACTGGCTTGGAACCTGTCGGGTTAGGCGCGGGCTGTGGATTCCCGGATGATCAATTCATAGGGCAGGATTATTCGGGTTTCAGGTAGGCTTTCCCGGTTGATGCACTTGTGCATGAGCTTTGCGGTCCTCTCCCCCATTACCGCCAAGGGTTGGCGTATCGTCGTGAGCCGGGGAACGATGTAGGAAGAGATATCAATATCGTCAAAACCGATGACGGAAATATCCTGCGGTACGTGGAGGCCTTCATCCTCAAGAACGCGTATCGCCCCAATCGCCAATTCATCCGTGACGGCGAAGACCGCTGTGAAGTCCCGGTCCCGCAGGAGCATTTCCCTCATGCCGTACATGCCTGCCTCCGCGGTGTAGGACTTTGTCAGGACCATGCGGCTTTCGTCCCGGTCGACCAGCATTGAATCGAGTACCTTGAAATATCCTTCGGTGCGTTGCCGTCCAAATGAGGAGGAACTTCCGCCGATGAGATTGATTTTCCTGTGGCCAAGGTTCGCCAGATGCAGAACCGCATCGTATGCGGCCTGTTCCTCGTTTACGTGGATCGATGGAATGTTTCCGCCTTCATGCTCGAAGGTGGATAAGACCGTAGGCAATCCCACCTTGTCAAGGTACTCGTAGAAGCGGGGATTCCTGATCTCGTGCATCATTATGACCCCGTCCAGCTTTTCCGCCTTGAGCCTGTTCAGACATTCATCCTCACTGGCTCCCTCGAATTTGACGAAGAAGAAAAGTGTGTGGTAACCAAAGGATTCCAGATGGTGCTCGATGATGGAGAACAACTGTCGCTGGAACATGTTGAAGGTGTCCGGTATGACGATGCCTACCGTGTACGTCCGACGCAGCACCATATTCCTGGCAGCCTTGTCTGGTACGTATCCCGTCTCCTCGATCAGCTTGAGTATCAATGCCCGCTTTTCCGGATTGACGTATTTCTTTCCGTTCACGACCCGGGAAACGGTGGATGGGGACATCCCCACCCGTTTTGCGATATCCTTGATGTTGACCATGCCGTTCCTTCACGTCTGACTAGAAACGCAGGAGTTCCCCTTTCTCGAAAGAAGCCTTGCAGGTGTAGGCGATCTCCGAAACTTTCGTGCCGTCGTACACGGTCACCTCGGGTTTCCGATTTTCGACGATGCAGGAAACAAATTCCTGCACTTCGTTTACATAGGAGGTCTCGAAGCGTTCCAGGAAATTCTCGCTGCATTCACGCCTTACACCGTGGAGGTCCAGTATTTCCACATGGTTTTTCTGGGGCACCGATGCTATGCGTAGTATGCCCTTTGTACCGATGATTTCGGTTTCCACGTTGTAGCCGTGGGGGGCTGTCCGTCCCGCGAACAGGAATACCATGCACTTGTTCCTGAATTTCATCAGACAGGAGACGTTGTCACCGTCGTCGTACTGGCCAAACTCGGGGTGCGCGTAACAGCCACCGATAGCGTATACGGTTTCGGGTTCGGACCCGGTCATCCAGCGAGCGAGGTCTATATCGTGGACTGCCATGTCCAGGAATTGACCACCGCTGTGGGCCGCGAAAGCGATGGCTCCGTCGATGAATTTCTCCGGATCCTGGCTGTAGGACCTGAATAACACCGGCTGGCCGATCTCCCCGGCTTTTATTTTTTTATACGCATACTGATACGACTCGTCGAAACGCCGCATGAACCCGAGCATGAAAACCTTGTCCGGATGAGCTTCGACGGCCTTCTCCGCTTTCCTGCATTCCTCGACGGTGATGCCGAGAGGTTTTTCCGAGAACACGTGTTTGCCCGCCGCGAGCGCGGCTGCAATTTGTCCTGTGTGCAAGGCGGAAGGTGATACCAGCACCACCGCATCCAGGTCCTTGTTCGCGATCATCTCTTCGTAGGAAGTATAGCGTTTGGGAACGCCCAGCCTGTCGGCTGTACTATCGAGTTTCACCTTGTCTACATCGCACAGGGCGGTCAATTCGGCATTCAGTATCCTGTTGGATATATTCTCGGCGTGGCGTAAACCCAGGCGTCCCAATCCTACAGATCCAATTCGTATCTTTCGCATTATGAGGCTCCTTGCACCTTGCATCAGTCGCGCTTGGCGTTCTTGCGCATATCGATGATGACGGCCACCACAATGATGAGGCCCTCAACGACCTGCTGCCAATAGGCGTCAACACCAAGCAGGGTCAGTCCGTTCCGCATCACCGCCAGGACTAGGGCTCCTACAAAAGCACCCCATACGGTTCCGATGCCACCAGAATGGCTCGTGCCGCCGATGGTGGTGGCCGCGATCGCGGTGAGTTCATAACCCGACGCGGCACCGGGATGCACGCTGCCGACGCGGCCCGCGAAAACGATGGCGGCCAAGCCGGCGAGCAGTCCGCTGTAGGTGTATATCCAGATAAGGTTTTTGGAAACATTGACTCCCGAAACCTCAGCCGCAGTGATGTTCCCACCGATGGCGTAGATGTTCTTGCCGAACCGCGTTCGGTTCAGGAGTATGCTGCTGATGAGTATCATGATGAAGTAAATGATTACCGGTACGGGGATGACGTTGAATACCTTGCCGCCCAACGCAGTCAGCGATGGGATAAGGGTACTCACCGGTTTGCCGCTTGAATAGATCAGCGCCAGACCCCGTGCCACAGTCATCATACCCAGGGTGGCGATGAAGGCGGGGATACGGGTCTTGGCGATCAGCAAACCGCTAACCGCGCCCAGGAGAGCCCCGATTCCCAGTGCCGCCGCTATAGGAACGAATACAGGCATCTGCGCCAGGTTCGGAAAGTATTTTCCCGTCGCGCTCGGCAATTGCCCCAGACTCGCGGCTACCACACCCGCAAAGGCGAGCACCGATCCCACCGAAAGATCAATTCCCTTGGATATGATCACGAAGGTGAGGCCGAGGGCCATGATGCCGAATATCGAGCTCTGGGTGAGCACGTTGAAGATATTCACCGAACTGAGGAAGGCAGGCTCCGCTATACTCAGTCCGACAATCATGAGGATGAGGACTATGATGATCCCGTATTTCTTGGCTACCTGCACTGGATCCAGTTTGATAGTTCCCGTTCTGCTCGCCTTGGTCATTTTTTTCCCCTTGCCTTGAGATATTCATCCGCCGTGTTCGTCGCGTAGGCCATCAGTTCTTCCTGGGTCAGGCTTTTGTTGTTTTCCAGTATCCCGGTCACCTTGCCTTGGTGCATGACCACGATGCGGTCACTCATCCCCATAACTTCCGGCAACTCGGAGGAAATCATGACGATGGATTTGCCTTCTCCTGCGAGTTTCGTGATGAGGCGGTGGATTTCGGCTTTGGTACCCACGTCGATTCCCCGGGTGGGTTCATCCAGGAACAGGATTTCAGGATTGGTCATGAGCCAACGGGCAACCAGGACTTTCTGCTGGTTGCCTCCACTCAGGTTTTCCACGCGTTGCGAGAGGCTTGGTGTCTTCACCTGAATTTTCTGAACATAGTCATCGCAGACACCGTCCATGTAACTCTCTTTTATCAGCCCGGCCTTGTTCAGGAAGTTCGGTATATTTGCGATTGCCATGTTCATTTTCACACTGAGCATGGGGAAAATTCCTGAACGTCTGCGATCCTCGGTAAGCCAGGCCATACCCATCTCGATCGCGTCCCGGGGATTCTGGATTTCAACCTTCTTGCCGTCCACAAAGATTTCGCCTTCAACCTTGCCGCGTATCCCGAAAAGCGTCTCGATGACTTCCGTCCTGCCTGCGCCGACGAGACCCGCGATACCAAGGATTTCTCCCCTGCGTACGTCGAAGGAAACGTTCTTGAACAGCCGCTTGTGCGACAGGTTTTTGACTTCCAGTTTGATCTCGCCGATGGGACAGGCGACCTTGGGAAACATCTCGTTCACGTCGCGGCCAACCATCATGTTTATAAGTCGGTCGACCTTGAGGTCCTTGGTGTTTTCAGTGCCGATATAGGATCCATCGCGGTACACGGTGACCCGGTCCGTAATGGCGTAGATTTCCTCAAGCTTGTGGGATATATAGATGATGCTCTTGCCTTGGGCTTTGAGTTTTCGCATGATGGAATACAGTTGCTTGACTTCCTTGTCGGTAAGGGCCGATGTTGGTTCGTCCATTATTATCAATTTTGAATTGTAGGAAACTGCCTTGGCTATCTCGATCATCTGCATCTTCGCGACGGTCAGGGAAGCCATGAGGGTCTTTGGATCTTCGTCCAGTTCGATTTCCTTGAGTACTGCCTTGCTCGCCTCGTACATTTTTTTGTGATCCACCAATCCGAAAGCGCCGAGGGGTTCTCTCCCCAGCCAGATATTTTCCATGATGGGCCGGTTTACGACCGGGCTGAGTTCCTGGTGTATCATCGATATGCCCATACGGAGGGCTTCCGCAGTCGTATAATTCTCCAGTGTTTTTCCGTCGAAGATTATCTCGCCGGATGTGGGTTTGTAGATTCCCGCGATGCATTTCATCAAGGTGGATTTTCCGGCGCCGTTCTCCCCCATAAGGGCATGGATTTCGCCCGGAAGGACCTGGAGTTCCACCCCCCTCAACGCCTGCACACCGGGAAAATTCTTGACGATATTTTTCATTTGCAGGAGATATTTTTTTTCCGTTGCCTCTTTCGCCAAATCTTCCGCCACTTCTTCCACCACGAAAGCCCCCTTGAAAAATACGGAGCGCCGTCCATGGACCTGCGCTCCGTATTTTTCGTCTTATGCTGTCAAGAGATTATGGATATTGGGCTAGATTGTCTTTGTTCACCAGCACGAAAGGCACCCAGGTGACTGCGTCCACTTTGCCGCCTTTCAGCACTTTGTAGGCTACATCTGCCGCGCCCTGTCCTTGACCAACCGCGTCCTGAAGGACGGTGGCGGCCAG
>Ga0172379_10007033_pt1 | contig 14785 bp, 15 predicted proteins | sample GrowelOW334metaG_FD_119756 | JGI IMG/M metagenome (GOLD analysis project Ga0172379, IMG submission 119756) | Groundwater microbial communities from an aquifer near a municipal landfill in Southern Ontario, Canada - Groundwater well OW334 metaG | ecosystem: Environmental > Aquatic > Deep...
GATCGGACCGGATATGCAAGGGGCGCTGGCCGTCGCGGTGGTCGGCCGATGCCGAAAGAAGCCGGTGATTATTTTTGCCGAAGAGCACGGACGGCGGAAGACGAGGGAGCATGATGCCGCGTTAAGGGCGCTTCTTCTATCCTACCCTGGATCTGTGATTGCTAAGGCGTGTATTGAATCCCAGGCGATGCTTGAAGATCTGGTCAACGCGGGGATCCCGATTGACTTCGCAGACAAGCAAAATATGCCGTTCATGATCGACCGGCTCACCGGGGACGTGGAGGCCGGGGCGGTTCTAGTGTCCGACGTCGATGCTGCAGATCCGTCCCTTGGGAAGCTAGCCCGCCACTGGAGGGATCTTGTGTGGATCGATTCGCCGCAAGGTGGGCGGACTATGAGCGCTGCGCCTCATCTGACGGAGGCTGCGGCCCTTGCCGTTAGTGGATGCTTTTCGTCCTATGTTGCACCGGATACGAGGGACTCCGGAAAAAAAGAAGAGGACAGAATGCGCAATGCTATGATTAGACGAAGAAAAGGAGAGTCCTCATGGAGATAAAATACTGGCCAGAGATTGCAGACCCGAGAGAAATGTCGGAGGGGATCTTCTCGGTCTACGAAAGCCTTCGCGATTCGTCGGCGGCCAGGCTGATGAAGATGCAACGCATGACACAGCTATACAAGGACCGGGACATAGCAGGATTCGACTTGAAGACATGGGCCATGATGCCACAAGACTTCCTTGCCAAGCGCCTGTCCTATAATGTAGTCCGATCGTGCACTGATACGGTGGTGGCCAAGCTCTCCTTGCACGAGCCAGCAGTGAGTGTGAGCACGTTCGGGGGAGACTACGAGCAGCAGAGGAGGGCGAAGTTTGGAGAGTACCTGTGCCACGGGGCCATGCAGCATCAAAATGCCTATCTGGATGCCGTTGTCCCCGCGCTCAGGGATGCCTGCATCTATCCTATGGGCATCGTCAAGACGATGGAGTCAAAGGGGGTTTTGCAGATCCGAAGGGTTCACCCGTCTCGACTCTTTTGGGATGATGCAGCGACTCCGGACGATCCACCGGTCGGGTTTTACGAACCGTCCCTAATGGATCGCAGGGAGGCCTTGGCGAGGTACCCAAAGAGCAAGACGCAGATCTTAGCGGCGCCCAACGAGTGGCGCGGGATCCCAACCGGCCGAGTCCATCGGGATGTGATCGAGGTTGTTGAGGCGTTCTCTCTTGGAGAATCTGGAGAACACGCCCTGGCGTGCCGTGGAGGGGTTCTGTTTTTGGAGGGCTGGGGCTGGCCAGAACCGTACACGTTTTTTCGGTGGGGGATCGGGAAAGAGCTTTTGGGTTTCGAGGGGATCAGCCTAGCAGATGAACTCGAAGGGATCCAAGGGGAAATCAATTTCATTCTAGACGTGATCCGAGGAAACGCTGAGGTTATGGCCGCTCCGTTCTGGCAGGTACCCGCCGGGAGTGAGATTACGGTAGAAGATCTCCTAACCAACAAACCATACCGTATGGTTCGGTACACAGGGAAGCAGCCCGAGGTCATCACACCCCCCATTGTCCACCCGCAGATCTTCCAGTATTTGGAGTCCCTTTTGCAGAAGGCCTATGAGCTCCCAGGGATCTCACAACTTAGCGCATCCGGGAAGAAGCCCGCAGATCTTGAGAGCGGAGCGGCACTAAGAGAGTATAACGATTTCGAGACCATACGATTTTCCCCCCCCGCCAAGGGCCTCGAAGCGGGGATTTGCAGCATCGGAAGGAACACCTTGAGAGCGGCCTGCCGCCTGTCGAAAACGAACAAAAAATGGAGCGTCCCTTACCTTGGCCGCAGCGGGCCAGCGCAGAAGGTAAGCTGGTCTGACTTTGCCCTGGATGAGGATTCCTATATCACACGGATCTACCCCATGTCTGCTTTCCCCCAGCAGCCTGCCGCAAGGGTCCAGGCGGTAGCAGACCTTGCCGAGAAGGGCCTTCTTGATCGGTCTCAGTTCTTGCACGCGGCGAACATCTCGGACATCGACGAGCAGGTTCAGCTCATGGACGCGCCCATGGAGGATCTCAAAAGGATCTTTGAGAAGATGCTCTCTGGAGGAAAATATATTCGGCCCGTTGAGTTCCAGAACTTGGAGCTTGGGATCTCGCTGGCTATTGGGTATTGGTCCCGAGGGCATTGTGACGGGATCGAACAGGAGCGCCTAGATCTCCTCGAACAATGGATGGCTGATGCTGCGAGACTCCGGGGGGTTGGCCCGACACCGAGCGCTGGCGCACCTGTCGCGGACGTGACCTCTGCACCTTTACAGGCCCCACCTCCAGGAATGGGTGGAATAGTATAACCATGCAAAAGGAGAAAAGAGTATGAGCAACCCGATGGAAGATGCAATTGCAGCACTATCATCAACCGAGGCTCCGAATACCCCGTCGGCCGTGGAACCTTCGGTAGCCGATGACTCACCTGGAGTGGCTGATACCCCAGCCGCCGGAGCGGCAGGAGGGGGTCCTGTAGTAGCAACGGGGGATGCGCCGTCCGCGGCATTACCAGTCGAACCCCCACCCTCCATGACGAAGCTCTACTCGGAGATGTCCAGGGCGGACAAGGAAATCCGAGCGCTGAAACAAGCTCTCAAGCAGCAGCAGGCACCTGTCGCAGAGGACTACTCTGCCATGTCGGTAGAAGAGAAGCTCGCTCGCCTCGGGGTGACGATGGAGCAAGCGATTGACGCCTACGCCTCCAAGCTCAGCGCACAGCAGGCGCAACCCGCCCCCTCTGCGGAAGATCGAGTTGCCCAGGCAGAGCGGCGCCTGGAGGAGAGAATCGCGAGAATCGAGCAGGACCGGCAAAATCAGACAGTGGAACAGCAGAACAGCGCCATCGTGTCACACCTCGCCGCGCAGGCGGAATCTGCAAAAGACCGCTTCCCGATCCTGTCCCAGACGGCAAGATCTGCAGATGTGGCGAATCTGCTTGTCCAGACGGCCAGGGAGTGGGCGGAATTGACACACCAGATCCCCGATGCTACAGAGGTACTAGAGGCAGTGGAGTTAAAATTGGGAGAGATTGCAACCAGATGGGCGTCCCTTTCGGGATCTAAGAAGCAGCCCGCCTTAGTATCGGTGGCACCCTCCCCGACTCCCCCTACTCCTGTGGCCGCAGCACCCGTGGTGGGTACTCCGGTAGCTCGGGAGTTGACACAGAAAGAGAGACTCGCGGCCGCAGTTGCCGCGATCTCAGACAGCAAGGGCGCGTAGGGCCCGCATTAGCAACTCCCCTGGATTAGCGATCTCCGGCAGCTAGGCACCATGCACATGGAGATCCCAAATGGCAATAACCGCAGCACAACTTCAGGCCGCCTTTAAGGCGTACTATGCCGGCCAGGCAATCCAGAATTTAACTTTCGGCAAGAAATCTAGGCCTTTCCTAAACGCGCTCATGGCGACGCGCGACGAGGGTTTTGAGGGGGACGACTACCCCGTGCCCGTCGTGTACGAAGACGTAGGCGGCGGATCTAACACCTTCGCGACAGCACAAGCGAACGCGGCAGCGCCTGCCCTGGCCACTTTTCACGCCGACGTGGCCAAGTATTACCGCGTCGTGCAAATCGAAACCGTGGCCTTGCGCAAGGCCAAGTCCGACAAGGGATCCTTCCTGAGAACCCAATTCCTGAAAACCGATAGCGCCTTGAATGCCCTTGCCAACGACTTGGAAAAGAGCCTGTTTCGCAAGTCTTCTGGTGCACTTGGCGTGATCGATGCCACGACCACAATCACCTCTACCTCGATCGTCCTCACGAACGTCGCAGATGCCAAGAACTTCGCGGTAAATGACGTGCTTGTCGCCGCGGCCAACGTGACATCTTCCCTGCGGAGTGCCACGGGCAACCGAGTCGCAGCTGTCAACAAAATAACTGGCACTCTGACCATGGACACCGAGGGGGACAACGGATCCCCAGATCTCGGCTGGGTTGTCGGTGATTCCCTATTCCGCATGGGCGATTATGTGTCATCTTCCGACACCCTGCACCTCAACGGCCTCCAGGACTTCATTCCTGACACCGTAGCCAGCAACGACTCATTTCAAGGAGTCAACCGGTTTCCCGATAGACAACGGCTCGCCGGGACCGTGTACGCGGGATCTCTGACGGACATCGAGTACTCGATCTATCAGTGCCTCTCTCAGATGGCAGATCAATCCGAGGCTGAGCCGGACACCCTGTTCTGCAACAACGACCTCGCTGCCCTGCTCGCAAAGGAGCTGAACCTCAACGTTCAACGAAACCCCCAGGATGGGAAGGCCGGAATGGGCCCTATGACGATCCTTGGTCCACGCGGCCCCCTTTCTGTCCAGCCGGCGACCTTCTGCCCGCCGAACATGGCCTTCGTTCTTCCGATGGATGCGATGAAGCTCATCTCCTTGGGAATGACGGTCGGGATCTTCGATGACGACGGGACGCCCTTGCTTCGGCAGACGGCCGCCGACGCTGTCGAGGTCCGCGCGGTATCCTATCCGCAGCTGACCTGCTCACGACCGGCCCACCTGGGCAAGATCAATTTCACCTAGCGCGCGCAGCCCGGGGGATGGGGTTCAGACGATGGATCCCTCCCCCGGCTTTTTGGGAGGATTCATATGCCGAGATCACCAAGCACTACCAGGGGAGGAGCAGGGGAGGGCTGGTTTCTGCAAGATCAATTTGGTGGGGGGATGAAGATCAAGAGCCTCAGCGAGCTTGTAACAGTCGCCGTGGCGGACACCACAACCGCCACAATCGCATGGCCCACGGGATGCCACCGCCTAGGTATCACCGTGAGATCTGAAATTGCACCAGCCACCACGGCCACCTACAACATCGGAGATGGGAACACCGCAACCCTGTACTTCACCGCCCTCGCGAAGGCCGTCGGCACGACAGGGAAGCTCCCGCTCAACACCGTGGCCGACACCTATACCCCGATCGTGATCACCCCGAACGCGCAGCCAGCAGCCGCCACGGGGAAGCTCCGGATCACACTTTACTATCTTGAGTTCACCGCCCCGACTCGCTCTGTTCGGAGGTAACCATGAAGTCGAACCCGCTCGCGATCCTCATCGCAAAAAGCGCCGTGGACAAAAAGGGATCCATGGGCAAAATGGACCCGCCCGACTGGAAGGCGCTTGGCCAAGAACTCCTGGACGCGATAAAGTCTGGGGACCCCGGAAAGGTGGGGGAAACCTTTAGCCGGCAGGCGAAGCTGGCCTGCGATATGGAAGAAGACTAATGGCCTCAATCATCTCGGCGACCACGCTTATCGCAAAAATAATGGCCCGAGGTGATCTCCGGGCGATCCGATTCCCTCCAGAAACAATCCTAGAGTGGATCAATGACTCCATCGCGGCACTCTGGGACATCATCATTTCCTACGACGATACGCGGATTTTATCCGCAGCATCGATTGCCGTAGTCTCAGGGACCGCAGCCTACGATCTCCCAGATGACTACTACCTAGAACGCGGAGTCTCCCTTGCGGACTCTTCATCTCTTAGTGGATTCATCACCTTAGCGCGCTATCAGTGGGCGGAGCGCAACAACTACACCTATGCGACCGATAAACAATCGGCCATGTGGGACATCCAGGGTGGGCAGCTTTGGGTATGGCCCAAACCCCGCTGGGGCGGGACGATTCGGCTCGAATACATCCCCGTGGCCCCTGTAATAGACCCTGCAGCAGAGGACCTAAATTCCAGAGTATTCGACTCCATCAACGGGTGGACGGAGTGGGTCGTAAACGATGTGCTGATAAAGTGTGCCATGGTGGACGAAAACAACCCGTCCCCTTTCATCATGGAGCGCGATCGAGCCGAAGCGCGGATCCGAAGGGCGAGCCCCCAGACAAGGAGCGGGCCACGGTGCGCGACAAGCGTCTACTCCTCGGAGGCAATTACCCCCAGGATCGGAAGGGAAAGATAGTGAGTGTTTCAATCGACTTTCGCGCGGAAGAAATCCCAGGGATCACGTCGCGCTCTTTCCTAGAAGATCCCGATCTAAAGCTCGCACCGGGAGACATGCGGATCAGACGCACGTCCTGGGTCCGATCCGTAGTTATCCACAACACCAAGAACATCGAAACGAAGCTTTTACCAGGGACCGGCCCCAGCACCGGGCTTGGGAAGCGCGTTGCAGAGATCTGGAAAGACGATCCCAAGCACGCAGGGGCGCACCTGTGCATCGACTGGGATGCCACCGTTAGTTGTCACGCCGACCTTCTCCGCCATGCGGCATACCACGCTGGCACCATAAACGAAGTTTCAATCGGAATTGAGCTCTACGAGGACGGGCATGGCCAAATCTACGCATCGCAACTGGACGCCATGGGCTATGTGGTCGAGTGGCTATGCGAGCGATTCGGGATCCAGAAGCAGATGAACATCCCTACAAGGGAGCCGATCCAGAGAATCGTTCGAGGAGGGCACGACGCTATCGGCGTATTTGGACACTGCCACAACACCGGAGCCAAGAGATACGATCCAGGGATGCACGTCTGGGCGGAGCTCATGAAACGAGGGTTCAAGGCGTTCGACTTTGGAGCGCTCGAAGATCGAACCTATTGGTCTCGTGCGCAAAAGATAATGGGGATCCTGGCCGACGGAATCCCAGGGCCAATAACTTGTGATGCCCTGAGGGATAGGGGATTTCACGGTGGCTGCTATGATTTCACCATACCACTGGAGGAGTCATGAGCGAAAAGACGGAAGTGTGTGCCGATTGCACATTATTTATCGCGCCAGGGAATGGGCTACAGAAGGACGGAGAGGAATTGCTCCCCCTGTGTCACACGTGCATAGCCAAACGCCTCGTTGCCCTAGTGGAGGAAATACGTGCCTGCGATCAAATCTAGCTTGTTCTCGGAGATTCCTACTCGCAAGCCGGACATGGCACTAATCCAGGCATCGATACAGTCTCACATGGCCGCGCTTCGGGACACGGACTCTAGATCTTCAGGGCCACTAACAATAGAGGACAGCGGAACGTACAATGCCTCCCCGGGGGAGATAGTGATCTGCAAGGGCCCCATGACAGTCCGTCTCCCCGCGGCGACATCCGACATCACAAGGAGCGTCATAACCGTGAAGTTCAGAGCACTATCAGGGTCCCTCACCGTCCTCCCCGTGGGAGGGGACACCATAGATGGCGAGGATGCTGTTGACATTCTCCCAGACGATTGTCTGACAATTATGTGCGTCTCCTCGCACGAGTGGGTTCTCCTATGAGTTATATCGTCAGGTCCTCCCCGCAAGGTCCAACTGGGGAAACGGGCCCCGCAGGGCCTACTGGGTCTCAGGGACCCCCAGGAAACACCGGCGCAACGGGCCCTACGGGGGCTACGGGTGCAACGGGGCCTACGGGACCACAAGGGGAAACTGGGCCGCAAGGGCCCTCGGGTGGCGCAGATCTTCCCACTGCAACCGTTGAGGCAGGAGCCTCAGCCAATGCAGTGATCGAATATGGCTACGTCCAGACGACTGATGCCACGCCCACAACAATCCTCACTTACGCGCTCGCCGACGACACGCTCTATCTGATCGAGGCGACGTTTACGGGGCGTGACCAGGCGGGGACGCATCGCTGCGCCTATGGGCGATGCGCCGTGTCCTATCGCCAGAGCGCGGGTTCTGCCACTCTACAGGGAAGCGTGCAGACAACATTCGCAGATGTGGAGACCTCTGCCAGCATGGACGCGACGATTACGGTTAGCGGGAACAACCTTATATTCCAGGTGACCGGCTTGGTGTCGACCACAATCAAGTGGGACCTGGTGGCTTGCATGAAGCCTCGCTCATGATCATCGATCCGGGCCCCATGATCCTAACGAGGCGCAAGGGAATATCACTGATGCCCATGTTCGGCATGTTTGCAGGGTCGTCTCGGGCAAGATTCGCCGGCATCGACAACCTAGACCCGGAGATCTGGGGAGTCCTCCCGCAGTATCGGTTTCGAGCGATAGACGCAACGGCATCGGCCTGGCCATGTTGGGGGTACGGCCAGAACCTAACCTACCACGGGACGACATACGCTCCAACGCTCGGGCAGTCTACCAGTCCATATTCGGGCCCATCCGATATAGCGATTAAGTTCATTGGACTAGACGACGCGGACACCACCCGCGGTCGATACCAAAATGACTCCGGTGTTGCAATTGGCAATGTCGGCACAGTGGACTGGGTTACGGAGATGCTGTTCAAGCCAGTGACAGGAAAGGACGGGGCGTACTTCCTAAACGGGAACTCCTCAGGTGCTGGCTATGGCATGTATTGGAATACCTCAAATCAGCTCCACATCTGGGGGTGGAGCAGCACCGCAGGGAACGTCTCTTATAACACCGGGGCATACGGAACGCCCTCCGGATATGATCATATCATCTCAATGCACCATCGCGGAACAAATGTCGCAGACATGTGGAGGACGTACAAAAACGGGTCACTGCTCAAGACGACAATCTCAAGAGACGGTGATTTCACGTGCGCCGCACCATTCAACATCAATGCATTCTCCGACGCCAAGTGGGCATGCAAAGAATTCTATCTGGCCTACCTGGCCCAGTGGTCCTCGTCCGGGATGGTACCGGCATCGACGGCAAGTATGGATGCCATGGCAACAGCCCGCTACAACGCACTGCAAGGGAGCTGGTAATGGCGGACATGACCACATATGGGCAGATGCTAAGCAGGGACGCCAGAATCGAAAGCTATAAAAAAGTCGCAGAAGAGGCGCTCAGAATGCTGGCCGAGACCAGGGAGAAAATAGCACAGATAGATCCGTCGGGGACGAAAGATCTGGAATCTCCCGACTGGGTAGTAGACAGGAAAAGGAGTCTCGACACGGCGGAAGTGGGAGGGGTGGACGGCCCGAGCGCCATTGACGTGGCCGAGTGGGCCAGCGTGGACATCGTGAAATAATGGCATCTAGCGACCGGATAGCCTATACCCCTGTGGAGGGGATGAACTCCGGCGGAGTAGACCCAAGTGCCGCGAAGTTTACGCTTGTCGAAAACGCGGTTTTTTCCCGGAAGGAAGTTGCATCGAAGCGTAACGGGACAACGACCGTAACCACACAGCCAGGCTCCAATTTAACAGATCTCGCATCACTTAACGGACTACTCGTCACCACTGGGGACGGGCTTTCCTCGTACACATCCGCAGGTGTCGGAGGGGTCGTCAGCGCCAGCCTTCCCACGGCGGACATCACTCGACGCCGCATGGTGTCTCCCGTCCGCATGAGCAACTCACTTGGCCTAGATCCCTCTGCCGCTGATACCGCCAGCCTATTTGAGCGAATGAATGCCCAAGTGTGCGGGCACGCCGAGGGGGCTAACTACTCGGTAATCGTGTACTCCGACACAACAGAGGCAGGTGGATCTTCGAGCGACTACATCACCTACAACAAGTCGACCTATGCGGTAATCGAGACCGGATCCCTGTCCCTCCCTGGGGCCCGTCTGTGCGTCGGGACAGACGGCGCGGTCTACGCTTTCTGCTTGAACTATCTGCTGGGGAACCCTTCGAGCCTTCTGATAAAGAGCTTCGGGTCTACAGGGAATAGGGGATCTCTTATCACAATTGCCTTGGCGGAGGCGTCTGTAGAGATCATGCGGTGGTCCGTCGTGGCTACCGGTGGATCTAGCAACTCGTTTCTGATCGCCTATGCCACGGCAACCGATGTGGCCGTAGTCTCCTATCACGCCACGGGGAGTACCATCAGCGAGACGACCTTCGGCCGCGCCGCGGAGTCTGCCGTGTTCGCATGGAGGAAGGCCAGCGGACTAGGGGTAGTGGCCATATCGGAGGCGACGCGCGTCTACGCTAAGGGGTACACGGAGACGGTGGCAGCGTCTGGCCTGGAGGTTGATATCTGTGCCTCCGACGATAGCACGCTGTACATCACAGGGGCAGCACTCTCCTCTACAGCATCGCGAATCCTTGTCCACCGAATCGCCGACTCGGCCACCTATGAGGTGAACAAGGTTGACTCCTATGACCTGTACACTCCGAGCGGCTTAGAGCAGATGACGGTGACCGCTTCAAAAACCGCGATCCTTTCGGGGTGCTCGGTGGTCACCGCACCCATGGCATCGTCGGCAACTGAGATCTTAGTCCTAGCCGTTCCGCAGCACTGGAGCACTCAGCCGGGGGTAGTGTGCTACAGGCTATCAGCATCGGCGTCTACTCCTATCGCCACGAGCATGATCGGGTACGGGCACCGGGATACCCTGCCGTTCGCTCGCCCACAAGTGGTTTCTGGCGGCTGGAAAATGGCCGTAATCGAGGCGGTGCCTGCTACGGGAAATATCGCGCGCTTCGGAGTAGATGAGGTCTTTGTTTCGATATCGGCAAAAGAGCGGCGATGCCTAGACGCTGGCGGGGTCCTCCTTCTCCCTGGATCTCTCCCTTTGGTGTTCGACGGAACGCGCGTATTTGAGCAGGGTTTCTTGAACGATCCAAAGATCTATGGGATCACTCAAGCAGGCGCAGGGACGATAGGGGCTGGCACGTACTCCGTTGCCATCGTGATGGAGTACTCCGACGTGGCCGGCCGGCGGTGGCTAAGTGCTCCATCGGAGTATGTTGCATTCACGGCAGATGGGGCTCATGAGGCGGTGATCACTGCCTACAAATACCAGAACTCGCTCATGGACGCGGCAAAGATCCGATACCTCGTGTACATCACGGCGAAAAACGGATCCCTTATGTACCTCGCTGGGCAGATGATCCCTCACGCCACAGCCCTGGACATGATGACGTACTCCATCGGTGATGCTCTCTGGGTATGGGGAGTCAACGGCGAGGGCCTTGCGGACTGGAACGCCCGACCAGATCCAACAAAGAACGAGCGGATTTACACGGAGTCCGGAGACCTCGGAGTGTCGCAGCCTCAAGGACACTGGGTGTCTTGCCTGCACCAGGGGCGCCACGTGGTAGCGCCTACCGATTACCTGGACTCCTCGGTGTTCCTGTCGAAGTCGCCCATGCCCGGGCAAGGAGTTGAACATAGCGACGTTTTGCAGATCCAGATTGACCGGTCAGCCGGCCGAGTAACTGGCCTCGCCTCCCTGAATGACCGGCTGATAATTTTCTGCCAAGGATCTATTTGGATGGTGGCAGGAGACGGCCCGAACAACGCAGGCGCGGGAGTCCAGTTTTCGGCACCTATCTGCATCTCAGCTAGCAAGGGACTCCCCATAGGTGGATCCCTGTCGGTATTCCCTGGCGGAGTAATTTTCCACGACGGCGACGATATTGTGCTCCTAGATAAGCTTCTGCAAGCTCAATCGATCGGGGAGCCCGTAAAGTATTGGACGCAGGCTTACGGCGTTGTGGCAACGGAATGCCACGCAAAAATAGATAGCGTCCTGTTTTCCTTGGGATCTGCACAGGGAACGCTGTGCTACAATTACTTGTATGGGCAATGGTCAAAATGGACTCTCGCGACAAACAGGCTTAAATCGATCGGGAGTACCCTCTACATAATGACTACGGGGCAGGTCTTACTGAACTCCACTACGGGCTACACGGACAAGCTCACCGTGGCAGGTGCCGCAGCTGGGTACGGGATGAAGATCGAAACAGGGTGGATCAAGCCCGGTGGCCCAGGCGGGATCGCTCGGATTCGTAGGGCGCTCATCATGGGGCACGCTCCCTCTGGCCGCACACTGACCATCAAGGCCGCCTACGATCGAGATCCGGTCTGGCAGGATTCTCAGACGCTCGCGGTCACAGATGCGCATGGCTTCCCCTACTCGTCGGAACTTGGGGCGGGCCTGGCATCGACCTACCAGGATCAGGCGGCTATCGGGGAGGTAGCCTTCTCTCGCCAAAAGCTCGAAAGCATCCGGCTTCAAATAGTTGACTCCGCTTGGCCCACGTCTGGCGGGGCCCTTATTGGATCTGCAGAGGGCTGGGACCTTGAGGGGATCGCGCTCATTGTGGCACCGAAGCCAGGGCCCTTCCGCCTTGGATCTGGAAGGAAGGCTAGCTAATGGCAAACTGGAAATCCGGCATCGGCATGGGGCTGTCCGGTGCAGCTGCAGGGACTGCTGTCATGCCAGGGATCGGGACCGCCATCGGAGGTGCAGCAGGCCTATTGGGGGGGCTCTTTGGGGGGGGGGACGATCAGCAGGCTCCGAAAACCTACGACGTGAAGGAATCCTCTTTTGCGGTGCCCGAGGGGCCTCCCCAGTGGAGCACTTTATTCAGCAAGACTGCGGCATCCGAGGGGGCCTCCCCAACGGTCAACAACGCTTGGAACATCGGCCAGGCTCGCACACAAGATGAACAGCGCAGGGCCCAGTATGATGATGCGCTGATGAACTTGCGGGCCAGGGCCTCTGGCAAAAATTCAATCGCGCAGACGGTAGGAGATCAGGAGAGGGAGAAGGCAGCAAGGATGTCCCTTTCCAACGCTGCAACTATGGCCTCTCGCGGCGGGTACGCACCTGGGCTAGCCCGAGCAGCGATGACCGCCAACGGAACGGCTGGGGCGCAGATTGCAGGTCAGACGGCGGTCGCCGCGGCCCAAGAACGTCAGCAAGCCGAGTCTGCCTACCTCCAAGCTATCGGGGCAGGGCGCGGGCAGGATCAGAATTTGATGACCCTTGAGCAGGCCCAGGAGCGGCAGCAGCAGGCGTACAACCTCGCCATGAGCCAGCTGGCCGCGCAGTACACTCAGATAGGGCTGAGCGATAAGAACGCTGTAGCGGCCGCCAGGATGGATCTCGAAAAGACCAAGGCGGGGATTGTCGCTGGTGGGAATCAGTACCGCTACCTGGCAGATGCCGCGAATAACCAGGAGTCTCGAAACCAAACCACAGGAATCATGAGCGGACTGGCTGGACTGGCCAACGCTTATGGGCAATACCGCAAGGCCAATCAGATCGTGGCTCCGTCGGGGAATCCCGTCGCCGGGAGTAACCAAGGCAGCGGATGGTGGGACTGGGCCCAGAGCACAGCAAACGGCCCGACGAAACCGTAAGGGGAGAAAAGTATGGCACCTCCAGTCAAAGCAGGCTTCCCACTGGCACCTCCCGATATCGGCGGATGGTTCAGAATGGACTCGCCACCCCCACTTCCCCCTGGGGCCATATCCTACAGGGAGTCTGACGCACTTGGGACTGACCCTGAAAAGCAGTGGTTGGCTATGGATATGCTACGGGAAAATCAAGGGCAGCCCCCCGCAACTATGTCGGGCCCATGGGCGCCGGTCAATTACACTCCTCCGGCGCTCGCAAATATACAGCCCGATGCGGTGGTGCGGGCTGCGCAGGATGCTCAGATAGGCAAGGGCCCGGATGGCCCGCTGTTTACCCCGTCGTCTGGCGCCCCTCCTGTGTCGGCAGCGCAAAATGCCTACCAGAACGAAATCCAAGTATCGCAGCCTCAGGCCGCTCCGGCATCGAATCCTCAGCCTCCTCAGCAAGACGCGATGGCTCGGATTATGTCCATGGATCCGAAGGATATGTTCTTGACCCTCAAGTCCGGGTCTGGATCTAAGACGGTGACGCAGGGGACCGTTCCGAAACAGATGATCCCTACGCTTCAAAAAGAGGCTGAGCGGCAAGTAGCGGAGCGCAAGGCGATTCTGGAGGAGGAACTGGCGGCTAACGCGCAGAGCAAGAAGCAGATCTCTGCTATGGCCGATCGATTGTCGGCCGATGAAGGTGTGTCCAGGGGGAGGGCTGAAGAGGCGTATCAGGAGTGGAAGAAAGCTGGCGCAGATCTAAACGATCAACGTAAAGCGCTCGAAGCGAAGCAGATAGATCCGAACCGGCTCGTAGCATCTATGCCCACATGGAACAAAGTGAGCACTGCGCTTGCCTCCGCAGTGGGTGGATACCTCGAAGGGTACACCAGGGGGCAGTTGAAAAATACTGCGCTTGAGATGCTCAACAGGTCTATTGACCAGGATATTCAGATCCAAAAGGAGGAGATGGGGAAGCAATTCCAGCTGCTTGCATTATCCGAGCGGCAGCAAAGTGCGATGTTTTCCGCATTCGATAAGTTATCCTCTGAGCGGAGAAGCGATGCCCTCCAGGTCACAAAGCTACAGCTCGCCAAGATGGCAATGGCCGCTCAAGACCCTCAGGCGAAGCTCAAGGCAGCCGATGTGATCAACGGGATTAACGATCAGTTGAACAAGTACAAAATTGGATCCTTTGACCGAACGACGAAGACCTCGGGCGGGCAGTCGCATCAGATCGTAGATCCGAGACTCGGGGCACTCATGGCGTCTGCAGGGAAGGGGCAGCAGCCTATGAAGCCGGCCGATCCAAAACTGGTTTCCGATGCCGCAGCCGCGCAAGATGCAATCGATACGGTCCGAGGTGTAAAAAAGGCCATAGCTGACGGGAAGTATTCATATGCTGCCCAGTCCGCAGGGGAGGGCCTAGGGATCCCGTTTACGGATATTAAACTTGCAAATTTCAATACCGAATCCGGAAGGATTGTAAATGACCTACGGAAACAGGTACCAGTCTTACTCAAAGCCAGCGGCCAAGATGCGAGATCCGACTTCGATATCAAGCACGGGGAAGATCTCTGGCTGCCTAAGCGGAATACAGAAGCGGGTGTCCTTGATGCCGCCAATCGTATGGAAAAAAAGATCCTTGGAGGGATGACTAAAATACTGAAGGCTAGAGCACAGGCAGATCCATCCAACATTCCGGCATATCTAAATTTTCTAAAGGCTACGGCATCTCAAGGATCAGACGGCGGGCCTCAGACTGGCCTTCCCGCAGGGACTAGGCCTCAGTAGTGGC
>Ga0172379_10007034_pt1 | contig 14785 bp, 10 predicted proteins | sample GrowelOW334metaG_FD_119756 | JGI IMG/M metagenome (GOLD analysis project Ga0172379, IMG submission 119756) | Groundwater microbial communities from an aquifer near a municipal landfill in Southern Ontario, Canada - Groundwater well OW334 metaG | ecosystem: Environmental > Aquatic > Deep...
ACAATTGTTTCACCATGCTTCAAAGTAATTATTTTGGGTTGGATTATCTCTTGACTAAAATCATTAACAGCTTCCGCATTATTTCGTAATTGCTTTCCATCTGTAGTGAAAAATTGATTCTCGATCTCTTGGGCGGCAACTGAATTCTTACAACCCCTCACCATTGCCAAGAAACTGATCACATTACCGTGGTCGTTATCGTCAACCCAAAAGAGATTCTTTTCAATATTTACATTAAACGGCTTACCAGCTATCTCACCATTGAGATGAGTAGCATTGGGGGTAACACTGATTCTCAGATATTTCAGTACCTTTTCAAATGGCACTTCTGCAAATCTCTTATAGTCTTCGGGTGTGTATGACATTGTTTTATCCTTCCTACTGTAATAAGTTAGCTGACTGTTATTGTGAAACACGACTTGCCTCCTTGTTGTCTTCTGATTCCATCATTTTATCAATGGCCTCGCGAACGGTATCGCCCATTGATATATGAAACGTATCAGAGTAGCTCTTAATCTGCTGATAAACCTGTTCCGAGAGAGAAATTGTTAATGATTTTACGTACTTTGCTTCACGCATGTTTACCTCCTGTTTTTGTTGTTGTTAAAATAAAATATTCAACTTTCAAGAAATGATGATCGTCTTTACAATTTGTCCTACTTCAAGTTGCTCCAAGTGAAAGAATTTTATCCTTTGCAGACAAAAAAAAGACGACCTTGGTGATCGTCTTTTATATTTCATACTGCGTTGTTGTTTTGACAGTTATGTTTCGTCCCCACTATGGCATGGTGTAACGTCCGCATTACCTTGCGGCCATAGACGTTCACCCGACATCGGCACTCCGACATTTGTCTTCCTGTTGTTCCATGTATTCGTTAAATCTTCGATAGAACTTTTTCCAGACATGATATAACTTCCCAAAACAAACAAGAATGTGAAAATTGGCTGCACTATGGTCGCACTATGGCCGCACTGGCTGCACTTGACAAAAAGTCGACGCCACTATAACACCATGTACAACAACTCATTAGCAATATGTGGCGTCGGTGGCGTCGCTATTTGTACATCATCGGTACCTTTTTCTATTTTCCCCCTGAATAAGAAAAAAGTGATGACAGTGCAGCCACCGCAGCCAATCAATTGCAACTCAAACACTTACGATGGCGTCGATACGAACCCCACCGCAGCCACCGCAGCCATTTTCAAGCCCATCTTCGAGCATATCTGATATCACCCCTCTTTTTCACCATGATAAAATTGTTGACTACCATTAAACCCATAAATGCCCATGTACACAGAGATATAAGACAATTATCTCTCATTTACACTTGCATGAAATTGAATCAGGACAAACTCTATGAAATTGATGAAACACTTGTCTATGATTTCCACGGTTGTGAAAAAGATAATCATGGGTAAGTTGTGAATCAATTGTTCAACAGCGCGGTAATATTCATTTTTGTGTTTATGTATGTTCCGCAATATTATTAACCGCTTTAATAAAGAGAAATGATATGCTACAAAAAGAAAAGAAGTTTCATCTTATTCCGCTCAAGGGTAAGGTGCCGACTGAAGATGGGTGGCAACAATGGTGTACAACGCCAAGCCCATATCCATCAGATGATTTAATCTGTATGAATTCAGGTATACCTTGTGGCCCTGCGAACGGCATTATTGTTCTTGACGTCGATGACCAGAATCTCTTCCAGTCATACTGTACCGATAATGGTTCCCTGATCACAGATACATACTCTGTAAAGAGCGGCGGGGGGCATGGCGTTCATTATTATTACCTTTACCCTGATGACGGTAATGTGTATGGCAATCGAAGCCGTAAGAAAAATGGCTTCGATATACGTGGGGTTGGTGGTCAGGTAGTAGCTCCCGGCTCAATTCATCCAGATACAGGTGCCGTATACAGTATCCTTTCAGATTTGCCGATTGCACCTGCGCCACAATGGTTACTCGATCTGGCGAAAAAGAGCTCCGCCGAATTAATAACCGCGAAAGAACCAGATATCCAATCTGAAAAAATAAACGAAACCGAAATAAGAAATCTCAAAATTTCTGATACTGCGAAAGAATTAATTTTACTGGGTAAGCCGAAAGGTCAGCGTTCAGAAGCGATCATAACAGTTTTGATCGAGTTGATCAGAGCCGAGATAAAAGAAGATACCATTGTTTCAATTTTCGAAGACTATCCAATCGGTGAAAAATATAGAGAGAAAGGTGCCAATCGTCGTCAATGGTTATATGGCGAGATTGGCCGTGCGAAAACATTCCTGTCTACCAAAGCCCCAGCAATCTCTTCACCTCCCATGACACCTGAAGAACTTATCCGCCAATATAACGAGAAATATGCTGTTGTCATGAGAGGCAATAAGACAAAGGTCGTTAAAAAAGATTACGATCCAGTATTCGACCGAGAAGTAATTACCTATATGAGTGTTGACGATTTTAAGCAATTTTATTCGAATCAGAAAGTCGTTGTCGAAAGTAATATTAAACCTGCTGCCTCATACTGGCTGAATCACCCCAAAAGAAAAACCTATCAGGGCGTTATCTTTCTGCCTCACCATAATAAAGCGGGCTACCTCAACCTATGGTCGGGCTTTTCCGTTGAGCCGATACAGGGCGATTGCCATCTGTATCTTGACCATATAAAAGAAGTAATCTGTAATGGTAACGAAGACTATTACAAATATGTGATGGCGTGGTTGGCCAATGTAGTTCAGAATCCCGGCAATAGACCCGGCGTAGCTTTAGTCGCCCAAGGGGGTCAAGGCACAGGCAAGGGTGTTTGGGTAAATTGGTTTGGCAGCTTATTCGGGCCTCATTTCCTGCATATATCACACCAATCGCATCTCACGGGCAATTTTAATTCTCATCTTGAAAACTGCGTTCTGCTTTTTGCAGATGAGGCGTACTGGGCTGGTGACAAGTCCGAAGTGAGCACATTAAAATCCCTGATCACAGAAGATACGATTGTCATCGAACCAAAGGGGCGTGATGTATACCAAGTAAAGAACTATGTGAATATGATTATCTGTTCGAATTATGAATGGGTCGTTCCAGCAGAAGCCGATGAAAGAAGGTTTTGTGTATTTCAGGTTAATGAAAAATATAAACAGAACAATGAGTATTTCAAGGCAATATCAGATCAGATGCAGCATGGTGGTCGTGAAGCGCTGCTTTACGAACTGATGAATATGAACATCAGTGATATCGATCTGAGAACGCGCCCAAAAACCAACGCCATGATTGAGCAAAAGGTACTATCTCTTCAACCGGTTCAGAAGTTTTGGTACGACTGTTTGTGGCTGGGTACTATTCTCTCAGATGATGACGGTTGGCCGTCTCAGGTATTCGTTGATGATATATATGCGAAGTTCACCTCTCAACCGTATGCCAGAAACAAACAAATCAGCGTACAAGCATTCGGTCAGAATCTATGTAAAATTACTTCTCACAATTTGACAACAAAAAGAATGGTAAAGACTATAACGGTCGATAAGTGTTATCAGAACGTAAAATTGAGAAAACTTGCATATATCATTCCTGGTTTATACGAGAGCCGTATGGCTTTCGAGATGCATCTTGGCGGCGAGATCGATTGGCCTTCTGAAGAGCCTATTATAATCGAAGAAAAACTCTGTGCTGCAAATCAAGAAGACGATTCGATCTTTTAATTAACAGTAATTTTATAATCAGCGTGTTACAAAAATTAAGAATTCTATTAAACGTAGCAGGTTATACAACATACAGTAAATAATAACGCCCTTGTAGTTGTGATACAGGGGCTTTTTGTATTGGCCGATACCAATAGAAAGGTGGTAAACAACAAACACATTTTATAACACATAATTTTATCGGGTTTAAGTGAAACACCGATCACAAAACCATTTACAAAAAAGGTATGTAACCTATAAACAATATTCATATTTGATCAGTAAAAAAACACATAAACCCCTGATTACAAACATATACAAATAGGATCAGGGTATGAATAAAAAAATTGAACAAAACAAAAATATAACTCCGGCTGATATAGCTGGCAATAATAGTACACAAAATCAAATCACTGAAAGACATGTATCAACTGTTTCAAATACAACTATTTCAAAACGGGCATTAACAATATCCGAAGCCGCAGAATATGCCTGCGTCAGCCGTGGGTCAGTTGAATCATGGCTCGACAAAGGCTTACTTTCATATGAAGAACTGCCCCGCACGGGTGAGAAACAACATTTCAGAAGAATTAGGAAAAAAGATCTGGATGCTTTTCTTGACCGAAATCTTAGAGTAAACAAAGCGCCTCATCATCAGAGCGATAATGGGGAACACAAGGGCATATTCCTTTTACCTAAAACAACTTGAAAAATATTGGCCTCTGTGATACATTATATAGTGCAGAGGCCATGCGATAGAATAGGAGACTACACATGGCAACAGTAAAACCTGTTAAGATTCAGAAACGCGGAAGTAATTATCAGTTGTACTATTACAACCCTCAGGGAGAAAGGAGAAGAATTTCGGTTGGAAGTGATCGAGACTTGGCTCAACGTAGGGCTGTAAAGTTTTCTGATTGGCTGTTAGAAGGAAAAGACCCGGAAGTGGAGATAGAAAGCGCCAGAAAGGGTGAAGAATCAAAGAATTATACTTTGACTCAATTGTATCCTGTTTTTATAGAAAGACATGGGCGATTTCAGAGTAAGTCAATGCAACAGATTTATTTTTATAGATTTGAATGCATTCGAAGATGCCCAAGTCTCTCTGAAATCCCAATTTGTAAAATTACTAAAAACCTGATTCACGAATACATGAGTGCCAGAAAAAAACAAGATGAGGCTTCAAACGCCACGGTCAATAGAGAAGCGGCCCTTATCAAATCCATGCTTTTTCGGGCTGTAGAGTGGGATATAATAGAAACAAACCCGCTAAGAGGATTCAGACTTCTCCCTGAAGGTAAAAGAGATGTCAATGTTCCGATCGGCAAAATTGCAGAACTTATATCCTGCTTTGATCACCCGATGTCTGATATTGTCGAGTTTGCCTTTTACACAGGCTTCCGTAAAGAGAATGTACTTTCTCTGAAAATTGAAGATATCAGATTTCATGATGTTACAAAAACAGGGGAAGTGTATTTAAGGCTCAAAGGAAACAAAGAAGAAGTTTTCCCACTTGGAGAAAGCGCAGTTAATCTGTTGAAAAGGCTGATCTCAAAAAGAAAGGAAGGGTTTGTTTTTATTAACCCAAAGACAGGAACTAGATACCTTTCAATTCTTCATACCTTTGACAGAGCAGTAAAAAAAGTTGGTATAGAAGTGAACGGCACAAAGTTAAGATTCCATGATATCAGGCATATTTTTGCCAGCACTCTTGTTCGCTCAGGGGTAAGTCTCGAAAAGGTAAGAGTTTTACTTGGCCATGAAGACAGGTCAACAACTGACCGATATGCAACAATCGAACCTCTTGATGCAATGGATTCGCTGAAATCTATACCAAGTATGGAGAAAGTCTACAAAGGGTGTTTTATTAAGGCATCCTGACACAAACTGACACAAAAACCATTTTGGCACCATGCTTTTTGTGTCAGTAACCTTTGTAAGTCGTTGCGGTATATGGTCGGGGTGCTCGGATTTGAACCGAGGGCCTCATGCTCCCAAAGCACGCGCGCTAGCCGAGCTGCGCTACACCCCGATTTTAGACAAGTAATGTATGAAAAATAACAGCCCCCGTCAAGCTGATTCACAATTCACTGCCCATCCGTAAGCACAAACCATCGGCATTCCTCACCTGTCTCTTGGTGCTGTCATAGTATGTATTTTTGTTCTAACTTGATTAAGATTTAAATATTTAATTAAACCAAAAGAAAATTGTATATATCTTAAACAGATTGTAGTATATTATCGCCGGTTAAAGATTATAACGATGGTTTATAAAATTTTTCTTTCGTATTTACAAAAAATGTATTATAATATGGCCTGTTCCTGAATTATTTGTCCATGCAAATAATCGAAAGGAGGTTGAAAATCAATAAACGCTAAAGAAGAAATGTTTCAGAATTACATGAAAACGTCGTTATTTCTCCTGTTTGATTTGTGAGAAGTAACAAACGCAGTTAACTTTTATGAAAATGTTTGAAAGGATTAAGAATCATGAAGAAAATTATCGTACTCTCTGCGGTTGCTATAGCTCTTGGCGCGATGCTTTTTGCTGGCTGCGCTAAACCCCCGACAGAAAAAGTTGCAGCTCTTCAAGAGCAGATTACCAAGTTTGACGGAGCGGGCGCTGCGGTATTTGCGTCTCAGCAGTATGATGCGGTTGTAGCTGGAATGTCCGAACTTCAGACTTTGATGGATAACAAGAAAAACAAGGCTGCTACTGCTAAAGCCGATTCTTTGACAGCTTTGGTTGCAGAAGTTGAAACAGCTATTCAGACAAATGCACCAGCGGCCGCCAAACAGGGCGTAGATGCTGCAAAGGCTGAGCTTGCCAAATTCAAAGCAACAATGGCTACTCCTGAAGCCAAAAAAGTCATCGTCAAAGACGAGTTGAAGAAAATGAAAGAGATGGAAGCCGCTTTTGATAAAGACGCCGCAAATCTTGACGCTGCGATCGGCAATTCCGCTTTCTTGAACGCTTACAACGACGCAAACACGCTCAAAGGCAAGATTGCTGCTGCCGGCCAGGAAGTCGCTCAGAAGATAGAAGATGCAAAGGCTAAGAAAGCTGTCAAACCTGCTGCTAAAAAGAGCCCAAAAAAGAAGTAATAATCTCTTAAATGAGAATTTCCTTCTGATGTAAAATCGGAATTAAATTTAAACCCGGAAGATTTGATCTTCCGGGTTTTTTTTATTGGAGAGAGTTGACGTGTGAACCACGAACTTATCACAAGCTTTGATTTCAATACAATGACAGTATCCGATTGTGTCGTTTGATCAGTAAAAGTGAATAACCCAGAGGGTGGTTTTTTTGCATCCTGCGCTTGCTGTGCAGAAGCAGTGACCCCGTGATGGGAGTAGGAGTATGTCATGTCCCAAGTAAAGTTCCCCGTGATAGTGTGTTCCTTATTAAGGGAGCAAGGGAGATCATGAATGTCGCAGGAATAAACAATCTCCCTCAAACATCCTCTTATCTTACTCGATGGCATAGTAAAAATTACAGGTTCATCCGATAATTGACGAACGAAACTGTCTTTTGTAAGGATAGTGCGGAATGCGGAGGTCAATGGGAATTGAAACCGAACAATTCTGATTATGCCATAACCATCTTTATTACCATGATCACCAGAACAGTGATAAGACCTGCCAGTGTGATGAGTTCACGGTTTTTAACCGCGAGAAAGGGTGAAGTATCACGGATAATCATGCCAAGATCGAAATGGTGTGGGAGAAGACGGGGAACCTCATTAAGATAATTTATATAGTCTTCACCATATCGGCCGGTAAGGTATGACTCTTCTTCCTTTATAACACGGTAATAAAGGGAGGGAAACAGGAGGATGAATAACAGAAAAAAAGGAATGTCCTTTCCCATGATACATGCGCCAAGACCGATGAGAAAGGAGCCAACGTAGAGAGGATTCCGTGTGAAAGAATAGATACCGTTGCGGGTTACTCCTTCAAACTTTATTAATGTCCCTGCGCTGACAAACCGAAAGCACTCTCCAAGAGCCATGAAGATCAGGCCGGCACAAAAACTGCTCAATGTCGGATGCGCCCGCCAGATAAATATCAATCCTGCCACAATACCGATTTGAAGACGCAGTGTTTTTTGTATTTTCATGATCTCTCCATAGTAGGAGTAAAATAACATTGTTGTTCGAGGCAGTCAATCTTCTTCTTATGGCTGTTGATGAAAATGAATCTTCATTTCTATTTTGTGGAAGATGGCGACTTTGGAATCTGACAATGTGAAATTGGTAAGAAGGTAAAGAATTTTTAGTGTGATTCCATTGAAATTACATTGTTTGCGTATCAAAAATGAATAATGGTTTTTAAATCAAATACCATTTGCTTATTAAAATTTTTAACCATATTTTTCCGTCGTTGCAGCTTGGTTCCACTATTTCTCTAAGGTTACAGTATTCATTCATCGCTGAAGGAACGATTCAATGTCTAAAACCGCCTGGGGTATTGATAAGTTCGATCTTTTTAAAGGTCTCAATGCTATGGAGATACAGGAGGTCGCAAAAATATCCAACAAGGTTCATTTCAACAAAAACGAAATCATCGCCAGTGAAACCGATGTTACCCGTGACATTTTTATCCTGATTGCAGGAAGTGTGGAAATTATATCGTTCAACGGAGTGCCATTGTACAGGATTGCTTCCGGAGAGATATTTGGAGAGCTTGCATTCGTGCCAAGCCTGAAGAGAACGGCAATTGCTTTGACCCGTGAAGACAGCTGGGTGCTGGTCATGAATATCAATCATCTTGAAAAACTTGGTGAAGAGTACCCGGATATTTATAAAAAAATCTCGAACAATCTGGTAACAAGCATAGGTATCAAACTTGCCAGAGCCAACAAACTTATTGAGCTTCTCAAAACAGAACTGAGCAAGTCATTAAAATCAAGAAGTTGAACGGATGTTAAATTATTAATTCGCAGACAATAAAATACTTATAAGGTCATATTCCCATACACGAGAAAAAACCACGCCTGCTAAGGTTTTAGGGGTTCGTTTCATATTTTTTTTATTTTGACAATAAGCAGTACTATTAAGTATAATATATGTGTAACGAGTGAGAAAATTGCATCTGAACCGGTGAACGTATCGTAGTTCGTAATACAGAGCTTTATTTCGTTTATTTATGTTTACCTGCTTTTTCGGAACCCACCCAACAAGAAAGGAGGTTTGGAAAGAAAAAATCATAGTAATGTTGAAACCGTTGATGTAAGATCAAAGATGGAATTCCGAAGAAAGTAACAATGTTGCAAACAGTCGTTATGCGCAAATTTTACGGTCAACCTTACAACGTTCAATTTTTTCCAAGAGGATGAAGATGAAAAAAACAATCATGTTAACTTTTGTTTCGATTGTTGGGGCTTTTCTGTTCTCCACTACAGCAATGGCGTTTGACGACCTTTATACGCAGGATACTGCTGCTGTAACGAAAGCCGGCGGTATCGATGTCGGCGGCAAGATTCTTTATAAGTTTGGCAAGAAGTACTATAACAAGGACAGTGAATCTGCTGATGCTCCGGACTCGGGCTCCCTTATCCATGTCCCTCTTTTTGCCAGATATGGTATCATGGATAAGCTTGAAGCCTTTGCTGTTCTGCCCATCGTATCCATAAGCAAAATATATTATCAGGATACACTTCTTCCTGATAAATCGGGAATCGGAGACATCTGGCTTGGAGCCAAGTATGCAGTTATGCCTGATAACTTTCTGACCATTCGCGGCGCTCTCGATCTTCCTACCGGCACCGACAAGGACGGCCTTGGAAACCCGGGCGGATTTGGAATTGATGTCGCCGCAATGACCGCGAAACAAATGGATAAACTTGGTTTCAATGGTCAGGTCGGTATTCGCTGGAACGCTGAAGGTCCGGATGACGCCGGATGTGAAAAACCCGGACTGGGCATCTATGTTACCGCTGAAGGCTCGTATACTCTGGCTGAGAAATTGGACGGTATTTTTGGAATCGAATATGGCATGGCCGGCGATTCAGAGTTTAACGGAGTTGAGGTAAAAGATTCCGGACAGAATCTGTTTACTCTTAATATCGGCGCCAAATACATGGCTATGGAAACTGTCGGTGTGAGAGGAGATGTCTTGATTCCTCTGGCCGGGAAACATGAATTTGCCGGAATTGGAATCCTCGTCGGGCTATTCATAAATGTGCAGTAATTACAGTAATTTGTTTTTTCTGAGAAAAGCTCCGGTTTATTCCGGAGCTTTTTTTTGTCTGAAAATTATCTCCTCTTTCCATTCCTTAATAGCTGAAGAAAAAAAAGCAGTCTTCTTTTCTCAAATATAAAGAGAAAAAATGTGTAAAATAAGTATATACTCATTTTAATTCACATTTTTCCGTTGCCATTTCAGGTAACTATCGCTATCTATGTAGCTGTTTTTCTTCTATCACGGATTTAAAATCGGACCATGAGGAGATAATGATGAAAAAAAGTTTCTTTCTTGCGCTGCGTATATCGGCTTTTTGCCTGATACTGGTGGTTCTCGCCCAGGCAGGCAGAGGATTTGCAGCCGAGAGGTGTATGATCCCCACCGGCAAAACAGCGCCTGTTCTGAAAATTGACGGCGATACAAATTTTCTTTCCTGGGAGGCGGATGGTACTCTTGTCTGGAATGCCCCGGTCGGGGACCGCGCTCTCTTCTCTTTTCCGCTTCCCGCCGGAGCGAAGTTCGAGGACTACGGTCTCTGTAAATTCGATGTGAAAATCGAGGGCGGACCATCCGAGGTTCGGATATTCGCCGAGCGTCCGGGATTGCATAATCAGGTCTGGCGGCCAATTGATATTCACCGTCCCCCCGGTGGCTGGTACACCGTCCAGGCTGACCTCTCCCAGCCAGAGACCGTGACCGATTTGTTTCATGGGGACAGCGTATTCGAAGCTCAGACTCCCCGGCTGACATTCAATCTCTGGTCTTTCGATTCCGGCTACCCGGATATGGAAAAACAGCGGAAAATCTCGATCCGCAATGTCAGAATGGTAAAACGCCATCTCGATGTTGGCTGGAACGGCACCGATTTCAAGATTATTCCCGATGCATCGGGCGACCTCGTATATGAATACCCGCTGGTGATCCGTAACCGTGATGCTTTTGCACGTACCGTTTCGGCGAGTATGGTTCGTACCGAGGGCCGGCATGGCTCCGCTCTTATATCGCCCCGTGAAGCGGTGATTGCGCCCGGGGATTCGGCACGTTTCACCGCGACTCTGCGGCTTCCCAAAAATGTGGCTTTGGTGCAGCCTGTTTTCTATTGCGAATGGTACCAGCCGGTGTTCTCGGTCAAGGGTGTGGCGGACTCGGAAGAGACAATCCTGCGTTCCTGCAAGCAAATTTCTCTGCCGCTCATTATTATGCCCAAAATACGGGGAGCAGATGCCCTGTTCGGACAAAACATAATCGAACTTATCCGTCAGCGCTATGCATCCGCCGATTGGGGAAAAAAGGAGGGAGATTCCATCATCTCTCAGGCGAAGACCATCGCCGAAGGGAACCTGACCATTCCTGATGGTCCCGGCTGGGCGTACGCGTATTACTATTGTGAGGAGCACCGTTGTGCTTTGCAATACCAGGGGCCGGGCAAGCATTACTGCCCTGTGGGGAAGGAATATCGAACCAGGGATTTCACCGGGGTGAGCCTTGACCGTGATTATGCCACCTCGCGGCATGAATATTTTGGAAGAGCGGTACGCACTCTTTCTCTGGCATATGTTTTAACCGGAAATAGCAGCTATTCCAAAGCCGCACTTACCATTTTAGAGCAGTACAAAGCGAAATATTTTACCTGGGACTGGATGGATCTGGACACCGCAACCAACACTATCGACAAAGGCCGTACCGAATTTGCCAAATACATGGAAGGCTATACTTTCCGGCCAATGGTCGAGGGGCTGGAATTTCTGCGGATTACCGGTGGGGTCGAACCAGAACAGGCCGCTGGGCTGGAACGCGGGCTTCTTCTCCCCGCGCTTTCCGAAATGGCGGATTTCCGCATGGACATGCTCTGCCGTGAGTCCTCCATTGTCATCACAGCGTTTACCGGCGGCCTGGCATACGGCAATGCGCCGCTTGTGGCTTTTTCAGTGGCAAGTCCTTTCGGCTATTGGAGCCTTCGGCGATATGGGGCTACCGCGGACGGTCTCGTGTTTGGCCACGGGTACTCTCAGAACGGTTTCGCCCAGACCATGCTCGAAATCGCCGAAATGATGTTCAAAAACGGCAGAGACTCTTTCGATCCGGAACTCAAACGACTGGCCGACTGCTCTTTCTGGTGGAGTTCTCCCATGAACCCAAAAAGCGGAACGGGAATGTTTACCGTTACCGCCCGTCATTATCCTAATCCTATCTATAAAGCTTTTGCCGGACGCTCCCTTCTTGACGGTGAACCTCCTGCGCTCGGGGGGGCAGCTCCGGACCTGTCCGTTCCGCCTTCCGTGAATTTCCCTAACTCCGGCCTTTCCATCCTGCGCCGTCCCGATCCCGCCGGCGGAACTCTGGATGCCGAATTCAAATGGGGCATACCGGACAATCGCGGCTCTTTCTCCGTGCTTTCGCTCGCGCTGAATTTCCGCGGTTATCACGCCCAAAGCTACCCCGGACATTTCGCCTGGGGCTCGACAGACCTTCACCACCAGTGGCAGATACAGTCCGCTTCCCATTCCACCATCATTGTGGATGCCCGCAACCAGTCCGGCATGAAAGATTATTTCAAAGGCCATTACCAGCCCCATGCCTCCGAGCAGGTTTTTTACGAGGATGGGAAAGACGCCGCTGTCACCATGGCATATAACGACCGCATCTATCCCGGAGTAAAGATCTGGAGGGCAGTGTGTGTGCTGGACGGCGCTTATCTGATCATGGACATCCTTCGCTCGGAAAAGGATCATACCTACGACTGGTGGTTCCACGGCGTTCCCGATCATTCGAACGGCCGTGACGGTATTCATGCTTCCCTTTCGCCCCATCCCGACCCCATCGGAAAGGAGGACGGTTATCAGATGGTGCAAAACCTCGCATCAGCCCGTGTTTCCGGCGGCCTTGCTTCCGACTGGATCATCCCGAAGGCCGGAAGCCGCGACGAATTCACTCTCTCCATGCGGGCAATTAACACCGAGCCGCTGAACGTTATCCACGGATTCGAGTGGTCATACCAGTATCCCAAACCGGAAAAGGAATTTCTGCTCCTCCGCCGGGAAAAGGTGAAGAATGCCGATTTTGTCGTCCTTTTTGAACCGCATTCGAATGATGGAAAGCTGACTTCTTCACAGAGGTTCACGGTGACTGACGGGAAAGGCGTTTCGGTTGAATCGGCGCTGGGAATTAATCTCACCCTCGACGGCAAAAAGTACGAGGTGGTCATGAATCCCGAAGGCAAGAAGGTAAAAACTGTCGAGGGTATAACCGACAAGGCGATGTCGGTGCGGGTGATAAGGTAATAATTGTTGGAGGAAGGAGCGACTAATCTGCCTTCCTTCTCAATCTCCTGAAAATTGTTTATTTCATATATACAACACATTTCGAAAGTGTTTGTATTCCGGTGTTTAATCGAACGATATAAACACCGGAAGAGACGTTGTTTCCGGATTTATCCGTGCCATTCCATTGAGTTTGATAGTTGCCGACCGGAAGAGATTTATTAAGTAAATCTTTAACTTTTTGGCCGGTAATAGAATAAACCGCAAGATTTACATGACTTTGTTTTGAGAGTGAATAACGAATAATCGTCGAAGAATTGAAAGGATTAGGAAAGCTTGATATTTTTATAGTAGAATCAGTATTAATTGATTTTACCGAAGAAATAATATCAAATTCATTTGCTCCCATATCCGGTCCATTTCCCTTATAAGAATTTTTCGGAAGATTTAAAATTGACGCGTTATTAAATATGTAACGAGACACCCCGGCATCTATACAAGGCGAGTTACTATTTAATCTGTAATCATCAATATCGGGATTTACAAAGAGAGGATTTTGATTAATGACATTGTCCAAAAACAAAGAATCTTGTGCATCAACATGGATAGTGATGTTATTATTTCGGACATCAGAATAAGCAATTATAACGTTGTTTGGAGGATATTTTGCTTGTATTGTCCGAGAATCTATTTCATAGTCACAATCGTTCCACAAAATAGAATTCACTATTGTTAATATTATACCATCACTATATATTACATCGTAACCATAAGAATGATCGGTAATTGTTGAATTAATAATAGTTGTTTCTGATTGATGAACATATAATGCACTCCCCAGATCAGATCTATTTTTAAAAATAACGCATCTTTCTATTTTTATATTAGAATACAAAAACTCACCACCACCGCCATCAATACCTTCATTACTATTGATAATACAATTAGTTATATGATTATTCCCTTGAGAAATATAAAATCCCCCTCCTAACATCTTCGCCCTGTTATTTCTTATCACGCAATACTCAATTGTTGAATTTGATTTTTCGAGATGAATTCCGCCGCCGTCATAATCCGATTCGTTATTTTCAACTATTAAATGGTGCAGATAGGGGCTTGCATTTATACAATATATCCCGCCGCCCCAGCTTAATGGTTGGTGACCTTGTATGTATTTTGTCTCTCCAAATGCAACCGTAAACCCGCAGAGTTCGGCGTTCTCCGTTTCCCCATTTTTGAAAGTAACCACCGACCCATTACCGCCACCACTAATGACCGTGTTGGAGATGTATGAGGAATCCCTCGTTGCAAGAAATAGCGATCCGACAATGATATCCTTTCCCTTGAAATCGATGGTTTCAACGTAGCGCCCGGGCTGAACGAGCACGGTGTCGCCGGGACTGGAAGCATCGATGCCCGCCTGGATGGTGGACTGATTGCCGGGTACGTTGATTGTTGTCGCGGATGCAGAATTGATTGTAGTGGCAAGGAACGCAAGCCCGAGGAGGAAAGAGATGAATTTGTTCATGATTGCACCTCTTGGATTTATCATTGTTAATAGGCAGGGGTAAAACAAAAAATGGCATATATAGTAAGAAATGTACCGGAAGAAATATGTATACTTATTATTAGTTTGTCAAATGGAATCATAAGTTTATTGCGGATATTTTA